>ERZ808227.155-NODE-155-length-11325-cov-6.914286_pt1 | contig 11325 bp, 9 predicted proteins | sample MGYA00521246_ERZ808227 | MGnify/ENA primary metagenome ERZ808227 (study PRJEB31515, sample SAMN02934712) | indoor metagenome | biome: House; feature: Kitchen Counter; material: surface | place: USA: Illinois | collected 2012-02-11 ... | reverse complement strand
TTCCGGCGTGCCGCCCGTCAGACGCACCGCCAGATACCCCGCGCTGAATGAATCACCCGCCGCCGTGGTATCAATCACGTTCTCTCTGGCAAGCTTCACCGCCGGGACGTCAACCACCGCTTCCCCCGTAATCGCCACCAGACACGACTCCGCACCGCGCTTAATCACCACTTCATTCACGCCCGCCGCCTGCGTGCGCGCAATCACGTCCTCTACCGGTTTTTCTCCCCACAGGGCGTCTTCATCGTCGAGGGTCAGGAAGGCGATGTCGGTGCATTGCAGCATCTGCTGATAGACCTGCTGCGTCTCTTCGCGGCTGGCCCACAGGCGTGGACGGTAGTTGTTATCGAAAATCACCTTCCCGCCGTTGGCGCGGCATTCGCGCAGCAACGACAACAGTTTTTCGCGGCTGGACGGACTCAGAATAGCCAGGCTAATCCCGCTCAGATAGAGATAGTCAAACGTCGCCAGCGTTTCGCAAATGGCGGCGGCGTCGTCGCTCTCCAGCCAGTATTTGGCCGCGGCTTCGTTACGCCAGTAGTAGAACGTACGCTCGCCGGCGTCGTCGGTCTCAATGTAATACAAACCCGGCAGGCGGTTTTCCATACGCTGGATCAGTGAGGTATCAATATGTTCACTCTGCCAGGCCTCCAGCATCTGCTGGCTGAAGCTGTCCGTCCCCAGGGCGGTAACGTAGTTCACGGTGAGCGCCTCAGGCGCAACCTGACGGGCAATATAAACGGCGGTGTTTAACGTATCGCCACCAAATCCGCGGCTGACGTCCGCGCCTTTTTGGGATAGCTCAATCATGCATTCGCCAATCACGGCAATTTTTTTAGACATAGTCGTGAACCTGAACAGAGTAATTTTCGCTAGTGTGCGCTGGGTGAATTAACAGGTCAACTATATTAAAACAACGTTCCATTATTTTATTTGAGCCAGCGCGTGTTCCTGCTCATTGCTGTCATCTTAATTTCATTTTCCGGGTTAATTGAACATAAAGTTCTCAATTGCCGCGCCGATAATCCTGTGACGAGACCAGAAAGGCCATCCCAACAACAGGACATCTGAAATGAAGTCAGAGCAGGTTATCCAGCGGCTGAGCACTACGCCTGAGGCAAGTATTGAGAACTTGCAGGAGCATCGCTACTGGCTGCAATGTGAGCGCGCGTACACCTATCAGCCGATCTACCGAACGGATGGCCGACTGATGGCCATTGAAATATTGACCGTGGTGACGCATCCCTCAAACCCTACTCAGCGTATTGCACCGGATCGCTACTTTGCCGAAGTGGCCGTTCGCCAGCGTCTGGATGTGCTGGAAGAGCAGCTCCGTATGCTGGCGACGAAGCAGACCTTTTTCGAACAGCACGATATCCTCGCCTCGGTCAACGTTGATGGCCCGACTCTGCTGGCGCTGCGTCAGAATGCGAAATTGCAGGAGCTGATCGCTACCCTCCCGTGGATGCGCTTTGAGCTGGTGGAGCATGTCCGCCTGCCGCAGGACTCCTCGTTTGCGTCGATGTGTGAATTTGGCCCGCTGTGGCTGGATGATTTTGGCACCGGCATGGCGAACTTCTCCGCCCTGAGTGAAGTGCGCTACGACTACATTAAAGTGGCCCGCGATCTGTTTATTATGCTGCGCCAGACCCCGGAAGGGCGGAATCTGTTTACGCTGTTATTACAGTTGATGAACCGCTATTGCCAGGGCGTGATTGTTGAAGGCGTGGAAACCCTGGAAGAGTGGCGTGATGTGCAAAACTCTCCCGCCGCGGCGGCGCAAGGCTATTTCCTCTCTCGCCCGGTACCCATGGATCGCCTCGATAGCGTGATAACGACCCTCTGATAAGCCCGCTTCCCTTTGTCTGGACTATAGTTTTACAGGACAGGTCATCAGGAAAGGGGATAAAAATGACGAAAACAACCAGGGTAATTTCCTGGACCGCAGGGATTTTCTTGTTGTTGATTGTGGTCGTCGTCATCATTATTGCGACGTTTGACTGGAACCGCCTTAAGCCGACCATCAACCAGAAAGTCTCAACCGAGCTGAATCGCCCCTTCGCTATACGCGGTGATTTAGGGATAATGTGGGAGCGTCAGAAGGAGGAGCCCGGCTGGCGAAGCTGGATCCCCTGGCCACATGTCCACGCCGACGACATCATTCTCGGCAACCCGCCCGATATCCCGGAAGTGACCATGGTTCACCTCCCTCGCGTTGAAGCTACGCTGGCTCCGCTCGCGCTCTTCACCAAAACGGTCTATCTGCCGTGGATCAAGCTGCAGCAGCCCGATGCGCGCCTGATCCGTCTCTCCGAAAAAAACAACAACTGGACCTTTAACCTTGCCAGCGACGGCGAAAAAGATCCGCATGCCCGGCCCTCGTCCTGGTCATTCCGTCTCGACAATATTCTCTTCGATCGCGGACGGATCGCCATCGACGATAAAGTCAGCAAGGCGGATGTGGAGATCCTGGTCGATCCGCTCGGCAAGCCGCTGCCCTTTAGCGAGGTGACGGGCACGAAAGCCAAAGGCGACACCGCAAGCGTAGGGGATTACGTCTTCGGCCTGACGGCAAAAGGGCGCTACAACGGCCAGCTGCTGAGCGGAAAAGGGAAAATGGGCGGTATGCTGGCGCTCCGCAGTGAAGGCACGCCGTTCCCGGTACAGGCGGATTTCCGCTCCGGGAACACCCGTGTGGCGTTTGTGGGAACGGTCAACGACCCGATGAACATGGGCGGCGTCGATCTTCAGCTCAAATTTGCCGGTGATTCGCTGGGTGAGCTGTATGAACTGACCGGCGTACTGCTGCCGGATACCCCGCCGTTTGAAACGGACGGGCACCTGGTCGCCAAAATCGACAGCGAAAAGTCCTCTGTTTTTAACTACCGGGATTTTAACGGCCGCATCGGCGACAGCGACATCCACGGTTCGCTGACCTACACCACCGGGAAACCGCGCCCCAAACTGGAGGGGGATGTCGAGTCCCGTCAGCTGCGACTCGCCGACCTGGGACCGCTGATCGGCGTCGATTCCGGCAAAGGGACGAAGTCAAAAGAGGTGAAGAAAGATCTCCAGCCAGCCGGGAAAGTACTGCCCTATGACCGCTTTGAGACGGATAAGTGGGATGTGATGGACGCCGACGTGCGTTTCAAAGGCAGAAAAATTGAGCACGGCAGCACGCTGCCAATCAGCAATCTTTCGACCCATATCCTTCTTAAAAATGCCGACCTGCGCCTGCAGCCGCTGAAGTTTGGTATGGCGGGTGGGACCATCTCGTCGAACATTCACCTCGAAGGCGATAAAAAGCCAATGCAGGGGCGAGCCGATATTCAGGCCCGCAGGCTCAAGCTGAAAGAGCTGATGCCCGATGTGGAGCTGATGCAGAAAACCCTCGGTGAAATGAACGGCGATGCCGACATACGCGGCGTGGGGAACTCCGTGGCGGCGCTGCTGGGAAGCAGTAACGGTAACCTCAAGCTGCTGATGAACGACGGGCTGGTGAGCCGCAATCTGATGGAGATCCTCGGGCTGAACGTCGGGAACTATATCATCGGGCAAATCTTTGGTGACGATGAGGTGCGGGTGAACTGTGCGGCGGCCAACCTGGACCTGGTGAACGGCGTGGCGCGTCCGCAGATTTTTGCCTTTGACACGGAAAACGCGGTGATCAACGTGACCGGCACCGCCAGCATGGCCTCGGAGCAGCTTGATTTGACCATTGACCCGGAAAGTAAGGGGATCCGTATCATCACCTTGCGTTCGCCGCTTTATGTGCGCGGCACTTTCAAAAACCCGCAGGCGGGGGTGAAGCCTGGACCGCTGATTGCACGCGGCGCGGTGGCCGCAGCCCTCGCGACGCTGGTCACCCCAGCCGCAGCGCTGCTGGCGTTGATTTCACCGTCAGAAGGGGAAGCGAATCAGTGCCGGAATATTTTGTCGCAGATGAAGAAGTAGCTCCCGTTCGCCCTCTCCCTGTGGGAGAGGACCGGGGTGAGGGCATCAGGCCGCAGTTAATGACAGATTCTGTAGGCCGGGTAAGACGGAGCCGCCACCCGGCATTAGCTTACAAAGCCTGATGCTTAGTCTCGTGCGTCAGCAGCAGCGCAATCAGCGTCAGCGCCGCCATGGCCGCCAGATAGACGCCCACATAGAACAGGCCATAATTCGCCTGAAGCCAGGTGGCGATATATGGCGCAACGGACGCGCCCAGAATAGACGAGACGTTATAGGAGAACGACGCGCCGGTATAACGCACTTCCGTCGGGAACAGCTCCGGCAGCAGCGCGCCCATCGGACCGAAGGTCAGCCCCATCAGGCTCAGGCCAATCAGCAGGTAGGCCATCACCAGCGCCGGACTACCTGAGCCCAGCAGCGGCGGGAAGACAAACAGGGCAAACAGAATAATGAGCGAGGTGATCGTAATCATGCTCGCACGGCGACCAAACTTATCCGCCAGCAGACCCGCAATCGGTACCATCACGCCAAACCCAATAACCGCCATCATCAGCATCCACAGCACTTCGTTACGCGGCAGCCCCAGCCCAACCGGCGCGGCGGCGGTACTGAAGGTCATGGAGTAAACCGTCATGATGTAGAACAGCGTGTAGGTGGCCAGCATGATAAACGTGCCCAGCACGGTCACGCGGACGTGTTTAGTCAGCAGTGTACCCAGCGGCACTTTCACCTGTTTTTTCGCCGCGGCGACTTTCGCGAACACCGGCGTTTCGTGCAGAGAGACGCGGACATACAGGCCAATCAGCACCAGTACGGCGGAGAACACAAACGGGATACGCCAGCCCCAGCTCATGAACTGTTCATCCGTCAGCAGCCATGAGAGCAGCAGGAACGTCCCGTTCGCAAAGAAGAAGCCAATCGGTGCGCCAAGCTGCGGGAAGGAGCCATACAGCGCGCGTTTACGCGCCGGGGCGTTCTCGGTCGCCAGCAGCGCCGCGCCACCCCATTCACCGCCCAGGCCCAGACCCTGACCAAAACGCGCCAGCGCTAGCAGGACCGGCGCCAGAATGCCGATGGTCTCATAGGTCGGCAGCAGGCCGATGGCGACGGTGGAGATCCCCATCGTCAGCAGCGAGGCCACCAGCGTCACTTTACGTCCAATGCGATCGCCAAAGTGTCCAAACAGCGCCGAGCCAATCGGACGTGCCACAAACGCGATGGCAAAGGTCGCCAGAGACTGTAGCGTAGCCGCCGTCGGATCTCCCTGCGGGAAGAAAATATGCGGAAAGACGATAACCGCGGCGGTGGCGTAAATATAGAAGTCGAAGAACTCAATGGCGGTGCCAATCAGCGAGGCGACGACGACTTTATTGCGCGAGTTTACCGGAACGTTTTCCGTTCCTGAGTCGAGTGTGGTGGCTGTTGCTTGCATAATATTTTCTTATTTTTGTCGAACGAAAGGCCATATTACGCACAGCAAAAGCGACATTTCAATCTGTAACAAAGCCGCGGGCTGGTGATAAAAGCAACAAAAAGCGGATAATTTTTAGACCAGCCAAATCACGTCTATGAAATGCTTCACAGATTTTAAATATCAGTCAATAACACTGGTTTTTGGTTAAATAAAAGTTACGGTCTGGATTTATATGCTGAAATGATGAATCAGGCTGAAATTTCAGCCCGGAAGGAGGGTTAACGGTGCGTTTTGCCCGGCATCCGCGGGTCATCTTTATACTCGGCGGTGGCAATCCACGCTGCGCAGAACAAGGTCAGACGGGCGAAGAAATAGAAGAACGCCATCAGGCCCAGCACCGAGCCAAACGCCGCGCCAGACGGGGATTTCACCAGCGATGGCAGGGTGTAAGTCATCACAATTTTGATGACTTCAAAGCCGATCGCCGCAATCAACGTGCCGCGGATCAGCGCCTTCTTACGCGGGCGATGGCGCGGCAAACGCCAGAAGATCCAGAAGAACAGCAGGTAGTTGGCGAAGATGGAGATGGCCAGCCCAATGCCACGCCAGGCGGGTTTCAGCCATTCGATATAATCAAGATAGAGCGCGGAGATAATCATCTGCTGCGCCGAGCCCGCCACCGAGGTAATGGAGAGCGTCACGATGAGGGCGACCAGCAGGCCAATCAGCGAAACAAAGTCGCGGAGATACTTCACCCAAATCTTCTCCTGATCCTGCGGCTTACGCTCCCAGACATCGCGCGACTGAGCGCGAATGGCCTCGCGCAGGTTGCCCATCCAGTTTACGCCGGAGTAAAGGGCGATCAGCAAACCGACGATGCCGACCGTAGTACGCTGCTGAACAGCGGTATTGATGGTGCTTTTAAGCGTGCTGGCCAGGGTCGGGTCACTGACGTTATTCAGGATTTTCGTGAAGATATCCTGCAGCAGCGTCGGGTGTGAGGCGAGCACAAACCCGGCTGCGGCAAACGACACCATCAGGATCGGAATCATCGACAGGAAGGAAAAATAGGTGATGGCGGCACCAAACTGGTTCCCCATGCGGTCATTAAAGCGCTCGGTTGCGCGTATCAGATGCGCCACCATGGGAAACTGCTGGATTCTTGCGGCGATGCCGGTGACGGTTCCCAGCGCCTTGCTGACGGTGCCAGGTGCTTTGGCCTCTTCTGGCCCGGTTTCCATCTTCCTGATGGGATCATACTCTAATTGTTGGGTGGGTCGTTGCGGGTTGTTTTCCGGCGTCACGCGTCTTTTCCTTTTCGTTTGGCTGGATGTTATTGAATTATAGCTTGCGACTAATCCACGTAAGCTTTTGTGAGTTCAGTAAGCCACTCCATAAACAGATGTACACGGCGGGAGAGGTTGCGGCGGTGGGGATAAATCAGGGAGACCGGCATCGGCTCTGCCCGGTACTGCGGGAGGATCTCGATAAGCTTCTTCGCCCGCAGAGAATCGCGTACCCCGACGCGCGGCACCTGAATAATCCCCAGCCCGGCCAGACAGGCCGCCTGGTAGGTTTCTGTACTGTTAACGGTTAATACCCCGCCCGTTTTAATCCACTGGGTGGTACTGCCGTTATAAAACTCAAAGCCCTGCGGGCGGGTTCCCAACATCGCAGCGTAGTGAATCACCGCATGGGAGCCTAAATCATCCAGCGTTTCCGGATAGCCGAAACGCGCCAGATAATCCGGGCTGGCGCAGTTAATCACCGACAGCTTGCCCAGCGGACGGGCGATCAGCCCCGAATCCTTCAGCGTGCCCACACGCACCACGCAGTCAAACCCTTCACGGATCACATCCACCAGCCGATCGCTGCTGCTGAGCTCCAGTTCGATACCCGGGTACTGCTGCAGAAATGTCGGCAGTTTAGGGATGACTAAATTTCGTGCAACGCCGACGGGCATATCCACGCGCAGCCGTCCGCTGATGGTGGAGGGATCGTGCTGAAACATACCGTCCAGTTCATCGAGGTTCGCCAGCAGATCTTTTGCCCGTTCGTAATAGACCATGCCGTCCTGCGTCAGGCTGACGCGGCGCGTGGTGCGGTGTAAAAGCTGGGTGCCAAGCCGGTTTTCCAGGGCCTGAATTTGTCGTGAAACGCTGCCTTTCGGCAGCGTTAACGTTTCTGCCGCGCGGGAAAAACTCTCCAGCTCCGCGACGCGAACAAACAACTGCATTGCGTGAATTTTATCCATAGATGCCGCTCATTGTTGTTGCAGATGAAACAGTGAAGCGCTCTTTGCTGTCTTTATTGATCTTCTATCACCTAATAAGCTCTTTCTCAATCTCCCTAACAGCCAAAACGAGGTTTATGATGACTGAACGTATCGCATTAGTGACCGGTGGTAGCCGCGGTCTGGGTAAAAACGCAGCCCTCAAGCTGGCAGCAGACGGAACAGGAATTATCCTGACATACCATCGCAATCAGCAGGACGCACTGGATGTTGTGCGCGAAATTCAGGAAAAAGGGGTCAACGCGGCGGCATTGCAGCTCAACGTCGGGGATATCGCCAGTTTCGATGCTTTTGCCCTGCAGTTACAGGAAATCCTTAAGTCCGTCTGGCAGCGTGAACGTTTTGATTATTTATTGAACAATGCCGGAACGGGTTTATTCACGCCGTATGCCGAGACGACGGAAGCCCAGTTCGATGAGGCGTTGAGTATTCACTTTAAAGGACCGTTTTTCCTGACCCAGCGTCTTCTGCCCTTGCTGAACGATGGCGGGCGGATCCTCAACGTCTCCAGCGGGCTGGCTCGTTTTACTCAGCCAGGGGCCGGAACCTATGCGGCGATGAAAGGGGCGATGGAAGTGCTCACCCGCTATCAGGCGAAAGAGTTGGGGGCGCGGGGGATCTCCGTCAATATCATTGCGCCAGGGGCGATCGAGACGGATTTTGGTGGTGGAAGTGTGCGCGACAACGCCCAGCTGAATCAGACGCTGGCTTCGCAAACGGCTCTGGGCCGGGTTGGCCTGCCCGATGATATTGGCGATGCCATTGCGGCGCTGCTGAGCGATAAACTGGGCTGGATGAATGCACAACGTATTGAAGTGTCTGGCGGGATGTTCCTGTAATACGCCGCCTTAAGGGGACGGACCCCCTTAAGGAAATCCTTAAGTAAAGTGTGTCAGGATACGGCAGATATAAATACCCCTGGCGATTTTGTAACCGCTCCGTTCATTGAGTTTTTTCTCAAATCCCCCCTCTGTAGAATCCCCCTTCGCTATTCTCAGAGGGAGAAAAACGATGCGAGTAATCATGTTTGACAGGCAGTCACTATTTATTCATGGAGCGATACACAGTCTGCGGACGTTAATTCCGGAAATAAATATCACTGGTACCTGTCAGGCAGAAGATTTATGGGCGCAGATGTCCGCGTCGCCGTCTGCTATTGTCCTGATTGACGGTAATTTAATTCAGGATGAGGGATGTGGTGTGCTGGATGACATCCTGCATCGCTTGCCGACGATACGCGTGATCATGGTTCTGGCGAAAAAAGAGGCCAGATGGGTTGAACAATTGCGCCAGCGAAACATCATGGCCATTATTCCCCGCACTGCCAGCCCCGAGCGCTTTTCTGCCGTACTGGACTCGGTGTCCAGAGGGATGGTCTGCTTTCCCGGAGAGTGGGTCAGAAAGCCGTCGTCGCCACAGGCGTTACTGGCATTAAGTGAACGCCAGCGCGAAGTGCTGAAACTGCTGGCGGCGGGGGAGTCAAACAAAGAGATTGGGCGCAACCTCAACATCAGTGCGGCCACGGTAAAAGCGCATCTGGAGGCGCTTTTCCGGCGGCTGGACGTTAAAAACAGAACTCAGGCTGCGATGTATTACACCCGGGCGACGGCCTGAAAAATCGCTTCCGGCAGCGAGGGTATCTCTCCGAAGCTGAACATCATCATCACCAGCGTGTCATGCTGCTGTTGGGTTAATGGACGTGTCACATTTTCCCGCAGCAGCGCCTCGCACAAGCGAATGTCCTCGTGAAGCAGCGCGTCGGCCTCCAGCGGAGTGACAGGACCGTGAAACTGCTCCCGATCGCGGATAACGTGGCCGTAGCCGATAACCCATAATCCGTGTTCGTCACGATATTTCTCCAGAGAAAGCCCCTGATGCTTTTTTATTAATTCAATGGCGGCAGAAGATATTTCCAGCGTAAGACCGTTCATATTCGTTTCCTCTCAAGAGGCGACACTGTAGAGGAAACGATTTACGATAAATATCCGCCAAATGGCTGTTGATCAGGAATTGTTGTTCAGATATTCCTGCCGTAATAAACCAAATAACCAGTCATTCTGCCAGCGCCCCGCCAGGTAATAGCTCTCGCGTAATTCGCCTTCGAGGCGAAACCGGGCTTTTTCCAGCAGACGTCTTGAGGCGACATTCCCGGCGGTAACGGTGGCGGTGAGTCGGCGTATGCCGCCTTCTTCAAAGGCATAGTGGCAGAGCGCCTGCAGGGATTCGAAGCCGTAGCCTTTTCCCTGCGCCTCGGGTGCGAAAAGAAAACCGACTTCTGCGCAATCCTCCTCCCGATGAATATAGCCGGTGACGCCCAGCGGAACCCGGCTGAGGGCATCACGGACGACGAGACACAGCCAGTGCGCGCTGCCCGGCGTCCAGGGCGTCAGGCGGGCCTCAAATGCGGCGCGGATGTCCGCGACGGGGCGGTCTTCCGCCACAAAGCGCATAACGTCGGGATGTTGCTGTAACGCCAGAAAAAAGGACCAGTCCTGTTCCTGCAATGGCGAACAGTGAAGGCGAGGGGTAATTAAAACCGGCATTCAGATTCTCCTGACATTTTTAAATGATTTTAGGGTTGTCACTTTATTTAAACAGAAAGTCAGGTATGGTTAACCTCGTATAAATAAAAAGAAAAACGGCCTTCACGTGCCCATTCGGATGTCTTCGTTGTCACTTAAGGAAAATAATGACTCTCAGCACATCACATCATATTCGCGAACAGTTCGAACACTGTCTGGCAGTCATTCGCCATGCGTCGGTGGAAATTTTGCTTCTTCTGAATGTACATGCTTCGGAGGGTAAAGATCCACGCTGGTTTCTGGAGCAGCTCGACAGCGCGCGCTTAGCCCAGGGCGGCTGGGGTGCCGTGGCGAAGAAGCTCAACCTGAATGATGCCGAGATGTCGGAATTTACCCTCCAGCTGCGCCTGTTACAGCAGCGGGTGCCGCAGTATGAAAGCGGACAGGATGTGAGTGAAAACCAGCTGATTGCGGCGATGCGGTTTGTGACCGCGCTGGAACATCTCCGCCTGCAGCAGCCGCTGTTGACCTACAGCACGGAGCTGGCACCGGGCAGCGAACTTCAGCAGCAGCAGGCGCAAAAACAGGTGCGTGCGATAGAGCTGATGTTAAAAGGGCTTATTCAGCAGGCCTGGCCCGATCCGGTGCGCCTCAACAACCATCTCAAGACGCTGTTTAACGCTGACCGCGTCAGACGCTGGCTGAAACTGGGTGAGATCAACGATGTCCTGAGCGGCATGATGTTCAGTGAACTGGCGCAGATGCTGGTGGATAAAAAAGAGTTCAGCCGCTACTACGCCTCACTGTTTAACGATCCCGCCATGCTTACGCTTCTGGTGGAGCCGCGAAAAACCCTACAAACTTTCCTCGACGACATTCGGCAAATCCGCAACCATCTTACCGTACAGAAAGCGTTAAGTTCGGCGCAAATTCAGCTGCTGGATAGCTACTACACGCAGATCTCGCGGCCGGTTCAGCGGGCGTTTGAGGAGGGGAGAACCCGCGTCAATCCGGCCGGATTCATGGCGGTGGATGCCAGCGAATTACATACGTTCTGGGAAAAGGCACAGAAAATGGATCGGGTCACGGGCTGTCTCTTATACACATCTGACGCTGCCGACGAAGGCTTAGGGGTAGATCTC
>ERZ808227.154-NODE-154-length-11407-cov-9.195560_pt1 | contig 11407 bp, 10 predicted proteins | sample MGYA00521246_ERZ808227 | MGnify/ENA primary metagenome ERZ808227 (study PRJEB31515, sample SAMN02934712) | indoor metagenome | biome: House; feature: Kitchen Counter; material: surface | place: USA: Illinois | collected 2012-02-11 ... | reverse complement strand
GGGTCGGGGTGAGGGGCGCAAACCGCACAATCCATCACGTAACAATCCCCCACTATTCGCAATCATTAGCTATTATGGTTTCCGGAAAAATAATCACTTCACTAACGATTCCTGAAACTAATGACCAAAACAACTCAAGGGCTTAGCCCCGCACTCATCCTTTTAATGTCCGTGGCAACGGGTCTGGCGGTCGCCAGCAACTACTACGCGCAACCTCTTCTCGACACCATCGCCCGCGCGTTCAACCTCTCTGCCAGCTCCGCAGGCTTTATTGTTACGGCCGCGCAGCTCGGCTATGCCGCCGGGCTGCTGTTCCTGGTGCCGCTAGGCGATATGTTTGAACGCCGGATGCTGATTGTCTCAATGACCCTGCTGGCCGCCGTCGGGATGCTGATCACCGCCAGCAGCCAGTCGCTGACGATGATGATCGTCGGTACCGCGCTTACGGGGCTGTTCTCCGTGGTGGCACAAATTCTGGTGCCTCTCGCGGCGACCCTCGCCTCCCCGGAAAAACGCGGCAAGGTGGTGGGTACCATCATGAGCGGCCTGCTGCTGGGGATTTTGCTGGCGCGTACCGTTGCAGGACTGCTGGCAAGCCTCGGCGGCTGGCGCACCGTTTACTGGGTGGCGAGCTTCCTGATGGTCGTTATGGCACTGGCGCTGTGGCGCGGGCTGCCGAAGGTGAAGCAGGAGAACCATCTGAACTATCCGCAGCTGCTGGCCTCCGTGTTTAGCCTGTTCACGCAGGATAAACTTCTGCGCACCCGCGCCCTGCTCGGCTGTTTCACCTTCGCTAACTTCAGCATTCTGTGGACGTCGATGGCGTTTCTGCTTGCCGCCCCGCCGTTCAATTATTCCGAAGGGGTGATTGGTCTGTTCGGTCTGGCCGGTGCCGCTGGCGCGCTGGGCGCGCGTCCCGCGGGTGGGCTGGCCGACAAGGGCAAATCTCACCTGACCACCTCCGCAGGGCTGGTTTTACTCCTGCTCTCCTGGGCGGCAATATGGTACGGGCACGTCTCGGTGCTGGCGCTGATTGTCGGTATTCTGGTGCTCGATCTCACCGTGCAGGGCGTTCATATCACCAACCAGACCGTGATCTACCGCGTGAAGCCAGAGGCGCGTAACCGCCTCACGGCCGGATACATGACCAGCTACTTTATTGGCGGCGCAGCGGGTTCGCTCATTTCCGCCTCGGCGTGGCAGCATGCCGGCTGGTCCGGCGTGTGTGGGATTGGCGCCATCGTTGCCGCACTCAACCTGGTGGTATGGTGGCGCGGTTACCATCGCCAGGAGGCAATTCATTAAGTTTTACATTGCGTTGGGCCTCTTAGGGTGTAAAGAGGCCCCTCAGTCTGTTAATGTAAACGTAATCATTTATCCCAGAAATTTTAATGTGGGTGACATATTTACAATCGGCATGAACAGTTCAGACCCCCGTCCTCACATCCTCTCTTCAGCGGGTTCACACCCTACCCTTTCTGTGCTCACCGGGTCACGGACTTACCCGGCGCTTTCTGATGGTGACATTAATTTGGCGGATATAACCGCACAAATAATTCATTTACATTATTTGTCACCGTCGTTACTATATCGGCTGTAATTAATGAGGTTATGCCCAAATGGATAGTTCGTTTACGCCCATTGAACAAATGCTTAAATTCCGCGCCAGTCGCCATGAGGACTTCCCGTACCAGGAGATCCTGCTGACTCGCCTGTGCATGCACATGCAGGGTAAGCTACTGGAAAACCGTAATAAAATGCTGAAAGCTCAAGGGATTAACGAGACGTTGTTTATGGCGTTGATTACGCTGGAGTCTCAGGAAAACCATAGCATTCAGCCTTCCGAATTGAGCTGCGCGCTGGGCTCCTCCCGTACCAATGCGACCCGTATTGCCGATGAGCTTGAAAAGCGTGGCTGGATTGAACGCCGTGAAAGCGACAACGATCGCCGCTGCCTGCATCTGCAACTGACCGACAAAGGTCACCAGTTCCTGCGTGAGGTGCTGCCACCTCAGCACAATTGCCTGCACAAACTGTGGTCCGCCCTCAGCGCTGCCGAGCGCGACCAGCTTGAGCACATCACTCGCAAGCTGCTCACCCGTCTGGACCAGATGGATGAAGACGGCGCCGTTCTTGAGGCGCTGCGCTAACGCGACGACACGCTCAACCATCCAGATTCATAAGAAAACCTACAGGCCAGCACGTCACACTGCTGGCCTTTCTGACAACAGGTCGGCTCAGCCGATGTGAAAATAAGAAGATCGTGGAGAACAACAATGAGCGCAAATGCGGAGAGCACTACCCCGCAGCAACCGGCCAATAAGAAAGGCAAACGTAAGAGCGCCCTTCTTCTGTTGACCTTGCTCTTTATCATTATTGCCGTGGCATATGGGATCTATTGGTTTTTAGTACTGCGTCATGCTGAGGAAACAGACGACGCGTACGTGGCAGGGAACCAGGTACAAATTATGGCGCAGGTGTCGGGCAGCGTGACGAAAGTCTGGGCTGACAATACCGACTTTGTGCAAAAAGGCGATGTGTTGGTGACCCTCGATCCGACCGACGCCCAGCAGGCATTTGAGAAAGCGAAGACCGCGCTGGCCTCCAGCGTCCGTCAGACCCGCCAGCTGATGATCAACAGCAAACAGCTGCAGGCCAACATCGACGTGCAGAAAACCGCACTCGCCCAGGCGCAGAGCGACCTGAACCGCCGCGTACCGCTCGGCAGCGCCAACCTGATTGGCCGTGAAGAGCTGCAGCACGCGCGTGACGCCGTTGCCAGCGCTCAGGCACAGCTGGATGTCGCCATTCAACAGTACAACGCCAACCAGGCGATGGTGCTGGGCACCAGCCTCGAAAACCAGCCGGCCGTACAGCAGGCCGCGACTGAAGTGCGCAACGCATGGCTTGCCCTGCAGCGTACCAAAATCGTCAGCCCGATGACCGGCTATGTCTCCCGCCGTTCCGTCCAGCCAGGGGCGCAGATTAGCCCTACCACCCCTCTGATGGCGGTCGTGCCGGCGGACAATCTGTGGGTTGATGCCAACTTTAAAGAGACGCAGCTCGCCCATATGCGTATCGGCCAGACCGCGACGGTTGTCAGCGATATCTACGGCGATGACGTGAAGTACACCGGGAAAGTGGTTGGTCTGGATATGGGGACCGGCAGCGCCTTCTCCCTGCTGCCCGCGCAGAACGCCACCGGTAACTGGATCAAAGTGGTCCAGCGTCTGCCTGTGCGTATCGAACTGGATGCCAAACAGCTGGCGGATCACCCGCTGCGTATCGGCCTCTCTACGCTGGTGACGGTCGACACCGCCAACCGCGACGGTCAGATCCTGGCAAGCCAGGTGCGTAGCAGCCCGGCGTATGAGAGTAACGCCCGTGAAATTAGCCTCGATCCGGTCAACAAGCTGATCGATGACATCGTGAAGGCAAACGCCGGTTAATCCGAAGGTGAGCGTTATGCAACAGCAAAAGCCGCAAAAACCGCTGGAGGGCGCGCAGCTGGTCATTATGACCATTGCACTGTCGCTGGCGACATTCATGCAGGTGCTGGACTCCACCATCGCAAACGTGGCCATCCCGACCATCGCCGGTAACCTTGGCTCGTCCCTGAGCCAGGGAACCTGGGTCATCACCTCGTTTGGGGTGGCGAACGCCATCTCCATTCCGATTACCGGCTGGCTGGCGAAGCGCGTCGGGGAAGTGAAGCTGTTCCTCTGGTCCACGGTGGCGTTTGTGCTGGCCTCCTGGGCCTGCGGCATGTCCAGCAGCCTGACGATGCTGATTTTCTTCCGCGTCATTCAGGGGATAGTCGCGGGGCCGCTGATCCCGCTCTCCCAGAGTTTGCTGTTGAGCAACTACCCTCCCGCAAAACGCTCCGTCGCGCTGGCGCTGTGGTCGATGACCGTTATCGTCGCGCCTATCTGCGGACCGATTCTGGGTGGCTACATCAGCGATAACTACCACTGGGGCTGGATCTTCTTTATCAACGTCCCGATTGGTGCCGTCGTGGTGCTGATGACGCTGCAATCCCTGCGCGGCCGTGAAACGCGTACCGAGCAGCGGCGTATCGACAGCATCGGGCTGGCGCTGCTGATCCTCGGCATCGGCAGTCTGCAGATCATGCTCGACCGCGGTAAAGAGCTCGACTGGTTCAACTCGCAGGAAATTATCATCCTGACCATTGTCGCGGTGGTGTCGCTGAGCTTCCTGATTGTCTGGGAGCTGACGGACGAAAACCCGATAGTCGATCTCTCACTGTTTAAGTCGCGAAATTTCACCATCGGCTGTCTGTGTATCAGCCTCGCCTATATGCTCTACTTCGGCGCGATTGTTCTGCTGCCGCAGCTGTTGCAGGAGGTGTATGGCTATACCGCAACCTGGGCGGGTCTGGCGTCCGCGCCGGTCGGGGTGATCCCGGTCCTGCTGTCGCCGATTATTGGCCGCTTTGCCCACAAGCTCGACATGCGTCGGCTGGTGACCTTCAGCTTCATTATGTATGCGGTGTGCTTCTACTGGCGCGCGTATACCTTTGAGCCGGGAATGGACTTTGGCGCCTCTGCGTGGCCGCAGTTTATTCAGGGCTTCGCGGTTGCGTGCTTCTTTATGCCGCTGACCACCATCACGCTCTCCGGCCTGCCGCCTGAGCGTCTGGCGGCTGCGTCGAGCCTGTCGAACTTCACCCGTACGCTGGCGGGCTCCATCGGGACGTCGATCACCACCACCCTGTGGACAAACCGTGAATCGATGCACCACGCTCAGCTGACCGAAGCGGTGAATCCCTACAACCCGAATGCGCAGCAGATGTATAGCCAGCTTCAGGGAATGGGCATGACGGAGCAGCAGGCGTCCGGCTGGATTGCCCAGCAGATCACCAACCAGGGGCTGATTATCTCGGCTAACGAGATTTTCTGGATTTCGGCAGGGATCTTTATCGTCCTGCTGGGGCTGGTGTGGTTTGCCAGACCGCCGTTTGGTGCCGGTGGCGGGGGTGGCGGCGCGCATTAGTCCTCTGCCAGGTTGCCCGGTGGCGCTGCGCTTACCGGGCCTACAAATAATCCTGTAGGCCGGGTAAGGCGTAGCCGCCACCCGGCAACCATCACCTCCCTGTCCAAAACGCGACAGCAATTGTCACCTCCGATAAAGCAGCGCGCCTGAAATCCCTTCACGATAGTGAAAAGACAACAGGAGCGCATCATGCTGAACACACCCGCCGACAAGTACCAGCCTTATCCCGCTATTTCTCTTCCCGACCGCCACTGGCAGGAGCAACGCATTACCCGCGCGCCACGCTGGCTCTCCACCGACTTACGCGACGGCAACCAGGCCCTGGCCGAGCCGATGGACAGCGCGCGCAAGCTGCAGTTCTGGGATCTGCTGCTGAGCTGCGGGTTTAAAGAGATCGAGGTCGCTTTTCCCTCCGCCTCGCAGACGGATTTCAACTTTGTCCGCCAGCTGATTGAAGAGAACCGCATTCCGGATGACGTCACGATTCAGGTGCTTACTCAGGCGCGGGAAGATCTCATCCATCGTACTTTTGAATCCCTGCGCGGCGCGAAGCAGGCCACCGTCCATCTGTATAACGCCACCGCTCCGCTGTTCCGCCGCCTGGTATTCGGCATGGAGAAAGGGCAAATTGTTGAGCTGGCGACGCGCGCCACGCGGCTCATCCGTAAGCTGTGCGAGGAAAATCCCGACACCCGCTGGCAGTATGAATACTCTCCGGAGACCTTCTGCTTTACCGAGCCGGAATTTGCGCTGGAGATTTGTGAAGCCGTGGCGGAGATCTGGCAACCGTGCGACGAACGCCCGATGGTGATCAACTTACCCGCGACCGTCGAAGTGAGCACGCCGAACGTCTATGCCGATCAGATCGAGTATTTCTGTCGCCACTTTAGCCGCCGCCGCGATGTCTGCATCAGCGTGCATCCGCATAACGACCGCGGTACCGGCGTTGCCAGCGCCGAGCTGGCCGTGATGGCGGGCGCTGACCGCGTGGAGGGCTGTCTCTTCGGGAACGGGGAACGTACAGGCAACGTCTGCCTGGTGACGCTGGCGATGAACCTTTACAGCCAGGGTATTAGCCCGAATCTGGACTTTAGCGATATGAACCGGGTGGTGGAAGTGGTGGAAACCTGCAACCAGCTGCCGGTGCATCCGCGCCATCCGTGGGCCGGACGTCTGGCCTATACCGCCTTCTCCGGCTCGCACCAGGACGCCATCAAAAAAGGCTTTGATGCCCGCAGGCCAGGCGACCGCTGGGAGATGCCTTACCTGCCCGTTGACCCGCAGGATATCGGCTGCACCTATGAAGCGGTGATCCGCGTGAACAGCCAGTCAGGGAAAAGCGGCAGCGCGTGGCTTATCGAGCAGAATCATGGTCTGAAATTACCCCGCGCCCTGCAGCAGGATTTCAGCCAGCATGTACAGCAGGAAACCGACCGCCACGGAAAAGAGATGACGCAAAACGCGCTGTGGCAGCTGTTCCGCACCCGCTACGGCCTGGTGGCAACGCCGCCGTTAGCGCTGCAATCCTATCGCAGCGATGGTCAGCAGGACGGTCAGCTGCGTTTGACGGCAAGCATCTGTACGCAGCAGGGGGGAACGCGCCAGCTCGAAGGTCAGGGTAACGGCCTGCTGTCCGCCGCCGCTCAGGGGTTAAGCCGCTGGGTCAACGCGCCGTTCGTGATTAAGGATTATCACGAACATTCGTTAGGCGAACGCAGCGACAGCCGTTCGGTGGCGTACATTCGCTGCCTGTTTCAGGACGGCAGCAGCCGCTGGGGCGTGGGAATTGACAGCGACGTCTCGCGCGCCTCGCTTCAGGCACTTTTTAATGCGGTTAGCTGTCTTTGAAGTAGTCGCTGGGTGAAATGCCCATCACCCGGCGGAACATGGCCGTAAAGGCGCTGTGACTGCCGTAACCCAGCTCCAGCGCCACCCGAAGCACCGGCTGGCCCTGCGCCAGCCGTACCAGCGCCTCCAGCAGGCGCGCCCGTCTCAGCCACTCACCGTAGCTTAATCCCGTCTGCTGCTGAAAATGGCGGTTCATTGTGCGCTCGCTCATGCCTAGCAGGCCCGCGGCTTGTGCACTGCTCCAGCTCTCCCCGGCGGTCTGGCGGATCTGCTGGCAAAGACGGCGTAGCGGTTCACTTTCCGGCTCCGGGAGATGAAACGGCAGTACCGGCATAAGGCGAATTTCATCCAGAATGAGTTCATACACGCGTTCGTCTCGGCTCCCCGGTGCGTAAGACTCGGGAAGCGAGAGCGCAGCGAGGATCAGTTCCCGCAGCAGCGGGGAGATCTGCACGATCTGGCAGGTGGCCGGGAGATCGGCCCGCGCCAGCGGATCGATAAACAGCGTGCGCGCCGCCACGTTGCCGGTAATACGCAACGAGTGACGGGTACCCGCCGGTAGCCAGACACCGCGGCCCGGAGGGACAACCCAGCAGCCGGATGCGGTATCCACCCGCACCACGCCGCTCAGGGTATGCAGCAGTTGCGCGCAGTCATGCTCATGCCACGGCTCGTTGTCACCATGAACGTAATCATGGGCAAACGGCACAAGGGGACGATGGGTAAAGGAGAAGGTTAAGGTTGTGGTCATGGGATTAAACCACCCTCACCCTACCCTCTCCCGGTGGGAGAGGGAGAAGGTGCACTAGATGTGCAGTTCCTGCAGTTTTTCTTTTGGCAGGGCCAGCTCTTCGTTGCTGTTCACGCGGACATCACGCTCGATGATGTGACGCGCAATCTCCTGCGCTTCTTCCAGAGAGTGCATCTGGTAAGTCCCACACTGGTAAACGTTCAGCTCAGGGATCTGGCTCTGCTCTTTTACCTTCAGCACGTCCTGCATGGCCGCTTTCCAGGCATCTGCCACACGTTTCTCTTCAGGCTGGCCAATCAGGCTCATGTAAAAACCGGTACGGCAGCCCATTGGAGAGATATCGATGATCTCAACGCCGTTGCCGTTCAGGTGGTCGCGCATGAAGCCAGCGAACAGGTGTTCCAGCGTATGAATGCCTTTCTCCGGCATCACTTCTTTGTTTGGCACGCAGAAACGCAGATCGAAGACGGTGATCGTGTCGCCGTGCGGGGTGTGCATGGTCTTCGCCACGCGGACTGCAGGTGCTTCCATACGGGTATGGTCGACAGTAAAGCTATCTAATAACGGCATACGTCACCTCCGGTAGTGATTTTTTTTAAAATAAACTGAACTCTTCTACAGAATGCGCGTCTGAGTATATGAAAGACGCGCATTTGTTATCATCATCCCTGAATTCAGAGATGTATATTTTGGCCACAGCGATGTGGCCTTTTTCTTTTCTGCTTAAGCCTGCTTCGCCAGAAACGCCTCAAACGACTCAGTATCCGCCGCTTCAACCTCTTTCTGACGCACCACGGACGCATCGCGTTCCGCAACAAAATCCGCTTCGCTCAGGACTTCTAATGGCTCTTGCAACAGCATCTCACGGTATTCCGCCGCAAGCGAACGCCCGGTACCGCCGATGCCCTGATCAATCATAGAACGCAGAATGCGTGCTGAGAACGTCAGCTCCGGGTTATCAAAGCATTCCACCAGCTGGTCGCAAATCTGTTGATACGCGTCGCCGCCCTCCATGCTGTCCATCGTCCGGGCAACACGCTTCAGGTCACGGAACAGATCTTTACCGACTTTCGTCAGCGGAAACTGTGCGGTTTCACAGCCGATACCCAGCGTCAGGCCTGGTTTACGCCCTTCCAGAATCACGCGGTTCCAGTTTGTACGGGTACAGAGCAGTTCGTCTGAACTCATTTCCGGCGCATCCGCCAGCACGCACCAGACCATAAACAGGTCCAGGAAGCGAACCTGCTGTTCATCAACGCCAATCGGTGAGAACGGGTTGATATCCAGCGAGCGCACTTCAATGTATTCAATCCCACCGCGCTGCAGCGCATCCGACGGGGTTTCACCGCTGCGCGTCACGCGCTTAGGACGAATTGGCGCATACAGCTCGTTTTCAATCTGCAGGACGTTGCTGTTGATCTGCAGGCGCTTACCGTCTTTTTCGAGGCCGATTTTTTCGTACTCTTCCGACGGGGTTTTGATCGCTCGCTTCAATCCTGCCACATATTCGTGCAATTCGTTAAACGTAATACCGAGATTGCTTTGCGATTTATTGGTATAACCCAGATCGCTCAGGCGCAGAGAGGTGGCATACGGGAGATAGTACATTCCACACTCGGTCTTCTCGAACGGCAGCGTCGTCGGTTTCCCCTGCAGGAACGACGAGCAGATGGCCGGCGACGCACCGAACAGATAAGGAATAACCCAGCCGAAGCGGTAATAGTTGCGGATCAGGCGGAAATAGCCCGCGGAGATCGCGTCCTTATTCGTTTCACCGCATTTCGCCTGCCAGAAAGCCATTGGCAGCGAGAAATTGTAGTGCACGCCCGAAATTGTCTGCATCAACGCGCCGTAGCGGTTTTTCAGCCCTTCACGGTAGAGCGTTTTCAGCCGGCCGATATTCGATGTGCCGTACTGTGCCAGCTCAATCTCCTGGCCCTGCTCGATATAACACGGCATGCTGAGAGGCCACATACGCTCGTCGCCCAGATTACGCGCCGTGTAGCGATGGATATCGCGCATGATCGTCAGCATATGATCAATATCGCCTTCTACCGGGGTGATAAACTCCAGCAGTGCTTCAGCGAAATCGGTTGTGATCCATTTATGTGTCAGCGCCGAGCCTAACGCCTTCGGGTGACCCGTCGTCGCTAAACTACCGTCCGCGTTAACGCGCAGCGTTTCACGCTCAAGACCACGCTGAATACCCTTCAATGCCTGAGGGTGGTTTTCCAGCCAGGCCAGCGCCTGAGATACGTCCGGGATCAAATTGACCTCCCGCCTGTCAAAGTAATGTTACTCAGCATAATTGTAATGGTTGACGATTGAAGGTCGCGTATTCATTCCACCAATTAGTGCCACCACGTCATACCCTGCAGCGTTGCCCATGCCACAAGGACATAACGCACCGCTTTGCCAAGGCACAAAAAAAAGAGCACTGGTCCCCAGGAGATGCGCATCCATCCCGCCAGCAGACACAGTAAATCGCCTATTACAGGCATCCAGCTTAATAACAGCGTGGCAGCGCCATAGCGTTTTAGCCAGCCGACTGCCTTTTCCTGCCAGCGCGATGTCTCACGCAGCGGAAAGAAACGCCCAAGAATAACGTTAGTCAGCCCTCCAAGGCTATTACCCATTGTTGCTATTAACACCAGCAGCCAGGGCTGACTCACGCCGGACAACAGCATCGCCACCAGCACCACTTCCGAATTGCCCGGTAACAGCGTGGCGCTTAAGAAACTGCTGGCGAATAATGAGGCAAGTGACAGTGCGTCACTCACAGTAAGCGCACATCCACCGCGGCCATGCCGGCATCACGCGCGGCCTGAATACCGAAATCGGCATCTTCAAACACGACGCATTTTGCCGCCGGGACGCCCATTAATTCTGCGCAAAGCAGGAAGGTGTCCGGTGCTGGCTTGTGGTGCTTAACATGATCGGCGGCGACCACGGCAGAAAAATAGTGGCGCAGGCCAAGATGATTGAGTAAGGCTTCTGCAATCGCGCTTTCGCTGCCCGTGCCGACCGACATTGGGCGACGTCCGTGCCACGCTTTTACCACGTCAACCAGCGGCAACGGGCGGACAGTATCTAAAAGCATGGCTTTTACCGCATCGGTTTTTTCGCGCGCGAGCAGGTGCGGGTCGAGATCGGCCTGATTCAGTTCAATCACGGCCTGCGCAATACGCCAGGTGGGCGATCCGTTAAGGGCAATCATCGCCTGAAGATCGAAACGCATGCCGTAGCGGCCCAGGACGTCAGTCCAGGCTTGACGATGCGTAGGTTCGGTATCCAGGAGAGTGCCATCCATATCGAAGATCAAACCGTCATACTGTGCGTACATCGTGCTCTCGCTAAACGATTAACAAAGCATTACTTTATCGTAAAAGGTGTTTTTTGTCGCTGACTGAGAGTGTGATTGCTGACGGAACGTCGAAGGAATAAACAAATAAGGAGAAGATGGTGCATCCGGGAGGATTCGAACCTCCGACCGCTCGGTTCGTAGCCGAGTACTCTATCCAGCTGAGCTACGGATGCATCGGGATTTACTACTGTTACTACTGATACTCGGTATCACTTCAAAAGCAATACAAAGTAAAAGATGGTGCATCCGGGAGGATTCGAACCTCCGACCGCTCGGTTCGTAGCCGAGTACTCTATCCAGCTGAGCTACGGATGCATCGGGATTTACTACTGTTACTACTGATACTCGGTATCACTTCAAAAGCAATACAAAGTAAAAGATGGTGCATCCGGGAGGATTCGAACCTCCGACCGCTCGGTTCGTAGCCGAGT
>ERZ808227.152-NODE-152-length-11428-cov-9.190979_pt1 | contig 11428 bp, 9 predicted proteins | sample MGYA00521246_ERZ808227 | MGnify/ENA primary metagenome ERZ808227 (study PRJEB31515, sample SAMN02934712) | indoor metagenome | biome: House; feature: Kitchen Counter; material: surface | place: USA: Illinois | collected 2012-02-11 ... | reverse complement strand
CAGCCAACAGCACCTGTTGACTAAAGTGATGATGGCGCAGCATCTCTGTGCGTGCCCGTTCATAAAAAGCAACGTAGCTGGCGTGGTAAACCACACCACCGGCATCGGTATCTTCGTAATAGACACGAACCGGCCATCGAAACAGCGTTGTATTCACTTTACATCCCAGTAATGCAACAAAAGTTAGAGCTTTTAAACTTCGCTACTATACGCGCGGGAAAGATGGTTTGGAATGGGAGAAAGTAAACGGAGAGTAAATTTTTATGGGCTCGGGTAAGCCCATAACGTTAACGGACATTTCTTATTCAGAAGAAGAAGAAAATCAAACCTGCGAGAAGCACCAGATCGGCAATGAGGGGGCAAAAAATCCCCTGCCAGTGAATGGCTTTCGGGCGAAAGCCCACGCCGTGGATCACACCTGCGCACACCGCCCACATAATGAGGAAGCCGTGCCAGATTTCCAGCTCGCTGGTTTTCGCTGCAAAGCGCGAAGGGTCCCAGAAGATACAACCTGCCAGCAGTAATGCCATCACTAAAGAAAGCGCCCGTAACGGGCGCTTATCCATTACCGCGTAAAGTGTCGCGATAATATTCATCAGTGTTTTTCTTCACCTGCTTTGGTCGCTTCAACGTGCTCAAGCGCCAGGGCAGTGATGACACCAAAAGCACAGGCAAGAAGCGTCCCTAAAATCCATGCGAAGTACCACATATTCAGCTCCTTACTTAATACATAGAGTGGGTGTTGCTTTCGATATGCTCTTTAGTAATACGTCCGAACATTTTCCAGTAACACCAGATGGTGTAGGCCAGAACAATCGGAACGAACACGCAAGCAACATAGGTCATCAGGTTCAGCGTCATATGGCTGGAGGTTGCATCCCACATGGTCAGGCTAGCATTCAGCATGGTGCTGGATGGCATGACGAATGGGAACATGGCGATACCCGCAGTCAGGATGATGCACGCCAGCGTCAGTGAAGAGAACACGAACGCCAGGGCGCCTTTCTCCAGGCGAGACGTCAGCACGGTCAGCAGCGGCAGCAACACACCCAGTGCAGGGATAACCCACAGAACAGGCGTATTGTTGAAGTTCACCAGCCATGCACCTGCCTGACGCGCGACTTCTTTAGTCAGCGGGTTAGACGGCGCTGCGTGGTTGATAGCGGACGTCACTACGTAGCCATCAATGCCGTACACCACCCACACACCGGCCAGCGCGAAGCAGACCAGCGTAACCAGCGCGGCAACCTGAGCCGTCGCGCGAGAACGCAGGTGCAGTTCACCCACGGTACGCATCTGCAGGTAAGTTGCGCCCTGCGTGATGATCATCGCCACGCTCACGATACCTGCCAGGAGACCAAACGGATTCAGCAGCTGGAAGAAGTTACCGGTGTAGTAAAGACGCATGTACTCGTCCATGTGGAACGGTACGCCCTGCAGCAGGTTACCAAAGGCCACGCCAATCACCAGCGGCGGAACGAAGCTACCGATAAAGATGCCCCAGTCCCACAGGTTGCGCCAGCGGGTATCTTCAATCTTGGAACGGTAGTCGAAACCGACCGGACGGAAGAATAAAGAGGCCAGCACCAGAATCATCGCCACATAGAAACCGGAGAACGCAGCCGCGTAGACCATCGGCCAGGCAGCGAACAGCGCGCCGCCAGCGGTGATCAGCCACACCTGGTTACCGTCCCAGTGCGGGGCGATGGAGTTGATCATGATTCGACGCTCGGTGTCATTACGACCGAGGAAACGGGTGAGCATCCCCACCCCCATGTCGAAACCATCCGTGACGGCAAAACCGATCAGCAGAACGCCGACCAACAGCCACCAGATAAAACGTAATACTTCATAATCGATCATTTGATGACTCCTGTCTTAGCGTGCCGGCTGAGTAGTCGCAGTGGACTGCTCGTAGTGATAGCGACCGGTTTTCAGGCTGCTCGGGCCAAGGCGCGCGAACTTGAACATCAGGAACAGTTCAGCCACCAGGAACAGGGTGTACAGACCACAAATCAGCAGCATGGAGAAGATCAGGTCGCCCGCTGTCAGGGAAGAGTTCGCCACTGCCGTTGGCAGTACCTCACCAATCGCCCATGGCTGACGGCCATACTCCGCAACAAACCAGCCAGATTCAATCGCGATCCACGGCAGTGGAATACCGTACAGCGCGGTACGCAGCAGCCATTTTTTCTCGCCGATGCGATTACGAATCACAGACCAGAAGGACGCCGCAATGATCAGCAGCATGATGACGCCGCAGCCCACCATGATACGGAACGCAAAGTACAGCGGTGCAACACGCGGAATGGAGTCTTTGGTTGCCATCTGGATCTGCGCTTCCGTCGCATCGGAAACGTTCGGGGTATAACGTTTCAGGAGCAGACCGTAACCGAGATCTTTCTTCACGGTATTGAACTGGTCACGAACAGCCTGGTCTGTCGAGCCGGCACGCAGCTGTTCCAGCAGCGAGTAGGCTTTCATACCGTTACGGATACGCTCTTCATGCTGAACCATCAGCTCTTTCAGACCCGTCACCTGCTTATCAACAGAACGGGTTGCGATGATACCCAGCGCGTAAGGGATCTGAATCGCGAAGCGGTTTTCCTGCGCATCCTGATCGGGAATACCGAACAGCGTAAAGGCAGCAGGAGCCGGTTGCGTTTCCCATTCAGCTTCAATTGCGGCCAGTTTGGTTTTCTGCACGTCACCCATTTCGTAACCGGATTCATCACCCAGAACGATAACAGAGAGGATGGCAGCCATACCGAAGCTTGCAGCGATAGCAAAGGAGCGCTTGGCAAAGGCGAAGTCACGACCACGCAGCATGTAATAAGAGCTGATGCCCAGCACAAACATCGCGCCGCACACATAGCCAGAAGCCACGGTGTGGACGAATTTAACCTGTGCTACCGGGTTCAGGACCAGCTCGGCAAAGCTGACCATCTCCATACGCATGGTTTCGAAGTTGAAATCAGACGCGATAGGGTTCTGCATCCAGCCGTTCGCGACCAGGATCCACAGCGCGGACAGGTTCGAACCTAATGCCACCAGCCAGGTTACCGCCATATGCTGGACTTTACCCAGACGGTCCCAACCGAAGAAGAACAGACCTACAAAGGTGGATTCGAGGAAAAAGGCCATCAGACCTTCAATGGCCAGCGGCGCACCGAAGATATCCCCTACATAGTGAGAATAGTAAGACCAGTTAGTCCCGAACTGGAACTCCATGGTCAGACCGGTTGCCACGCCCAGCGCAAAGTTGATACCAAACAACTTGCCCCAGAACTTGGTCATATCTTTATAAATCTGTTTGCCGGAGAGAACGTATACCGTTTCCATGATGGCCAGCAGGAACGCCATACCAAGCGTCAGTGGCACAAACAGGAAGTGGTACATCGCGGTCAAGGCAAACTGTAAGCGCGACAGTTCGACTATATCTAACATCATGACTCCTTGCTCATCGCATGAAGACTCCGAGAGTGAACCCCGTCAGAACGAGACCCACACGCATGCCCCAATACAAATTATTCGCATCCTTGTCGTCGTTATTACCCTGAGGGAGGATAAAAACGATGACGTGAGGTTACGAATACGTTAATAAAAAACTCAAATTGATCCCGTAAATATAATACGCTGCAAAACCCTTACAATAAACAGGTTTTTATTGAATCATATTTACGTTTTTCGACGGCGATCAATTTATAGCAAAATTACCACTTTTCGGCCATTTTGATCGGGAACAATTTAGCGCTTTTCGGCGCCTTTTTCCAAGGATTAAACATTGATTTAAATCAAAAACAATTCTATGTGTTAATTGTGTTTTGATGTGGTGAACATGGTAAAAACCATGTTAAAGATATGTATATGAAATACAATTAAGGTTATCGAATCAACGGATGAATATAAACAGAAGTGATTTTTATTAACTTAGTAATGCTTAATGGCTGATTTATTCAGGACATAAATTTTAGTACGTTTTTTGTTTTTTTCCATCTGATCTCTTAAGGCAAATAAATAACAATTATTTTACTTTTACATCCTCTCTAATTAACACCCAGTTGTGACTATTGCATGACGCCCGGCAGGCAATAAAAAAGGCCGCTTTACAGCGGCCAACCATGTCGAAACGGACATTTTTTATACTGCAACGCCCCCCTTCCGGGGAGCAGAGAGGACTTACTTAATGATGGATTTCAGTGCTTCGCCGATATCCGCCAGGCTGCGAACGGTTTTCACGCCTGCGGCTTCCAGCGCGGCAAATTTCTCATCAGCCGTACCTTTACCACCGGCGATGATCGCGCCTGCGTGACCCATACGTTTACCTTTCGGTGCAGTCACGCCCGCGATGTAACCGACAACAGGCTTGGTCACGTGTTCTTTGATGTAAGCAGCCGCTTCTTCTTCCGCGCTACCACCGATCTCACCGATCATGACGATCGCTTCGGTCTGTGGATCTTCCTGGAACAGCTTCAGGATGTCGATGAAGTTAGAGCCCGGGATTGGGTCACCGCCGATGCCCACACAGGTGGACTGGCCGAAGCCGTAATCGGTCGTCTGCTTAACCGCTTCATAGGTCAGGGTACCGGAACGGGAAACGATACCCACTTTGCCCGGCTTATGAATGTGGCCCGGCATGATGCCGATTTTGCATTCGCCCGGGGTGATAACGCCTGGGCAGTTCGGGCCGATCATGCGCACGCCCGCTTCGTCCAGCTTCACTTTCACGGTCAGCATATCCAGCGTCGGGATGCCTTCAGTGATGGTGATAATAAGTTTAATGCCTGCATCAATGGCTTCCAGAATAGAGTCTTTGCAGAACGGAGCCGGAACGTAGATCACGGTCGCGGTAGCGCCCGTCGCTTCTACAGCTTCACGCACGGTGTTGAACACCGGCAGACCCAGGTGCGTGGTGCCGCCTTTACCTGGCGTTACGCCGCCAACCATCTGCGTACCGTAGGCAATCGCCTGTTCGGAGTGGAAAGTCCCCTGGCTACCGGTGAAGCCCTGGCAGATAACCTTGGTATCTTTATTAATTAAAACTGACATTATTTCCCCTCCACTGCGGCAACAACCTGCTGTGCTGCGTCCGTCAGACTTTTCGCTGCAATAATATTCAGGCCGCTGTCAGCCAGTTTTTTCGCGCCGAGTTCAGCGTTGTTACCTTCCAGACGTACAACAACCGGAACGTTAACACCCACTTCTTCTACCGCACCGATGATACCGTCAGCGATCAGGTCGCAACGTACGATGCCGCCGAAGATGTTAACCAGAACGGCCTTCACATTGTCATCGGAGAGAATGATTTTGAACGCTTCGGTTACGCGCTCTTTGGTTGCGCCACCGCCTACGTCGAGGAAGTTTGCTGGCTCGCCGCCGTGCAGCTTAACAATGTCCATGGTGCCCATTGCCAGGCCCGCACCGTTAACCATGCAGCCGATGTTGCCATCCAGCGCCACGTAGTTCAGCTCCCACTGTGCAGCCTGCGCTTCACGTGGATCTTCCTGAGACTGGTCGCGCATTTCACGCAGGTCCGGCTGGCGGAACAGGGCGTTACCGTCAGCGCCAAGTTTGCCGTCGAGGCAGATCAGATCGCCCTGAGTGGTGATCACCAGCGGGTTGATCTCGATCAGCGCCAGGTCACGCTCCAGGAAGATCGTCGCCAGGCCCATGAAGATCTTGGTGAACTGCTGAACCAGCTTGCCTTCCAGACCCAGTTTGAACGCCAGCTCGCGCCCCTGGTAAGGCATTGGACCTGCCAGCGGATCGATAGCCACTTTGTGGATCAGATGTGGGGTCTCTTCCGCCACTTTTTCGATTTCCACGCCGCCTTCAGTAGACGCCATGAACACCACGCGACGGGAGCTACGGTCAACCACCGCGCCCAGGTACAGCTCTTTCGCGATATCAGTCGCCGCTTCAACCAGGATCTGGTTAACCGGCTGGCCGTTCGCGTCTGTCTGGTAGGTCACCAGACGCTTGCCGAGCCAATGTTCAGCAAACGCACGAATCTCTTCTTTGCTCTTAACAACCTTCACACCGCCCGCTTTACCACGGCCACCAGCGTGAACCTGACACTTAACTACCCACGGGCCGGAACCGATTTTAGATGCGGCTTCTTCTGCTTCACGCGGGGTAGTACAGGCATAACCCACCGGAGCCGGTAAGCCATACCGGGCAAACAGCTGTTTGGCCTGATATTCATGTAAGTTCATGTGTTCTATCCATCCTTCAGGGTAATCGTTATCTTCAAACCTGTAGACCGGCGCGATCTGTGTGCCGGATGGCGCTACGCTTATCCGGCCTACAGGGCAGGTGATGCTAAATGGTTACTAGACGTCCAGCAGCAGACGCGTTGGATCTTCCAGCAGCTCTTTAATGGCGACCAGGAAGCCCACGGATTCGCGGCCGTCGATCAGGCGGTGGTCGTAAGAGAGCGCCAGGTACATCATTGGCAGGATCTCCACTTTACCGTCTACCGCCATAGGACGATCTTTAATGGCATGCATACCCAGGATCGCGCTCTGCGGCGGGTTGATGATTGGGGTAGACATCAGTGAACCGAATACACCGCCATTGGTAATGGTGAAGTTACCGCCGGTCAGGTCTTCTACGGTCAGCTTGCCGTCGCGGCCTTTCACAGCCAGCTCTTTGATATTTTTCTCAATGTCAGCCATACCCAGGGTATCAACATCACGCAGGACCGGGGTCACCAGGCCACGTGGGGTCGAAACCGCCATGCTGACGTCGAAGTAGTTGTGGTAAACCACGTCATCGCCATCGATGGACGCGTTCACTTCCGGGTAGCGTTTCAGCGCTTCAACCACTGCTTTCACGTAGAAGGACATAAAGCCCAGACGGATACCGTGACGTTTTTCAAAGGCGTCACCGTACTGCTTACGCAGGTCCATGATTGGCTTCATGTTCACTTCGTTGAAGGTGGTCAACATCGCCGTGGAGTTTTTCGCTTCCAGCAGACGCTCAGCCACACGCTTACGCAGGCGAGTCATAGGAACACGTTTTTCGCTGCGCGCGCCCAGAACAGGCTGGGCTGCAGGGGCTGCCGCTGGCGCTTTCGCTTCTGCCTGAGCAGGCGCTTTCGCCAGGTGTTTGTCGATGTCTTCGCGGGTCAGACGACCGCCCACACCGGTACCTTTAATGGCTGCCGGGTCAAGGCTGTGTTCAGCCAGCAGGCGACGGATCGCCGGGCTGAGCGCGTCGTTAGACTGTTCTTCCAGAGAAGCCTGCTGGCGCTGAGCCGGTGTAGAGGCTTTCTCTTCAGATTTCGCACTGGACTCTTTGCCCGCGCTGTTGCCTTCACGCAGGCGACCCAGGATCTGACGAGAGGTGACGGTGGTACCTTCATCTTCCAGCACTGCGTCCAGAACGCCATCCGCCGAAGCCGGTACTTCCAGTACCACTTTGTCAGTTTCGATTTCTACCAGCACTTCATCACGCTTAACGGCATCGCCTGGTTTTTTGTGCCAGGTAGCGACGGTCGCATCTGCTACAGATTCAGGCAGGTCGGGAACAAGAATATCTACGCTACTCATTATGTATCCTTTAATTAATCGACGTTCAGCGCGTCATTGACCAGATCTTGTTGCTGCTTCTGGTGAACGGACATATACCCTACCGCCGGAGAGGCGGAGGCCGGGCGACCTGCATAGCGCAGGGCTGACCCAAATGGAATCACTTCACGGAAATGATGCTGGCTGCAGTACCATGCGCCCTGGTTGAGCGGCTCTTCCTGGCACCAGACAAAATCATGTACGTGAGCGTACGGTTTCAGCGCTTCCTGCACAGCCTGGTGCGGGAACGGATAAAGCTGTTCGATACGCACGATGGCGACATCTTTCTGATCGTTCTTACGGCGCTGTTCCAACAGGTCGTAATAAACCTTACCAGAACACATCACCACGCGCTTCACGGCCTGCGGATCCAGCTCATCAATTTCACCGATAGCCGGCAGGAAGGTGCCGTTGGCCAGTTCATCCAGGCTGGAAACCGCCAGCGGGTGACGCAGCAGGGATTTCGGCGACATCACCACCAGCGGACGGCGCATACCGCGCAGCGCCTGACGACGCAGCATGTGGTAAACCTGAGCCGGGGTGGACGGTACGCAGACCTGCATGTTCTGCTCAGCGCAGAGCTGCAGATAACGTTCCAGACGCGCGGAGGAGTGTTCCGGGCCCTGACCTTCATAACCGTGCGGCAGCAGCATCACCAGGCCACACATACGGCCCCATTTCTGCTCACCGGAAGAGATGAACTGGTCGATAACCACCTGCGCACCGTTAGCGAAGTCACCGAATTGCGCTTCCCAGATAGTCAGGGTACGCGGTTCAGCCGTGGCGTAACCGTATTCGAAGGCCAGCACCGCTTCTTCAGACAGCACGGAGTCCCAGACCTTGAACTGGCCCTGACCGTTGTGCACGTGCTGCAGCGGGGTGTACGTTGAACCGTTGGACTGGTTATGCACGACCGCGTGACGGTGGAAGAAGGTGCCACGGCCCGCATCTTCACCGGACAGACGAACAGGAATACCTTCGTCAACCAGTGTCGCGTAAGCCAGCGTTTCCGCGCCGCCCCAGTCGAACAGCTTCTCGCCTGCGGCCATAGCCTGACGATCAGCATAAATTTTTGCCACGCGAGACTGCATCTCAATAGCGTCTGGTACGGTGCTGATGCGTTTAGCCAGCTCCTGCAGGCGCTTCATCTCGACCTTGTTCGGGTAGCTCTCATCCCACTCGTGGTTGAGGTACGGCGACCAGGTAAAGGAGTGCATGTTCATCGGACGCAGCTCTTTCACCACGCATTCACCTGCATCCAGCGCGTCGCGGTAGAGGTTGACCATCTCGGTCGCATCTTCCAGCGTCGCCACTTTTTCGCTTTCCAGCTTGTCAGCGTAGATTTTGCGCGGGGTCGGGTGTTTTTTGATTTTCTGGTACATCAACGGCTGGGTTGCACTCGGCTCGTCGGCTTCGTTGTGGCCGTGACGGCGGTAGCAGAACAGGTCGATGAACACATCGCGTTTGAAGGTGTTACGGAAGTCCAGCGCCAGACGGGTCACGAAGGCGACCGCTTCCGGATCGTCCGCGTTAACGTGGAAGATCGGCGCCTGAACCATCTTTCCGATGTCGGTACAGTATGGGGTAGAACGCGCATCCAGCGGGTTAGAGGTGGTGAAGCCCACCTGGTTATTGATGACGATACGCACGGTACCGCCCACTTCATAACCACGCGCTTTTGACATGTTCAGGGTTTCCTGAACCACGCCCTGTCCTGTGACCGCCGCATCACCGTGGATGGTGATTGGCAGCACTTTATTGCTGCTTGGCTCGTCCAGACGATCCAGACGCGCACGCACGGAACCGATAACCACCGGGCTGACGATCTCCAGGTGTGACGGGTTAAACGCCAGCGCCAGGTGAACCAGACCGCCTTCGGTTTCGATATCAGACGAGAAGCCCATGTGATACTTCACGTCGCCGGTGCCAAGGTGTTCTTTATGTTTGCCAGCGAATTCGTCGAACAGGTCCTGCGGTTTTTTACCCAGCACGTTGACCAGTACGTTCAGACGACCACGGTGCGCCATGCCCAGCACCACTTCACGGGTGCCGCTCTTGCCTGCGTGACGAATCAGCTCTTTCAGCATCGGCACCAGCGCATCGCCGCCTTCCAGCGAGAAGCGTTTTGCGCCCGGGAATTTCGCGCCCAGATAGCGCTCAAGCCCTTCCGCTGCCGTCAGTTCATTGAGGAAGCGTTTTTTCTCGTCAGCCGAGAAGGTCGCGTGGCCTGCTACGGATTCGATGCGCTGCTGGATCCAGCGTTTCTCTTCGGTAGAGGTAATGTGCATGTATTCCGCGCCGATGGAGCCGCAGTAGGTTTGCTTGAGCGCGTCAATCAGATCGCCCAGCTTCATCGTGTCTTTGCCGATGGCAAAGGAACCTACGTTAAAGCTTTCCTGGAAATCGGCCTCGGTCAGATCGTGATACGCCGGATCGAGATCGGCCACACGGTCTTGTTTCCACAGTCCCAGCGGATCGAGATTCGCATGCTGGTGACCACGGAAGCGATAAGCGTTGATAAGCTGCAGGACTTTAACCTGCTTCGCATTGGTGTCAGGGTCGGAAATCGCAGAAGAGTAACGTGAGGCATCCTTCGCCAGACGACGGAAATAATCACGTGTTTTGGAATGGAATTGATCCGGTTTGACTCCCGTGCCAGGCAACTGCTGGAACATGGAACGCCAGTTTGCGTCCACTGAGTCAGGATCGGTTAAGAAGTCTTCATAGAGCTGTTCTATCCAGCTCTGGTTGGCACCAGAGAGGTAAGAAGAGTCCAGCCAGGCTTTCATTGCGCCGTTCTGCATCGTGATCCCTTAAGCATTTTTATGCTTACTTTCGCCGTAGAAACTACCACGTACACACCGTGTACGTGCCGGGGTTCACCTGCGAGCTCTTTTCATTTGGCCCGCGAAGGAACCTTTAGAAACTGTCTAAACTTCAGGGCAGTTTTTAAAGGTTTCTGCATTTTGCCCGGTGGCGCTACGCTTACCGGGCCTACAGACTCGTAGGCCGGATAAGCGCAGCGCCGTCCGGCAAATTTACTTACGCACTGCGCTGCAGCAGCATCGACTTAATATGGCCGATGGCGCGCGTCGGGTTCAGCCCCTTCGGACACACACTGACGCAGTTCATGATGCTATGGCAGCGGAATACGCTGAAAGCGTCACTCAGTCCTTCCAGACGGCTTTCGGTTTCGGTGTCGCGGCTATCGATCAGGAAGCGATAGGCAGCCAGCAGACCGGCCGGGCCGATAAACTTGTCCGGGTTCCACCAGAACGACGGGCAGGACGTTGAACAACATGCACAAAGAATACACTCGTACAACCCATCGAGTTTTTCACGCTGCTCAGGAGACTGTAAGTGCTCACGAGCGGGTGGATTTTGCCCATTATTCAATAAGTAAGGCTTAATCTTCTCATATTGTGCATAGAATTGCCCCATGTCTACCACCAAATCACGCACGACCGGCAGACCTGGCAGAGGACGAATAACAATTTTCTGACCCGGACGCTGCAGCGCTGAAATTGGCGTGATGCAGGCCAGGCCATTTTTGCCGTTCATGTTCACACCGTCAGAGCCACAGACCCCTTCACGGCAGGAGCGACGGAACGACAGGGTCGGATCTTTCTCTTTCAGCTGGATTAAGGCATCCAGCAGCATCATGTCACGACCTTCTTCCGCTTCCAGGGTGTAGTCCTGCATACGCGGAGCATCATCAACATCCGGGTTATAACGATAAACTGAGAATTCGAGTTTCATTATCCTGTCTCCGCATTAGTAAGTACGAATCTTCGGCGGGAACGCCGGACGCAGTTTCGGTTCCATATTGACGCTACGACGCGTCATGGATTCCGACT
>ERZ808227.143-NODE-143-length-11785-cov-7.659335_pt1 | contig 11785 bp, 13 predicted proteins | sample MGYA00521246_ERZ808227 | MGnify/ENA primary metagenome ERZ808227 (study PRJEB31515, sample SAMN02934712) | indoor metagenome | biome: House; feature: Kitchen Counter; material: surface | place: USA: Illinois | collected 2012-02-11 ... | reverse complement strand
ATCCAATTCAGTGCCACACTGAACTACAATACTTTCTACAGTAACAAACTTATTTCCAGTTTCCACAATGATCATTTACCCTCAGAATAAAAAATTCACTGCCTCTATGGTTTTGATAGTGTTTTAATACATTACACAGTGAGACCTATTGCCCAATTCAGTCAGTACTACTATAATCAAATTGGATCCATTAAGGAACAGCCCATGCACAAACAACCAATGTCATCCTTCGTTACTAAAGAACAAATCTACCGCGCCGTTGCCAGCTCGACCGCGATAGAAACCGGTGCTCCTGTGCACAAAATTGAGCAGCAGCTTAAACGCAATCAGGCACTGGCGAAAGCCGTTGGCCTCGCCCGCTAGTCTGGCAAGATATCGCTCACCAGCTGCATCATAGGGCTGTAGTTCCCTGATACGCCTGCCTGTATTGCCTTGAAGTAAAACGCCTTATGCTCATCCCACAGGCTGTAGTCCAGTAAGCCCTTTCCCGCCAGAACCGACAACACATCGCAAAGCAATCTCGACAGACGCCCGTTACCTTCTCTGAATGGGTGGATCAAAATAAATTCCACATGGCATTCAGCCAGATAACGAACCAGCTCCGGACGAGCCAAGGATTTCAGTTCACCAGACCGGGAAAGAAACTGCTTCTCGAAACCATCAAGCAGCAGCGGAATCCTGTCGGCAGCGGCAAACTGAAAGCCGTCCTTAGTCAGGTTAGTGTTACGCAGCCTCCCTGCCCAGTCATATACATTCCCCAACCATTGGCGATGCCACGTGCTGATGTGATCAAAAGCTAGCACCTCAGGCGGCTGGCCCTCGATAAATAGCTGCTCATACAGCATCAGCAGCAAGCCAGACTCCAGCGCCTCCATTTCCTGCTCATCAATGATCCCCAGCTTATTGGCAAGCACTAGGTCGTTTGAGCCTGGCTGATATCGCTCTTCTGCTGAATTAAGCTCATATCTTGACAAGTCCTTACCTCCGTCCAAACAAGTTCACAACGTTGTTTTCCTGCTGCCGTTGATAGTTGTTGACCCGATCCTCCCAAATCTCAAGCGCCCTGCGTTTTTCAGTCAAGTAATCATAACGGTCATAGTGTTTCGAGCTGACATCGTTCAAAGCGTGATTCTGAATACGGTCGCGGATCTCTTTGCTGATCCCCGCCTCCCCCATCAACGTTTTACAGGTGCGACGTAAATCTCGCGCCGTGAAAACTTTAAACTCAGGATTAAAAGCCCGGAAATACATGATGGAACGCGCCAGACTATCGGTACGCACCGGTCGTTCGCCGTTGGTCGAGAGCGGGAAGATATAGGGGCTGTTACTTTCCTTAGTCAGTTCTTTCACTGAGGCTAATTCACTTAATGCCGATTCAGTCAGCGGGATCAGGTGCTCCCGTTTGTTTTTCGATACATCGGCAATTACCAGGAGCGTCTTTTGCTGCCAGTCAATCGCGCTCCACTGGCTGGCAATCATTTCAAACGGACGCTGCCCGCCAGCATAAACACAGAAGCGGATTAGGTGCTGCATCAGTGGCCCAACGTTAGTTGCCTGAGCGAACTGCTCCATGACAAAACGTAGCTCTTCCAGCGTTAACCATGTATCACCCACTTTTTCCGCCGAAGACTGTTTCGGTATGGCCGATACCGGATTTACTTCAAGACCGAACGTAATACCCACACTGGTATTCATCGGATCGTTATCGGCTTTTAAGCCGTAGTTAAATGCTGCCATCAGATACGAGCGAATCCGGTTAGCATGCACCACCGCATCACGCTGGATAATGCCTGAGAGGATGGTTTTGATCTGCAGAGGTGTTACATCTTTCGCTTTGGTTTCTCGAGGGATAACCGTGTAGCACTCTTTTTCAAGACGCTTCAGGACATCAGCCCAGGTCCGCTTATTGTCGAGCTTCATCTTGTTAACGTAGCCATGCACCAGCTCATTAAACGATCCTTGAGAGCGATGGATCTGCATAAGGTGCTCTTCGGCCAGGCGTTGTTGCTCAAGCTCTTGTTGGGGCTCTTTTCCTTCAACAAGCCAGGCTCCATACTTTTTCGCCAACTCATTGGCCGTCACCAGCTTCATCTCAGGCCAGATGCCCAACTGGATGAACTTCTCTTTCTTCCCTTTCTCAACGTAATAACGGAAATAAAAAACTTTGCTGCCTGAAGGCTGAACCTTAACGCCAAGCCTGCCGGTGCCACGTTGAGCACTGTTGCTCCACACGTAGTACGACGTACTTTTTGTCTTCAATCCACGTATAGCAGTCTCGGTAAGATTAGCGGCCATGAGGTTACCTTTCTGAGGATAAGCGTTACCTGACCCAATGCCCATTTTGGGTCAGGTAATGGGTCAGGTAAGGATAGTACAATGGGGAAATGAGAGAACCAATCAGAAACAAAAATAACTTCATAACTGATTGATTATAGATAATTAAAAATACAAATAGAGACAATGACGAACAATTAAAAACATACCAATTTTATGACTCATAATCGCTTGGTCGCTGGTTCAAGTCCAGCAGGGGCCACCAAATTTTAGCTTTAGAATCATATAATTAAGCCACTCACATGAGTGGCTTTTTTGTTTATAGTTTCATCATTGGCAGCAAAATGGCAGCAGGAAATAAGCTGCCACCAATAAAAAACCCGCCGAAGCGGGTTAGTTTGTCAAAAATTCATGTGTCCCTGACCACTGTTTAGAGGGTGCGGAGGCACATGATCGACCTGTCCGGGAGTTACGATAAAGCGCACTACGGTTTCATGAGTAACAAAAGTGGTTCCACAGTTTATGTTTTGGCACTGGCAATAACGCTCTTTCGTATTATCTGATACACGAAAGCTACTGCGAGTATGTGCCGCGTGTCCGCATTTCGGACAATTCATCATATCCGTTTCTCCCCAAGTCATTACCCGCAATCCCATAATGATACACGAACATCCATTTTGTGAACATTATCATTCCATTTCTAAATCATCTATCTTTACCTCAAGCTCCAGAGTCGTAGTGAAACCATTATCTGCATTGACACTATGCGTCAGGGTGGTAATGGTCCATTCGGCATCATCAATGGGCTGTTTAAAGCCGCTCACCTTCACCGGCATTTCGGTATACAGATCAGCCCTTCCCTCTGCGAGCTGCAGGGAGAATGTTGCCACCCCGCGCTGCAGGCGCTCCCACTGCATCTTTGCCGCTCGCTCTGCATTGCTGCGGTTTGCATAAGTTCTGTTGAGTACAAGCACGTTTTCATCCGTTCCAACCAGGTAATCTCCCTGTTTTGCTTCCGGCTCCTTTGCCGCAGTGGTTTTTTTTCGACGGCGCCTAACCTTTGCAGTCTCTTTTTTCTTTGGCTCACGGGTATGGAGCCAGCTGGCAATTACCCCCGTATAGGCATCGCGATCAGCCAGAGTAAAACGATGACCGTCACCGGCCTGGCGGGTTATGGTGATAACCGGCAGCGGCTTACCGCTTGCCGTTCTGCCCTGCCCCTGGCGGATAAACAACAGATTGCCGTCCTTAACTGAGGCTATCGCCCCATACTGCCGCGCCAGCTTCATCAAAAAGCTGGCGTCGCTTTCATTAGTCTGGTCAAGATGATCGACAGGCTTGTCCAACAGGTCCTTTCCCAGCGCCATCTTTAATTTATGCCTGCCCGCGATTTCCTTCACAACTTCGCCCACCGTTGTCTGGTGCCAGGACTTTTCACGCCGCGTATTCAGGGTTTCACGGAAATCTGCACTACGCGCGCGGATTGTGAGACGGTCAGGCGCGCCGCTGTGCTCAATCTCATCGACAGTAAACGCCCCTTTCGGAAAAAGCGGCTGACCTTTCCACCCCAGCGCAAACTGAATAATGGCCCCCCGACGAGGCAGAACGATTAGCCCGTCCGAGTCGTCCAGTTCCAGATCAAGCTGGTCCGCTTCAAAGCCCCGGTTATCCGTCAGCGTCAGACTTATCAGGCGCGCATCCAGCACGGTAGTCACATCTTTACCTTCAATGATGATACTGAAACCGGGAGTTTTGCTGTTCAGGTTCAGGAGATCAGAGCTGAAATTCACTGCAGTAACCCTCCAACCGTATTTTTCATATTGCCTATTGCAGAGGTGGCAGATTCCTGCAAATTACTGAGCTGGTCGCTGAGGCTGCCGAACATATCAGACAGCGACTCATCCACCCGTTTCAGGCTCAGCGAAAATTCGATGCGCCGGGGCATACCGCTCTCAAAAAATTCTGTTTTTGTCTGGCTCAGACTCTCGATCACAAACATGCCGTAAATCGTCCCGCTCCCCTCAATCAGAGGCCAGGCTTTTCCCAGCTCCGCCATCTGCTCCAGCGCCAGCAAAGACAACCTGCCGCCGGTAATCTCCGGCAGCAGGACACCGGACAGAGTAAGCGTATCGTTATCCGGTCCAAGAAACTGCGTTGACGGGCGCCGGTTAACCCGGCTGTTGGCTGCGTGCCGCCAGCTGCGCTGATACTGCAGCTCCTGATAGGGCACTGTTCGCAGCATGAATACGTACAACCCCAGCACCATCATCATTATTCGTAACCCCCTCGATCACTGAAATTACTGCGTGTTTTTGCCCTGGCCCTGCGCTCACGCTCATCAAGCTGCCGGGCCACCTCGCGGGCGATATCCTGCGCGCTTTGCCCTGGCTGCGCGACAATATGAATTGGCGCGCTTATCTCGTACTTAATTACCTGCGGCTGTCTCTCTTCCTTCGGAGACGGCGCCGGTTGCGTCCTGACAGGCACACTGTACGGATGAAGTGGTGCGGCTTCTGCCGGGGCAGCTGCCAGGCCCATTACGCCAGCGACCACGGAAGCGAACACCTTCTGGCGCATAGCCATCGGGTCAGTCCTGTTATCCGTGATTTCCTTAATGGCCGGTGCTGGCATGACGGCAGCAGCGATATCAGCCAGCTCCGCAGCACGATCTCGACCAGGAAGTTTTACCGGGGCGTTAACAATCTCAGGAGGCAGTATTAACCTGCTTTCAGGCCGTTGCTCCGGGCTGGCTGTTACATCACGAACGGGGCTTACTGTTGCCGCCAGTTTCACCAGTTCAGTAGTGCTATTGATTACCGGAATATTTGCCGGACCGTTCACACTATCAGGCGGCAGAACTATCCCGCGTTCAGGACGTTGTTTAGCGCTGGCCGGTTCCGTCCGGGAAGGATTGAGCGTTGCCGCCACCCTCGCCAGATCAGCAGTCCGTTTCCTGCCGGTGACATTGGCGGGTCCGTTAACAATCTCTGGGCCATTCTCGCCCACGATGCCGAACTGGCCGCGCGGAATGGTACCGCCGCTGTCGTACATTCCAGCAAAACCCATCGTCGGGAATCCGCCAGGCGGCAGCACCACTTTACCGTCTCTGTTGACCGTAGCTGGCTGCTGCCGCGTGACCTGTTCAGGAAGCTTCGCTTTGGCCGCCTCCTTGCTGACAATGCCGAGTTTTTCAAGCAGCCAGGACACGCCCGATTTAAGCGAATCCAGCGGGTGCATGACCATGTTCAGCCCTGCCGCCAGCGCTTCGCCAAACTGCCGCCCCATCGACGCTGCGCTTTGCAGTTCTGCAGAGGTGGATTTAACCGGCGTCAGCAGATCAGTAAACCAGCCCCATAACGCCTGGACCTTGTCACCTATCCACTGGAAAACAGGCTGCAGTGGCTCAAACGCCGCACTGATAGGCGCAGCTGCAGCTTTGAATCCTTCAACCACTCCGCCTAAAAATGCGCTTATCGGCTGCCAGTATTTCCAGACAACCAGCGCCACGCCAGCCAGCGCCGCCACGACCAGACCTATCGGACTAAGCAGGGCGCCCAGCAATCCAGAAATCCCGTACAGCGCAACGCGAAGGAGGGCCAGCGGGCCGGACGCCAGAAAACGCAGCACGCCACCGGCTGCGGATAATCCCCCGCGCAACGCGGTCAACGGATTCATTACCATGCCGATAATGTTGCGAATACCAGACATTCCGCTGCGAAGAACAGCAAGCGGTGCACCGGCCAGCGCTTTCAGCGCATTGCCAGCCAGCCCGGCAGAACGTCGCAGGGAGTTTAGGGGAGTCGTCAGCAATCCGGTGCTGCTACCGGATGCCGCCATGCCACGGCGCAACAGGGAAAGCGGCGCATTCGCCAGCCAGGACAGCGCACCGCCGGTGCGGGTCACTGCAGACATAACGGAGGGGAGTGTTTTTACACCCAGCACGGACAGGCCTAAACGGATCACCGCCAGTGGCCCCAGCACGGCAGCCACGGCTACCGCCAGCGTGCCGAGTACAACGGTGATCGCAGCAGCGGCCGCCGCCACTTTCATCAGCGTGCCCGCCAGCTGCGGGTTAGCCTCAACCCATCGACGCAGTGCCCCGGTAACGCTTTTGACGTACCCCATGATATCCATCAGCGGCTGGCGCAGGGTTTCACCCAGGCTACTGAAAGCATTCTGCGCGCCCGTTTTAACAAGCAACCACTGCGCGGAAAGTGAATCCTTATTGATATCGGATTCTTTCTGCATGGAGCCGTTAGCCTCAGAGCCTGAGGTAAGTTTCAGCTGTCGCTGCAGCTCCGGCAGGTTGTTTGCAAGCTTCGCCGCATCATCGCCAAACTCCTTGCCAAATATCATCGTCATGGCGGACAGGCGCTTGTCCTGCGGCAGTTTGTTGACCTTCTCCAGCACGCGCTGAATGGTCCCCATTGCGTCCTTTGTCATCTGCTTTTCAATCTCTTCTGGATTGAGTTTCAGCAGATCCATACCTTCCATGAACCGCTTGCTCTGCATGGTTGCAATCGACAGTTCGCGCACCATCGCATTTGATGCGCTGGCGGCAATTTCAGGCGCGGCGCCCAGAGACAGGAAGGTGGAACCCAGCGCGGCCGCCTTGCGGAAATCAAGCCGGTCAGCCACGCCGCCCATACGCTGCAGCACATTGATGATATCGCCGCCCTTAGACATGGCGTTATCGTCCAGGTAGTTCAGGGCATCGCCAAGCTGTTCAATATTTCGGGTCGGCACTTTATACAGCTGCGCGATTTTACCCAGCCCCTCCGCCAGCTCATCAGCGGGCAGCTCGAATGCCGTTGCGGCCTTTGCTGCAGTGGATGCAAAGGCCAGCAGGTCACGCTTCTGGTCTTCGTAAGAATCGTTCTGGTTTGTCACGCCCATGCGAGCGCCACCTTCAACCAGCGCGGCATAATCAATTGCGCCATTCTCCATCGGCAGCTGTTCACTGGCGGCCTTGATGGCATCCTGCATATCGTAAAACTGTTTTGTGCGGTTGCCGTTGTCGTCCCGCAGCCCGTTAACCTGCTTTGCCACGCCTTTCATCGCATCTTCCATGCTGGCATAGCTTTTAACGGCTGCCATCACCGGCGCGCCCATTGCCAGCCCGGCGGCAGTAGTCGTTGCTCCGGCGCCCGCGATACGATCCCGCACCTCAAGACGCCGGGAATACTGATCGCGGACGGCGTTCATTCGGGCCTGCTGCTCGCCCAGGCGTTTAAGGGATTTCTGCTGTCGGTCCAGGGCCTGCCGGGTTTCGTCGGCATTCTGCCGCAGCTCCCGCTGTGCACTGCTCAGCTTTTTGGTGTCCAGCCCGGCCTCATTGAGCGCAAGACGCTGACGCTGCACCGACTGACGCAGGCCGTTATATTTGCTCTGCAGCTCGTTAACGCGGTTTTTTGCCTGCTCAAGCAGACGAGCCTGCGCCGCCGTCGGGCGGTTAGTGGCCGAGAACTGCGTGGCAAGTTTCGCCGCTTCTTCTCGTGCGGCTTTAAGACTGTTGCCGGTGACGGCGAGCTGCGCGCTTGCCTTGCGGAAACCGTCAATACGGCCCGCCTGGGCGTCCAGTTCTTTTAATCTTGCGCGGCTTTGCTGAATGGCGGTAGCCAGCTCTTTAGAGCTGGCCTGCGCTGATCTGAATGGGCGGGTGAGCTTATCAACCGCATTTAGAATTACCTGCAAACGCAGGTTAGTGTCACTCATCGCTGGCCCCGCTTCTCTGAATCGCTTTATGCCGCCACTCCAGCACTTCGGTCAGCGGCATAACGTCAGTGACGGACGGCGGCCAGTGAAAAATGGTGGCGATATCAGCCACCAGGTCTTCTACCGTCAGGCTGTCGGCAAACCGGCAAGCACCGATTTCTTCAACAAAAAAGTGACCACCTCAACCGACAGCGCGGTGAGATCTGCGGGGTCCATTTCAGCCATTTCCTGAGCGGTCAGCGCGGGCGTGGAGATGCGGGGAATAATCGTCATCATCGCGCCGACGTCCATATCCATGATCGCCTGCAGACGGGTGCCACGCAGCGCGCCGGACTGCGGCTTGCGCAGCACAATTTCGGCAATTTCGGTTTTACCGCGTTTGATTGGGGTGTCCAGCTGTACGGTTTTTTCAGTCAGTTGTTCGCTCATTGTCATTTCCTGTTAATAAGGTACTGGCGCGGCTGCCCGCGCCTTTAAAGTAGATCAGAGGCCCAGGGCGTTGCGGTGTTCTTCCATCAGGTCCACGCCATCAACGATTTCAATCATGTTGATCACATCAACCTCATAGAGCACCTCGCCGTTAATGGTCAGCTTCGCGTAGCTGTTGGTGCTGCTGACTTTTGTGGTGTTGCTCTCGCCGGTTTTCCATTCGCCGGAATCGACTTCTTTATGTCGCCCGCGCACAACCAGCTCAACGGCCTGCACTTCGCCGGTATCGTCACGCTGAATGGAGCCGGTGAAACGCAGCTGGATACCGTCAACAGTGGCTTTACCCATCTGTTTGAATAACAGCAGTTCAGTGCCACCAATTGAAAATTCCGTGTCCAGCGCGCCATCATCCAGCCCCAGATCAACATCAGCCGAACCGGGCATACCGCCGCCGCGATACTTTTCAAACTTGCGGCCGAATTTAGGCAGGGTCAGGGACTCAACGATCCCCTGATAGTTATTCCCGTCGTTAAACAGGTTCAGGTGTTTTAACTTGCGTGGTAAAGCCATATTGTCCCCTTACGCGCTTACCTGGCTGGAGAAATCCAGCAGATACTGATCGGTGATGCGCTGGCGCAGCATCAGGTTTTCCAGAGGCGGTACCGGCGTATAGTCGTAATCGATAGTGAGCTTCCCGGCTTTCAGGGAATCTTTATCGTTTACGGACTCATCCAGCCAGCAGTCGGCGCCGATGATGTAGCCCTGCGTTTTCAGGTTGCGCAGTTTGGCGCGAATACCTTCGATAATGTCGCGGGCCAGCGACGGGTTAAGCACGCCATCCACCGCCCACATGTGCGCTTCTGCGATGGTGTCAGCCAGTACCTGAGCGGTGCGGGTGTAGTTTTCAAAGGCAAACAGAGGATCGTCACTGAGGCAGCGGGAACCCCAGAAGCGGAAACCGTCTTTGCGGATCAGCGTGGTGACATCATTCTGGTTCAGCAGCCCCGCATCGGTTGCCGGGTCCTGCAAATCCCAGAACACATCAGCAGAAATGCCGGTGACGCCGTTCACGCCTACGTTGGACAGGGATTTGTGCCAGCCGGTCTGTTCGTCAATTTTGGCACGCAGGCCAAGCGCACGGGCTGAGGCGTAAGCCGTTGCGTCAGCGTTCAGCACGGTGTCAAAACTGATGAAATCAGGCCAGATCAGCATCCCCTCGCGCTGGCTGAAATTAGCGCGGTAGGCAATGGCCTCCTCTACCGTTTTGCAGCCGTAGGCTGACAGATAGGCGAAGCCGCGCAGACTCTGCGCCACGCTCAGCAGCTCAGTGGCAACCGCCTGCGTGTCATGCCCCGGCACGCCAAGTATGCGCGGCTTAACGCCGAGCTGGGACTGCGCAGATAACAGCGCTTTCATGCCCGTTTTTTTACCGTCAGTTGTCACGCCGCCGATAATGTTGGAAGTTGTTTCCGCTTCGGTTTCACCCTGTGCAACGCGCACAACAACGGTCACGGGTTTAGCCTGGTCGGCAATTGCATCCAGCGAGCGAGCCAGCGTGCCGGACTCGCCTGCTTTACCGCTGGCGGTCAGCACGTCGGTGAGCAGGACCGGCTTATTGAGGGGGAACACGGACGCATCTGCATCATCGCCGGTACAGACCATACCGACAATTGCCGTGCTTACTGTTGAAATGGGGCGGGTGCCATCGTTGACCTCAACGACGCGCACACCGTGGTGATAATCCTGAGCCATACGGCGAACCCTCCGGTGTTTAGGTTTCGCCCTATGGTGAATTGAATGGGCCGCGCAAACAGCTACGCGGCATTGTTCCCTTAATCACACAATACGCCCGCGCGGATATCTGCGTTTTCTTTTTCCAGGCGTTCGCATGAGATATCAAAATACTGCTGGCTCATTTCAATCCCGGTAAATTTGTATCCCTTCCTCAGCGCAGCAACGCCAGTTGATGCACTCCCCATAAATGGATCAAGAATATGGCCGCCAGGAGGAACGGGAGCAACCAGGCTCTCCATAAGCTCAATCGGTTTGCCGGTCATATGGAGTTTTTGAGACGGAATAACCCGACGAGTTACCATGCCCGGCCAGGGTCCACCATGCAGACTTTTAGGCAATGGTCCGTTACTTCCCCAAACCACGTATTCGCACTGATGACGAAAATAACCGGTATGAGGCGCACGCGTTGAAAGCGTTTTATCCCACGGAATCAGCCCCCGCCACACAAAACCGCCAGCCTGGAAAACGTCAGTAAGCGTTGGAAGCTGCCGCCAGTCAGTGAAAACCATGGCATAGCCGCCTGACTTAACCAGGCGGTTAACCTGACTCATCCACTGCGTCATCCAGAACGCCCAGGAGCGCACGTCTCTGTTATCGCCGAAAAACTCATGGTAGTTGTTATTGCCTACATACTTCCCGGAGGGTTTAGCCTGCCGATCACTGCGCGTCATACCACCGCTGGAATAAGGCGGATCAGTAATCACTGCATCAAATTCGCCAGTGAGTTCGCGCAAAATTTCCAGGCTGTCACCACAGTAAATAGTTGCCGCGCCAATAACTGCTTTTTGCATAGCCTTGCCTCTCTTATGTGCCTGATTTCAGGTTACATAAATGAGAAATCATGTTCATTTATACAGGAGTGTCTGAGCGTTCAGACAATGGCGCCACGGCAGACGCGGGAAATTTGCGGTACAGCGTTGATATACCCACATCAAAAATCAGAGCAACGCGTTTTCGCGTTTCTCCGGCAGCCAGCAACCGGCCAATCTGCGCCCACTCATCCTCTGATAGCTTTGGCCGTCGGCCACCAATCCTCCCTTGCGCACGCGCTACAGCCAGCCCGGCACGGGTTCGCTCTACGATCAGCTCTCGCTCCATTTCTGCCAGGGCACCCATAACATGGAAAAAGAAACGCCCCATCGGAGTTGATGTATCAATGCTATCTGTCAGGCTGCGGAAATTTACTCCTCTCCCTCGCAGGTCTTCAATCAGAGTAACAAGATGCCGCATACTCCTGCCTAATCTGTCCAGCTTCCAAACTACCAGCGTGTCACCTTCTGAGAGTGTGCGCAGGACCTTCTTTAGCCCTGGCCGATCTGAGGTTTTTCCGCTCATTTTGTCCTCAAATATCAGCTCACATCCTGCGCACTCCAGCGCATTTCGTTGTAAAGCCGTGTTTTGGTCATTTGTTGACACCCTCACGTAACCGATTTGCATGATTTTTCGCCCATAAAAAAGTGGTGAATGATGCCACCATTTTATCGAGCATGGTCATTTCTGACTGTACTGCAGAGAATGGCCAACACGGACAATCATGACCGTGGTGAAGAAAAAACCTTCGTTTGGGGGAAGC
>ERZ808227.140-NODE-140-length-11934-cov-7.769004_pt1 | contig 11934 bp, 8 predicted proteins | sample MGYA00521246_ERZ808227 | MGnify/ENA primary metagenome ERZ808227 (study PRJEB31515, sample SAMN02934712) | indoor metagenome | biome: House; feature: Kitchen Counter; material: surface | place: USA: Illinois | collected 2012-02-11 ... | reverse complement strand
AGTTCGAAGAGCTGGTTCAGACCCGTAACCAGGGCGACCATCTGCTGCACAGCACCCGTAAGCAGGTTGAAGAAGCAGGCGATAAACTGCCAGCGGAAGACAAAACGGCTATCGACGCTGCACTGAGTGCGCTGGAATCTTCACTGAAAGGTGAAGATAAAGCGGACATCGAAGCGAAGATGCAGGAACTGGCTCAGGCTTCTCAGAAGCTGATGGAAATCGCTCAGCAGCAGCACGCGCAACAGCAGGCAGGTGCTGGCGCTTCAGCGAACAACGCGAAAGACGACGACGTTGTCGACGCTGAGTTCGAAGAAGTGAAAGATAAAAAATAATCGCCCTGATGCAGGGTAATTAATCGGCACGGGCGTAGGAGAATTCTCCACGCCCGTGCTCGCATGTTAAGGGGCTTAAAAAAACCAATGGCAAAGCAAGACTATTACGAGATTTTAGGCGTTCCGAAAACTGCGGAAGAGCGTGAAATCAAAAAGGCGTATAAGCGCCTGGCCATGAAATTCCACCCGGACCGTAACCAGGGTGACAAAGAGGCTGAAGCCAAATTTAAAGAGATCAAAGAAGCCTACGAAGTCCTGACCGATGCACAAAAACGTGCAGCCTATGACCAGTACGGTCACGCAGCCTTTGAACAGGGCGGCATGGGTGGCGGTGGATTCGGCGGTGGCGGCTTTGGCGGCGGCGCTGACTTCAGCGATATCTTTGGCGATGTGTTTGGCGACATCTTCGGCGGTGGTCGTGGACGTCAGCGCGCGGCGCGTGGCGCGGACCTGCGCTACAACATGGAGCTGACGCTGGAAGAGGCCGTTCGCGGTGTCACTAAAGAGATCCGTATTCCAACGCTGGAAGAGTGTGATGTCTGCCACGGCAGCGGCGCGAAAGCGGGCACTCAGCCGCAGACCTGTCCAACCTGTCACGGTTCAGGCCAGGTACAGATGCGTCAGGGGTTCTTCGCGGTGCAGCAGGCCTGTCCGCACTGCCATGGTCGCGGTACGCTGATCAAAGATCCCTGCACCAAATGCCATGGTCACGGTCGCGTTGAGAAAACCAAAACCCTGTCCGTTAAAATCCCGGCTGGGGTCGATACGGGCGACCGCATCCGTCTGGCTGGCGAAGGCGAAGCTGGCGAACACGGCGCACCGGCGGGCGATCTGTACGTTCAGGTGCAGGTCAAGCAGCACGCTATCTTCGAGCGCGAAGGCAACAACCTGTACTGTGAAGTGCCGATCAACTTCGCGATGGCTGCTCTCGGTGGCGAAATTGAAGTCCCGACGCTGGATGGCCGCGTGAACCTGAAAATTCCTGGCGAAACCCAGACCGGTAAGCTGTTCCGCATGCGCGGTAAAGGCGTTAAATCCGTTCGCGGGGGCGCACAGGGCGACCTGCTGTGCCGCGTCGTTGTGGAAACACCGGTTGGCCTGAACGATAAGCAGAAACAGCTGCTGAAAGAGTTGCAGGAGAGCTTTGGTGGCCCGACGGGTGAGAAAAACAGCCCACGCTCCAAAAGCTTCTTCGATGGAGTCAAAAAATTCTTCGATGATTTGACCCGCTAATCTGTTTGTCGCAGGTATTCGCAAAAGCCCGGAAGAGATTCCGGGCTTTTTTGTTTATCGGTATTGTTCGGTTAAACTGAATCAATACTCAATATTAATCTGTTTTTGCCGAGCTATAAGGCTTGGTATTATGGTTTTATCGAGGTATTGCTGTATAAGAGAGAATTAAAGTGAAATTACTACACCGTTTTTTTAGTAGCGAAGCATCCGGGGGCGTGATCCTGATTTTGGCTGCCGCCGCCGCGATGGTGCTGGCAAACGTCGGATTTACCCGCGATTTGTATCATGCTTTTCTGGAAACGCCCGTCGAGCTGAAGGTTGGGGCGCTGGAAATCCACAAGAACATGTTGCTGTGGATCAACGATGCGCTCATGGCGGTGTTCTTCCTGCTTGTCGGGCTTGAGGTTAAGCGGGAGCTGGTACTGGGTTCGCTTGCCAGTCGCCAGCGAGCGGCGTTCCCGGTCATTGCCGCGCTCGGTGGGATGGTGGTTCCGGCGCTGCTCTTCCTCGCGTTTACCTGGCAGGATCCGGTTGCACGTCACGGCTGGGCGATCCCGGCGGCAACGGATATCGCCTTTGCACTCGGGGTGCTGGCCTTACTGGGAAGCCGCGTTCCGGTTGCCCTGAAAATCTTCCTGATGGCGCTGGCGATCATCGACGACCTGGGCGCAATTGTGATTATTGCGCTGTTTTACACAAGCGATCTGTCGATCCTGTCTTTGAGCGTGGCTGCAGGGGCGATTGCGGTTCTGGCGCTGCTGAACATCTTGAATGTTCGTCGCATCGGTATCTATATCCTCGTAGGGATGGTGCTGTGGACTGCGGTGCTGAAATCGGGCGTGCATGCCACGCTGGCAGGAGTGATCGTCGGCTTCTTCGTGCCGCTTAAACCGCAGGAGGGTAAATCACCTGCGAAGCAGCTGGAGCATGTGCTGCACCCCTGGGTCGCCTTTATGATCCTGCCTCTTTTTGCATTTGCTAACGCGGGAGTTTCCCTTGGCGGCGTGACGCTGGACGGGCTGACCTCCGTGCTGCCGCTGGGTATCATCGCCGGGTTGTTTATCGGCAAGCCGCTGGGCATTAGCCTGTTCTGCTGGCTGGCGACGAAGCTTAAGCTGGCATCATTGCCGCACGGCACCACGTTTACGCAGATCATGGCTGTGGGCGTGCTGTGTGGGATAGGCTTTACGATGTCGATCTTTATCTCAACGCTGGCGTTTGGTGCGCATGCACCTGAGCTTATCGTCTGGGCGAAACTCGGCATTCTCATCGGGTCATTACTGGCCGCGGTGATCGGTTACACCTTGTTGAAGGTGAAGTTGTCCGGACAGGCCGTCCAGGCATAACGGAAAACCGGGAGGAGGGTAACCTTCTCCCGACAGGCACTCAGGGAGAGAAGACGCGATGTCTCATTTGAATTACAACCATCTTTACTACTTCTGGCATGTCTACAAACAGGGCTCGGTGGTCGGGGCGGCAGAGGCGCTTTACCTGACGCCGCAAACCATCACCGGGCAGATCAAGGCGCTGGAAGAACGTCTGCAGGGTAAGCTGTTCAAGCGTAAGGGACGCGGAATTGAACCCAGCGAGCTGGGTGAGCTGGTTTTCCGCTATGCGGATAAAATGTTCACCCTGAGCCAGGAGATGCTGGATATCGTCAACTACCGCAAAGAGTCGAACCTGCTCTTTGATGTTGGCGTGGCGGACGCGCTGTCAAAACGACTGGTGAGCGGCGTGCTGGATGCGGCTGTGGTCGAAGATGAGCAAATCCATCTGCGCTGTTTTGAATCCACCCACGAGATGCTGCTGGAACAGCTGAGCCAGCACAAGCTGGACATGATCATCTCGGATTGTCCGATCGACTCCACGCAGCAGGAAGGGCTGTTTTCGGTGAAGATTGGTGAATGCGGCGTGAGCTTCTGGTGTATTAACCCGCCGCCGGAAAAACCCTTCCCGGCTTGCCTGGAAGAGCGTCGCTTGCTGGTGCCAGGAAGACGTTCCATGCTGGGACGCAAGCTGCTGAACTGGTTTAACTCTCAGGGGCTGAATGTCGAAATCCTCGGTGAGTTCGACGATGCGGCGCTGATGAAAGCCTTTGGCGAGGCGCACAATGCGATCTTCGTTGCACCGACACTCTACGCGCACGATCTCTATTCAGATAGCAAGATTACGGAGATTGGTCGGGTCGATAACGTAATGGAAGAGTATCACGCGATTTTTGCCGAAAGGATGATTCAGCACCCGGCGGTGCAGCGTATCTGTAATCGCGACTACTCGGCGCTGTTTACGCCACCGGCAATCTGAAGGCATAAAAAAACCCGCGTTAAGCGGGTTCTTTAAACAAGCAACAACAAGCGGCAATTAAGCCAGTTTGTTGATCTGCGCGGTCAGGTTTGCTTTATGACGCGCTGCTTTGTTTTTGTGGATCAGACCTTTAGCAGCCTGACGATCCACGATTGGTTGCATTTCGTTAAATGCGTTCTGCGCTGCAGCTTTGTCGCCAGCTTCGATTGCTGCGTATACTTTCTTGATGAAAGTACGCATCATAGAGCGACGGCTTGCGTTGTGCTTACGAGCCTTTTCAGACTGAACGGCACGTTTCTTAGCTGATTTGATATTAGCCAAGTCCAACTCCCAAATATGATCTATGTGGACAATTCAAAGGCCGAGGAATATGCCCTCTTTGCCTTCTTTTGTCAATGGATTTGTGCAAATAAGCGCCGTTAATTAGCGACGCTACGTTACGTAGTGATGGCGCAGGATTCTACCAGCTTGTCTTCTCTGAATACAGCCTTTCGGCATAAAAATCGCAGTTCAGGAGCAGATTTTTTCGCTGTGAAAGGTCAGCCTGATGAAATCATTACGGCTTTCTGTTTTGTGCGAACAATCGCCGGTTAACCTTGACCGCTGTACAAGGTATACTTTGGCGATTTTCACTGTTTTGAGCCAGACATGAAGCTGATACGCGGCATACATAATCTCAGCAGAGCACCGCACGGGTGCGTGCTGACCATTGGTAATTTCGACGGCGTGCATCGTGGTCATCAGGCGCTGTTGCAGGGATTGCGTAAAGAAGGGGAGGCCCGTGGCCTGCCCGTAGTAGTGATGATTTTCGAACCACAGCCGCTGGAGCTGTTTGCGGGCGATAAATCTCCCGCCCGTCTCACTCGCCTGCGCGAGAAGTTGCGCTATCTGGCCGAGTCCGGCGTGGACTACGTTTTGTGCGTACGTTTCGATCGTCGCTTTGCCGCGCTGACAGCACAAAATTTCGTCAGCGACCTGCTGGTTGAACGTCTTGGCGTGCAGTTTCTGGCCGTGGGGGATGATTTCCGCTTTGGCGCTGGTCGTCAGGGCGATTTCTTGCTATTACAGAAGGCTGGTCTGGAGTACGGTTTTGACGTCACCAGTGCGATGACCTTCTGTGAAGGCGGCGTTCGCGTCAGCAGCACGGCGGTACGTCAGGCGCTGGCCGATGATGAGCTGGGGACGGCAGAAACCCTGCTTGGGCATCCGTTCACTATCTCCGGTCGCGTCGTCCATGGCGATGCGCTCGGACGTACCATTGGTTTCCCGACGGCGAATATACCGCTACGCCGTCAGGTTTCCCCGGTCAAAGGGGTCTATGCGGTGGAAGTGGCAGGACTGGGCGATAAGCCGTTTTACGGTGTTGCCAACATTGGCACACGTCCGACCGTCGCCGGTGTGCGTCAACAGCTGGAAGTGCACCTGCTGGACGTTGTAATGGACCTTTATGGTCGCCATATAGATGTGATACTGCGTAAAAAAATACGCAACGAGCAGCGATTTGGTTCGCTGGATGAACTCAAAGCGCAAATTGCGCGAGATGAATTGACGGCCCGCGAGTTTTTTGGGCTTTAGAACCGGCTTAACTGCCTACGTGATAAATACGGAACCGAGAATCTGATGAGTGACTATAAATCAACCCTGAATTTGCCGGAAACAGGGTTCCCGATGCGCGGCGATCTCGCCAAGCGTGAACCGGGAATGCTGGCGCGTTGGACTGATGATGACCTGTACGGCATCATTCGTGCAGCCAAAAAAGGCAAAAAAACCTTCATTCTGCATGATGGCCCTCCCTATGCGAATGGCAGCATTCATATTGGTCACTCGGTTAACAAGATTCTGAAAGACATTATCGTGAAGTCGAAAGGCCTCGCGGGATATGACTCGCCATACGTTCCGGGCTGGGACTGCCACGGTCTGCCAATCGAACTGAAAGTGGAGCAGGAATTCGGTAAGCCAGGTGAGAAATTCACCGCCGCTGAGTTCCGTGCAAAATGCCGCGAATACGCCGCTACGCAGGTTGAAGGTCAGCGCACGGATTTCATCCGTCTGGGCGTGCTGGGCGACTGGTCGCACCCCTACCTGACCATGGACTTCAAAACCGAAGCCAACATCATCCGTGCGCTGGGCAAAATCATCGGTAATGGCCACCTGCACAAAGGCGCTAAGCCTGTACACTGGTGTGTGGATTGCCGTTCTGCGCTGGCAGAAGCGGAAGTGGAGTATTACGACAAAACCTCTCCGTCTATCGACGTGGCGTTCCACGCCGTTGATCAGGATGCGGTGAAAGCCAAATTTGGCGTCTCCTCCGTTAATGGCCCGATCTCACTGGTGATCTGGACCACTACCCCGTGGACCCTGCCAGCAAACCGTGCGATCTCCCTGTCCGGTGAGTTCGACTACGCGCTGGTGCAGGTTGACGGTCAGGCGGTTATCCTGGCAAAAGATCTGGTCGAGAGCGTGCTGAAACGCGCGAATATCACCGACTACACCGTGCTGGGCACCGTTAAAGGCGACGCGCTTGAGCTGATGCGCTTTAAACACCCGTTCCTGGACTTTGATGTGCCAGCGATCCTGGGCGACCACGTCACGCTGGAAGCCGGTACCGGTGCGGTCCATACCGCCGGTGGCCACGGTCCTGACGACTACAACATCAGCCTGAAATACGGTCTGGAAATCGCTAACCCGGTGGGCCCGGATGGTTCTTACCTGCCTGGCACTTACCCGGCGCTGGACGGTATCAACGTCTTTAAAGCTAACGACATTATCGTTGATATGCTGCGTACCAGCGGCGCGCTGCTGCACGTTGAGAAAATGCAGCACAGCTATCCGTGCTGCTGGCGTCACAAGACGCCGATCATCTTCCGTGCGACCCCACAATGGTTCATCAGCATGGATCAGAAAGGCCTGCGCGCGCAGTCTCTGAAAGAGATCAAAGGCGTGCAGTGGATCCCAGACTGGGGCCAGGCGCGTATCGAATCCATGGTTGCTAACCGCCCTGACTGGTGTATCTCCCGTCAGCGTACCTGGGGCGTGCCGATGTCGCTGTTCGTGCATAAAGAGACGCAGGAACTGCATCCGAACACCCTGGAACTGATGGAAGAAGTGGCGAAGCGCGTCGAAGTTGACGGCATTCAGGCATGGTGGGACCTCGACGCCCGCGACATCCTGGGCGCTGACGCAGACAACTACGAGAAAGTGCCGGATACCCTGGATGTATGGTTCGACTCCGGATCCACTCACTCTTCCGTGGTTGACGTGCGTCCTGAGTTTGCCGGTCACGCCGCCGATATGTATCTGGAAGGTTCTGACCAACACCGCGGCTGGTTCATGTCATCCCTGATGATCTCCACCGCCATGAAAGGAAAAGCGCCTTACCGTCAGGTACTCACCCACGGCTTCACCGTGGATGGTCAGGGCCGTAAGATGTCCAAATCTATCGGCAACACCGTGTCTCCGCAGGATGTGATGAACAAGCTGGGCGCAGACATTCTGCGTCTGTGGGTGGCTTCCACCGACTACACCGGCGAAATGGCGGTGTCTGACGAGATCCTGAAACGTGCCGCCGACAGCTATCGTCGTATCCGTAACACCGCGCGCTTCCTGCTGGCGAACCTGAACGGGTTTGATCCGGCTAAAGACATGGTGAAACCGGAAGAGATGGTGGTGCTGGACCGCTGGGCGGTAGGCTGCGCGAAAGCGGCGCAGGAAGATATCCTGAAAGCCTATGAATCTTACGACTTCCATGAAGTGGTGCAGCGCCTGATGCGCTTCTGCTCCATCGAGATGGGTTCGTTCTACCTCGACATCATCAAAGACCGTCAGTACACCGCGAAAGCGGACAGCGTGGCGCGTCGTAGCTGCCAGACCGCGTTGTTCCACATCGCCGAAGCGCTGGTGCGCTGGATGGCACCGATCATGTCCTTCACCGCGGATGAAATCTGGGGTTATCTGCCAGGCGACCGTGAGAAGTATGTCTTCACCGGCGAGTGGTATGAAGGTCTGTTCGACCTCTCCAGCACCGAAGCGATGAACGATGCCTTCTGGGACGAGCTGCTGAAAGTGCGTGGTGAAGTCAACAAGGTGATTGAGCAGGCGCGTGCTGACAAGAAAGTCGGTGGCTCTCTGGAAGCGGCAGTGACCCTGTACGCCGAACCTGAGCTGGCGGCGAAACTGACGGCGCTGGGCGATGAATTGCGATTTGTCCTGTTGACCTCAGGCGCGCAAGTTGCGGATTATGCCGAAGCTACTGCTGATGCTCAGCAGAGCGAACTGCTCAAGGGACTGAAAGTCGCGCTGAGCAAAGCCGACGGTGAGAAATGCCCGCGTTGCTGGCATTACACTACCGATGTTGGCCAGGTGGCGGAACACGCAGACATCTGCGGACGCTGTGTAAGCAACGTTGCCGGTGACGGCGAAAAACGTAAGTTTGCCTGATGAGTAAAACTCTCTGTTCAACGGGACTGCGCTGGCTATGGCTGGTTGTGGTGGTGCTGATTATTGATCTGGGCAGCAAATTCCTGATCCTCCAGAATTTTGCGCTGGGGGATACGGTTTCGCTGTTCCCGTCGCTTAACCTGCATTACGCACGTAACTATGGTGCGGCGTTTAGTTTCCTTGCTGACAGCGGTGGCTGGCAGCGCTGGTTCTTTGCAGGTATTGCAATCGGTATCTGTGTGGTGCTGACGCTGCTGATGTACCGTTCGAAAGCGACGCAAAAGCTGAACAATATCGCCTACGCGCTGATTATTGGCGGCGCGTTAGGTAACCTGTTTGACCGCCTGTGGCACGGCTTTGTGGTCGATATGATCGACTTCTACGTCGGCGACTGGCACTTCGCGACCTTTAACCTCGCCGACAGCGCAATTTGTATCGGTGCGGCGTTAATCGTGCTGGAAGGTTTCTTACCGAAACCGACCGCGAAAGAGCAGGCGTAACAAAACCAGCCGGGTGACGCGTAGCGATCCCGGCCTACCGAATATGCCGACACTTGTAGGCCGGGTAAGCGAAGCGCCACCCGGCACACAGGCGAGACAACATAAAGAGCAATGTGCATGTCTAAATCCGTACAAAGCAACAGCGCGGTTCTCGTTCACTTCACGCTGAAACTGGATGACGGCTCCACGGCTGAATCCACCCGCAATAATGGCAAACCGGCCCTGTTTCGTCTGGGCGATACCTCCCTGTCTGAAGGACTTGAACAGCAGCTTCTGGGCCTGAAAGAGGGGGATAAAAAAGCCTTTTCGCTTGAGCCGGATGCGGCGTTTGGCGTGCCAAGCCCGGATTTGATCCAGTACTTCTCCCGTCGTGAGTTTATGGACGCGGGTGAACCTGAAATCGGGGCGATTATGCTCTTTACCGCTATGGACGGCAGCGAAATGCCTGGCGTGATCCGTGAAATTAACGGCGACTCTATTACCGTTGACTTCAACCATCCGCTTGCCGGGCGCACTGTCCATTTTGATATTGAAGTGCTGGAGATTGATCCGGTACTGGAGGCCTGAAATGCAGATCCTGTTGGCTAACCCGCGCGGCTTCTGCGCCGGTGTAGACCGCGCTATCAGCATTGTTGAAAACGCGCTGGAGATTTACGGCGCGCCGATTTACGTGCGTCACGAAGTGGTGCACAACCGTTACGTGGTCGACAGCCTGCGCGAGCGCGGTGCTATATTTATCGAGCAGATCAGCGAAGTGCCGGACGGTGCCATCCTGATTTTCTCTGCGCATGGTGTCTCTCAGGCAGTACGTAACGAAGCGAAAAGCCGCGATTTGACGGTGTTTGACGCTACCTGTCCGTTGGTCACGAAAGTACATATGGAAGTGGCACGCGCCAGCCGTCGTGGTGAAGAGTCGATTCTGATTGGCCATGCGGGTCACCCGGAAGTCGAAGGCACCATGGGCCAGTACAGTAACCCGGAAGGGGGCATGTATCTGGTTGAATCGCCAGAAGATGTGCTTACGCTGAACGTGAAAAATGAAGCCCGTCTGTCGTTCATGACCCAGACAACACTCTCTGTCGACGATACCTCTGACGTGATTGACGCCCTGCGCCAGCGTTTCCCGAAGATCGTCGGTCCGCGTAAGGATGACATCTGCTACGCGACCACGAACCGTCAGGAAGCGGTGCGTGCCCTGGCTGAACAGGCGGATGTGGTGCTGGTGGTCGGCTCGAAAAACTCCTCTAACTCAAACCGTCTGGCCGAACTGGCTCAACGGATGGGGAAAACGGCTTTCCTGATTGATGACGCGACGGATATTCAGGAAGCGTGGGTAAAAAACGCGACCTGTGTCGGCGTGACGGCCGGCGCATCTGCGCCGGATATTCTGGTACAGAACGTCATTGCCCGTCTGCAGGAGCTGGGCGGTGGCGAAGCGGTGCCGCTGGAAGGACGTGAAGAGAACATTGTTTTCGAAGTCCCGAAAGAACTGAGAATCGATGCCCGGGAAGTCGAATAATCCCTTTTCTGATGAAAGGCCAGCACCTCCTGTGCTGGCCTTTTTTTTACCCGTTACTTTATCGTGACGACAAAATCATGTCTTTTACTGATATTTAAGTCGGTTTCACGTTAAATTCTAATTATTGGTGTTTTCAGTTGGCAGTGCTCAGAAAAGCTGGTTAATCTGAAAACGGTTTACATCATTTTAACGTAAGAGAATAACTATGCATGATGCACAGATCCGTGTCGCCATTGCGGGCGCGGGTGGACGTATGGGTCGTCAGCTAATTCAGGCGGCACTTCAGATGGAGGGCGTCGCCCTTGGCGCAGCGCTGGAGCGTGACGGTTCATCGCTTCTGGGGACCGACGCTGGCGAGCTGGCGGGCGCGGGCAGGACGGGCGTCACCGTACAAAGCAGCCTGGATGCGGTAAAAGAAGACTTCGATGTCTTTATCGATTTTACCCGTCCGGAAGGGACGCTCACGCATCTGGCGTTTTGCCGCCAGCACGGCAAGGGGATGGTGATCGGCACCACTGGTTTTGACGATGCGGGTAAGCGGGCTATCCAGGATGCATCAGAAGAGATTGCGATTGTCTTTGCCGCAAACTTTAGCGTGGGCGTTAACGTCATGCTTAAGCTGCTGGAGAAGGCTGCGAAAGTCATGGGTGACTACACCGACATTGAGATCGTTGAAGCTCATCACCGTTATAAAGTGGATGCGCCATCAGGCACGGCGCTGGCGATGGGTGAAGCGATCGCCCATGCACTTGATAAAAATTTAAAAGACTGCGCGGTCTATACCCGCGAAGGCCACACCGGTGAACGCGTGCCTGGCACTATTGGCTTCGCCACGGTCCGTGCGGGTGACATCGTCGGCGAACACACCGCGATGTTCGCCGATATTGGCGAACGTGTAGAAATTACGCATAAAGCTTCCAGCCGAATGACGTTCGCCAATGGTGCCGTACGCTCCGCTTTGTGGCTAAAAAACAAAGAAAATGGACTTTTTGATATGAAAGATGTCCTTGATCTCAATAATCTGTAAACATTATTACCCATCGTGATGTGGTTATTGCAGTCGTAATTCATTGATTGCATAGGGCAATATTTTATTGCCCTTTTATTTTTGCCACTACATATCATTTTATTACTTAAGACTTTAAAAATATGTCTATTGCCAAGATTTTTCGTTGCTAAAATGTAAATTTTGACCATTTGGTCCACTTTATCATGTTCCATCTCGTGATTTTTTATTAAACCAGCCGCGCAAGCGTTTTCTGCAGTGATTTACCTGATCTTTTTGTCGCTTAAGCTGCATTCCGCCTTTCAGGCCTGCAAAAGAGTAAACAAAATATCCGTTTTAAGTTGACTTTTACCGACCAAATCTCCAGAATGCCGCCGTTTGCCAAAAATCCGCTGGCAACACATTTGCATTGATCCATGACATGGTTATGAATTAATATGCAAATAAAGTGAGTGAATATTCTCTGGAGGGTGTTTTGATTAAGTCAGCGCTATTGGTTCTGGAAGACGGAACCCAGTTTATCGGTCGGGCCATAGGGGCAACGGGTTCGGCGGTTGGGGAAGTCGTTTTCAATACTTCAATGACCGGTTATCAAGAAATCCT
>ERZ808227.139-NODE-139-length-11960-cov-6.873163_pt1 | contig 11960 bp, 10 predicted proteins | sample MGYA00521246_ERZ808227 | MGnify/ENA primary metagenome ERZ808227 (study PRJEB31515, sample SAMN02934712) | indoor metagenome | biome: House; feature: Kitchen Counter; material: surface | place: USA: Illinois | collected 2012-02-11 ... | reverse complement strand
GATCTACACCTAAGCCTTCGTCGGCAGCGTCAGATGTGTATAAGAGACAGGCATACCGATAATGCTGCCGGGAATAGTAATAGGCAGCAGCGACGCGATGAAAATCCCGGCATACAGGCAGGCATAAATCAGGACGAATGCGCGCAGATATTGCCAGATAATGTTCAATGATTTACTCATGGTGAAAGTCCTTGCTGAAACGGATTCATCATACAATTAAACCTGAAAATGTGCCACGGATCACATCATGAAATTTGAGCATACCAGACATTCCTGAATGGAACGTCGTGCTTTCCACATACCCGGAGAGCAGATACTATAGCGCGTCTTTTTTTACAGGTACTGCTATGCGTGTTTTACTGGCCCCAATGGAAGGCGTTCTCGACTCCCTCGTGCGCGAGCTTCTGACCGAGGTGAACGATTACGATCTCTGCGTGACGGAGTTTCTGCGCGTGGTCGATATGTTGTTGCCGGTAAAATCCTTCTTCCGCCTGTGCCCCGAGCTGCACAACAACAGCCGGACCTCTTCCGGCACGCTGGTGCGTATTCAACTGCTCGGTCAGTATCCGGAATGGCTGGCGGAAAACGCCGCCCGTGCGGTTGAACTGGGCTCTTACGGCGTGGATCTCAACTGCGGCTGCCCGTCGAAGCTGGTGAACGGCAGCGGCGGCGGAGCGACGTTGCTGAAAGATCCGGAGCTGATTTATCGCGGCGCGAAAGCAATGCGTGAGGCCGTGCCTTCGCATTTGCCGGTGACGGTTAAGGTGCGCCTGGGGTGGGACAGCGATGCCCGGCAATTTGAAATCGCCGATGCGGTGCAGCAGGCCGGGGCTACCGAGCTGGTGGTGCATGGCCGCACCAAAGAGGATGGCTATAAAGCCGAGCGCATTAACTGGCAGGCGATTGGTGAGATCCGCAAACGTCTCTCCATTCCGGTGATCGCCAACGGCGAAATCTGGGACTACGAGAGCGCGCAGGCCTGTCTGAACGCCACCGGCTGCGATGCGGTGATGATCGGCCGCGGGGCGCTGAATGTGCCCAACCTCAGCCGGGTGGTAAAATATAACGAGCCGCGTATGCCGTGGGCAGATGTCGTCACGCTGCTGCAAAAATACAGCCGTCTGGAAAAGCAGGGCGACACCGGTTTGTATCACGTGGCGCGAATTAAACAGTGGCTGAGTTATTTACGCAAAGAATATGATGAAGCGCTGGGGTTATTTCAGGAGATCCGAACATTACAAACCTCCGCTGATATTGCCCGGGTAATTCAGTCGAAGTAATTAATTCATTTGATGAATAATTTTCTGTTTATGTAAATGTATAACAATTTACGGATTGCCACGCATTACTAAAAAAACAAATAACATCAAGCGTAATTTGCGCCTTTCTTTTTTGAGTCTATGGCGTAATGAAACGTTCTTTTATTTTATCTCTGAGTGCTCCTCTCGCGTTTGTACTGGTTGCCTGTGCGCCGGAACATGCCACGGTTTCCCCTCTCCAGGCCCGGACGGTAACGGCGTCGGTTAATACGGTTTTGCATCATCAGGACTGGCCGAAAAATGAGTGGTGGAAGGCGTATAACGATCCCCAGCTTAACCGTCTTATTGCAAAAGCATTGAACGATGCGCCGGATATGCAGATTGCCCGCCAGCGTATTACGCTTGCCGAAGCCCAGGCAAAAGCCACGCTGGCTGCCGACGGTCCGCAGATGGATTTTTCAGCGGATGCCGAACGTCAGAAAATGTCCGCCGAAGGGCTGCTGGGGCCCTTCGCTATTACTGACCCGGCGGCAGGTACCACCGGGCCGTGGTATACCAATGGCACCTTTGGCCTGTCCGCCGGCTGGGATCTCGACCTGTGGGGAAAAAATCGCGCGCAGGTGGAGGCCCGAATAGGCAAAGTCAATGCGCAAAAAGCGGAGCTTGAACAAACCCGTCAGCTGCTGGCCAGCAGCGTGGCGCGGCTCTACTGGGAGTGGCAAACCCAGGCCGCCGCGGAGGATGTACTCGGGCAGATTAAACGCGAACAGGACAATATCATCGGGGCCGACCGCGAGCTGTATCTGCATGGGATTACCTCCTCCGTAGAGGGCGTCGAAACGGATATTAACGCCAGCAAAACCGAAGAGCAGATGGCTGAGGTGAGCGGCAAGATGAAAGCCATAGAGGCGCGTCTGGTCGCGCTGACCAATTCATCCACTTTAACACTTACCCGGCACGCCTTGCCGACGGTGGAAGCCTCGTTACCCTCGACGCTGGGATACGAACTGCTGGCACGCCGTCCGGATCTGCAGGAGGCGCACTGGTACATCGAGGCCTCCATGAGTGAGGTGGAGGCCGCCAGAGCGGCATTTTATCCTGACGTGAACCTGATGGCCTTCTTACAGCAGGATGCCCTCCACCTCAGCGATCTGTTCCGTGCTTCCGCGCAGCAGATGGGCGTGACCGCCGGGCTGACGCTGCCCATTTTCGACAGCGGCAGGCTGAACGCCAGCCTGGATATCGCGCAGGCGCAGAACAATCTCTCGGTGGCGAACTACAACAAAGCGGTGGTGGAGGCGGTTAATCAGGTGGCGCGCACGGCCAGTGACGTCGAAACGCTGACCGCGAAAAACCGTCATCAGCAACAGGTGGAAAAAGATGCGGCACGGGTGGTAGCGCTGGCGCAGGCGCGTTTTAGCGCGGGAATGATTGCCGGCTCCCGGGTCAGTGAAGCCAGAATCCCGGCGCTTAAAGAGCATCTCGCCGGATTAATGCTGAAAGGTCAGTACGTTGACGCCACGCTGCAGCTGACCTCAGCCCTGGGCGGTGGCTATCATCATGGCTAAAAAAGGCCATTATCTATACTTACCTCTTTGCTGTTTTTCAGGAGGTGAGTATGACCAGAGTAGCGATTGTTACCGCATCGGATTCCGGGATTGGTAAAACCACGGCGCTGATGCTGGCTGAGCGCGGGTTTGATATTGGTGTCACCTGGCACTCAGATGAAAACGGGACGCTGGACACCTGCCGTGAAATCGAAGCGCAGGGCCAGCGTGCAGAGGCTATCCATCTTGATTTAAGTACTCTGCCGGACGGCGCTGAGGCGATAGAAACGCTGATTGCGCGTTTTGGTCGACTGGACGTGTTAGTCAATAATGCCGGGGCGATGGCCAAAGCGCCGTTTCTGGATATGCCGTTTGACGACTGGCGGAAAATTTTCACCGTCGATGTGGACGGCGCGTTTCTCTGCTCGCAGATAGCGGCACGTCAGATGGTGAAGCAGGGGGAAGGGGGGCGGATTGTGAATATCACCTCGGTCCATGAGCACACGCCGCTGCCGGAGGCCAGCGCCTATACCGCAGCAAAACATGCGCTGGGAGGGTTAACGAAGTCCATGGCGCTGGAGCTGGTTAAGCACAACATTCTGGTGAACGCCGTCGCGCCGGGGGCGATTGCCACACCTATGAATGACATGGATGACAGCACGGTGAAAGAAGGTTCATTGCCGGAAATCCCGCTGGCAAGACCGGGTTATACCAAAGAGATCGCAAGCCTGGTGGCGTGGCTGTGCGATGGCGACGCCAGCTATACCACCGGGCAATCGTTTATTGTCGACGGAGGATTTATGCTGGCGAACCCGCAGTTTAAGCCGGAGGGGTAGGTTTCCCCTCACCCTAACCCTCTCCCAAAGGGAGAGGGAACTAAAAACGCCCTCACTCCTCGTCCCGCCTCTTTTCCCGATGCTTCAGCCACAGCCTGACCCCAATCACCGCCCCGACCACCAGAATCAACCACGCCCAGTGTTTCAGGTGCTGGTCGAGATTATGCAGCCACGGGCCAATCACTTCGCCCCCCACGTAACCGAGCGTGGTAAAAATCAACGCCCAGGCAACAGCGCCAATAATATTGAGCGGCAGGAAAATTTTAGGCGGCAGGCGGCTGGCCCCAATCAATATCGGCCCTATGATTCGAAAGCCGTACATAAAGCGGGTGCCAATCACAAACAGGTAAGGGTGGCGCTGGATCAGCCGTTGCGCTCTGCGGATCTTCTTTTGATGCTTAGCAAAACGTTGCAGCAACGCAGGCCCGAAACGCAGTCCCAGAAAATAGAGCAGCTGATCGCCAATCATGCCGCCCAGCGCGACGGCGGCAACCACCAGCGGGAATTTTAGCAGCCCCTGATGTGCGGCGACGCCGCCCAACAGCGTGATGGTTTCACCTTCTGCCACGCTCCCGACCACCAGCGCAGCGTATCCGTATTGTTCAATAAATCCGTTGATATCCATTACGTCAATATCATCTCCCTTAGTATGTCTCGCTTAATCATATACCCCATGAATCAACAGCGGGGAAATCAACGGAAATTTCCCACTGTACATAAAATAATCTAAAGCCTGCATTATACTTAAGGTATCGCTGACGGGCCGACAACAAGGGGGCGCTATGAACCATGTCTGGGGACTTTTCTCCCATCCCGATCGTGAAATGCATGTCATTAAAAGTGAGAACGAAACGGTCTCGCATCATTACACGCACCATGTGCTGCTGATGGCTGCGGTGCCGGTAATATGCGCTTTTATTGGAACAACACAAATCGGCTGGAACTTCGGGGACGGCACCGTGGTTCAGCTCTCCTGGTTTACCGGGCTTTATCTGGCCATTCTCTTCTATGGCCTGATGCTGGCGGGGGTGGCGGTGATGGGGCGCGTTATACACTGGATGGCGCGTAACTACCCGCAACGTCCATCGCTGGCGCACTGTATGGTCTTCGCCGGATATGTCGCGACCCCGCTGTTCTTAAGCGGTATTGTTGCGCTCTATCCACTGGTCTGGTTGTGCGCGCTGATCGGTACCATTGCCCTCTTTTACACCGGTTATCTGCTGTATCTGGGGGTCCCAACCTTCCTCAATATCAATAAAGAAGAGGGCCTGAGCTTCTCCAGTTCAACGCTCGCCATCGGCGTGCTGGTCCTGGAGGCGCTACTGGCGCTGACGGTTATTCTTTGGGGTTATGGATACCGTCTCTTCTGAGTTCACTGCATTGCTGGCGTAAATGCCAGCAATGCAGCATCTGTTCACGATTATCCGCTGGCGACAACGCCCGGCGACCGCTATGATGCCGAAGCCAGCCTGTGTTTCACCGTTGACACAGGCGGTGTACGTCATTACGTGCGTGAATAATTATCAGAAGTCTCACCATGCTGAAATTCCGAGTCTCTTTACTTAGCCTGGCGCTGTTGCTGGGCGCGTCCGCTGCCGTGCCAGCCGTCGCCAAAACGCCCGCGGTGACCACCGCTGCTCCCCAGCCGCAAATTGCCTCCGGCAGCGCGATGATTGTTGATCTCAACACTAATAAGGTGATTTACGCCAGCCATCCGGACCTGGTACGCCCGATCGCCTCGATTACCAAATTAATGACCGCGATGGTGGTGCTTGATGCCCATCTGCCGCTGGACGAAAAGCTGAAAGTGGATATCAGCCACACGCCGGAGATGAAAGGGATCTACTCTCGCGTGCGTCTGAACAGTGAAATCAGCCGGAAAAATATGCTGCTGCTGGCGCTGATGTCGTCTGAAAACCGTGCGGCGGCGAGCCTTGCGCATCACTATCCTGGCGGCTATGACGCGTTTATCCGCGCGATGAACGCCAAGGCCAAAGCGCTGGGTATGAACAATACGCATTATGTTGAACCGACGGGTCTGTCGATCAACAATGTCTCCACGGCGCGCGATCTGACGAAACTGCTGATTGCCAGCAAACAGTACCCGCTGATTGGACAGCTTAGTACCACCCGTGAAGAGATGGCGACCTTTGCAAACCCGGCCTATACGCTGCCGTTCCGCAACACTAACCATCTGGTTTATCGGGATAACTGGAATATTCAGTTAACGAAAACCGGTTTTACCAACGCGGCAGGGCACTGTCTGGTGATGCGCACGGTGTTTAACGGTAAGCCTGTGGCGCTGGTGGTGATGGATGCCTTCGGCAAATATACCCACTTCGCCGACGCGAGCCGTCTGCGCACCTGGATTGAAACGGGGAAAGTACAGCCTGTGCCGGCTGCGGCATTGACGTATAAAAAGCAGAAAGCGGAACAGATGGCGACGGCGCAAAACGACTGAGCCTCCTCTGCGCGCTGATGCCCTCACCCCGACCCTCTCCCACAGGGAGAGGGAGAAAACACTAAAAAACGGTAACCCAGGTTACCGTTTTGCTTTTATTCCGGCAGCGTCCAGTCCCCGTCGTTGAGCGGGCGCTGCATAATCACCGTATCCCGCCAGTCGCCTTTCTTATATCCCACGCTGCGCAGCTGTCCGACAATCTCGAAGCCATGCTTTTTATGCAGGCGCAATGAACCGGCATTATTATTGCCGTCTCCCACCACGGCAATCATCTGCCGCCACGGGCCTTGCTCACAGCGTGCGATCAACGCAGACATTAATGCCGAGCCAAAACCGCGCCCGGTGATGCTGGCATCCACATAAATCGACTCTTCCAGGGTATAGCGATAGGCGTGTCGCGGCCGGTAAGGGGTGGCGTAGCAATAGCCGACCACAATGCCGCGATACAGCGCAATTAACCACGGTAACCCGTTGTCAGCCACGCTTTTCATGCGATGACGCATTTCATCGATGGTGGGGGGAACTTCTTCAAAGGATGCGCGCCCGTGAAGCACATGCCAGGCATAGATGGCGGCGATGGCATGCACATCATCGGGAAGGGCGTCGCGCACTTCCAGTTCGGTCTCGGATAAAACATCAACAGCCGACATGATGTGCCTGCTCCTCGTGATAGAAAGCCGGAGAAACGTTTCTCCGGCGACAGGCAGTTACTCTATTACGATTAAGTAGCGCTTAACAATCTCTCAAATTTGGCTGTATGAATTAATCAGACGCTTGCGTTATGCGCTGCTCCGCGTCTGCGCTCTCTTGCCAGTATTTCTTCCGCGTTGTTTTACCGATGCCGGGATTCATGCTGTTTGTAGGGTCATTCTCGCGATAAAACTGCTTAAGTGCGTCCGGGGCTTTATAAAGATGCCCGACGTTGTGTTCCGCAGGATATTGTGCGCCGCGTTCACGCAACAGGGCGAGCATCTGCTCCTTCAGCGCGTGCGCGTCGACGCCTTTTTTGACAATGTAGTCCTGATGGAAGACATAACACATAAAGTGGCCGTAATAGAGTTTATGCACCAGTTTGTTGTCAATTTCCGGCGGCAGGTGTTCAAACCACTCGGTGTCATTACGGCGCAGAGCGATATCCAGCGCCAGAATATCTTCTACCTCTTCGGAATGTACCGCCTGATAACGGATGGCGGCACCTGCAGCGGCAAAACGGTGCAGGAACGCTTTGCTGCCCTCTTCAGGCGTACAGGCAAAGAAATCCCCCTCGGCGGTTTTAAAGAATTCGCTCAGCCAGGACTGCGCTTCGGCAATCCCGTCCCCGGCCATTTTTAACAGCAGATGATGCTCGTACTTATCGCGCCAGGTTTTCATCCGCTCCGGTAAATGTGCCGGGAAAACGTTGCCCAGTTTCTGCATAAAGCGGTCGGTGAAGTGCGGTTTAAACAGGGGCACTTTCTCCAGCATCGCGTCGGTGCGGCCCTTCATGGTGAAGAAGAACGGCATTTTGTCGGTGCCGAGCTTGTCAATCATCAGGAACGTATCTTTGCCGTAACGCTCGGCGATGTCGTAAATGTCCCGGTGCATATACTCGCCCGCTACCGGCAGGTGCGTGAATTCGCCCAGAATGTGGCGGCGGATCGCCGTCAGCACATCCGGCTGATTGGTCCCGATGTAAAACACCTGCTGTTTTTTCTCGGCCGGGAAGGTGTCGAGACGCACCGCGAACACCGCCAGCTTGCCCGCGCAGCCGGAGGATTCAAACAGGCGATCCGGGTCGGCATTGTAGCGCGCCGGCGTATCGGCATTGATATCCCGCACGCGGGTCACGTAGTCGTGATCGTGTGCATGACGGCCGTCGTGCTGAACGTCTTCATCCTTCACGCGATCGTCGTCGAGCTTGCTGAGGATCTGCTCCGGCGTGACGCCAAGATCGATACCCAGATGGTTAACCAGCGTCAGCTTGCCGTTTTCATCGATACGGGCAAACAGGGACATCTCGGTATAGGCGGGGCCGCGCTGCACCAGCGAGCCGCCGGAGTTATTGCAGATTCCACCGACCACCGAAGCGCCAATACAGGAGGAGCCGATCACCGAGTGTGGTTCGCGGCCCAGCGGCTTAAGCGCTTTTTCGAGGGAGTAGAGCGTCGTGCCGGGGAAGGCGAGCACCTGCTCGCCTTTATCCAGCAGGTGCAGTTTGTCGAGGCGCAGGGTGCTGATGATCACAATGTCACGGTCGTAATCGTTGCCGTTCGGCGTTGAACCTTCAGTCAGCCCGGTGTTGGCCGCCTGCATTAAAATAATCTTGTCGGCGGCGACGCAGGCGCTCAGCACGCGCCACAACTCCAGCAGCGTGCCGGGGAAAACCACCGCCAGCGCCTCGCCCTGGCCGGAGCGGAAGCCCTTGCGGTAGCGGGCAGTTTTCGCCGGGTCGGTAAGCAGGTGAGAGGAGCCAACCAGGCGCGACAGTTCGTTAATAAAAGCCGTGTTATCGTTTGTTCGAACAGAAGACATCTTCCACTCCTTGTGGTGGGGCAAATTTCTCGCTGTAAAGCATAGCGCGATTAACTGTTAAGCGGTCGAGTATTCACGAGAAAAATCAGAGAATAACCCTGCAACGTTCAGAGGGTTTGTGGCACACTGCGCTTTTCGCACGGTATGGCCGAGATCGTCCGGCGGTTATTGATGAGAGAGTAAAACGACATGAAATGGCTATGTTCTGTAGGTGTCGCCGTCAGCCTGGCGCTGCAACCTGCGCTGGCAGAGGATTTGTTTGGTAACCATCCGCTCACGCCTGAAGCCCGGGACGCGTTTGTCACGGAATTGCTCAAGAAAATGACGGTCGATGAAAAGATCGGCCAGCTGCGTCTGATCAGCGTCGGTCCGGATAACCCAAAAGAGGCGATCCGCGAGATGATCAAAGACGGGCAGGTTGGCGCCATCTTTAATACCGTCACCCGTCAGGATATCCGCAAGATGCAGGATCAGGTAATGGATCTCAGCCGCCTGAAAATTCCACTGTTCTTCGCCTATGACGTGGTACACGGCCAGCGTACCGTCTTTCCCATCAGCCTTGGCTTAGCCTCCTCGTTTAACCTCGACGCGGTGAAAACCGTGGGGCGCGTATCGGCTTATGAAGCCGCGGACGACGGCCTGAACATGACCTGGGCACCGATGGTGGACGTCTCGCGCGATCCGCGCTGGGGCCGCGGCTCGGAAGGCTTCGGTGAAGATACGTATTTAACCTCCACGATGGGCAAAACCATGGTGGAAGCGATGCAGGGCAAGAGCCCGGCGGATCGCTACTCGGTAATGACCAGCGTCAAGCACTTCGCGGCCTATGGCGCAGTGGAAGGCGGTAAAGAGTACAACACCGTCGACATGAGCCCGCAGCGTCTGTTTAACGACTACATGCCGCCGTACAAGGCAGGGCTCGATGCGGGCAGCGGCGCGGTGATGGTGGCGCTTAACTCACTCAACGGCACGCCAGCGACGTCTGATTCCTGGCTACTGAAAGACGTGCTGCGCGACCAGTGGGGCTTTAAGGGCATCACGGTGTCTGACCACGGCGCGATTAAAGAGCTTATCAAACACGGCACCGCCTCCGACCCGGAAGATGCGGTGCGCGTGGCGCTCAAGTCCGGCATTAACATGAGCATGAGCGACGAGTACTACAGCAAATACCTGCCGGGTCTGGTGAAGAGCGGCAAGGTCACGATGGCGGAGCTGGACGATGCCACGCGTCACGTGCTGAACGTGAAATACGATATGGGGCTGTTTAACGATCCTTACAGTCACCTGGGGCCGAAAGGGTCTGACCCGGCAGATACCAACGCCGAAAGCCGTCTGCACCGCAAAGAAGCGCGTGACGTGGCGCGCGAAAGCCTGGTGCTGCTGAAAAACCGCCTTGAGACGCTGCCGCTGAAAAAATCCGGCACCATTGCCGTGGTAGGCCCGCTGGCCGACAGCAAGCGCGACGTCATGGGCAGCTGGTCTGCCGCGGGCGTGGCCGACCAGTCCGTGACCGTGCTGACCGGGATTAAGAGCGCCGTGGGTGATAACGCGAAAGTGCTGTATGCCAAAGGCGCCAACGTCACCAACGATAAAGACATCGTGACCTTCCTCAACCAGTATGAGGAGGCGGTGAAGGTCGATCCGCGCACGCCGAAGGAGATGATTGACGAGGCGGTGAATACCGCGAAGCAGTCTGACGTTGTTGTCGCGGTGGTGGGCGAAGCGCAGGGGATGGCGCACGAAGCCTCCAGCCGAACGGACATCACCATCCCGCAGAGCCAGCGCGATCTGATCGCTGCCCTGAAAGCCACCGGCAAGCCGCTGGTGCTGGTGCTGATGAACGGTCGTCCGCTGGCGCTGGTGAAAGAGGACCAGCAGGCTGACGCCATTCTGGAAACCTGGTTCGCCGGTACCGAAGGCGGTAACGCCATCGCCGACGTGCTGTTTGGCGATTACAACCCGTCGGGCAAGCTGCCGATGTCCTTCCCGCGCTCTGTCGGGCAGATCCCGGTTTACTACAGCCATCTGAACACCGGCCGCCCTTACAATGCCGACAAACCGAACAAGTACACCTCCCGTTACTTCGACGAAGCTAACGGCCCGCTGTATCCGTTTGGTTACGGTCTGAGCTACACCACCTTCAAGGTCTCTGACGTGAAAATGTCGGCGCCAACCCTGAAGCGTGACGGCAAGGTCACCGCCAGCGTTGACGTGACCAACACCGGCAAGCGCGAAGGGGCGACGGTGATCCAGATGTACGTTCAGGATGTTACGGCCTCCATGAGCCGTCCGGTGAAACAGCTGCGCGGCTTCGAGAAAATCACTCTGAAACCTGGCGAAACCAAAACCATCAGCTTCCCGATTGACGTGGACGCGCTCAAGTTCTGGAACCAGCAGATGAAATACGATGCGGAACCGGGCAAGTTTAATGTCTTTATCGGCGTGGATTCCGCCCGCGTAAACCAGGGCGAATTCGAGCTGCTGTAACCTTTCCTGCCTTTGCATCCCCCGACTTCCGGGGGATGCGTCTTACCTTATGCTAAAAAGGCATTTTGCCGGGTAAATCCGCCGTTTTAAGCTACGCTTTTCTCTCAAGCCTCTGAAAAAGGCGATAAAAAAATGAGGACAGCGGAATGACGATTAAAACGGGGATGGTAGCTTCTGTGGCGCTACTCGCAGCGCTAAGCCTGCCGCTACAGGCGGCGGAGCCGGTAAAAGTGGGCTCAAAGATCGATACCGAAGGCGCGCTGCTTGGCAATATTATTCTGCAGGTGCTGGAAAGCCACGGCGTGAAAACTGTCAATAAAGTTCAGCTCGGCACCACGCCCGTCGTACGCGGCGCGATTACCTCCGGCGAACTGGATATCTACCCGGAATACACCGGCAACGGGGCATTCTTCTTCAAAGATGAAAACGATCCGGCATGGAAAAACGCCAGCGCCGGGTATGAAAAAGTCAAAAAACTCGACGCGGAACAGAACAAACTGGTCTGGCTGACGCCGGCCCCGGCTAACAATACCTGGACTATCGCCGTGCGTAAGGACGTGGCGGAGAAAGGTAAACTGACCACGCTTGCGGATCTCAGCCGCTACCTGAAAGAGAAGGGCGACTTTAAGCTGGCGGCGTCCGCGGAGTTTATCGAGCGGCCTGACGCGCTACCGGCGTTTGAAAAAGCCTATAACTTCAAGCTTGACCAGGCGCAGCTGCTCTCGCTGGCGGGCGGGGATACCGCGGTGACCATCAAAGCGGCGGCGCAACAGACCCCCCGCGGTAACGCCGCCAAGGCCTACGGCACCGACGGCCCGGGCGCGGCGCCCGGCCCGCCAACCCCCGCCCGTCCCAAAAG
>ERZ808227.131-NODE-131-length-12311-cov-7.002611_pt1 | contig 12311 bp, 9 predicted proteins | sample MGYA00521246_ERZ808227 | MGnify/ENA primary metagenome ERZ808227 (study PRJEB31515, sample SAMN02934712) | indoor metagenome | biome: House; feature: Kitchen Counter; material: surface | place: USA: Illinois | collected 2012-02-11 ... | reverse complement strand
TGGGGGGGGGGTTGCGCACCACGGAAGGTGTAACCGGTGGGGTGGGGGCGGGGGTACCGGGTGAAAGTTATCGGTGGTATGGGACCCCTCGGTGCGGGGATGGTGCTGGGACGTGGGGGAGCGACCGTACAGCTGGGCGGGAACGTCGGGCGTATGGTGGGGGACCTGTTTCGGATGCGCAGCGCGGAAGCGCGCCATACGCTGCTGGCCACCGGTGCGGCAGCGGGGCTTTCAGCCGCGTTCAACGCGCCGCTGGCGGGGATTTTATTCATCATTGAAGAGATGCGCGCCCAGTTCCGCTACAACCTGATCTCCATAAAAGCGGTCTTTACCGGCGTCATTATGTCGAGCATTGTTTTTCGCATTTTTAATGGCGAAAGCCCGGTGATAGAAGTTGGGAAACTGACCAATGCGCCGGTGAATACGCTGTGGCTTTACCTGATCCTCGGCATGGTTTTTGGCGTGGTGGGCCCGCTGTTTAATACCTTTATTTTACGCGCTCAGGATTGGTTCCAGCGTATTCACGGTGGGAATACAACCAAATGGGTTCTCATGGGCGGCCTGCTGGGCGGGATGTGCGGGGTGCTCGGCTTTATTGAACCGAACGCCGCCGGCGGCGGGTTCGGGCTGATCCCGATTGCGGCTGCGGGGAACTTCAGCGTGGGCCTGCTGCTGTTTATGTTTATCTCCCGTGTCATCACCACGGTGCTCTGTTTTTCCTCCGGTGCGCCCGGCGGGATATTCGCCCCGATGCTGGCGCTGGGAACGCTGCTCGGCACTGCCTTTGGCATGGCGGCCGAGGCCGGTTTTCCGGCATACCATCTGGAAGCTGGCACCTTTGCGATTGCCGGTATGGGGGCGCTGCTGGCGGCGTCCCTGCGTGCGCCGTTGACCGGGATCGTGCTGGTGCTGGAGATGACGGACAATTACCAGCTCATTTTGCCAATGATCATTACCTGTCTCGGCGCGACACTATTAGCCCAATTCCTGGGTGGAAAACCGCTATACTCCACCCTCCTTGCGCATACTCTGGCAAAACAAGAGGCTGAACGGGCCGCAACGCAGAATACTTGAATGAATTACCAGGGTATTAGATAATGACACAAAGAATTGGGTGAATTTTACCCAATAGCAGTAGCAGTATTCATGGGAGCATAAGATGAGTGATGATGTAGCTGTGCCGCTGGAATTTACCGAAGCAGCAGCCAACAAAGTGAAAACCCTGATTGCCGACGAAGACAATCCGGATCTGAAACTGCGTGTCTATATTACCGGTGGCGGCTGCAGCGGCTTCCAGTATGGTTTTACTTTTGACGATCAGGTCAACGATGGCGATATGACTATCGAGAAGCAGGGTGTTGCACTGGTGGTTGACCCGATGAGCCTGCAATATCTGGTGGGCGGTTCGGTGGATTATACCGAAGGTCTGGAAGGTTCGCGCTTTGTGGTGACCAACCCGAATGCGACAAGCACCTGCGGGTGTGGTTCTTCGTTCAGTATTTAAGAGGGTGCGGGCTGATGCCCTTACCCCGGCCCTCTCCCACAGGGAGAGGGAGAAAAGACTAAAAACGGTAACCTTGCGGTTACCGTTTTGCGTTTACCTGTCATCCAGCGCAAACGTCGGCAGCTTCAGATGCCAGCGTATCGCCGCTAAACGTATCAACAGCGTCACGACCATTCCCAGCATCGCTGCATTTTCCAGTGGGATCGCAAAGGTGTAGTACGCGGTCGCATGAACAATACCGCCCGCAATGCAGGCCGTTGCGTATATTTCAGTACGCAGGATCATCGGCACTTCACGCGCCAGAATGTCGCGTATGATCCCGCCGCCCACGCCGGTTAATACGCCCATGCAGATCGCCACCATCGGGCCGGTACCCGCATTAAACGCCTTGTTTACGCCGATCCCGACAAACACAGCCAGGCCCACCGCATCCAGTACCGGCAGTATCCATTTCGGTAATCGGCGAGGCTGACGAACCAGCACAATGGTTAACAGGCAGGTGACCATCGCCACCACCAGATCGGTCGGATCTTTTACCCAAAATACCGGGCCATTTGCCAGCGCCATATCACGGATAGTCCCACCTCCCACGGCGGTGACCACGCCCAGCACCAGCACGCCAAACGGATCCATGCGTAGTTTTCCGGCGAGCAGGACGCCGGAGATAGCAAAAACGGCTGTGCCAAGAATATCCAGCCAATAAACGAGCATCGTTAAATCCTCGAACGAATGTTAGTGACTCTCTGCCAGCGCGGCACAGAGCTGTTTTGCGGCGAGGATAATACGCGGGCTGGCGCGTTCAAACCAGTCGCTGTTGAGCGGGATCACCGGAATTTTTAGCTGCCTTTGCCAGAATTGTTCAATTTTAGGAATCTCGCTCGCATTTCCGACCACGACGATAGCCTGTGGCTGGCGCGCCAGAACCTGTTCACGGCTTACCTGGGGCCACGGTACGCGGCTGGCCGCAAAAATATTCTCACCACCACAGACTTCCAGTACCTGGTTCTGAATCGATCCCTTTCCGGTGGTGAACAGCGGCTGGCTGCCAAACTGCAGGAAGATGCGCTTTTTCACGGGCGTGTCGTAGCGGGTTTTCAGCTCGGCATAGTCGCTGAGCATCTGTCTGGCGGCGTCGTCCGCCTTTTTGGGGGTTGGGCTATAGGGAGCCAGGGCGCGTAGCGCCTGCGCGACTTGTTCAATGCTCACCGCGTCAACCCACATCACCCTGATGCCAAGCGAGGTCAGCTGGTTGACCTGCCGCTCGGCGTTGCCGCCGCGCCAGGCCAGCACGAGATCCGGTTTAAGCGCCACGATGCGCTCAAGGTTCATCCCTTGCCAGGTTGCTACCTGTTCAATGCCTGCGGCTTGCGGGGGATAATCGGAAAAGCTGCTCACGCCAACGGGGGTAATGCCGGCGGCAAACGCCAGTTCCGTGTTCGCGGGGGAGAGCGTAATCACACGCGGTACCGCATAGAGCCACAGCGGTGCGAAAAGAAGCAGGGCGGCCAGCGCCCTGATGCTATGTTTAGCCACGTGCCAGAGTCTGCACCAGGCGTTCCACCATCACGGTGGACTGTTTTGCTGCAACGGTCAGGAACTCGTCGAAGCTGATGTGGGACTGCTGGTCAGCCACGTCAGAGATGGCGCGAACCACCACGAACGGCACGCTGAAGTTATGGCAAACGTGAGCGATCGCGGTCGCTTCCATCTCAACGGCCACCGCCTGCGGGAAGTTATGGCGGATTTTCGCCAGACCCACGGAGCCATTGATAAACGCATCGCCGCTGACAATCAGGCCGCGTACCGCGTTGAGATTGAGCTCCGCAATGCAGGTTTCTGCCGCGGCAATCAGCTTGTCGTCAGCCTTGAATCCTGCCGGACAGCCCGGGAGCTGGCCGTACTCGTAGCCGAAGGCGGTCACGTCAGCATCGTGGTAGCGCGCTTCGTCGGAGACCACGATATCACCCACTTTCAGCGTCGGCGCCAGGCCACCTGCAGAGCCGGTATTAACGATCACGTCCGGCTTGCAGCGCTCAAGCAGCAGGGTTGCACCCAGCGCAGCAGCCACTTTACCGATGCCTGATTTCAGCAGAGCCACGTCAACACCGTTCAGCTGACCGGTGTAGATCTCACAACCCCCCAGAGAGAGTGTCTGACGGTTCTCAATTTTGTCACGCAGCAGCGTAACTTCTTCTTCCATTGCACCAATAATGCCGATTTTCATAGATTTACTCGCGATGTGCCTTGTTAAGATGCATAGTCTATCATGCGGTTAAGGGGAAACGCATTCTCAGGCGGGGGAGCACATGTCACCAATCGATTTTCGCACCAAAATTAACTGGCACCGACGTTTCCGTTCGCCGCAGGGCGACAAGAGCGAACATGAGATCCTGCGTATCTTCGAAAGCGATCGCGGACGGATCATCAATTCGCCCGCCATCCGTCGTCTGCAGCAAAAGACTCAGGTGTTTCCACTTGAGCGTAATGCCGCGGTGCGCACGCGCCTGACCCACTCCATGGAAGTGCAGCAGGTGGGGCGCTATATTGCCAAAGAGGTGTTGAGCCGCCTGAAAGAACAGCGTTTGCTGGAAACCTATGGTCTGGACGAACTGACGGGCCCTTTCGAAAGCATCGTTGAGATGGCCTGCCTGATGCATGACATCGGCAATCCGCCTTTTGGTCACTTTGGTGAGGCGGCAATTAATGACTGGTTTAAACAACGGTTGTACCCCTCGGATGCGGTCAGTCAGCCTCTCAGCGATGACCGCTGCATGGTACGCGATCTCCGCCTGCGTGAAGGTGAAGAGGGGTTGAACGATCTGCGGCGTAAAGTGCGCCAGGATCTCTGTCATTTCGAGGGTAATGCACAGGGCATCCGGCTGGTCCATTCACTGATGCGTATGAACCTGACCTGGGCCCAGGTCGGCTGCATCCTGAAATATACCCGCCCCGCCTGGTGGATGGGGGAGACGCCTGCGTCCCACAGCTATTTAATGAAAAAACCGGGCTATTACCTTTCTGAAGAGGCCTATATTGAACGGCTGCGTAAAGAACTCTCTTTGACGCCAAACGGCCGCTTTCCATTGACCTGGATTATGGAAGCCGCGGACGATATTTCCTATTGCGTGGCCGATCTGGAAGACGCCGTTGAGAAAAGAATCTTCAGCGTCGAGGAACTTTATCAGCATCTTTATGCGGCCTGGGGGACCCATGAAAAAGGGTCGCTGTTTGCGCAGGTTGTCGAAAATGCCTGGGAAAAATCACGCTCAAATACATTAAGCCGCAGTACGGAAGATCAATTCTTTATGTATTTGCGGGTCAATACATTAAATAAACTGGTGCCGTATGCGGCGTCGCGCTTTATTGATAATTTACCGCTGATTTTCGACGGGGAATTCAATCATGCGCTGCTGGAAGATGACAGTAGTTTCAGTCAACTGCTCGAACTTTATAAACATGTGGCGATGCGGCATGTGTTCAGCCATCCGGATGTTGAACAGTTAGAGCTGCAGGGCTACCGGGTAATCAGTGGGTTACTGGAAATTTATTCCCCGTTGCTTCAGCTGTCGGTCGACGAGTTCAGTGAGCTGGTGGAACACGAACGCGTGCGCCGAATACCTATTGAATCGCGACTTTATCAGAAACTCTCTACCCGTCATCGTCTGGCGTATGTCGAAGCGATGAGCAAGCTGGATCGCCATTCTCCTCAATGGCCGGTGATGGAATATTATTATCGCTGCCGTCTTATCCAGGACTATATCAGCGGCATGACCGACCTGTATGCCTGGGATGAATACCGCAAGCTCATGGCGGTGGAATAACCCCGGAGTTTTGTAAAGACGACCAATAAATTTTTACCTTTTCCATAAACTTATCGCCGGAACTAAGCGGTATAAAATGAATCTGAGTTACACAGCAATTTTGCGTTACCTGTAAATCGAGATTGAGAAACATGAAAAAAACCACATTAGCAATGAGTGCACTGGCTCTGAGTTTAGGTTTAGCGCTGTCTCCTCTGACTGCTACTGCAGCCGAGACCGCGTCGTCGGCAGCAACCGCGCAGCAGATGCCAAGCCTGGCACCGATGCTCGAAAAAGTGATGCCATCGGTGGTGAGTATTAACGTTGAGGGTAGCACGACCGTCAATACGCCGCGCATGCCGCGTAACTTCCAGCAGTTCTTCGGCGACAACTCGCCATTCTGCCAGGACGGTTCACCTTTCCAGAGCTCTCCGTTCTGTCAGGGCGGTGGCGCAGGGGATGACAGCCAGGGCGGCGGCCAGCAACAGAAATTCATGGCGCTTGGCTCGGGGGTCATTATTGATGCAGCGAAAGGCTACGTCGTGACCAACAACCACGTTGTTGATAACGCTAACAGCATTAAAGTTCAACTCAGCGATGGCCGTAAATTCGACGCTAAAGTGGTCGGTAAAGATCCGCGCTCTGACATCGCGCTGATCCAGATTCAGGATCCGAAAAACCTGACGGCGATTAAGATTGCCGACTCCGACGCACTGCGCGTGGGTGACTATACCGTCGCGATCGGTAACCCGTTCGGTCTGGGCGAAACGGTGACCTCCGGTATCGTCTCTGCCCTGGGGCGCAGTGGCCTGAATGCCGAAAACTATGAAAACTTCATCCAGACGGATGCGGCGATCAACCGCGGTAACTCCGGCGGCGCGCTGGTCAACCTGAATGGTGAACTGATCGGTATCAACACCGCGATCCTGGCCCCGGACGGCGGCAACATCGGTATCGGCTTTGCGATCCCAAGTAACATGGTGAAAAACCTGACCGCGCAGATGGTGCAGTATGGCCAGGGGAAACGCGGTGAGCTGGGTATCCTCGGTACGGAGTTGAACTCCGAACTGGCGAAGGCGATGAAGGTTGACGCCCAGCGCGGGGCATTCGTCAGCCAGGTGATGCCGAACTCCTCTGCCGCAAAAGCGGGCATTAAAGCGGGGGATGTGATCACCTCCCTGAACGGTAAACCGATCAGCAGCTTTGCCGCCCTGCGTGCGGAAGTGGGTTCCATGCCGATTGGCAGTAAAGTCACCCTCGGCCTGTTGCGCGACGGCAAGGCGGTTAACGTCAGCCTGGAGCTGCAGCAGAGCAGCCAGAATCAGGTTGATTCCAGCACCATCTTCAGCGGGATTGAAGGTGCCGAGATGAGCAACAAAGGGGCAGATAAAGGCGTGGTAGTGAATAACGTAAAAGCGAATTCACCGGCAGCCCGTATCGGCCTGAAAAAAGGCGATGTGATCATGGGCGCTAACCAGCAGCCAGTGAAAAACATCGCGGAACTGCGCAAAATTCTCGACAGCAAGCCTTCCGTGCTGGCGCTCAATATCCAGCGTGGTGAAACCTCTATTTACCTGCTGATGCAGTAATCCTCTTAAGCCCCTGTACGCAGGGGCTTTCTCGTTTCTGTGACCCTTTCCACAAGTCCATACTTCTCTCCCCGGCTTTGTGCATCTGCACAATGCGACCCTAATGGAACTCCCCTATGCTTGAGCTCTGCTCACAGGAGGGTTACATGGCTGGCTGGCATCTTGATACCAAAATGGCGCAGGATATTGTGGCGCGCACCATGCGCATCATCGATACCAATATCAACGTAATGGATGCCCGCGGGCGCATTATAGGTAGCGGCGATCGTGAACGGATTGGGGAATTGCACGAAGGTGCGCTGCTGGTGCTTTCCCAGGGGCGGGTCGTGGATATCGACGATGCGGTAGCAAAACATCTTCACGGTGTTCGTCAGGGTATTAATTTACCGCTGCGCCTGGAAGGGGAAATTGTTGGCGTTATTGGCCTGACCGGGGAACCGGAGTCTCTGCGAAAATATGGCGAGCTGGTCTGTATGACGGCTGAAATGATGCTGGAGCAGTCGCGCCTGATGCACCTGCTGGCGCAGGACAGCCGCCTGCGCGAAGAGCTGGTGATGAATCTTATTCAGGCGGAAGAGCATACGCCTGCACTCAGTGAGTGGGCGCAGCGTCTGGGGATCGATCTGAACCAGCCGCGCGTGGTGGCGGTGATTGAGGTGGATAGCGGCCAGCTTGGCGTGGATAGCGCGATGGCGGAGCTGCAGCAGCTGCAAAATGCGCTGGCGACGCCGGAACGCAATAATCTGGTGGCGATTGTTTCTCTGACGGAAATGGTGGTGCTCAAACCGGCGCTTAATCAGTTTGGTCGCTGGGATGCGGAAGATCATCGCCGTCGTGTGGAGCAGCTGATTGCGCGTATGCAGGAGAATGGTCACCTGCGTTTTCGCGTTGCACTGGGAAATTACTTTACCGGGCCGGGCAGTATCGCCCGCTCGTGGCGGACTGCACGCACCACCATGATGGTGGGCAAACAGCGGATGCCGGAAAGCCGTAGTTACTTCTATCAGGATCTGATGTTGCCGGTGTTGCTCGACAGCCTGCGCGGCGGCTGGCAGGCCAACGAGCTGGCGCGCCCGTTGGCACGCCTGAAAGCGATGGACAATAACGGTCTGTTGCGCCGGACGTTACAGGCGTGGTTCCGTCATAACGTGCAGCCGCTGGCAACGTCGAAGGCGCTGTTTATTCACCGCAATACCCTGGAGTATCGGCTCAACCGGATTTCGGAACTGACGGGGTTAGATCTGGGGAATTTCGACGACAGGTTGCTGCTGTATGTGGCGTTGCAGCTGGATGAACAGCGATGAGGGAGTGCAGTCTGATGCCCTCACCCCATCCCTCTCCCACAGGGAGAGGGCGCAAACATTAAAAACGGCAATCAAGATTGCCGTTTTGCTTTTATTTCCGAGTTAATTTCTCAAGATCCGCTTCAATCTCGCTGATCTTGTTGGTGACAACGCTTTCCAGATGACGCAGATCGTCAAGGATCTTACGCTTGAGATCAACTTCAGTACGGTCGCGCTGGCAGATCTGATCGAGTTCATCGATCACATAGCGCAGGTTAGGGCTGATTTCCTGTACTTCTTTGTAACCCTGTCCTACGCCGTCAGCAACGACGGTCTTACGCTGGCGTGGATATTTAAACTTCACGCTTTTGGCGAAAAACTCGCCTTTATCCTTGTGAAAATAGATTTTCAAAATATCGTTATTGGCTTCCTGACGGAGGCTGTAACGATCAATTTCATCAGGATTGGTAATGCCCAGACTTTTCAGATTATCGTACATAGCGGTACCCTTGATCTCAACATAACCTTTGAATAATTAACGAAAAAATCTACTTTCGCCACCCTCAGATACAAAAAAAGCGGGGTTGCCCCCGCTTTTTGTTATACCCGATTAATCGATGGTACGCAGCAACTCATTGATGCCGACTTTACCGCGGGTTTTCGCATCCACTTTCTTCACGATAACCGCACAGTACAGGCTGTATTTACCATCTTTAGACGGCAGGTTGCCGGAGACCACCACAGAGCCTGCCGGAACGCGGCCGTAATGCACTTCGCCGGTTTCGCGGTCGTAAATACGGGTGCTCTGACCGATGTAAACGCCCATGGAGATCACGGAGCCTTCTTCAACGATCACGCCTTCTACTACTTCAGAACGCGCGCCGATGAAGCAGTTGTCTTCGATGATGGTCGGGTTAGCCTGCAGTGGCTCCAGAACACCACCAATGCCCACGCCGCCGGACAGGTGAACGTTTTTACCGATCTGCGCGCAGGAACCGACCGTCGCCCAGGTGTCTACCATCGTACCTTCGTCAACGTAGGCACCGATGTTCACGTAGGATGGCATCAGCACGGTGTTGCGTGCGATGAATGCCCCCTGACGGACCGCCGCTGGCGGTACCACGCGGAAGCCTTCTTTCTGGAAACGCGCTTCGTCGTAGTCAGCGAATTTCATCGGTACTTTATCGAAGTAGCGGCTTTCAGCTCCGTCGATAACCTGGTTATCGTTGATACGGAAAGAGAGCAGCACGGCTTTTTTCAGCCATTGATGAGTGACCCACTGACCGTCGATTTTTTCTGCCACGCGCAGGGCGCCGGAATCCAGCAGGGAAATCACCTGGTTTACCGCTTCACGGGTCACGGTATCCACATTTGCCGGGGTAATCTCGGCGCGACGCTCAAAGGCGGACTCAATAACGTTCTGTAACTGCTGCATGGTTTACTCTTTCCATTTCACTAAAAAACACGTCACCCTTTATCGTTTGGATTGAGGGCTGCTGTCAACCGTTGTTGCACTTCAAGTTGCAGGTCATTATTAAGGGCACGCCGGTCCGCTGTGGCGATTATAAATAAATCTTCTACTCGCTCGCCAATGGTTGTAATTCTTGCCCCATGAAGCGAAATTCCCAGATCGGCAAAAACCTGGCCGACGCGGGCAAGTAGCCCTGGCTGGTCGAGCGCGATCAGCTCCAGGAACGATTTACGGTCGGTGTGGGTCGGCAGGAAATTGACCTCGGTATCGACGGTAAAGTGGCGCAGCTTCGCCGGCTGGCGACGCGGCTGCGGCGGCTGCCAGCTGCGCTGGGTGATCGCCTGTTCCAGACCAAAGCGTATTCCTTCATGTCTGTCAGACGACAGCGGGCTGCCGTCCGGTTCCAGTACAATAAAGGTATCCATCGCCATGCCGTCGCGGGTCGTGAAAATCTGCGCATCGTGAACGCTCAGATTCCGCCTGTCCAGCTCGGCGCACACCGCAGCAAAGAGATAGGGCCGGTCCGGGCTCCAGATGAAAATCTCCGTCCCACCGCGCGTGGCCTGCGGGCTGAGCAGGATCATCGGCTGTGACAAGTCATGCCGGAGCAGGTGCCGCGCATGCCACGCAAGCTGGTTTGGGCTATGGCGGACAAAGTAGTTAGCGCGACAGCGGGCCCAAATCTGGTGTAACGCCTCTTCATCAATGTTGTCCATGCGCAGCAGCGCCAGGGCCTGCAGCTGATGGTGGCGCACACGCTCGCGCATGTCCGGGGTATTTTGCATCCCGCGACGCAGCTGTTTTTCCGTCGCAAAGTAGAGCTCCCGCAGCAGACTCTGCTTCCAGCTATTCCACAGTGTTTCGTTGGTGGCGCAGATATCGGCCACCGTCAGGCAGACCAGATAGCGCAGACGGTTTTCTGTCTGAACCTCCTCCGCAAACTGCTTGATGACCTCTGGATCCTGAATATCACGACGCTGGGCGGTGACCGACATCAGCAGGTGATGGCGTACCAGCCAGGCAACCAGCTGTGTTTCGCGTGAGTTCAGGCCGTGCAGTTCGGCAAATTTCAGCACATCCTGCGCGCCCAGGACCGAATGGTCACCGCCACGACCTTTGGCGATGTCGTGGAAGAGGGCGGCAATCAGGATCAGTTCCGGATGAGTAAGGCGCGGCCATAATTCCACGCACAGCGGGTGACGGGAGCGCGTCTCTTCTTTCGCAAAGCTCTCCAGCTTGAGCATAACGCGAATGGTGTGTTCATCCACCGTGTAGGCGTGGAACAGATCGAACTGCATCTGCCCGACAATGTGCGACCACTGCGGCATATAGGCCCACAGCACGCTGTGGCGGTGCATCGGCAGCAGACCGCGGCTGACGGCGCCCGGGTGGCGAAGCATGCTCAGGAACAGCGATCGGGCTTCCGGGATATAGCACAGCGGCTCCGTCAAATGACGGCGCGCATGGCGCAGATGACGCAGGGTGGTGGAGTAGATCCCGGTGATGGTGCTGTTGCGAACCATGGTGTAGAACATCCGCAGGATCGCTTCCGGCTCGCGAATAAACAGCGTTTCGTCGCGCAGATCGATAAGCGTGCCGCGCAGCTGGAATTCGTCATCAATCGGGCGCGGTTTTTCGTCCGCCGTCAGCGCCAGGATGGCCTCGTCGAACAGCTGCAGCAGCATCTGGTTGAGCTCGGTGACGCGGCGGGTGACGCGGAAGAAATCCTTCATCATATGCTCAACCGGCTCGTTTCCTTCACCGCTGTAGTTGAGGCGCTGGGCAACGCTGAGCTGGCGGTCAAACAGCAGACGGTTATCGTAGCGGGTGACTTCCAGATGCAGGGCAAAGCGAATGCGCCACAGCAGGTGCAGGCACTCGTTGAGCTCGTTACGTTCGGCCTCGGTTAAGAAGCCAAAGCCCACCATTTCATCCAGCGAGGTGGCGCCAAAGTGGCGCCGGGCGACCCACTGTAAGGTGTGGATGTCGCGCAGGCCGCCAGGGCTGCTTTTAATATCTGGCTCAAGGTTATAGCTGGTGCCGTGGTAGCGCTGGTGGCGCTGGTTTTGCTCCTCGACCTTCGCCGCGAAGAATTTTTCTGACGGCCAGAAACCGTCGCTGAAGATGTGTTTTTGCAGCTCCAGGAACAGCGCGACGTCGCCAATCAGCAGACGGGTTTCAATCAGGTTAGTGGCCACGGTCAGGTCCGATAACCCTTCCAGCAGACACTCTTCCAGGGTGCGCACGCTGTGGCCGACTTCCAGTTTGACGTCCCAGAGCAGGGTCAGCAGTTCGCCAATCTTTTGCGCCTGTTCGTCCGGCAGCTTTTTACGGCTTAAGATCAGGAGATCGATATCGGAAAGCGGGTGCAGCTCTCCGCGGCCATAGCCCCCGACGGCAACCAGCGCCACATCACTGATTTGCCCAAATCCGTAATCGATCCACAGACGCTGCAGCAGCTGATCGATAAATTCGGTACGCGCTTCGATCAGTTGCTCGGCGGAGATACCGGCATCAAACGCGCTGCCCAGCCAGCGCTGGAAGACATCCATATGGGCTTTAATGCCGGCGCAGTTCAACTCGTGCTGCGGCCAGACGCCCGGGTTGTCGGGCTGGTCGGGGAGGGTGGGAAGTGCTGTGTTAGCATACTGTTCGGGTAAAAGA
>ERZ808227.130-NODE-130-length-12390-cov-7.340251_pt1 | contig 12390 bp, 8 predicted proteins | sample MGYA00521246_ERZ808227 | MGnify/ENA primary metagenome ERZ808227 (study PRJEB31515, sample SAMN02934712) | indoor metagenome | biome: House; feature: Kitchen Counter; material: surface | place: USA: Illinois | collected 2012-02-11 ... | reverse complement strand
TGCAACTCGGCATAAACCGCCTTGGCTTTTTCCGCAAAGCTCTCTTGCCCTTCCACATTATCCTTTTTACGCCCTCGGCGAGAGAGGACAGTCACACGAATTTTCTCGCGTATCACTGCAACCGCCTCATCAAGAGCGCCCGCGTTACGCCACTCGTCGATGATCTCCCATACGCGCTCTTGGTCCTCCGACTCGAGTGCTTGTAGCCTTGACACAAGGTCACATAGCATCTCGACCGAGTAGGACGGCCTGCTTAGAGCGACTTTCACCATCTCTCTGACGAATGCCTGGATCGGTCCCCATGTCTCGAAGGGCTCCCCGAACCCGTACCCGTCAGGACGCCACTTCGGCTTATGGGTATACTCGCCGACGTGACTCCCGTAATCACCGAACTGCTGGATACAAACCCTCCACCCGACCGTCGGATGCTTATCTAAAAGCATGGTGACCGCCTTCAGGCGCATCTCGTGGTTAGCAGCCGTCTGCGGCATCCATGCCCGCAGTATGGAACCAAGCGATTCGAAAGGTTTATTAGCCCAGTTATCGCTAATCTCTACCTCAGAAAGCTGACCCAGAATTTTCACTACCCGTGGGAAGGTAGTCGGATTCCAGGCAAGTCCTTCGAGTGCCCAAAGCAGTCCAGTACGAGGACATGAACCAAATAGCCCCGTATCTACAGGTCTCAGCAAGCCCATGACTTCGGATTTTTCTGCTCGCAGATCACGCTCGATGATATCAAGGAACTCGGCAGGAGCCGCTTCTGCATAAAGTGGAAGGTCACGCCCGCTAGCCTCTAACTTTCTAGTCGTTACAGGCACAAGAAGATCACGCACAATTTTCGCAGCTTCAAATTCCCCATCAAAGCCAAGGTGATTCCCGAAGAGATTCTTGCCGTACACAGCTAGCAAAACCAAAGTCTCGGAAATACCTTCTCGTACAGCACCGGAGTACTCTCGTCTTTTGCCATGCATGGCCGCCGCCCAGCGATCTTCTTCGGGCAAGTCGAGAGCAGGATCATCTTCACCCAGAACAGTCCTCGCAACATCAAGAAAGCGGTCAAGTTCGGCCCTGGAAACCGTACCGGCAATTGCGAAGAGGGAGTCGATTTTCGAAATTACCCCCCGGAACCCTCCAATTGACCACACTGGAGAGTCGTTGAGCCGCAACAAATCAAGAATGCGCTTTTCCAGCACCTCAAAAGGAGCCTCAGCCAGATGGGACAGGATAGTTCGGTCCGCCTTGTTCTGTGTGTCCCATGCGCCAATAAGTACAAGCGGAACAAGCCCCGATGCGATTTTTGGGTCTTCAGCCCAAGCAGGTGTATGGATTGCCGGTATATTCGAAAGTTGACGTCGAAGAACTGTCAACGAACGCCCCGAAGCGTTCGTTAGTTTCGCTATGTCATCGCGCGATTTGCCCATCGTTTCCAGAGCTCTAGTGAATGGCTCTAACCCGAGTGGCTCCAACACGATATGAGGTTCCACGCTAGTAGCATTGCGGGGATAAACAACAATGGTTCGCAACGATGAGCTGTAGGGTCCAAGCTCGCGTTCCACTTCCCGTGTATGGGCTACTGCAATGAAATCTGTAGTACCTTGGGCGAGTTTCGGCAGTACTCCAGCCTTGTCAAAAACCAACACCCGATCCCTATACTGTTCAAGCTCGGAGGTTGCCAGGACCTGACTTAAAAACGCAAGCACCTCTTCCACGGAGTCAGCCGCTACCACTAAGGGGTTCGCATCGTCTTTCGACAAGAAGGATTTAATCCTGCCGTTCCACGCCTCGTTCGCCGTAGCAAAAAGAGAAGGATGAAGCGCGGGGGCAGCTACGTTTGCCCAATCGCTCCAACAACGCTCCAGTGTTCTGACACCATTAGAGGGACGATCCGTCTGGTTTGCAAACCAGGTCTGGGCCGCGAGTGATTGCTCCATCCACTGCTCAAGATCACTGGCGTCATATGCACGAATGTCTTTCCAGAGCTTCTTGCCCTTCATTTCCGCGACCCAGGCAACCTTACCCGGCCATCGTCTTGGAGTGACAAAGACAAACGTAATATTTACCCTTTCAGCGCTATTAAGCGCTCGTATGCTTTTTGCAAAATCCCCGTCTGCCTTGGCCTTAATATCCGCGGTGACACCGAACTCCCACCCAGAAATACCAGAAGGTATCCAAGGTGTGCCGGAACTGGCCTCAATAAAGCCGTCCCAGCCGGCACGTTCGGCATCGTCGTTGCCGGGGAAGTCCACTTTCTGAAGGTCGCGTCCTGTGGAGTGAATGAGCGTTCTTAGCAGTATCGAGAGCTTAGTGCGTGCAAGAATTGTCGTTGTGAACCAATTTACGAGATCGTTGGCTTGGATGTTTAGAAAAGGAGGTACGTAAGTGTGCACTTTTTGTGCTGCATCTGCCGTTTTGTCAGCTTGTGCGTCATATGCTGTCTGCAAATCGAGGATAGCTTTGGCGGAAATCCCAAAAGCTCGCTCAAAACGTGCTGCCATATCGGGCGTTGCAGATACCTTTCCATTGAGGAAATTTGATACCCCTGGTCGGCTAACGCCGATCAACTTCGCTACTTCTGTAACTGTAAGATTACGAGATTCGAGAACATTTTTCCGAACATATGAGCCCGGATGAACGGGGGATGAATCATTAGCCATGACAGATCACCTCAATGCAAAGTGTAATGTGTAAGGTAACACCTTACACAAACTAACAAGCATCCAGGCAATTAGCAACACATTTGATCCTTTTTTAAACAACCCGATAAGAGCTCACTTAAACTCTATAAATCACTATCGGACGAACAAATTAGGAAATAAACGTACAGCGTTAATAGATAAAAAAGCCCGCAATTACGCGGGCTTAGAGGTCATACTATCGAGTGCCGGTTAATACCGGACGCAGGATTACTCCCACTCTATTGTCAATTAGGTATAAAAACCCTTCAATATCAGGCCATCTAACTCATCACATACCGCAATACCATGAACAATACCATATAAAATCATAATCCGCTCATGACGCCGGGTTAACTTCTCTCATGGCAAAAGCACCCGACATCTGCTGCTCCATGATTGCCAACTCATCCGCATTGCCATCATGAACAACCTCGGCCAGCAGCTTCGCCATATAAGACGGTTCGGCGTGGATAAGCTCTTCCATTGCCTCGCCGTGACTACGGTCTTTCATCAATCGCCTCCTAACTCGTAGATACTCTCAAGCATCAAGAATAGCCGACTCAAACCAATACTAGACCATCCGATCCAGCATTAGCTGCAGTTCAGGACCACCATCTTGTCCGCTTGGCAAAAACGGCTTTTCCGAAGAAGTTCAGTGGCTTATTAGGCGTCGGGCTGAATCATTGTGGAAATCATGTGCTTGATGGTTAGGTTAGACAGTTTTGTTCCTAATCCAGAAAAATTATCTTGGTTGGGCCTTACATGCATCGCATCATTATAAATTACAGCCAGCAAAAAATAGACTTCAGGAACGGTAGTTCCCACAGACTCTGCGAATTGTAATTTGTTGACGGTTTTGTGTGTCGATAAAAACTCTTCGCGAGACTCTTCCGCTAATGAAGCGAAGATTAATTGCTCTACCTTTCGACGCACGCCACTGCAAACTGCAAGGGGATCGAAACCTTTACCTTCAACATATCTCTGCACATGGCTAGCACAATGCACTGAAAACTGGGACGCTGTGGCCAGATCAGCCGGGAGCCCAAGGTTCTTAAACTCGTTAGATAGGTCCATGTCGTCCGAGTGAAAATGCAGAAAGTGCTTAGAAATTGCGTCCGATATGGAGGGGTCATCTCTCTTAGAGATTATGCTTTCGACCGCTTTGTCCGAGACCGAAATTTTGTTTAGATAGCAAACTTTTTGATCGCTAAAAGTAAAATTCCTGAAGAATCCAGGATTTAAGTGAGTCATAATTAATGGAAAAATTTGGCGACCGTCAGATTTCACTTCCGCAATCATTTGTGTCAGATAATATTGGCAGGCAACCAGATTGGCGTCGTCTAGATAGTCAAATATCTCATCAATTACTAAAATAATGGCCTTGTTTTTCTTGAGTTGGAGCTTGGCCTTTTTCAGCTGAGCTACAAAGCAAATGATATCTCGTTCTCCGTTGGAAATCTGGTTTGCCTTCGGAAAGGCAATCACAAGTCCATCCGCTGTTTCCTTTGGCTGAATATTATGCCAAGTTCCTTTCAGCGCAGAGAAGTCCTCAACATAGGACGCCTTTTCGAACACATAGTTAGCGCGCTCTCCTGCCTTTTTAAAGGCGGCCTTGTCGCTGGCATGAATATTACTAATCTGTAAGGCTGCGAGAATAGCCTCAATTTGCGAGGAATAGTTTACACCGGATTCCGCGAAAACAGACAACATGCCGCTAACGAAGTCTATGGCTGACACCGCTTGTATTGTTTCATCCTTAACGCCGGCAAGGATTTTATCCGAGTTTCCAGTTCCGGCGTTGATCTCATCTTGTAGCGCTCTTATAGCCTTATTAACACCGGCCTGACCCTGTTTAGTAAAATCGACCTGATTCCAAATTTTGGCCATCACCCGGTTATCAGCGAGAATGCTTGAAATGTTTGGCAATGCCTTTCCGTTTTTCCCGAAGTCACCTTTTACTGCTGCGAAGGAGTAACGAAATTTTTCTTTTGGAGGAATACTTTTGATTAGTACGACTGGAGTGACTTCAATTGCTGAAGTAACGATGTTAGCGCCCGCAATTTTGAGTTTTTTTGCTTTTGAAACCAACTGGCTATTAATTACATGAACGCCAAATGTCGCTGCCAGATCATTTTTTGTATGATTTGCTTCTTTATCAATCTTGCTCCCATCCTGCATGGTATAACTGATTTTAAGGGATGGATGACGTTCTTCATCGCCCCTGTGGTATTCATCCTTATCCAAATCCATCTTTTTCGAACGCAGGGAGCCGAAAGCGGCAGTAATGGAGCTTTTTCCGAAACCGTTGGGAGCTACAACGAGTGTCGGCTTGTTTGGAATAAGCTGAACATCAAAAACAGAGTTTTCGATTCCCTTAACATTAGTTATGGCGATTTTATCTATTCTTTTTATCATACAAATTTCATTCCATTGGCCAAATTATGGTTTAACGGACGCCGACCAGCTTGCGGTTCATGCAGAAGCACTACCCGCAGCAATGCTGGCTGACTATACGGGCATTTACAGAATCACAATATGTTGTTGATTGCGCCCACAGCAGCATTCGAGAACTTGTTAAGACGATATACCTAGTTGCTTGTCTCAGCTTCAGACGCTGTACCACTGTTTGGAGCAACCAAAGCCTTGATCGTGGTAGTGAGACGCTTTTGATGCTCGATCAGGACTCTCACCCTTTATCCTTGGCGTCCTGACGGATGCCACGCGTCAATTGCTCGATTAGATTAAGCGCTTCAGCCACAGCCTCACGCTTGATCACCAACCGCTGTCCTAATTTGTATCGTGTGTCACCGGTTTTCCGGATGTAGTCATCGTCGACAACACCCTGTGTATGAGCAAGCAGATGACGTTGTTGGAAGGCCGTTGTCAGTTGTTTCATCTCGACGGTGGTAAGATGCTTATCGTAACCTCCCCCTATCGCGGCCTCCCAAAGAGCTGAGCCCTCGGAAAGATTCTGAAATGCATTGCGTCGTGTCTTCACCGTCGGGGCTATGCGCGCGTGAAGCGCTTCTGCAACCCTCTGAAATGCCGTGACTGAGTTCTGCAAAGCGCTCTCAACGATCAGACGGCACGTGTTCTCAGCAGTGTCTGCGTCCGAGATAGCGGCTCTAATGGCGTCAACCGCTTCAAGCGACTGCCGGATGCCTTGGGCAGTGAGTTCGAAGACAAGCTCTGCAGCGTTTGCCCCACAAGACGGACAGAAATACGCCGCCCCGACAACGGCATACCGACATCCGCATTCTCCACAGGCAATCTTAAGACGCATGGGTGCCGCCGCAGCATAGGGGATCGGGACATGCTGAGGTATGCTGTTCACCTTCATGCTCATCGAGATGAATCCCCCCTTGGGCTGCCTCTGATTGAATCTCTGTGCGTCAAGGCGAAGTGCACCACCTAAAGTCGCCTTAACCTTCGCCAGAGCAACGTCCCGCGCATGTTCCAGCTGTTCCTGCGTCCACCACTTCTGAGCATCAGCGGTATGACCGCAGAACGGACAAAAGACCTCCTCATCCCTTACCTTAGACTTCCAATCTTCCATCAGAACCTTGAACTGAGCTAAGCATTCTGGTGCGGGACACTCGCGATCAAAGTAATCGCTATCGTCTGTGGAAAATGCGACGGTAGATTTTTCGTCGCCAAGCTTTTTTAGTGCGCGGATTGTTTCTTCAAACATCACCAATCTCCCAGCAGAGGCACCATGAGTAAGCACTTGGCCCACCCAAGCTAGCTAGCATCACCGCCCTGCGCCATCCCAATGAAAACTGCTTGTTTGGGGGCTGTAAGAGCGATGGTCGGGCAAGAAATCATGCTAGCAACGTAATCGTGCTCAAATCGTACAATCTACCATGCCATAAGAACGGGATTCTAGGCGATGCGAAAATTTGCCAAAAAATGTGAAGTCGAAAACGTAAAAAACCCGCAATGACGCGGGCTTCAGTTTTTAATGCCATTTGCTAGCGGCTCGACTTCACCGACCATCCACCATCGAGGGCCGTAATAGAAAAATCCAATTTTAGCGACCTCCTCAATAAGCTTTACGTCATTCTTAAGCCACGTTGACGGGGCGATGTCACCTTGGCCATAATGGTGCTCGTTGAACTGAATCACTGGCGCTGCGCCGTAGTCACAACGGACGGTGGTTCCGCTTACGAAAAAGCGCCACGCCAAACCTTTAATCTGGTCTCGGGTCAGTTTTTTCCCATCCGGGCTTTGGCAATTTGGGCATTCGCCTTGTTGTTCAAGGCCATGTCTTGCAGCGTCGATCCGCAGCCCTTCATCAGTGAAGCAATTTGAGCAAAGCGAAACATGACTGGTTGGCACGGTTATCTCAGACATAGAGGCTCCCTACATTTTTTACCGAACTTAATGATCAAATAAGCTTGAATAACCTAGACTCAAGATAACCGTTTGTGGCTGTAAGTAACCTGTCGGGAGGTATACCACAACAATGTATCTTTGCTCGGGCGGCCATTTCCTGTCCCCCTAACATTGCAAATTATGAGCAAAGGCTAGTCGCTGCCTTAGCACCCATTTAGTAAATCAAAAGGCAATAACAATCCTCAGGCCATAATTCGTATTTGATCAGGCGACAATAGTTTACTTTCAATTAGTTCAGCTTGAGCTCCCTCTGGATTAGCTGTGAAAAGTACTATACGTAGATCCTCCTCAGCACGGGAAAACGAGACATACACGAGCTTCTGAGTTACAGAGCGTTGCCGATCAGAGGGCACCCCAGCGGTGAGAGGAGTAAGGGTTTTACTAAAGCTGTATTGGTTCCATGCTGCTTCGACATCATCATAAACGACCAATACCTTTGGATATTCCTCGCCCTTTACTCCATGTTGAGTGCTATAGGCGGTATTGTTGTTAAGATATTCGAAATAGCGGGAGACTCCCCCTGTGGCCATTTTAAAAAATGAGTCTGCGAGCCAGTCTCCTTTGTCGAAACTGTGAAGCTCCTCACTGAAAGGCTCAGTACGTGGAGGACGTTCAAGATGCTCACTCAATCTTTCTGAGGGCTGGATTATCTGCATCTCGACGCAAAAGTGAAGGATCGTTCCAATCGTTTCGGTATCCCACAAAGCATGTAACTGCTTAACCAAAGACCTCGAAGTCTCAATCATCACTTTCAGTGACTTTTCCGCATTTAATCCATTGCTCGCGAAAGCAGGACTATCTTTACGAAGTAGATTAATAATTTTTCGATCGTCACCTTGGCTTTGAGCTGTTATGAGAGGGCAAATCGTCGAAAGAAATGGTTTAAGAAGGAAATGCGTTCCTTCCTCAAAAGCATCTTGAGCCCTTGATGAGGCATAGTCTCCAGTGAAGAGGCGATTGAGATCAGCGAAGCCAAGCCGTCGCGCGATCATTTGACGTGCCAGGAAGAGCTTCATGACATCGTCGCGACCTGCCCAACCCCAGTTTTCGACTGCAGCATCCATACGAGCTAGCGCCCGCTCAATCTGTTCTTCTGAATAGCGCCTGCGTGGTTCTGTTGGCTCTTCTGCTTTAATTAGCAAAAATTCAACACTGCCTTCACATTCAGCATTTTCGCCAGCAGCATACTGCTCAACATCTCCACGATAAGCATTGAGAAGTCGGATAACACTTTTAGAACAGCGAAAGTTTTCAGCTTTCTTGATGACTTTACCTTTGTCTGGTGGCGAAAAATCACCGGCACTTCGGTCATAAATCTGCTGCCAAGGGTCACCAAAATAGCCAATCATAGGAAGTTCATCACCCGCACAGACGAGATTGAGTCCTGAGACGATTCCCTCAAATGTGTCCTGTGCTTCGTCGACGAAGATGTAAGGGAAACGCAGGCCAATGATCCGTCTAAGTGTTTGATTATTTTTAAGCAAGTAGGTTGCAATTTCTATGACATCATCATGCCCAATCTGTCCTTTTTCGTAATCACTGAAGCTAGTGTCAGAATAGTCAAAATGATTGACTGCTTCGAGAAGGGAAAGCTGTTCTGTCAGTCGTTCTATTTTTGCACGGGCTTTAAGTGCCTTTTTGCTGTTACCGCCGTTATCATCTTCCCTAGCCTTGTCTATAAGATTTGGAATACGGCTTTCATATAACGCTTGACGAATATTTTCGTGGAAATGGCTAATCAAGCCCCACAGAAATCCATGAAGAGTCGAAACTAGGTACAACTCATCAAACCCCAATCTTTTCTTGATGACCTCAACCGCACGCTTGGTAAAGGTAATACAAGCAATGCGTTGACCATGCTTTCTAAGGACATTACCTTCATTATCCCGAACCCGGCCAAGAGCATCTACCAGTGAACTAGTCTTGCCCGCGCCTGCGCCGGCTATCATCGCAAAACTACGATGACCATCGATGCATGCACGGACTTGAATATCCGCTTCGCTTTCTATCCATGTCCTCATGCTATTCTCCCGCCGCGACAGAGGCTTCTGTATCCACCACAACTGGTAGTGGGGGTAACAGGCGCGACTCAAGCCATTTCAACCCTTCGGCAATATATACAGGGACAATCCATTGCTCAGCGCAAGCCAAGATGTCCATGGCAAAATCAGTTTTTTTGAAATTATCCGACCGAACCCTTTCGTAAACATCCTGGTAAGCGTCGCTGAGAGACGCTCGGACAGGAATGCCAATAGATAAAGCACCAGTTCGAAGTAGCCTAAAATTCTCATATACAATTGCTTCTTCCAACGTGCGCGGACGCAACATCTCGCTGGCATCATTTTCCTCGACCAAAACATCTGTCTGAAAAGCGATGCAACGATCCTTATCGTTGTGCTGCTTCTGCGCGCAAGTCAATGCGATCAGTTGGTCAATTGTTGTCAGCCCACAAAGTTTCTTTAGGGACGCGTTGGACGTTTTTGCTCCAGCAACATCCGCTCGACAGGCTTTGGGATAACCGGTAGGTGAAACTGAATCAATGTCAGTGATAACTAGATAGGGAATATGAAGGAAACTAAGCAAACCCTCGAAACGGTGAGCATACGCTCCCCCTACCTCCAAAACTGTGAGATACACAGTCCGTAATCGCTCTGCAGCACGCTCAATCATGGTCGGCATTAACAACTTCTCAACAGCGCCTTCAACAAGGATGCCAGCATCGGCGAAAAATAGGTCGCAGTGTGTAAGACGTAAATAGCGTTTAAGGAAGGCTAGCGATTCTGATGGTGGAATAACCTTACCATCAATTGTCTCCACATTCGGCTGGAAAGCGCGGAGGCTTCGAACCATTGACGCATTGCGAATGCCAGCAGCTTCTGTTTCACCCTCACAATGGCAGCGCTGGAAATAGCGAACTTTCTCAAAATCCACAGCCTCCATGATATGTGAGGAATGCGTGGTTATGACAAGTTGCGGTACGAGATTCGGTTCTCCAGCCACCTCAGCGGACTGATTAATTACCTGCCAAATGTTGGATATAAAAGTTTGTTGTACCTGAGCATGGAGATGAACTTCAGGTTCTTCAATGAAGATCATCAGGCACAGAGGTCTGTTCTCGGTGGTCATTACCCATTGAGAATGGAAGTGACGAGCCTGAATGGCCATATAAATTAGATTTTTGAATCCAAGACCGTTATAGAGCTCAGGTAGTTCATGCTTCCGGCTAGGGTCAATATAAAGTAATTCGGTATTCCCCCGAAGAGCAGTCTCGGGGCTAAGCGATGATATAATCTGCAATTCGCGATCATTAATTGACGGCACACCAAGGCGCTTGATGAGATTGATCAGTGGGGCAAACTGCTTTGCATAGTGATCAGTCAGCTGTTTGTTATTCGCATCGATTACGCTGTGAGCATCAGCGGCATGGTCAACCTGCTCAAGATTCTTTTGGTAGAAGGTGGCAAATGCCGAAGAGAGCCTATTACTGCGACTGCTGTTGTCATCGTTAATGTTGCGCTGCGCGTCCACGAACTCAACACGTATGAGCTGCTTAAGAAGACGCTTGCCTTCGTCAGGATCAAGATAACTCGACAAGATCTCAGACGGTGCTCCCTCCTGAATCTTCTCGTCTAGTGAGTAGTAACAAACCGTAAAATGTCGGCCAAGATTTCCGTCGATAGATAGATATTGCGAAAGCGACTTAGAGCGCGTTCCATCTTCCTTGGGAGGATAGGCAGCGTTGTAATTCTCGTATAACTTCCTTACCTCAGAGACCTCATACGACAGCCTAATCCCTACACTCGTGAAATCCGAAAGATTTGGCAATAATGTGAAAACTCTACCAAAACCGATGCTTTCTGGGTCGATAGTGAACCAAAGGTCCAGACTAATTTTGGGGACGAGCGTATCATCTCCGGTCGCTCCAAATGTGTCGAAATCTGCTATCCGGGCGACAGAAAAGTCGTAGATCTTGAAATCTCGTCCCCCCAGAAAGCAACGAAAAACCGCAGTGGCAGAAGTTTTGCCACTGTTGTTGGGACCAACAAAAATGGACTCCTTCTCTTCAATGTCAATCTGCACATTTTCCAATCGGCGGAAGTTCCGAATCGCTACACTACTTACTTTCATTTAATCCCTCCTTGACACTTCAAGATAGCAATCCGAAAACTGATGCTACTCGCTTCGTTTATTTTGAGGACATTTTTTACATTTTTTCCAGCCCTTGCTGAGAAGTTTGTTCCAGAAATGACTTTGAACAAATATTCTTACTTTTATGCCCCTTGAGGAGCGGTATGCATGATGCAACATGAGGTGAACGCAGATTAATTACTTACGTCGTTTTCCCTATGATCTTGCAACTTCTGCAGATTACTCCAGAAGTCCTCATCAGTCCCAAATATGGCAGCAAGAATGCGAGCATCGTCATTTGTAAGACGACGCAAACCGCAGATAATATCGTCAATATACTGCTTGCAGATACCCATAGCTTCCGCCAGTTCATCATTTGACATGTTCAGCGGTTTTAAAAATTCCTCTGTCAGAATTTCTCCCACTGTTACAGGCCCGGCGGTATCTGCTTTTGTGTAGTATGCAAGAATCTCAGAACGCCCCTGCTCATACGTCAGCTCGCCTGAAATAATACGTGCCTTAACGGACTCGTACAGAGGCGTACCATTGGGGTCCATTCCTTCAAGTCTCAGGGAAGCCTCTGCTTTGCGAAAGCCCTCATGGCGTAACCGTGAATCTGGAGTTCTGGACATATTTTTTCCTTTGAGTTGCAGAAGTAAAGTTCGCTCACTGAAAGCGTCAGCTCGCGCTCCCCCATAAACTGACGCGCTTGATTCAAGATTTATTATTGCCGGATAAGCTATCTCCGGCAAAATCATCATGTTCGCGGTTATCCCGACGAGTAGCTGTTTGTTTACGTATCTGAGCCGCCAACTCCCCTCCAATAGTCTGTTGGACACGAGAAGAATTGCCACTTCGCTTCATTGTCTGGTACTCAGCAGCGCCGTTAGCCATAATGCTTCCCATATGGCTTGCCATACGGCCAGCTCGTGAGAATGAAGCAAACCCCTGACTTCCTCCGCTGGCGCTACCTGAACTGCTCCCAGCAGACGAACCACCGGAACCGCCTGAGGGTTGGTCGCCAGAAGTATCTACGGAACCGGTATCTTCCCCGCCGCCAAATCCTCCACCGGAACCGCCTCCACCGCCAGAACCAGATTCTTCGGCCATGGCAGATTGCGCAGACTCGAACGCTGCCTTTAATCTGTCTCTTATACACATCTCCGAGCCCACGAGACCGTACTAGATCTCG
>ERZ808227.121-NODE-121-length-12992-cov-7.088042_pt1 | contig 12992 bp, 10 predicted proteins | sample MGYA00521246_ERZ808227 | MGnify/ENA primary metagenome ERZ808227 (study PRJEB31515, sample SAMN02934712) | indoor metagenome | biome: House; feature: Kitchen Counter; material: surface | place: USA: Illinois | collected 2012-02-11 ... | reverse complement strand
TTCTCAGAGAGGAAGCCGTAACCCGGATGAATTGCCACCGCGCCGGTGATTTCAGCGGCGCTGATGATAGCCGGGATATTCAGATAGCTTTTTACGGACGGAGCCGGGCCAATACAGACCGTCTCATCCGCCAGCAATACGTGTTTTAAATCGCGATCCGCGCTTGAGTGCACAGCGACGGTCTTGATGCCCAGCTCTTTACAGGCACGAAGAATACGCAGTGCGATCTCGCCGCGGTTGGCGATAACAATTTTATCCAGCATGTTCGCCTCGTTACTCGATGACGACCAGCGGCTCGTCAAATTCAACCGGCTGACCACTTTCGACCAGAATCGCTTTCACAGTACCTGATTTGTCTGCTTCGATCTGGTTCATCATTTTCATCGCTTCAACGATGCACAGGGTATCGCCTACGTTGACTTTCTGACCCACTTCGATGAACGCCTTCGCGTCCGGGCTCGGGGTGCGGTAGAAAGTACCAACCATTGGGGAACGTACGATGTGACCACTGATTTCTGCTGCAGCGGCAGGTGCGGCTTCAGTTGCTGCTGGTGCAACGGCTGCGGAGAGCGCAGGCTGCTGCACTGGCGCAGCATAAGCCTGCTGCATTACCGGGAAGCTAGCGGCCGGGGCTGCACGGCTGATGCGTACAGACTCTTCGCCTTCAGAAATTTCCAGTTCGGAGATGCCTGATTCTTCAACCAGCTCGATCAGTTTTTTAATCTTACGAATATCCATGAGTGGGTTCCGTACTCTTGTTTAGTGTGATTGTGACAAGCGTTTTACCGCTGTCTGTAAAGCGTATGAATAACCGTCAGCGCCCAGTCCGCAGATAACGCCAGCGGCGATATCCGACAGATACGAATGGTGGCGGAACGGCTCTCGGGCGTGCACGTTACTGAGATGGATCTCGATAAACGGGATACTCACCGCCAGCAGTGCGTCGCGGATAGCAACACTGGTGTGCGTAAACGCGGCCGGATTGATCAGGATATAGTCCACATTGTCTTTAGCCTGATGAATACGGTCGATGAGTGCGTACTCCGCATTTGACTGAAAATGGTCCAAATCCACATTCAGTGACGCTGCTTCCGTACCCAGACGGTTAACAATTTCACTCAATGTCAGCGTTCCGTACTTCTCTGGCTCGCGGGTGCCGAGCATGTTGAGGTTCGGTCCGTTCAAAACTAAGATCTGGAATTTATCAGCCATTGTGCCGCTATCTCCTGCGAATCTCGGGTAAAAAACAAAATATACCTTCAACGCGCGATTGTCACCTAATCAGAGTCCGAAAACTCCGTCAGGGAAACCAAAGTCGCACATTATAACGATTTCGTAGCATTTGGCAGCTAAATACTGGTCTTATCAGGGAAGATTATCAACCGCTATCCGAAAAAGATTTGCGGTTGACGGGGAATCTGCGGGAAAACGCACAGTTTCGCGAACTATCGCAACCACTGGCGGAACTTCTTGTAACGCCATGCTAAAAGCACTGCGGCCGCCAGTGCGTACAGAACGGGCTGAGGCGAGAGGATCTTCACTGACCACAGGTAGTGAATGGGGGCGAGGATCGCGACAAGATAGACGAAGTTGTGCAGCAACTGCCAGCGCCTGCCCAGTTTACGCTGCGCATATTGCGTGGAGGTCAGCGCTAACGCCAGTAAAATCACCCAGCTCACAATACCCAGCGTCAGATAAGGACGTGTCACCAGTTCGCGGCCCAGCAGCGCCAGATTGTTAATCCCCAGTTCCAGCAGCGCATAGCTGGTAAGGTGCAGCGTCGCCCAGGCAAAACACCATAGCCCCAAAAGCCGACGGGTGCGAATCAATAATGGTTGTTTAGCGTAGCGTGCCAGCGGCGTCACGAGCAAGGTGGCCAGCAAAAATTTCAGCGCCATCCTACCCGTAAAATGCTGGATATCCTTGGCCGGGTCGGCGCTAAAGAGGCCCTGGCTGGCGGCCCAGAACAGCCAGATAAAAGGAAGTAACCCGGCCAGGTGCAGCAGCACTTTCAGCCAGGTAATCTGCTTTGCTGTTAAACGCACTTAGAAATTCTCCCGTAAGTTCAGCCCACGATAGAGAGACGCCACCTCATCGGCATAGCCGTTAAACAGCAGCGTCGGCTGCCGCTTCACGTCCAGCGCACCGCCGGAACCGATAAAACGCTCGGTTGCCTGCGACCAGCGCGGGTGATCCACATGCGGATTCACATTCGCGAAGAATCCGTATTCGTCCGGCGCGGCCAGGTTCCAGGTGGTTGGCGGACGTTCGCGGGTCAGCTTAATGCTGACGATCGATTTAATCCCTTTGAAGCCATATTTCCACGGCACGGTTAAGCGGACAGGGGCGCCGTTCTGCGGGGGAAGCGCTTTGCCATAAACGCCGACAGTCAGCAGGGTCAGAGGATGCATCGCTTCGTCAAGACGTAATCCTTCTACATAGGGATAGTCCAGTCCACCACCGATAAACCGGTCTTTCTGCCCTGGCATCTCATCCGGCGCGTAACGCGTCTGGAAAGCGACATATTTTGCGTTGCTGGTGGGCTCAACCATTGCCAGTAATTTATGCAGCGGGAAGCCGACCCAGGGCACCACCATCGACCAGGCTTCCACACAGCGCATACGATAGATGCGCTCCTCTAACGGGAAACGGGTGGTGAGGTCGTGATGATCCAGGGTCAGGGGTTTGGCCACTTCGCCATCGATCTTCAACGTCCAGGGATCGGTTTTGAGGCTTCCAGCGTTGGCGGCTGGATCGGCTTTGTCGAGGCCAAATTCGTAGAAGTTATTGTAGCCAGTGACTTTATCTTCCGGCGTGAGCGTCAGTTTGTTTTGCCACTCGGCAGGTTTCGTAAAGGTGAGCGGGGCGCCGGAAGGGGCCTTAGGCCGATCGTTGCCTTTAAACCAGTCGAGCAGGTCGGCGTGTGCCGCCGGGGAAAGGGTGAGCGCGGTGGCGCTGATGCCAAGCATTTTCAGGATCTGGCGGCGCTGTAACATAAAGACAGACTCGGACGTTACGTCGGCTTCCGTCAGTTTTCGATTTTTCATGGCATCCTCCGTCATGCGTTTTTCTAAGCATGACGGAGGAGAGAGATTCGCGCGAATATGTCACGAAAATTTGAAGATTAGGCGATTTTCACCAGCGCGCGACCGTGGAACTGATTTGCCATAATCTTGCTGGCATACTCCGGCGCCTGGCCGAGCGTGATTTCCGTTGCGCTCTGGGTATAGAAGGATTCTGGCAGATCGCGCACCAGCCGTTCCCAGGCTTCCTGACGACGGGCGGATGGCGTCATAACGGAATCGACACCCTGCAGGCGTACGTTACGCAGAATAAAAGGCATCACGGTGGTTGGCAGGGCAAAGCCTCCCGCCAGCCCGCAGGCGGCAACGCAGCCGCCGTAGTTCATTTGTGCCAGCACTTTTGCCAGCACCTTATCACCAACGGTATCCACCGCCCCTGCCCAGACCTGTTTTTCCAGTGGACGGGTTTCGGCAAACTCGTCGCGACCAAGAATACGGCTGGCACCGAGCTGGCGCAGATAGTCGTGCGTACTTTCGCGACCCGAAACCGCTGCGACCTGATAGCCCAGCGTGTGCAGCAGCGTGACGGCCGTACTGCCCACGCCGCCGCTGGCGCCGGTGACGACAATTTCACCCGACTCAGGGCGGATGCCGGCATCTTCCAGCGCCATCACGCACAGCATGGCGGTAAAGCCTGCGGTGCCGATGATCATTGCTTTACGGCCATCCATACCTTTCGGCATCGGCACCAGCCAGTCGCCCTTCACCCGCGCCTGCGAGGCCAGCCCGCCCCAGTGATTTTCACCGACGCCCCACCCGGTGAGCAGCACCTGCTGGCCGGTATGGAAGCGCGGATCTTCGCTGGTGCGAACCCGGCCCGCGAAATCAATCCCGGGTACCATCGGGAAATTTCGGATGATTTTACCTTTTCCGGTAATGGCCAGCGCATCCTTGTAATTCAGACTGGACCAGTCGATGTCGACAGTGACGTCGCCTTCAGGCAGTCGGCTCTCTTCAATGGCTTGCACCGAAGCAACGGTTTTGCCGTCCTGCTGTTCTAAGATCAAAGCCTGCATACAGGATCCTCACTATTCTGATGATTGGAAAATTTGTCCTGAAGACTATACTCGCTCAATGAAACGCGATGCCGATTTAACGCAATAAATTGCCAGATACACCCGATTTGGTAGTATGCCGCATTTGAAATGCAAGTTAGCGCTTACTCGCTACCCCATCAACCCACGGAGTAATCTCAAGGATGCGATTAACGACGAAGTTCTCAGCTTTTATCACCTTGCTGACGGGACTTACCATTTTTGTCACCCTTCTGGGTTGCTCTTTAAGCTTTTATAACGCCATTCAGGACAAACTGGCCAACCGGGTACAGTCTGTCGCATCGGTGATTGATACGCGTCTGGTGACGACGTCGTTACCGGCCCTCTCCCGTGAACTTGATGAGTTAATGGTCCCTGTCGATATTGTGCAGATCGATATTCAACAGGGAAAGCATCGCGTATTAAGCCATGAACGGCAGGGAGGTTATCGGCCTGCGGGCGTGGTGAGCCAGTACCGGGAAGTGACGGTACATTCCCTTAAAAATCCTGGGATGACTATACACATGGTCTATCTCGATCCGATGGCCAGCTATTTCCGCTCCATGATGACCACTGCGCCGCTCACCGTCTCCGTGGTGTTTATTGTCATGCTGATCTTTCTCGCGGTCCGCTGGCTGCGGCGCCAGCTCTCTGGTCAGGAGCTACTGGAGCTCCGCTCGGTACGGATCCTCAACGGTGAACGCGGACCGCAGGTGAGGGGCTCGGTCCATGAATGGCCTGCACGCGCCAGCAGCGCGCTGGATACGCTGCTCTCCGAAATTCAGTTTGCCAGCGATCAGCGTAGCCGTATGGACACGCTGATCCGCTCTTATGCCGCCCAGGATAATAAAACCGGCCTTAACAACCGTCTTTTCTTTGATAATCAGCTCGCCACGCTGCTCGACGATTCAGAAAAGGTAGGGACACACGGGGTGGTAATGATGATTCGCCTGCCCGATTTCGATCTCCTGCGCGACACCTGGGGACAGCGGGCCGCGGAAGAGAATCTCTTCACGCTGATTAACCTGCTCTCCACCTTTATTATGCGCTACCCGGGCGCGTTACTGGCCCGCTATCACCGCAGCGACTTTGCCGTATTGCTGCCTCATCGCACGCTGAAGGAGTCGGAAAGCATTGCCAGCCAGCTGCTGAAGGCGGTGGATGCGCTGCCGCAGAGCAAAATGCTCGACAGGGACGATATGGTGCATATGGGGATCTGCGCCTGGCGCGGTGGGCAATCGGCTGAACAGGTGATGGAACATGCCGAAGCCGCCACCCGCAACGCCGTGCTGCAGGGAGCGAACGGATGGGCAGTGTATGATGACTCGCTACCGGAAAAAGGGCGCGGCAACGTGCGCTGGCGAACGCTGATCGAGCAAATGCTTAGCCGCGGCGGACCACGTATTTATCAAAAACCCGCGGTCATGAAAAATGGCAATGTGCATCATCGCGAGTTGATGTGTCGTATTTTTGACGGGACGGAAGAGGTTATCTCAGCGGAATATCTGCCGATGGTGCTGCAATTTGGCCTCTCTGAAGAGTATGACCGCCAGCAAATTACCCGGCTGATTCCGTTTTTATCGTTCTGGCCTGAAGAAAACCTGGCGTTACAGGTCACCGTGGAGTCGTTAATACGCCCGCGTTTTCAGCGCTGGCTGCGTGATACCTTAATGCAATGCGAAAAATCGCAACGCAAACACATTATTTTTGAACTTGCAGAGGCGGATGTTGGTCAACACATCAGCCGGTTACGCCCGGTGGTACGTTTGATCAATGCGCTCGGCGCGCGTATTGCGGTGACGCAGGCCGGTTTAACGCTGGTGAGTACCAACTGGATAAAGGAGCTGGATGTGGAGTTATTAAAGCTACATCCAGGCCTGGTAAGGAATATTGAGAAGCGAACGGAAAACCAGCTGCTGGTACAGAGTCTGGTTGAAGCCTGCAAGGGAACGCGGACACAAGTCTTTGCCACGGGCGTGCGCTCCAGAGGTGAATGGCAGATGTTAACAGAGCGCGGTGTCATGGGTGGTCAGGGGGATTTTTTTGCTGCCTCTCAACCGCTTGACACCAACGTGAAAAAATATTTGCAAAGATACTCTGTTTGACCTGCCGTTTACGCTGTTTTCACGTAGAATATCGCGCCTGTAGCTTTGAGTATGTCGAGCAAATAGCCAGTGAACGACCTTTAACGGGTTACAAATGTCAGTGGGGAACGCTACTGTTTACTCAGCCCTGAGGGAGTCAGGGGATGAATTTGTAACATCAGGAAACGTACTGCACAAATTTTCACCGTTGCAGATGATTTTTGCGCCTTGTCGCTGCTGCGTGTGGTTGGTAAAGTAAGCGGATTTTGTTTTCCGCCCCAGCTTTCAGGATTATCCCTTAGTATGTTGAAAAAATTTCGTGGCATGTTTTCCAATGACCTGTCCATTGACCTGGGTACCGCGAATACCCTTATTTATGTAAAAGGACAAGGCATCGTATTGAATGAGCCTTCTGTTGTGGCCATTCGTCAGGATCGTGCAGGCTCGCCGAAAAGCGTCGCTGCAGTGGGTCATGACGCGAAGCAGATGCTGGGTCGTACCCCTGGCAACATCGCCGCCATTCGCCCAATGAAAGACGGCGTTATCGCTGACTTCTTCGTGACTGAAAAAATGCTTCAGCACTTCATCAAGCAGGTTCACAGCAACAGCTTCATGCGTCCAAGCCCGCGTGTTCTGGTGTGTGTGCCGGTTGGCGCAACCCAGGTAGAACGTCGCGCAATCCGTGAATCTGCCCAGGGTGCAGGTGCACGTGAAGTGTTCCTGATTGAAGAGCCAATGGCGGCGGCAATCGGTGCAGGTCTGCCTGTTTCTGAAGCCACCGGTTCGATGGTGGTGGATATCGGTGGCGGTACCACTGAAGTGGCCGTTATCTCTCTGAACGGTGTTGTCTACTCCTCTTCCGTACGTATCGGTGGTGACCGCTTCGATGAAGCCATCATTAATTACGTGCGCCGTAACTACGGCTCTCTGATCGGTGAAGCGACCGCAGAGCGTATCAAACACGAAATCGGCTCTGCGTATCCGGGCGATGAAGTGCGTGAGATCGAAGTGCGTGGCCGTAACCTGGCTGAAGGTGTTCCACGCGGTTTTACCCTGAACTCCAACGAAATTCTGGAAGCACTGCAGGAACCACTGACGGGCATCGTGAGCGCAGTAATGGTTGCGCTGGAACAGTGCCCACCAGAACTGGCGTCCGATATCTCCGAGCGCGGTATGGTTCTGACCGGTGGTGGTGCGCTGCTGCGTAACCTCGACCGCCTGTTAATGGAAGAGACAGGTATTCCTGTCGTAGTTGCAGAAGATCCACTGACTTGCGTCGCCCGTGGTGGTGGCAAGGCGCTGGAAATGATCGACATGCACGGCGGCGATTTGTTCAGCGAAGAGTAGTCGAGTTTGAGAGGGTAGCAATTTGCTACCCTTTCTCTCTGACGCGAGAATACGCATAGCCTATGAAGCCAATTTTTAGCCGTGGCCCATCGCTACAGTTTCGCCTTATTCTGGCGGTTCTGGTTGCGCTTGGGGTCATTATTGCCGATAGCCGCCTCGGTACGTTCAGCCAGATCAGAACGTACATGGATACCGCCGTCAGTCCTTTCTACTTTGTATCAAATGGTCCCCGTGAACTCCTCGACTCCGTTTCACAAACGCTGTCTTCGCGTGACCAACTCGAACTCGAAAACCGGGCATTACGCCAGGAACTGCTGCTGAAAAACAGCGAACTGCTGATGCTGGGGCAATACAAGCAGGAAAACGCGCGTCTGCGTGAGCTCCTCGGCTCGCCGCTGCGTCAGGATGAGCAGAAAATGGTCACGCAGGTGATCTCCACCGTGAACGACCCTTACAGCGATCAGGTTGTGATCGACAAAGGGAGCGTAAACGGCGTGTATGAAGGCCAGCCTGTTATTAGCGATAAAGGCGTGGTGGGCCAGGTGGTCGCCGTGGCCAAGCTGACCAGCCGCGTGCTGCTGATTTGTGATGCTACCCATGCGCTGCCGATCCAGGTTCTGCGTAACGACATTCGCGTGATCGCGGCCGGTAACGGCTGTACGGATGACCTGCAGCTGGAACACCTGCCTGCCAACACGGATATCCGTGTTGGTGACGTACTGGTGACCTCCGGTCTGGGTGGACGCTTCCCTGAGGGCTATCCGGTTGCGGTGGTCTCGTCAGTTAAGCTGGATACGCAACGGGCCTATACCGTGATCCAGGCGCGTCCAACCGCAGGCTTACAGCGTCTGCGCTATCTGCTGCTGCTGTGGGGTGCCGATCGGAATGGCGCTAACCCGATGACGCCTGAAGAGGTGCATCGTGTGGCGAATGAACGCCTGATGCAGATGATGCCGCAGGTTCTCCCGCCAGCGGATTCCATGGGGCCGCCTGCGCCCGTGCCAGCGCCGGCTACAGGCTTAACGCAGCCGCTGCCGGATGCGCCGCCACCGCCTAAACTCTCTTCGGGAGGGCAGTAGTGGCAAGTTATCGTAGCCAGGGACGCTGGGTCATCTGGCTCTCGTTTCTCATTGCACTGTTATTGCAGGTGATGCCCTGGCCGGATGAGATTCTCGTTTTCCGGCCAAACTGGGTATTGCTCATTCTGCTTTACTGGATCCTTGCCCTGCCGCATCGCGTAAATGTCGGCACAGGTTTTGTGATGGGTGCCATACTGGATCTCATTAGCGGCTCTACGCTTGGCGTGCGCGCCTTGTCCATGAGTATTATTGCGTACCTCGTCGCACTCAAATTCCAGCTCTTTCGTAACCTTGCGCTCTGGCAACAGGCTCTGGTCGTGATGTTATTGTCGCTCGCTGCGGATATCGTTGTTTTCTGGGCAGAGTTTTTAGTGATCAACGTCTCTTTCCGACCGGAAGTGTTCTGGAGTAGTGTAGTAAACGGTGTGCTCTGGCCATGGCTGTTCCTGCTGATGCGTAAGGTTCGCCAGCAGTTTGCTGTGCAATAAAAGGTTTCTATGACGTCTTTGTATCTCGCTTCCGGCTCCCCGCGCCGCCAGGAACTTCTGGCGCAGTTAGGGGTATCTTTTGAACGCATCGTGACCGGCATTGAAGAAAAACGTGCCGAGGGCGAAAGTGCTCAACAGTACGTGTCGCGCCTGGCGCGCGAGAAAGCGCAGGCTGGCGTCGCCAGTGTACCGCGCGATCTTCCCGTGCTGGGAGCAGATACCATCGTTATCCTTAACGGTGAAGTGCTTGAGAAACCTTGCGATGCCGATCATGCGGCGCGCATGCTGCGCAAAATGTCCGGACAAACGCATCAGGTGATGACGGCGGTCGCGCTGGCTGACCGTCAGCACGTGCTGGATTGCCTGGTGGTGACGGATGTGACATTCAGAGTACTTACCGACGACGAGATCGCCGCTTATATTGCCAGCGGTGAACCGATGGATAAGGCAGGTGCATACGGTATTCAGGGGCTGGGTGGCTGTTTTGTCAGGAAGATTAATGGCAGCTATCACGCCGTAGTCGGCTTACCGCTGGTGGAAACGTATGAGTTGCTGAGCAATTTTAACTCACTGCGTGAGGGAAGGGATAATTATGACGGCTGAATTGTTGGTAAACGTAACGCCATCGGAAACCCGTGTGGCCTACATTGATGGTGGCATTCTTCAGGAAATTCATATTGAGCGTGAAGCGCGGCGCGGAATAGTAGGCAATATCTACAAAGGTCGTGTCAGTCGTGTACTACCGGGTATGCAGGCGGCTTTTGTAGATATTGGACTGGATAAGGCGGCATTTTTACATGCCTCCGATATTATGCCGCACACCGAGTGCGTCGCCGGCGAAGAGCAAAAACAGTTTGCCGTGCGCGATATTTCTGAGCTGGTGCGTCAGGGACAGGATCTGATGGTGCAGGTGGTGAAAGATCCCCTCGGCACTAAAGGCGCCCGTCTGACCACCGACATCACCTTACCTTCCCGTTATCTGGTCTTTATGCCTGGCGCGTCGCACGTGGGCGTTTCGCAGCGTATTGAGAGCGAAAGCGAGCGTGAGCGCCTTAAAAAAGTGGTCAGCGCGTACTGCGATGAACAGGGCGGATTTATCATCCGTACCGCCGCGGAAGGGATCAGCGAAGAAGACCTGGCGTCCGACGCGGCGTACCTGAAGCGCGTCTGGACCAAAGTGATGGAGCGTAAAAAACGCAATCAGACCCGCTGCCAGCTCTATGGTGAGCTGGCCCTTGCTCAGCGTGTTCTCCGTGACTTTGCCGATGCGCAGCTTGACCGCATTCGCGTAGACTCTCGCCTGACTTACGAAGCCCTGCTGGAATTTACCGCCGAGTACATTCCGGAGATGCCAGGCCTGCTGGAGCATTACACGGGGCGTCAGCCGATCTTCGATCTGTATGATGTCGAAAACGAGATCCAGCGTGCGCTGGAGCGTAAGGTCGAGCTGAAATCTGGCGGGTACCTGATCATCGATCAGACCGAGGCGATGACCACCGTCGATATCAATACCGGCGCGTTTGTCGGCCATCGCAACCTGGATGACACCATCTTTAACACCAACATCGAAGCCACGCAGGCTATTGCGCGCCAGCTTCGTCTGCGTAATCTGGGCGGCATTATCATCATCGACTTTATCGATATGAGTAATGAAGACCATCGCCGCCGCGTGCTGCACTCGCTTGAGCAGGCGCTGAGTAAGGATCGCGTGAAGACCAGCATCAACGGGTTCTCACAGCTGGGGCTGGTGGAAATGACGCGTAAGCGTACCCGTGAAAGCGTGGAGCATGTGCTGTGTAATGAATGTCCAACCTGCCATGGACGCGGAACGGTAAAGACGGTTGAGACCGTCTGCTACGAAATTATGCGTGAAATCGTCCGCGTTCATCATGCCTACGACTCCGATCGTTTTCTGGTCTATGCTTCCCCTGCGGTGGCTGAAGCGCTGAAAGGCGAAGAGTCACACGCGCTGGCGGAGGTGGAAATTTTTGTCGGCAAACAGGTAAAAGTACAAATTGAACCGCTCTATAACCAGGAGCAGTTCGACGTTGTGATGATGTAAGACGCAGTTCGCTGTGTGACCAAAGCTGACAAGGAGAGATGCGTGAGGCGATTGCCGGGGATTTTATTGCTTACAGGGGCAACGCTGGTCGTGATTGTCGCGTTGCTCGTGAGTGGGCTACGCCTCGTTTTACCGCATCTGGACAGCTGGCGTCCGCAACTGCTGGCAAAAATCGAATCCACCACCGGCGTGCCGGTGGACGTCAGCCAGATAAGCGCCAGCTGGCAGAACTTTGGCCCGACGCTCGATGCCCGGGATATCAATGCCAGCCTGAAAGATGGCGGCCATCTCAAAATCAAACGCGTGACCCTGGCGCTCGATGTCTGGCAAAGCCTGCTGCATCTGCGCTGGCAGTTTCGCGATCTCACCTTTTATCAGCTCCAGTTTCTGACCAATACCCCCATCTCGGGTGGCGACAGCAGTCAGGGGCTTGAGGCCAACCGATTTAGCGATCTTTTCCTGCGCCAGTTCGATCATTTCGATCTGCGCGACAGCGAGGTGAGCTTTATTACCCTCTCTGGACAGCGCGCGGAACTGGCGATCCCACAGCTGACCTGGCTCAACGGCAGAAACCGGCACCGCGCTGAAGGGCAGGTGAGTCTCTCCAGCCTGAACGGTCAGCACGGCGTCATGCAGGTACGCATGGATCTGCGGGATGATGACGGTCTGCTCAACAACGGCAAAGTCTGGCTGCAGGCCGACGATGTGGATGTGAAGCCGTGGCTGGGGGAGTGGATCCAACAGAATATGCAGCTGGAAACCGCCCGTTTCAGCCTTGAAGGCTGGCTGACCCTGACGAAAGGCGAATTTGCCAGCGGGGATATCTGGCTCAAGCAGGGTGGCGCAAGCTGGAAAGGTGAAAACCAGCAGCACCAGCTTTCCGTCGATAACCTTACGGCGCACGTAACCCAGGAGAAAGAGGGGTGGCAGTTCGCCATTCCGGATACGCGTATCACCATGGACGGCAAGGCCTGGCCGCGCGGCGCGCTGACGCTGGCCTGGATGCCGGAGCAGGATGTCGGCGGCGTGACAAACAAACGCAGCGATGAACTGCGCATCCGCGCCAGCAATCTGGATCTCGGTGCCATTGAAGGCCTGCGCTCGATGGCTGCAAAGCTCTCCCCGGATCTCGGTGAGATTTGGCTGGCCACGCAGCCGAGCGGGAAGATAGACGCCCTGGCGCTCGACATCCCGCTGCAGGCAACGGAAAAGACCCGTTTTCAGGCCTCGTGGAAAGATCTTGCCTGGAAGCAGTGGAAGCTGCTGCCGGGGGCGGAACACTTTAGCGGCAAGCTGGAAGGCAGCGTGGAAGACGGCCGGCTGACGGTTGATATGCACGACGCCAGAATGCCTTACGAGACGGTGTTCCGCGCGCCGCTGGAAATTGAACAGGGCAACGCGGTGCTTAACTGGCTCCGTAACGATAAAGGTTTCCAGCTTGATGGCCGCCATATCGACGTTAAAGCCAAAGCCGTACATGCCCGTGGCGATTTCCGCTATCTGCAGCCAGCAGGTGATGAACCCTGGCTGGGGATCCTGGCGGGGATCAGTACCAATGATGGCTCTCAGGCCTGGCGCTATTTCCCGGAAAACCTGATGGGTAAAGCGCTGGTCGACTATCTGAGCGGCGCAATTCAGGGCGGTCAGGCGGAAAACGCCACGCTGGTCTACGGCGGTAACCCCCATCTGTTCCCGTACAAGCATAATGAAGGTCAGTTCCAGGTGCTGGTGCCGCTGCATGACGCCACCTTCGCGTTCCAGCCGGGCTGGCCCGCGCTGAAAAACCTGGATATCGAACTTAACTTCCTCAATGAC
>ERZ808227.112-NODE-112-length-13646-cov-4.629387_pt1 | contig 13646 bp, 10 predicted proteins | sample MGYA00521246_ERZ808227 | MGnify/ENA primary metagenome ERZ808227 (study PRJEB31515, sample SAMN02934712) | indoor metagenome | biome: House; feature: Kitchen Counter; material: surface | place: USA: Illinois | collected 2012-02-11 ... | reverse complement strand
ACGTATCGGTGATGGGAGTCAAAGATAAGCGGTTAGCGCTTCGCATATTTACTTCAGGAAGCGCTAACCATGATGAGTATCAGCTACGCAGGCCGCGACCGCGCTGAATTAACGACCAGCACAGCAGATAGAAGGCGACAATGAACACCACCAGCACGGCGAAGGTGGTCGCCAGCGGGACGTCGTTGATACCGAGGAAGCCGAAGCGAAAACCGCTGATCATGTAGACGATGGGGTTCAGATGCGACAGCCCCTGCCAGAACGGCGGCAGCAGGGTCAGCGAGTAGAACACCCCGCCGAGATAGGTCAGCGGCGTCAGCACAAAGGTCGGGATCAGGCTAATGTCATCGAAGGTCTTGGCAAACACCGCGTTCAGCAGCCCGGCCAGCGAGAACAGCACCGCGGTGAGGAGCAGCGTCAGGGCGACAAACAGCCAGGAGTGAACCTGGAACGGCACAAAGAATAGCGACACCGCGGTCACCAGGATACCTACGCACAGTCCTCGCGCTACCCCGCCGCCCACGTAGCCGGCGATAATCACATGCGTCGGCACTGGCGCCACCAGCAGCTCTTCAATATTGCGCTGAAACTTGGCGCTGAAGAAGGATGAGGCGACGTTGGCGTAAGCGTTAGTGATCACCGCCATCATGATCAGGCCCGGGACGATAAACTGCATATAGGTAAAACCATGCATCTCACCAATGCGCGAGCCGATCAGGTTGCCAAAGATCACGAAATACAGGGTCATGGTGATCACCGGCGGCACCAGCGTCTGTACCCAGATGCGCATAAAACGGTGGATCTCTTTGGTCCAGATGCTTTTCAGCGCGACCCAATAAAGCTGCATCATGCTGATTCTCCTTTTCGCTCATGCACCAGCGTGACAAACAGCTCTTCCAGACGGTTAGCTTTGTTACGCATACTCAGTACCTGCACCCCCTGGGCGCTCAGCTGCGCGAAGACGCTGTTAATTCCCTGCTCACGCAGAACCTCCACTTCCAGCGTCGAGGTATCGACCAGCTGGTACTGGTAGCCTTCGAGCTTCGGCACCGGGCTTTTTGGCGCGAGGTCAAGAATAAAGGTCTCTGACTTCAGCTTCGACAGCAGCGCTTTCATCGAGGTGTTTTCCACCAGCTCGCCGTGCTGGATGATGCCGATGTTGCGACATAGCATTTCGGCCTCTTCGAGATAGTGGGTGGTCAGGATAATGGTGGTTCCGCGATCGTTGAGATCCTTGAGAAAGCCCCACATCGAGCGACGCAGTTCAATATCGACGCCGGCGGTCGGTTCGTCGAGGATCAGCAGCTTCGGCTCATGCATCAACGCGCGGGCGATCATCAGACGGCGCTTCATCCCGCCGGAGAGCATTCTCGCGCGTTCGTTGCGTTTTTCCCACAGGTCGAGCTGTTTTAAATACTTTTCACTGCGGGAAAGGGCTTCTTTACGCTCAACGCCGTAGTAGCCCGCCTGGTTAACGACGATCTGCTGCACGGTTTCGAACGGGTTGAAGTTAAACTCCTGCGGCACCAGGCCAAGCTGGCGCTTGGCATTGACGACGTCTTTCTCCAGATCGTAGCCAAAGACATTGACCTGACCAGAGGTTTTGTTCACCAGCGAGCTGATGATGCCGATGGTCGTGGATTTTCCGGCCCCGTTCGGGCCCAGCAGGGCATAAAAATCCCCCGCTTCGACCTGCAGGTCGATCCCCCGCAGCGCCTGAACCCCGCCGGGATAGGTTTTTTTGAGCTGTTTTAATTCCAGAGCAATGGTCATTAAATATCTCTTCTCGTGTCGTGACACGTCATTAACCCGCCTGACTCACGTTTGCGCTGGACCGGCGCTGACGCCGCCAACGCATCTGCAGCCTGAAGTATCACGGGTTAAGATGGTTTTAAAAAAGGTGAGCTTACCCTATATTAGCGCAACGCACTTACTTGGTTACAGGCCGATAACGTCCATGAATGATATAGATACACTCATCAGCAACAATGCACTATGGTCAAAAATGCTGGTGGAAGAGGACCCCGGCTTTTTTGAGAAACTGTCGCAGACGCAGAAACCGCGCTTCCTGTGGATTGGCTGTTCGGACAGCCGCGTTCCCGCTGAGCGACTCACCGGCCTGGAGCCTGGCGAACTGTTCGTGCATCGTAACGTAGCGAACCTGGTGATCCACACCGATCTCAATTGTCTGTCGGTGGTGCAGTATGCCGTCGATGTCCTGGAAGTCGAGCACATTATTATCTGCGGCCACTACGGCTGCGGCGGCGTGCAGGCGGCGGTGGAGAACCCGGAGCTGGGGCTTATCGACAACTGGCTGCTGCATATCCGCGATATCTGGTTTAAGCACAGCTCGCTGCTCGGTGAAATGCCAGAGGAGCGCCGTCTGGATACCCTTTGTGAACTGAACGTGATGGAACAGGTGTACAATCTGGGACATTCGACGATTATGCAATCCGCGTGGAAGCGCGGACAGAAGGTGACCATCCACGGCTGGGCTTACGGGATTCACGACGGACTGCTGCGCGATCTGGATGTCACCGCTGTGAGCAGGGAAACCCTCGAACAGCGCTATCGCCACGGGATCTCCAACCTCAAGATCAAGCACATCAACCACAGATAGCCTTCAGACTTCGCCACCCTGGAGAGCGCGGCGCGCGCTGTCCAGAGTGGGATATCCCCTTACTCGTCCAGCAGGGTGACTTTGCCGATATACGGCAGATGGCGGTAGCGCTGAGCATAGTCGATACCGTAGCCCACCACGAACTCATCCGGAATCGCGAAACCGACGTATTCAACCGGGACGTTCACTTCGCGGCGGCTGGGTTTATCAAGTAGCGTACAAATGGCCAGCGATTTCGGCTCGCGCAGGCTGAGGATTTCGCGAACTTTAGACAGGGTATTGCCGGAGTCGATGATGTCTTCCACGATCAGAACGTCTTTACCACGGATGTCTTCATCCAGATCTTTAAGGATTTTCACATCACGAGTGGTGGACATGCCGCTGCCGTAGCTGGAGGCGGTCATAAAATCGACTTCATGCGGCACCTGCACTTCACGGCACAAGTCGGCCATGAACATAAACGAGCCGCGCAGCAGCCCCACCAGCACCATTTCGCTGCCGCTGTTCTGATAATGTTCGTTGATTTGACGACCCAGTTCCGCGATACGCGCTTTGATCTCGGATTCCGGGATCATCACTTCTACAGTATGTTTCATAATACTAACCATTTGATTCTAAATATAAATCATCAAAGCCGCTGCTTTCGCCCCGACGATGACCGGCAAGCCATCCAGTATACCAGCAAAAAGAAATCTTCGGTGCAGGGATTAATAAAGCCATATTTGTGATTCCGATCACACTTGTTAAATCCTATAATTAATTGCAGTTAAAAAATTTAACAAACACATGAGTAACTTTTTATGGCTGAAACAAAGTCTCAACAATCAAGGCTCCTGGTGACGCTGACTGCGCTATTTGCAGCGTTCTGCGGCCTCTATCTATTAATCGGCGGGGCATGGCTGGTCGTGCTTGGCGGCTCCTGGTACTACCCTATCGCCGGGCTGGTGATGCTGGGCGTGACCGTAATGCTGTTCCGCGGCAAGCGCGCTGCGCTGTGGCTGTACGCCGCGCTGCTGCTGGCGACCATGATCTGGGGCGTCTGGGAGGTTGGTTTCGACTTCTGGGCGTTGACGCCGCGTAGCGATATCCTCGTCTTCTTTGGCATCTGGCTGATCCTGCCCTTTGTCTGGCGTCGTCTGCCGGTGCCTTCCGCTGGCGCCGTTGGCGCGCTGGTCGTCGCCCTGCTGATCAGCGGCGGCATGCTGACCTGGGCTGGTTTTAACGACCCGCAGGAAGTCAACGGCACCCTGAGCGCCGACGTTACGCCGGCCGCACCGATTTCCACCGTCGCCGACGGCGACTGGCCGGCCTATGGCCGTAACCAGGAAGGCCAGCGCTTCTCCCCGCTGAAGCAGATTAACGCCGATAACGTGAAGAACCTGAAGGAAGCCTGGGTGTTCCGCACCGGCGACCTGAAACAGCCGAACGATCCGGGTGAAATCACTAACGAAGTGACGCCGATTAAAGTCGGCGATACGCTCTTCCTGTGTACCGCTCACCAGCGCCTGTTTGCGCTGGACGCCGCCACCGGTAAAGAGAAGTGGCATTTTGACCCGCAGCTGAACGCCGATCCGTCGTTCCAGCACGTCACCTGCCGCGGTGTTTCTTATCACGAAGCGAAAGCGGATAACGCCCCTGCCGACGTCGTCGCCGACTGTCCGCGCCGCATTATCCTGCCGGTGAACGATGGTCGCCTGTTCGCGGTAAACGCCGACAACGGTAAGCTGTGCGAAACCTTTGCTAATAAAGGTATTCTCAATCTGCAGACCAACATGCCGGTCACCACGCCGGGCATGTATGAACCCACTTCACCGCCGATCATCACCGATAAAACCATCGTGATTGCCGGCGCGGTCACCGATAACTTCTCTACCCGCGAGCCGTCAGGCGTGATCCGCGGCTTTGATGTGAATACCGGTAAACTGCTGTGGGCCTTCGATCCGGGTGCGAAAGATCCGAACGCCATCCCGAGCGATGAACATCACTTCACGCTCAACTCGCCGAACTCATGGGCGCCTGCCGCCTACGACGCTAAGCTGGATCTGGTCTATCTGCCGATGGGCGTGACCACTCCGGACATCTGGGGCGGCAACCGTACGCCGGAGCAAGAGCGTTATGCCAGCTCGATTGTGGCACTGAACGCCACCACCGGTAAGCTGGCCTGGAGCTATCAGACCGTCCATCACGATCTGTGGGATATGGACATGCCTTCCCAGCCGACGCTGGCTGATATTGAGGTCAACGGCAAAACCGTACCGGTCATCTATGCCCCAGCGAAAACCGGCAACATCTTCGTGCTGGATCGTCGTAACGGCGAGCTGGTGGTCCCGGCGCCTGAAAAACCGGTTCCGCAGGGCGCTGCCAAAGGTGATTACGTTACCAAAACCCAGCCCTTCTCCGATCTGAGCTTCCGTCCGAAGAAAGATCTGACCGGCGCGGACATGTGGGGCGCCACTATGTTCGACCAGTTGGTGTGCCGCGTGATCTTCCACCAGCTGCGCTATGAAGGTATCTTCACCCCGCCGTCTGAGCAGGGCACGCTGGTGTTCCCGGGTAACCTGGGGATGTTTGAATGGGGCGGTATCTCCGTCGATCCGAACCGTCAGGTGGCTATCGCCAACCCGATGGCGCTGCCTTTCGTCTCAAAACTGATCCCGCGCGGGCCAGGCAATCCGATGGAGCCGCCGAAAGATGCGAAAGGCTCTGGTACCGAGTCCGGCGTGCAGCCGCAGTACGGCGTCCCGTACGGCGTAACGCTGAACCCGTTCCTGTCGCCGTTCGGCCTGCCGTGCAAACAGCCGGCCTGGGGGTATATCTCCGCCCTGGATCTGAAAACCAACGAAGTGGTATGGAAAAAACGTATCGGTACTCCGCAGGACAGCCTGCCGTTCCCGATGCCGGTTAAACTGCCGTTTACCATGGGGATGCCGATGCTGGGCGGTCCGATTTCCACGGCCGGTAACGTCCTGTTCATCGGCGCGACTGCAGATAACTACCTGCGCGCGTACAATATGAGCAACGGCGAGAAGCTGTGGGAAGCCCGTCTGCCAGCCGGCGGTCAGGCGACTCCGATGACCTACGAAGTGAATGGCAAACAGTATGTTGTCATCTCTGCCGGCGGTCACGGCTCGTTCGGTACCAAAATGGGCGATTATATTGTCGCCTATGCGCTCCCGGATGACGCCAAATAAAACGCAAAACGGCAACGAAAGTTGCCGTTTTTTTTTGGTGTTCCGTCCTTCTTCCCGTAGGGGATGGCAGCAGGTCGCAGAGACTTAAACCGTGAACCCCAACATCATCCCGGTGTCTTCATGTTCCAGCAGGTGGCAGTGTGCCATATAGGCAAACTCCTTCGGCGCCGGATGATCAAACTTCACTAATACTTCACTCACGTCCCCTTCCACACGAACGGTGTCTTTCCAGCCGCGACGATGCGCCGCTGGCGGCTTGCCGTTTTCGCTGAGGATACGGAACTGGGTGCCGTGGATATGGAACGGATGCAACATCATGTCGCCCTTACCAGAAATCACCCAGCGCTCATACTGGCCTCTGGCGGCGGCAAACATCGGCTCATTCATGTCGAAGGCTTTGCCGTTGATGCGGTTGGCGTTATGGAAATCAAAGCCCTTGCCTGACGACATGCCATGCTCCATGCCGGATCCGTGGTTCATGCTCATGTCGCCGTGATGCATATTCCCCATGTCGCTCATGTCGCCATGCCCCATCATGCCGTGATCCATTCCGGCCATCGCCTGGTCGCCATACTTCTCCATCAGCGCCTGCATGCCCATCCGGTCGAGCATCGGATCCATAGACAGCTGGAGCTGACGCTGCGTCAGCCCCGTCAGGGACGGTAACGCCGGGAGAGCGGCCAGAGTATCCAGCAGCTTGCCGGAGGCGGGAATGACCAGCGGCTGGACGCGCAGTACCGGCTGTGGTTTATCAAAAGGCGCAATCGCCATGCCCATCTGGCTCACCGGCAGAGTCACCAGATCGAAAGGTTTACCGTCGCTGGTGTCCACCAGCACCTCAAAGCGTTCCCCCATCAAGACCGGCAATTCATCGACCTTGACCGGCTCGGCCAACAGACCGCCATCGCTGGCCACCACGTACAGCGGGCGCTTATCGCTGGTGGCAAAATTGAGGGAACGGGCATTACAGCCGTTCAGCAAGCGCAGGCGCAGCCAGCCGCGCGGCGCGGCATGTTCGGGATAGAGGGCCCCATTGGTCAGTAGCGTATCGCCAAACCAGCCGACGGCGGCGCTCATCACATCCAGCTGATAGTCGATCTCGCCGGCGGCGGTGAACTTCTTATCCTGGACGATCACCGGCACATCATCGATTCCCCACTGCTTAGGCAGCAGCAGGCGCCCGCTCTCTTCATCCTCGATCAGCACCAGGCCGGCCAGGCCCATCGCCACCTGCCGGCCGGTGCTTCCATGCTGATGCGGATGAAACCAGCAGGTCGCCGCCCGCTGCGTTGGCGTGAAGCTTACCGTGCGGGTGGCACCCGGCGCGATAACCCCCTGTGGCCCCCCGTCGACCTCGCCCGGTACCTCCAGACCATGCCAGTGCAGCGTGGTCTCTTCCGCCAGCTGGTTAGTAATATCCACCGTGACGGTTTTCCCCTGCGTCAACTGCAGCGCAGGGCCCAGCAGCGACCCGTTGTAGCCCCAGGTAGTGGCATTCAGGGCGCCAAACCGCGTTTTGCCCGCCTGGATCCTGAGCGCGATGCGGTTGCGCGCATCGGCGGCTAACAGCGACGGTATCGGCAGAGCCGGGCGACTGGCGGCAAAGACCGCCCGGCTCCATAACGGCAATGCGCTGGCCATGCCGACCGCGGCGGTCAGTTTGAGGAAGTCTCGACGTTGCATATTCACATCCTTTTATTCTGCGGGCGAATATTTGAGCTTAAACCCTACCGTAACGGGAAGGTCAAGCAGAAGAGTAAGAATAAAGATCGGCGCTGTGTAAAGAAGTATGCTAATTTGAAGCGTCGGTGATCTAATGGTAGAAAAAATGAAGACGCTTTTCAGAACAATGGTACTCGGCAGCCTACTTGCTCTCTCCGCCAACAGCTACGCGCTCAGCGAATCCGAAGCGGAAGATATGGCTGATTTAACCGCGGTTTTTGTGTTTCTGAAAAACGACTGTGGCTACCAGAACCTGCCCAACACGCAGATCCGGCGCGCGCTGGTGTTCTTTGCCCAACAGAACCAGTGGGACCTGAGCAACTATGACAGCTACAACATGAAAGCGCTTGGCGAAGACAGCTATCGCGATCTTAGCGGCATTAACATTCCGACGGCGAAAAAATGTAAAGCGCTGGCCCGCGATTCGCTCAGCCTGCTGGCTTACGTTAAATAATTCCCTGCGCGGGCGGCAACGCTCCGCGCCTTTAGCATTTCAATTTCCCCCTTTAAATATTTATATTTATTATTGTATATAAACAAACCTTATTTAATTGCGAACCTATCAATTTGCCAAATAAAGTAAACTCATAATAATGAAGAATGACTAAAAAACTAATAAAATATCATTATTCATATATTGCAAAATAAAAAGCACCCTTCTAGAATCCGGTAAAAATATACCTACTTCATGGACTGAAATTGTGAATATCTCGCTGACTCTTCGTGTTATCCCACTCGCCGCGCTGTTAGTAGCCGGCTGTAGCAATACCTCTTCCCGCCAGCCGGTTAAACCGATCGCCACGCCGCTGACGTCACAGCAGCAGGCAGAGCAGGAGCGGGCGGCCAGCGAACAAGCGCGCATTGAATCCTGTCGCCAGGCGTTGGATTCGCTAAAAGAGGTTAACCCACAGCAAGCCACTAAACTCAGCAATGACTTTAACGCTTTAGTGCGCGCGGCGTCACAATACAATAGCGTGCGCGAGAAAGTAGCGGATCCTACCCGGCTTGGCATTGACTCCATGTATCAGTTTAAATCCATCAAACTGTGCGCCGATATCCAGAAAACGCTGATCGATAGCCTGGTACAGCGTGGTGAAAGCAAACAGCCATGAACAGAGCCGCCACGCTGACCCTCAACGCGCCCCTGCTGATGCTCGTCGCTGCGCTGGCGCTTTCAACCCCCTTCACCGCCGGCGCCGCGCCGGCCTTTCTTGATTACGCCCAACAGCAAACCCAGCAATCTCAGGCGCAAGAAAAAAACGATGCCGCAAGCGCAAAACAAACACAAGAAAGCCGCCAGAGCGCAGATAATAAAAAAACCGGTACCAACACCTCACAATTACAAAAAAGAATCACCAGCCAGCAGGCGGCGATTGCACAAAAAGATAAGCTTATACAGCAATTAAAAAAACAGCTTGCCGCTACGCCGCAAACGGATACTGCCGGAGCGAATGAGCAAGCGGCGTTGAATAAGAGAATTAATGAATTACAGGTCGCCTTAAGCGCCGCTACTGCAGAAAAAGAGGCATTAATAAAAAAAGCAGGCGTTGTGCAGAATAATAATCTACAGCAAAGCCAGGCCGCGGCGCGTCAGCAGATCCAGCAATTAACGACGCAGATTCAGCAAGCCGAAGCTGAAAATAAACGCCTCAGCGCCAGCTTTACCACGCTTAATAAAGATAAACACGCGCTAATGACCCAACTGGCCGCTGCGGAAAAAGAGAAACAGGCCGCTCTTGAGCAGGTCAAAGCGCTTAACGCTGACAAACAGCCGCTGACGACCCGGCTGGCCGCCGCGGAAAAAGAGAAACAGGCCGTCCTCGAGCAGGTTAAGGCCCTTAACGCCGATAAGCAGTCGCTGACTATTCGCCTCGCCGCTGCGGAGAAGGCGCAGCAGGCCGCTCTTGACCAGGCTAAAGCGCTTAACGCTGACAAACAGCCGCTGACGACCCGGCTGGCCGCCGCGGAAAAAGAGAAACAGGCCGTCCTCGAGCAGGTTAAGGCCCTTAACGCCGATAAGCAGTCGCTGACTATTCGCCTCGCCGCTGCGGAAAAGACGCAGCAGGCTGCCCTCGATCAGGTCAAAGCCCTTAACGCCGATAAACAATCACTGTCCACCCGGCTGGCCGCCGCGGATAAAGCGCCGCATGGCCCCGCTAACGACGCCGCTGCGCCAAAAAATGAGCCACCAGAGATGGCGGCCATAGTGGCAGCCTATCGCTTGCAGGCGGATAAAGACAACGCCCAGCTACGGATGAAAGAAGATGAAATCGAACTGCTGAGAACGCAGCTTTCTGTACAGTCCAACACGCGCAGCGGCGAGAGCGCCGCTGCCAAACTCAGCGCATCGGGAGAACAGCAGGCTTATGCGATCGGCGCCTCGATGGGAAGCGAGGCGCTCAACGTCCTTACCACCCGTCGCACTCAGGGAGTTACCGTCGACGCAGGCCTGGTGTTGCAGGGCATCGAAGATGCCTTTCGCGGCCAGCTTCGTCTCGGAGAGCAGGAACGTAACAAAGCGCTGTTTGATGTGTCGCAGCAGGTTTATCAGAACCTGAATAAAATAGAGCAGAAAAACATCAGTGCCGGCAAGAAATATCAGCAGGCGTTTGCGCGCAAAAAAGATGTGGTCTTTAAAGAGGGCGTCTACAGCCGCGTCGATTACCCGGGTAAAGGAAAAATAAGCGGTAACGACCTGGTTACCGTGGTGATCAAAGAGATGCTGACGGACGGGACGGTGATCAACGATATGGAAGCGAAAGATCAGGCGCTTACGCAAAAGCTGGATGCCTATCCCCCGGTGTTTCGCGAACCGCTGAAGCGTCTACAGAACCACGGCTCTGTGACGCTCGTCGTCCCGCCTGAAAAGGCCTATGGCAGTAAAGGATTACCGCCAAAAATCCCGCCAGGCGCCACCATGGTTTATTCCGTGCGGATAGTAGATAGCCAACCCGAGCCGGCAAAATAGCCTCATCCTCTCCACCGCCCTTCCGGGGCGGTGGCTGTTATTCCTGCCTCATTGCTGCAATAACCGCCGTGCATCCTCATCTATAGTTGTCTATGATGTTGCACTCGTTTTACGGGTGTAACAGATGTTAACGAAGGAGGAGCCTTATCGTGGCCGATAATCCACTGTGGCATGAAACGCTGCATGACCATTTTGGTCAGTATTTTAGCGTTGATAACGTGCTGTACCACGAAAAAACCGATCATCAGGATCTGATCATCTTTGATAACCGCGCCTTTGGCCGGGTGATGGCGCTGGATGGCGTCGTACAAACCACCGAACGCGACGAGTTCATCTATCACGAAATGATGACCCATGTGCCGCTGCTGGCTCACGGCAACGCGAAGCATGTGTTGATCATTGGCGGCGGCGATGGCGCGATGCTGCGCGAAGTCTCTCGTCACCGTAGCATCGAAACCATCACCATGGTGGAAATCGACGCCGGGGTAGTTTCATTCTGCCGCCAGTACCTGCCGAACCATAACGCCGGCGCCTATGACGATCCGCGCTTTACGCTGGTGATTGATGATGGCGTCAATTTTGTTAATCAGACGACGCAAACGTTTGACGTGATCATTTCGGACTGTACCGATCCTATCGGCCCGGGAGAAAGCCTGTTCACCTCGGCTTTTTATGAAGGCTGCAAACGCTGCCTGAACCCGGGTGGGATCTTTGTTGCCCAGAATGGCGTCTGCTTCCTGCAACAGGATGAAGCGGTAGGCAGCCATCGCAAGCTAAGCCACTATTTTCGCGACGTCAGCTTCTACCAGGCGGCAATTCCAACCTATTACGGCGGGATCATGACCTTTGCCTGGGCGAGCGGCAATGAGGCGCTGCGCCATCTCTCCAGCGAAATCATTCAGGCGCGCTTTCACAAAGCCAACCTGACCTGCCGTTACTACAATCCGGCAATCCATACGGCGGCCTTCGCCTTACCACAATATCTGCATGATGCTCTGTCCGCACCGTGACGCGAAATAAGGGGGTGAACTAAATTGAAAAAATTGAAGCTGCACGGCTTTAACAACCTGACCAAAAGCCTGAGTTTTTGTATCTACGATATCTGTTACGCCAAAACGGCAGAAGAGCGCGACGGCTACATCGCCTATATCGACGAACTCTATAATGCCAATCGCCTGACGGAGATCCTGACAGAAACCTGTTCTATTATTGGCGCCAATATCCTGAATATCGCCCGTCAGGATTATGAACCCCAGGGCGCCAGCGTGACCATTCTGGTCAGCGAAGAGCCTGTCGATCCCAAGCTGATTGACCAGACCGAACATCCTGGCCCGCTACCGGAAACCGTGGTCGCCCATCTCGATAAGAGCCATATCTGCGTGCATACCTACCCGGAGAGCCATCCGGAGGGCGGCCTGTGCACCTTCCGCGCCGATATCGAAGTTTCAACGTGCGGCGTCATTTCCCCGCTTAAAGCGCTGAACTATCTGATTCACCAGCTGGAATCGGACATTGTGACCATTGACTACCGTGTGCGCGGCTTTACCCGCGATATCAATGGGATGAAGCATTTTATCGATCATGAAATCAATTCGATTCAGAACTTTATGTCCGACGATATGAAGTCGTTGTATGACATGGTCGACGTCAACGTTTATCAGGAAAATATCTTCCATACCAAAATGTTGCTCAAGGAGTTCGACCTTAAGCACTACATGTTCCATACCCGACCGGAAGAGTTGACTGCCGAAGAGCGCAAGGTCATTACCGACCTGCTATGGAAAGAGATGCGCGAGATTTACTACGGCCGCAATATTCCTGCCGTGTAATCTATGAAATGCCCGGCGGCGCTTTTGCTTGCCGGGCCTGTAGTTCTGCGCCACCCGACATAAAAGGCGTCATTAACGCTGCTGCATAAACTCACGATAGGCGGCGACCACCTGCAGGAAATCCTCAACACCGCACAGAGAGAGACTTTCTTCGTCGTAGTAGCTCATCCCCTCCTCGATTTCGTCGCCGGAAAACTCCAGCTGATTGGCGCGGATCATCACCTCTTCGCCATCCAGCCACAGCGTATATTCATGCCCGGCACGCTGCCAGGAACGCTCGCTGCCCTTCACGGTGCGCGCAGCCTGCTCCACTTCGTCCAGCAGAGCAAGATTGCCTTTCACCTCCTCGTTGAACCAGTGGCCGATCGCCTCGTGATCCATCGACATTCGCACCTTTACCACTCCGGTAATATCGCGCAGAAATTCGTAATCCATAGTCTTTTCCTCTGCAAGGGCAATGCGTCACCGCTGCACTGTACCCATGCAGTAATTATCGCAGCAGACAGAAAGAAAAAAAGCGTAGCGGGCGGGAGGTTTGGAAATAAAAATGCCCGGTGATGCAATGTTCACCGGGCATTGGAGAGTTTATCGCCAAACGGTCAGCCGGGCTGACCGAATGGTTTACACCGCGGTCTGGAAGATCACGCCGTCAGCTTTTTCAGTGTACTGATCCAGCTGGTTGAAATTCAGATAACGGTAGGTATCTTCCGCCGTCTTATCCACCTGCGCCACGAAGGTCTGGTACTCTTCCGGCGTCGGCAGTTTGCCGAGCAGCGAAGCCACCGCTGCCAGTTCGGCAGAGGCCAGATAGACGTTAGCGCCGGTACCTAAACGGTTCGGGAAGTTACGGGTAGAGGTGGAAACCACCGTCGCGCCGTCGGCCACGCGCGCCTGGTTACCCATACACAGGGAACAGCCAGGGATTTCGATACGCGCCCCGCTCTTACCAAACACGCTATAGTAGCCTTCTTCGGTCAGCTGCGCGGCATCCATACGGGTTGGCGGCGCCACCCACAGGCGAGTCGGCAGTTGGCCTTTGTGGCTGTCCAGCAGCTTACCGGCGGCACGGAAGTGGCCGATGTTGGTCATGCAGGAGCCGATGAACACTTCGTCGATCTTCTCGCCCTGCACATCAGACAGCAGGCGGGCATCGTCCGGATCGTTCGGCGCGCACAGAATCGGCTCTTTAATATCCGCCAGATCGATGTCGATCACTGCCGCGTATTCCGCGTCAGCATCGGCTTCCAGCAGCTGCGGATCCGCCAGCCATTTTTCCATGCCCTGGATACGACGCTCCAGCGTACGACGGTCGCCGT
>ERZ808227.110-NODE-110-length-13721-cov-4.333089_pt1 | contig 13721 bp, 10 predicted proteins | sample MGYA00521246_ERZ808227 | MGnify/ENA primary metagenome ERZ808227 (study PRJEB31515, sample SAMN02934712) | indoor metagenome | biome: House; feature: Kitchen Counter; material: surface | place: USA: Illinois | collected 2012-02-11 ... | reverse complement strand
ATACGAGATCTAGTACGGTCTCGTGGGCTCGGAGATGTGTATAAGAGACAGGGGGCAGCTGCATAATCATGTGGCCGCGGAGCTGGCGGACCCGGCTTCCGCCATCCTGGATATTGAGCGCAAAGTGACGTCGCTGACCCGCAGCGGCGAGCTGCCGGTGGATAACTTTGGCGTACCGCTGGCGGGTAGCCTGATCCCGTGGATCGACAAACAGCTGGATAACGGTCAGAGCCGCGAAGAGTGGAAAGGCCAGGCGGAGACCAACAAGATCCTCGCCACCTCGTCCGTTATCCCGGTAGACGGCCTCTGCGTTCGCGTTGGCGCGCTGCGCTGCCACAGCCAGGCGTTTACCATCAAGCTGAAGAAAGATGTTTCTATCCCGACCGTTGAAGAGCTGCTGGCCGCGCACAACCCGTGGGCCAAAGTGGTACCGAACGATCGTGAGATTACCATGCGCGAGCTGACCCCAGCCGCGGTGACGGGCACCCTGACCACCCCGGTAGGACGCCTGCGTAAACTGAATATGGGGCCGGAGTATCTATCGGCCTTTACCGTTGGCGACCAGCTGCTGTGGGGCGCCGCGGAGCCGCTGCGCCGGATGCTTCGCCAGCTGGCGTAAGCCCAGGATGAACAGAAAGGGGGTCTTCAAGCCCCCTTTTTTTTGCGTAATACAAGGAGTAAACGCGGATGTTAGATTTTTCCCCACGGAGGTAACTCAGCCTTGGCTATGCTTTAAGTAAGGAATTCCTTACCTGAAGGTGGGACGGAGCAGGAGGATGCTGAGAGCACTGCGCCGTTCAGGTCAAAAAAAGTCGCCAGTTACAGGAATGAGCGACACTTACAACAGGATGAAAGCATGTCTAATCATATTGATAGAGACGTGAGTAATGCGCTAATCGCCGGTCATTTCGCGGATCCCTTTTCCGTGCTCGGCATGCACCGTACTGACGCCGGGCTGGAAGTGCGCGCATTATTACCCGATGCCACCGACGTGTGGGTTATTGAACCGAAAACCGGACGCAAAGTCGGCAAGCTCGAATGTCTCGACTCGCGTGGTTTCTTCAGCGGCGTCCTGCCGCGGCGTAAAAACGCTTTTCGCTATCAGCTGGCCGTCACCTGGCACGGGCAGCAGAATCTGATCGATGACCCTTATCGCTTTGGTCCGCTGTTGCAGGACCTTGACGTCTGGCTGCTGTCGGAAGGGACCCACCTGCGCCCTTACGAAACGCTGGGCGCGCACGCTGCCACCATGGACGGCGTCACCGGTACCCGTTTCTCGGTGTGGGCGCCGAACGCCCGCCGCGTATCGGTGGTGGGGCAGTTTAACTCCTGGGATGGACGTCGCCTCCCGATGCGATTCCGCAAAGAGTCCGGGATCTGGGAGCTGTTCGTTCCCGGCGCGCACAATGGCCAGCTGTATAAATTCGAACTGATTGACGCCCACGGCAATCTGCGGGTCAAAGCCGACCCTTACGCCTTTGAGTCGCAAATGCGTCCGGAAAGCGCCTCGCTTATCTGCGCCCTGCCGCCCAAAGTGGAACAGCCAGCGGACCGCAGAGCGGCGAACCAGTTTGATGCCCCGATCTCTATCTATGAAGTGCATCTCGGCTCCTGGCGCCGTCATACCGATAATAATTTCTGGCTGAGCTACCGCGAGCTGGCCGACCAGCTGGTGCCCTATGCGAAATGGATGGGCTTCACCCATCTCGAACTATTGCCGGTTAACGAGCACCCGTTCGACGGCAGCTGGGGCTATCAACCCACCGGGCTCTATGCGCCGACCCGCCGCTTCGGCACCCGCGACGATTTCCGTTACTTTATCAATGCTGCGCACGCCGCCGGGCTGAACGTCATTCTTGACTGGGTGCCCGGCCACTTCCCGGCGGATGATTTTGCCCTTGCCTCGTTTGACGGCACTTCGCTGTATGAGCACAGCGATCCGCGCGAGGGGTATCACCAGGACTGGAATACCCTGATCTACAACTACGGACGTCGGGAAGTCAGCAACTACCTGGTGGGTAACGCGCTGTACTGGATCGAACGCTTCGGCATCGATGCGCTGCGGGTCGACGCGGTGGCCTCGATGATCTATCGCGATTATAGCCGCAAGGCGGGAGAGTGGATCCCCAACGAATACGGCGGGCGGGAGAATCTGGAAGCCATTGAGTTTCTGCGCAACACCAACCGCATCCTTGGCGAACAGACTCCGGGCGCGGTCACCATGGCGGAAGAGTCCACCGATTTTGCCGGGGTGACCCGTCCGCCAGCCGGCGGCGGCCTCGGTTTCTGGTTCAAATGGAACCTCGGCTGGATGCACGACACCCTGGATTACATGAAGCTCGATCCGGTGCATCGCCGCTACCATCATGACAAAATGACCTTCGGCATGCTCTACAACTACACCGAGAATTTTGTGCTGCCGCTCTCCCACGATGAAGTGGTGCACGGCAAAAAATCGATTCTCGACCGCATGCCGGGCGATGCCTGGCAGAAGTTCGCCAACCTGCGCGCCTACTACGGCTGGCTGTTCGCCTTCCCGGGGAAAAAGCTGCTGTTTATGGGCAATGAGTTCGCTCAGGGCCGCGAGTGGAACCATGACGTTAGCCTCGACTGGCATCTGCTGGAGGGCGGCGACAACTGGCACCACGGCGTCCAGCGGCTGGTGCGCGACCTGAACCATACCTACCGGCATCATAAAGCGCTGCACGAGCTGGATTTTGACCCCTACGGCTTCGAATGGCTGGTGGTCGACGACCATGAGCGCTCGGTGTTTGTCTTTGTACGCCGTGACCGGGCGGGCAACGAGATTATCGTCGCCAGCAACTTCACGCCGGTGCCGCGCCACGACTACCGCTTCGGCATTAACCAGCCGGGCCGCTGGCGCGAGGCGCTAAATACCGACTCCATGCACTATCACGGCAGCAATCAGGGCAATGGCGGCGTGGTGGAAAGCGACGCTATCGCCAGCCATGGCCGCGAACATTCGCTGTCGCTGACCCTGCCCCCGCTGGCGACGATCTGGCTGGTCCGGGAGGCGCAATGACCTCACTCGCGGCAGGCAAACCTGCGCCATTGGGCGCCAGCTATGACGGCAAGGGGGTGAATTTCGCCCTCTTCTCCGCCCATGCGGAGCGGGTGGAGCTGTGCGTATTCGACGAGCAGGGCAACGAGCAACGCTTCGATCTCCCGGCGCGCAGCGGCGACATCTGGCACGGCTGGCTGGCCGCCGCCGGGCCGGGCCTGCGCTACGGCTATCGGGTACATGGTCCCTGGGATCCGGCGCAGGGGCACCGCTTTAACCCGGCCAAGCTGTTGATCGATCCCAGCGCCCACCGGGTCGAGGGCGATCTGCCTGACGATGAGCGCCTGCACGGCGGCATGTGGCAGCCCGATCGCCGCGACAGCGCCGCGGTCGCGCCAAAATCGCAGGTGGTGGATCTGCGCTATGACTGGCGTGGCGATAAACCGCCGCGTACCCCATGGGGGGAAACGGTGATTTATGAAGCGCACGTGAAAGGGCTCACCTTGCTTAATCCGCAGCTACCGGAAGCCATTCGCGGAACCTATAAAGCGCTGGGCCACCCGGCGATGATCGCTTACTTCAAATCGCTGGGCATCAGCGCCCTTGAGCTGTTGCCGGTGGCGCAGTTCGCCAGCGAGCCGCGACTGCAGCGGATGGGGTTAAGCAACTACTGGGGCTACAACCCGTTGGCGTGGTTCGCGCTGGATCCGCGCTACGCCAGCGACCCGGATCGCGCCCTGGATGAGTTTCGCGATGCGGTTAAGGCGCTGCACGCCGCCGGTATCGAAGTGATTCTGGATATCGTGCTCAACCATAGTGCGGAAATCGATCTCGAAGGGCCCACCGTCTCCCTGCGCGGAATCGACAACCGTAGCTATTATTGGGTAAGGGAGGATGGCGATTATCACAACTGGACCGGGTGCGGTAATACGCTCAATCTTAGCCACCCCGGCGTGGTGGAGTGGGCGCGCCAGTGTTTGCGCTTTTGGGTGGATGAGTGCCATGTCGACGGCTTTCGCTTCGACCTCGCCTCAGTGATGGGGCGGACGCCGGAATTCCGCCAGGATGCGCCGCTGTTCGAGGCTATCCGCCGCGACAGCCTGCTGTCGCAGGTGAAACTGATTGCGGAACCCTGGGATATCGGCCCGGGCGGCTATCAGGTGGGTAATTTCCCACCGCTGTTCGCTGAATGGAATGACCATTTTCGCGATAGCGCCCGACGCTTCTGGTTACAGCAAAATGTCTCCCTGGGGGATTTTGCCCAACGTTTCGCGGCGTCCAGCGATCTCTTTGCCCGCGATGGCAAGCCGCCATCGGCGACGGTCAACCTGGTGACGGCCCACGATGGCTTCACGCTGCGCGACTGCGTTTGTTTCAATCAGAAACACAATGAGGCAAACGGGGAGGAGAATCGCGATGGGACTAACAATAACTACAGCAACAATCATGGTATAGAAGGATTAGAAGCGAATTTTGCGGTGATTGAACAGCGGCGCGCCAGCGCGCATGCGCTGCTGACGACGCTGCTGCTGGCTCAGGGGACGCCAATGCTGCTGGCGGGCGATGAACAGGGCCACAGCCAGCACGGTAACAATAATGCCTACTGCCAGGACAACGCCCTGACGTGGCTGGACTGGCGCCAGGCGAACCCGGGATTAACCGCCTTTACCGCGGCGCTGATCCACCTGCGGCGCCGTATTCCGGCGCTCACCCGCAACCGCTGGTGGCAGGAGGGGGATGGCAACGTCCGCTGGCTTAATCGCAACGCCCAGCCCCTGACTGCCGCGGAGTGGCAGCAGGGGGCCGCGTGTATGCAGATCCAGTTGTCGGATCGCTGGCTGCTCACGCTGAACGCCACCGCAGAGGTGGTGGATATGGTTTTACCCGAGGGGGAATGGCGCGCCGTTCCTCCATTCGCCGGAGAGGATAATCCGGTCATCATGGCTGTCTGGCATGGGCCCGCGCACGGAGTGTGCGTATTTCAAAGGTCGTAAGCCCTGAAGCTTTCGGTTGGACCCGTGGCGGCGGCGCGGCGGGATGAGCTGGAAAGCGGGGGTGTAAAAAGGAGTTAATCATGGTTAGGCTTGAAAAAAACGATCCGCTGATGCTGGCGCGTCAATTACCCATCAAATCCGTGGCGTTGATCCTCGCGGGCGGGCGTGGCACCCGGCTGAAGGATCTCACCATTAAGCGTGCGAAACCTGCCGTTCACTTTGGCGGCAAGTTCCGTATTATCGATTTCGCATTATCTAACTGCATTAACTCAGGGATCCGCCGCATCGGCGTTATTACCCAGTATCAGTCGCACACGCTGGTGCAGCACATCCAGCGCGGCTGGTCGTTCTTCAGCGAAGAGATGAACGAGTTTGTCGATCTGCTGCCGGCTCAGCAGCGCGTGCATGGCGAAAATTGGTATCGCGGCACGGCGGATGCGGTGACGCAGAACCTGGATATCATCAGCCGCTACAAGGCCGAGTACGTGGTGATCCTCGCGGGCGACCATATTTATAAGCAGGACTACTCGCGCATGCTGATCGACCATGTCGAAAAAGGGGCGCGTTGCACCGTGGCCTGCATGCCGGTGCCCATTGAAGAGGCATCCGCCTTCGGCGTCATGGCGGTCGACGAAAACGAAAAAATCATTGAGTTTGTCGAGAAACCCGCCAACCCGCCGGCGATGCCGACCGACCCGACCAAATCGCTGGCCAGCATGGGCATTTATGTCTTTGACGCCGCCTATCTTTATGAGCTGCTGGAAGAAGACGATCGCAACGAGAACTCCAGTCACGATTTCGGCAAAGACATCATTCCGAAGATCACCGAAGCTGGCATGGCTTATGCACATCCTTTCCCGCTCTCCTGCGTGCAGTCCGACCCGAACGCCGAACCTTACTGGCGCGACGTGGGGACGCTGGAAGCCTACTGGAAGGCTAACCTCGATCTGGCGTCAGTCACGCCGGAGCTGGATATGTACGACCAGAACTGGCCGATCCGCACCCATATGGAATCGCTGCCGCCGGCGAAGTTCGTGCAGGACCGCTCCGGTAGTCACGGCATGACCCTGAACTCGCTGGTTTCCGGGGGGTGCATTATCTCCGGGTCGGTGGTGGTGCAGTCGGTGCTGTTCCCGCGCGTGCGGGTGAATTCGTTCTGTAACATTGATTCGGCAGTCTTGTTGCCAGATGTCTGGGTGGGGCGCTCATGCCGCCTGCGTCGCTGCGTGATTGACCGCGCCTGTGTTATCCCGGAAGGAATGGTGATTGGTGAGAATGCGGAAGAGGATGCACGCCGCTTCTATCGCTCAGAGGAAGGTATCGTGCTGGTGACCCGCGACATGCTGCGGAAATTAGGGCACAAACAGGAGCGCTAATGCAGGTCTTACATGTATGTTCTGAGATGTTCCCGCTGTTAAAGACGGGCGGTCTGGCGGACGTCATCGGCGCACTGCCGGCGGCGCAAATCGCGGAGGGTATCGATACGCGCGTGCTGTTGCCGGCGTTTCCCGATATCCGTCGCGGCGTGGTGGATGCCCAGGTGGTGACCCGCCGGGATACCTTCGCCGGGCGGATCACGCTGCTGTACGGCCACTTTAACGGCGTGGGGATCTACCTGATAGACGCCCCGCATCTCTATGACCGTCCGGGGAGCCCTTACCACGATACCAACCAGCACGCTTATCCCGACAACGTCCTGCGCTTTGCGCTGCTGGGCTGGGTGGGAAGTGAAATGGCCAGCGGACTGGATCCGTTCTGGCGCCCGGATGTGGTGCATGCCCATGACTGGCACGCCGGCCTGACGCCGGCCTACCTGGCGGCGCGCGGACGCCCGGCTAAATCGGTGTTTACCGTGCACAACCTGGCGTACCAGGGGATGTTTTACTCCTGGCATATGAATGACATTGAGCTGCCTTGGTCGTTCTATAACATGCATGGCCTCGAGTTTAACGGGCAGATCTCGTTTCTCAAGGCCGGCCTCTACTACGCCGACCATATTACGGCGGTGAGCCCGACCTACGCGCGCGAGATCACCGAGCCGCAGTACGCCTACGGCATGGAGGGGCTGCTGCGCCAGCGCCATCATGAAGGTCGGCTGTCGGGAATTCTCAACGGCGTTGACGACGGTATCTGGAGCCCGCAAAACGATCTGCTGCTGCCGATGCGCTACGATCGCGACACGCTGGAGGAGAAGGCGGAGAACAAGCGTCAGCTGCAGATTGCCATGGGCCTGAAGGTCGATGATAAAGCGCCGTTGTTTGCCGTCGTCAGCCGTCTTACCAGCCAGAAAGGGCTGGACCTGGTGCTTGAAGCGCTGCCGGGTCTGCTTGAGCAGGGCGGCCAGCTGGCGCTACTGGGCGCCGGCGATCCGGTGCTGCAGGAAGGTTTCCTCGCCGCCGCCGCCGAACACCCGGGCAAAGTGGGTGTGCAGATTGGCTACCATGAGGCCTTCTCCCACCGCATTATGGGCGGCGCCGACGTCATTCTGGTCCCGAGCCGCTTTGAACCCTGCGGCCTGACCCAGCTGTATGGTCTGAAGTACGGGACGCTGCCGCTGGTGCGCCGCACCGGCGGTCTGGCGGACACCGTCGCTGACAGTTCGCTGGAGAATCTGGCCGATGGTCTGGCGACAGGGTTTGTCTTTGAGGACAGCAATGCGCTGTCATTGCTGCGCGCTATCCGTCGCGCCTTTGTCCTCTGGTCGCGCCCGTCGCTCTGGCGCTACGTGCAGCGTCAGGCGATGAATATGGATTTTAGCTGGCAGGTTGCCGCGAACTCCTATCGCGAACTTTATCAACGCTTGATGTAACCACTGGAGTCATTGTTATGAATGTACCCTTTAGCTATGCATCACCGACGCTGAGCGTTGAGGCGTTAAAGCATTCTATTGCCTATAAACTGATGTTTATCATCGGTAAAGATCCGGCCATCGCCAACAAGCATGAATGGCTTAACGCCACGCTGTTTGCCGTTCGCGATCGCATGGTGGAGCGCTGGCTGCGCTCCAACCGCGCGCAGCTCTCCCAGGAAGTGCGCCAGGTGTACTATCTGTCGATGGAGTTTCTGATCGGCCGCACCCTCTCGAATGCGCTGCTGTCGCTGGGCATTTATGACGATGTGAGCAGCGCGCTGGCGGAGATGGGGCTCGATCTCGAAGAGCTGATCGATGAAGAGAATGACCCCGGGCTTGGCAACGGCGGTCTGGGCCGTCTGGCGGCTTGCTTCCTTGACTCCCTGGCGGCGCTGGGTCTGCCGGGACGCGGTTACGGCATCCGCTACGACTACGGGATGTTTAAACAGAATATTGTCGATGGCCGACAAAAAGAGTCTCCTGACTACTGGCTGGAGTACGGTAACCCGTGGGAGTTTGAGCGCCACAACACCCGCTATAAAGTGCGCTTCGGCGGCCGCATTCAGCAGGAAGGAAAGAAAACCCGCTGGATTGAGACGGAGGAGATCATTGCGGAAGCCTACGACCAGATCATCCCCGGCTTTGACACCGACGCCACCAACACGCTGCGTCTGTGGAGCGCGCAGGCCAGCAGCGAAATTAACCTCGGTAAATTCAACCAGGGCGACTACTTCGCCGCGGTAGAGGATAAAAACCACTCCGAAAACGTCTCCCGCGTGCTCTATCCGGACGACTCGACCTACTCCGGCCGCGAGCTGCGCCTGCGCCAGGAGTATTTCCTCGTGTCGGCCACGGTGCAGGATATCCTGAGTCGCCATTACATGTTGCATAAGACCTATGACAACCTGGCGGACAAGATTGCCATCCACCTGAATGACACCCACCCGGTGCTGTCGATACCGGAGCTGATGCGTCTGCTTATCGACGAACATAAGTTCAGCTGGGACGAGGCGTTCGAGGTGACCTGTCAGGTCTTCTCCTATACCAACCACACCCTGATGAGCGAAGCGCTCGAGACCTGGCCGGTGGATATGCTGGGTAAAATTCTGCCGCGCCATCTGCAGATTATCTTCGAGATTAACGACTATTTCCTCAAGACTTTGCAGGAGCAGTATCCGAACGATACCGACCTCCTCAGCCGCACCTCGATTATCGACGAGTCTAACGGCCGCCGTGTGCGGATGGCCTGGCTGGCGGTAGTGGTCAGCCACAAGGTCAACGGGGTGTCCGAGCTGCATTCCCGACTGATGGTGGAGTCACTGTTTGCCGAATTCGCCAAAATCTTCCCAATGCGCTTTATCAACGTGACCAACGGTGTGACGCCGCGCCGCTGGCTGGCGCTGGCCAACCCGCCGCTGTCGAAAGTGCTGGATGAGCATATCGGCCGCACCTGGCGGACCGATCTGAGTCAGCTTGATGAGCTGAAACAGCATATCGACTACCCGATGGTCAATCAGGCGGTGCGTCAGGCCAAGTTTGAGAACAAACAGCGGCTGGCCAGCTATATTGCTCAACAGCTCAATGTGGTGGTCAATCCGAAGGCGCTGTTTGATGTGCAGATCAAACGTATCCATGAATACAAACGGCAGCTAATGAATGTGCTGCACGTCATCACCCGCTATAACCGGATCAAGGCCGATCCGCAGGCCGAGTGGGTGCCGCGGGTAAATATTTTCGCCGGTAAGGCGGCCTCGGCCTACTACATGGCCAAGCACATTATTCACCTGATCAACGATGTGGCGGCGGTGATTAATAACGATCCGCAGATTGGCGACAAGCTGAAGGTCGTCTTTATCCCCAACTACAGCGTTAGCCTGGCGCAGCTGATCATTCCGGCGGCAGACCTGTCGGAACAGATCTCCCTCGCAGGCACTGAAGCTTCCGGCACCAGTAATATGAAGTTTGCCCTTAACGGCGCGCTGACTATCGGCACCCTTGATGGGGCAAACGTGGAGATGCAGGAGCACGTGGGCGAAGAGAATATCTTTATCTTCGGCAACACCGCGGAAGAGGTGGAGGAGCTACGTCGCAGCGGCTATAAACCACGCGAATATTACGAGCAGGATGAAGAGCTCCACCAGGCGCTGACGCAGATCGGTACCGGCGTCTTCAGCCCGGCAGAACCGGGGCGCTACCGCGACCTGCTGGATTCGCTGATTAACTTTGGCGACCACTACCAGGTTCTGGCGGACTATCGTAGCTATGTGGACTGCCAGGATCGCGTCGACGAGCTGTATCAAAACCCGGAAGAGTGGGCCTATAAGGCGATGTTGAATATTGCCAACATGGGCTACTTCTCTTCTGACCGGACGATCCAGGAGTACGCGAAATATATCTGGCATATCGACCCGGTAAGGCTGTAAGCCAGTCAATGCAACACCACACAACACAACGGGGCCATTTGGCCCCGTTGTGTTGTGTGGCGAACGTTTTATTCGGAAAAGTGCCGGGGAGGATTCAGGCTATTGCGGGAATATACTATTGACGTGAATTCGCCAGCAGTACGATAAATGCTCAATAAGTTTACGTTCATAGCCTATGTGGGATGTAGAAACGACGGATACGTTTGATGCCTGGTTCGAATTACAAAGTAGAGCTTTAAAAGAGGATATGTTGGCCACGATGCTCATCTTGTCTGAGTTTGCTCCGCAGCTTGGGCGCCCGTATGTTGATACGGTGAAAGATTCAACGTTTCAGAATATGAAAGAACTCCGGGTTCAGCATCATGGGCTCCCCATCCGCGCCTTTTTTGCTTTTGATCCTCTGCGGAAAGCTATCGTTTTATGTGCGGGCAATAAGGATGGCATGAATGAGAAACGTTTTTACAAAGAGATGATTACTCTGGCTGACAGAGAATTCAGCCAACACCTGACTAAGGAGCGATAATGGCCACGCTAAAAGAACTCATGGCGAAACAGAGTCCTGAAAGCCAGCAGCGTATTGCAGCGAAAGCGGCAGAGATACGCCAGTCTGTCGCTTTAAACTTGCTTCGAGAAGAGTTGCAAATGTCGCAAACAGAGATGGCTGCGGCTATGGGGGTAAAGCAGCCAACGATCGCTAAAATGGAACAGACTGATAACGACCCTCGGCTTTCGACCCTAAAACGCTACATTGCGGCATTGGGGGGAGAACTCAGTATAAATGTCACATTGCCGACTGGAAAAAAAGTCTCGTTTAATTTGTGAACAGGTATCCGGGCCAAGCGCAAGCCATAGCCCGGGTATTTCTCTCCTGGCGCCACGCGATGTCAGGACGCTAACGACAGTTCAGACTTTCCCGCATGCTGCGCCAGCCATTCGCTGATGCGCGCCTGCTGCTCGGCAGTCAGCCACATACCCTGTTTGGTTCGACGCCAGATGGCGTCATCCAGGCTGCGCACCCACTCGTGCTCCACCAGATATTTCAGCTCGGCTTCATAAAACTCGTGGCCGAAATCTTCCCCGAGATCGCTCAGGGCGCTGGATTCCTTCAGGATCCACTCGCTGTTGCTCCCGTAGGTGCGGGCATAATGGCGGGCCAGTGATTCACTGATGAACGGGAAGCGACGGCGCAGTTTTGCCGCGTAGTCGTCGCGGTCGCCGCCGATATCGCCGCCGGGGAGCACCGCGGTTTTGGTCCATGCCGGGCCGATCCCTTTGTAATAGGGGGTCAGTTTTTCCAGTGCATGCTCGGCCAGTTTGCGATAGGTGGTCAGCTTGCCGCCGAAGACGGACAGCAGCGGCGCCTGACCGTTCTCATCGTGAATATCCAGGGTATAGTCGCGGGTAATGGCCTGCGGCGAATCCGACTCGTCGTCGCACAGCGGACGGACGCCGGAGTAGGTCCAGACGATATCGTCCCGGCTGAGGGTCTTTTTAAAGTGCGCGTTATAGACGTTCAGCAGATAGTTGATCTCTTTATCATCAATGGCCACCGCTTTCGGATCGCCCTTATACTCGACGTCCGTCGTGCCGATGATAGAGAACTCATCCATCCACGGAATAACAAACACTATGCGTTTATCTTCGTTCTGCAGAATATAAGCCTGTTTCTGGGTATGCACCCGCGGCACCACGATGTGGCTGCCCTTGATCAGACGGATGCCGTAAGGCGAGCGCAGATGCATCCCTTCGTCGAAGAACTGTTTGACCCATGGGCCGGTGGCATTGACCAGGCCGCGCGCCTTCCAGGTAAACTTCTCACCGCTATCAATATCTTCCGCTTCCACCACCCACAGGCCATTCTCACGTTTCGCCGAGATAGCGCGGGTGCGGGTACGCACTTCGCCGCCTTTGCGGACGACCATCTGCGCGTTGGCCAGCACCAGGCGGGCATCGTCGACCCAGCAGTCGGAATATTCGAAACCGCGCACAATTTCCGGTTTAAGTACCGATTCTGCGCCAAAACGCAACCCGGTGGATCCCGGGAGGCTGGTGCGTTTGCCCAGATGATCGTACATAAACAAGCCGATACGGATCATCCATGCCGGGCGCAGATGCGGGCGATGCGGTAGGCGAAAGCGCATCGGGAAGGCGATATGCGGGGCCATTTTTAACAGCACTTCACGCTCGGCCAGCGCTTCGCTGACCAGACGGAACTCATAGTGTTCGAGGTAGCGTAGCCCGCCGTGGATCAGTTTGGAACTGGCGCTGGAGGTGGCGCAGGCGAGATCGCGCGCTTCCAGCATCAGTACGGATAAACCACGCCCGGCGGCATCTGCCGCGATACCGGCACCGTTGATGCCACCGCCTATCACAATCAGATCTTTGGTTTCCACGTTCTTACCCTCTCACACTTTCGTTTAAGCTCATAAATGCTCGATATCGCTCACTATAGCAAACAAACGCGCTTTTGGTAACATCAAAAAAACAATTTGAAGTGATGGGTGTAACATATTGGCGTTTCTTTACCGCCTGACGGTACACTACAGGGTAAAATTAGGCCGGCCATCGCCCGTCATGACGAGAAAGAGAAGAGAATCATGGAACAGTTTGAATGCATCAATGTTGAAGAAGCGCACCAGAAACTGCATCAGCAGACGGCGGTACTGGTCGATATCCGCGATCCGCAAAGCTATGCGATGGGTCATACGCCGGGCGCGTTTCATCTGACCAACGATACGCTGGGCGCGTTTATGCGTGACAACGACTTTGACACGGCGGTGATGGTGATGTGCTATCACGGCAACAGCAGCAAGGGCGCCGCGCAGTATCTGCTGCAGCAGGGGTTTGATAAGGTCTATAGCGTTGACGGCGGGTTCGACGCCTGGCATCGCCATTTCCCGGCGGAAGTGGCGCGCGGGACGTTTTAACGACTGGCAGGTATACTATCCCCCTTTGTGTGGAATAAGCGATTCGCTGCATGTTAATGATTACCTCTTTTGCCAACCCGCGGGTGGCCCAGGCGTTTGTCGATTATATGGCGACGCAGGGGATTATCCTGACCATCCAGCAGCATACCCAGAGCGACGTCTGGCTGGCTGATGAGAGTCAGGCCGGGCGCGTCAGGGCTGAGCTGGCGCGTTTTCTCGAAAACCCGGCGGACCCGCGCTATCTGGCGGCGAGCTGGCAGTCCGGACAGACCAATAGCGGGTTGCGCTATCAGCGCTTTCCTTTCTTTGCCACGCTGCGGCATAACGCCGGTCCGTTCACCTGGGCGATTCTGCTGATCTGCATCGCGGTGTTCATCCTGCAAAATCTGCCGGGCGATCAGCCGGTGATGATTTGGCTGGCCTGGCCCTACGATCCTTCGCTGCAGTTCGAAGCCTGGCGCTATTTCAGCCATGCTTTCATGCATTTCTCGCTGATGCATATTC
>ERZ808227.105-NODE-105-length-14050-cov-6.580636_pt1 | contig 14050 bp, 11 predicted proteins | sample MGYA00521246_ERZ808227 | MGnify/ENA primary metagenome ERZ808227 (study PRJEB31515, sample SAMN02934712) | indoor metagenome | biome: House; feature: Kitchen Counter; material: surface | place: USA: Illinois | collected 2012-02-11 ... | reverse complement strand
CAGCGTGGTTTTACCGCAGCCGTTCGGGCCAATCAGGGCGATTTTGTCGCCGCGCTGGACCTGAGCCGAGAATTCTTTCACCAGGACTTTACCGTCAACCTGATAGTTCACGTTTTCCATTTCGAAGACAATCTTGCCGGAACGGGAGGCCTCTTCCACCTGCATTTTGGCGCTGCCCATCACTTCACGGCGTTCGCTACGTTCACGGCGCATGGCCTTCAGGGCACGCACGCGGCCTTCGTTACGGGTACGTCGGGCTTTAATCCCCTGGCGGATCCACACCTCTTCCTGCGCCAGTTTGCGGTCAAACTCGGCATTCTGCAGCTCTTCCACGCGCAGGTTTTCTTCTTTCTCCAGCAGATAGGTATCGTAATCACCTGGATAGGTCACCAGCTTACCACGGTCGAGATCGACAATACGCGTCGCCATATTGCGAATAAACGAACGGTCGTGAGAGATGAAGATGATGGTGCCGCTGAAGGTTTTCAGGAACCCTTCCAGCCAGTCAATCGCTTCGATATCCAGGTGGTTGGTGGGTTCGTCCAGCAGCAGCACTTTCGGCCCGCTGACCAGCGCGCGACCCAGGGCCGCTTTACGCAGCCAGCCACCGGAGAGCGCGGACAGCTCCATATCCGCTTCGAGACCAAGCTGCGCCAGCACCTCATTAATGCGGTTTTCAAGCTGCCACAGGCCGTGGTGATCGAGCATCTCCTGCACTTTCGCCAGCTCGTTGAGATTCTTGTCGCTCGGGTCGGTCATCACCAGATGCGAAATCTCATGATAGCGCTTCAGGTATTCAGCCTGCTCAGAGATGCCTTCCGCCACGAAATCGTACACGCTGCCGGTCACATGGCGCGGTGGATCCTGCTGCAGGCGGGAGACAATCAGATCCTGTTCGTAAACAATCCGCCCGTCATCCAGGCCCTGTTCACGGTTGAGGATTTTCATCAGCGTGGATTTACCCGCGCCATTACGGCCCACCAGACAGACGCGCTCGTTATCTTCGATGTGCAGTTCAGCATTATCGAGAAGCGGTGCGTCGCTGAAGGAGAGCCACGCGCCGTGCATACTAATTAAAGACATTTATTTTTCCTTTCAGACCGCGGTAATCAACCAGCAGTTATGGATTTGACGGTTACGGGCAAAGTCCTGAGACAGCGTTTTTTGGCTGATTTCTTGTGCTTTCAGTCCCAGGGCTGCTAAGCCGTCATGATCCATACGGAAGCCGCGTTTGTTGTTCGAGAACATAATCGTGCCGCCTTTACGCAGCAGGCGTTTCAGGTCGGTCATCAGGCGCAGGTGATCGCGTTGTACATCGAAGCTATCTTCCATACGCTTGGAGTTGGAGAAGGTCGGCGGATCGATAAAGATCAGGTCGAACTGCTCATCGGTATCACGCAGCCAGCCCAGCACGTCGGCCTGCATCAGACGATGCTGACGCCCGGTTAAGCCGTTCAGGCGCAGGTTGCGCTCCGCCCACTCCAGATAGGTGCGGGACATATCGACCGTGGTGGTGCTGCGCGCGCCCCCCAGACCCGCATGCACGCTGGCGCTGCCGGTATAGGAGAACAGGTTGAGGAAATCTTTACCCTTGCTCATCTGGCCCAGCATACGGCGGGCGATACGGTGGTCAAGGAACAGGCCGGTATCGAGGTAGTCGGTCAGGTTAACCCACAGGCGGGCGTTATATTCGCCCACTTCGATAAAGTCGCCCTTCTCGCCCATCTTCTGATACTGGTTTTTCCCTTTCTGGCGTTCACGGGTTTTGAGCACCAGTTTGTTTGGCGCAATCCCCAGCACGGCGATAGTCGCCGCAATCACGTCCAGCATGCGCTGACGCGCTTTTTGCGCATCAATAGTTTTTGGTGGCGCATATTCCTGAATCACCACCCAGTCCGCGTAGCGGTCAACCGCCACGTTGTACTCCGGCAGATCGGCGTCATACAGGCGATAGCATTCAATGCCTTCCTGCTTCGCCCATTTTTCAAATTTCTTCAGGTTCTTACGCAGACGGTTGGCGTAATCTTCCGCCACGCCCGACGGTTTGCTGTCCGCCGCCTTTTCCGCCAGATGGTAGTTTTTCTGCACGCAATCCAGCGGGCCATTCTTCGCCTTAAACTGGCGATCGGCGCGCAGCTGCAGGCAGCTCAGTAATTCCGGTGAGGCGCTAAAGAGGGAGAGATTCCAGCCGCCAAAGTAATCTTTCATGTTGCGGCCGAGCAGGCTGTGCAGGGCAATCAGCGCCGGTTCGCTGTCGAGACGCTCACCGTATGGCGGGTTGCTGATAACCGTACCGTAAGGCCCTTTCGGCTGCGGGTTGGTCAGGTTGGCGACATCTTTCACCTCGAAAGTAATCAGCTCGCCGATACCCGCACGACGGGCGTTGCTGCGCGCACGTTCAATCACGCGCGGATCGCTGTCCGAACCGTAGAAGTGGGAGGTGTACTCCGCCAGGCCTTTACGTGCCCGGGCCTGAGCGTCCGCTTTCACCTCTTTCCAGATAGCTTCATCGTGCTGCGCCCAGCCTTTGAAGCCCCACTGGCCGCGGTGCAGTCCCGGCGCGCGGTCGGTGGCCAGCATAGCCGCTTCAATCAGCAGCGTACCGGAGCCGCACATCGGGTCGAGCAATGGCGTGCCTGGCTGCCAGCCGGAGCGCATCACGATGGCGGCGGCCAGGGTTTCTTTGATCGGTGCCATACCGGTGCGATCGCGGTAGCCACGCAGATGTAAGCCCGCCCCGCTCAGATCAAGAGAGATACTTGCTGTGTCGCCATTGAGCCAGACGTTAATGCGCAGATCCGGGTTTTCACGATCGACGTTTGGTCGTTCCTTATTTTTACGCGTAAAGCAGTCCACAATGGCGTCTTTGACGCGCAAGGCACCGTACTGGCTGTTGCGGATCTCGTCGTTCACGCCGTTGAAATGCACCGCGAAGGTGGCATCTGGCGTGAAGATCTCTGTCCAGTCGATCATCTGAACGCCGGTATAGAGGTCAAGGTCACTGTAAACCTTACACTCCTTCATCGGCAGCATGATGCGCGATGCCAGACGGCTCCACATCAGGCTCTGGTAAATAAGCCGTGTGTCGCCCTCAAAATGGACACCACCCTGAACTACCTGGCACTCTTGCGCGCCCAGGGCTTCCAGTTCAGTTTTTAACAGCTCTTCCAGCCCACGGGCCGTACTGGCAAACAGAGAATTCATATCGTCACTTTTACTCTAAGAAAATTGTCGCGCATTATAGCTAATATGGCGTGTATGTCATAAAGTTGAAGGCTTATTTTCATTCGAGGGACTGTGCAGTGGCGACCTTATCCAGGCTTTTTATTCATCCGGTGAAATCCATGCGCGGCATCGGCGTTTCTCACGCCCTGGCCGACATGAGCGGATTTGCCTTCGATCGTATCTTCATGGTCACCGAGCCGGACGGGACGTTCATTACCGCACGCCAGTTCCCGCAGATGGTTCGCTTTACCCCTTCCCCGCTTCATGACGGTTTGCACCTGACCGCACCGGATGGTGAAAGTCGGGTGATCCGCTTTGCTGATTTTGCGCCTGTCGATGCGCCAACGGAAGTGTGGGGCAATCATTTTACCGCGCGCATTGCCCCGGAAGAGATTAACCGCTGGCTGAGCGGCTTTTTCTCCCGCGACGTGCAGCTTCGCTGGGTTGGGCCGGAACTGACGCGTCGCGTGAAGCGTCACGACGCGGTTCCGCTCTCCTTCGCCGATGGTTTCCCGTTCCTGCTGACCAATGAAGCCTCGCTGCGTGATCTACAACGCCGCTGCAAAGCCAGCGTTCAGATGGAGCAGTTCCGTCCGAACCTGGTGGTGACGGGAGCAGATGCCTGGGAAGAAGACACCTGGAAAGTGATCCGCATTGGCAACGTTATTTTCGACGTGGTGAAGCCCTGCAGCCGCTGCATTTTCACGACGGTGAGTCCGGAGAAAGGCCAGAAGCACCCTTCCGGCGAGCCGCTGAAAACCCTGCAGTCCTTCCGTACCGCGCAGGATAACGGTGATGTCGATTTTGGCCAGAACCTTATCCCGCGCTCCAGCGGCGCGATCCGTGTCGGTGATGAGGTAGAAATTCTTGCCCGGGGACCCGCACGCGTTTACGGCGCAGGCCAGGAAGAAGAGTCTGTCGATATTGAGACGCCAGTCAGCTCAGCGGTGGATATTCACTGGCAGGGCAGCGTCATTCGGGGAAACAATCAGCAGGTTTTACTTGAGCAACTGGAACAAGCGGGGATCCGCATACCCTATTCCTGCCGCGCGGGGATCTGTGGCTGCTGTCGAATCAAACTGGTGGAGGGCGAGGTCAGTGCGCTGAAAAAATCAGCGATTGCCGAAGACGGGACCATTCTGTGCTGCAGCTGTATCCCAAAAACGTCGGTACAGCTGGAAGTTTAAACCGCCTGCTCGAGGCTGAACGAGTCCATACGCAACTGCGGTTTCAGCCTGTCGTTCATCACTTTTATGGCGTCCCCAAGCTGCATCGTCCGCCCGGCAATGGTCACGCCGGGCTGGGCCAGCAGACAGAGCGCGGCATTTTCGCCAGGCTCCACCACCAGCAAACTGACCTCTTCTGCCGTATCGCTCAGATTGACGCAGGCTGCGTCACCCGTTGCCGGGGTCCAGTTCATGTTGTGCGCAAGAAAGTGCCAGCTTTTCGGCATCTGTGGTTTCAGGAAACGGATCGCGACCAGCGCATTTAATACCAGTTCGGCACGCTGCTCTTTAGAGAGAACCAGATCGCGACATTTCTCCTCAAAGGAGAAATAAAGCGCAGCGTCATCCACGCAAAAGCCAGACGGGGAAAACGCATCCGGGGTTAACATTCGGCGGGCGAAACGAGAACGAAACAACATGCCATTGGCTAAATCGAGCATCATTCGATCGTGCTCGTCGCAAAAATACCAGCGCCAGTTATCGTCAGGTTTAATTCGCATGTTTCTCTCCCGTACCCAAACGTCCTGTACTAAAAATGTCCTGATTGCCGCTTCGTTTATAACACCATTAATAAAAGACCATAATGTCTAAATAAGCAACAGTGACGGAATATAAAACAACCAGGGCTGGAAATAAAGCCCTGGTTGTCTGATTAGGAGAAAAGATTAGATATGAGTAACGATTTCTTTAATCAGCGGCGGCCCTTTAAAAATAAAGCCGGAATAGATTTGCACCAGTGAGGCACCTGCCGCCATCTTCTCGCGCGCAGCTATCACGGAGTCAATGCCACCGACGCCAATAATCGGCAGGCGTCCTTTTAATTCCGCAGACAGGGCACGAATAATTTCGGTGCTTTTTAATTGTACCGGACGACCACTTAACCCACCCGCTTCATCACAGTTTTTCATTCCCTGTACGAGGGAGCGATCGAGGGTGGTATTGGTCGCAATCACGCCATCAATATTATGGCGAACTAAACTGTCAGCAACCTGGATCAATTCTTCCGCAGAAAGATCCGGGGCGATCTTAACCGCCACCGGAACATATTTATGGTGGATCGCCTGCAGGGCATTTTGTTTATTTTTAATGGCGCTCAGAAGATCGTCCAGCGCTTCACCATATTGTAAGAATCGCAGGCCCGGAGTATTGGGTGAAGAAATATTCACCGCGATATAACCGGCATAGGCGTAGACTTTTTCCATACAAATCAGGTAGTCATCTTTACCCTGCTCGACTGGCGTATCTTTATTTTTGCCGATGTTGATGCCTAATACCCCATCAAAATGGGCTTTTTTTACGTTCTCCACCAGGTGATCCACACCGTGGTTGTTAAAGCCCATGCGGTTGATCAACCCTTCGGCTTCGACCAGGCGGAACAGGCGCGGCTTGTCATTTCCCGGCTGCGGACGCGGGGTGACGGTACCAATTTCGATGGAGCCAAAGCCCATCGCGCCCAGGGCATCAATGCACTCGCCATTTTTATCCAGACCTGCCGCCAGACCCAGCGGGTTTTTAAAAGTCAGTCCCATGCACTGCACAGGTTTTTCCGGCACGTTCTGGCGCACCAGCGCCGCCAGCGGCGTTCCGGTAATACGACGTAATTGCTGGAATGTAAATTCATGAGCGCGCTCAGGATCGAGCTGGAAAAGGGCTTTACGAACGAAGGGGTAGTACATGAACTCTCCTGGATTCCCGGTGTGCAAACCGGGAGGGGATTATGGGCGATCCCGGCGCGAAAGGGAATTGACCTGTGGCAAAAAAAGCCGCGTAAAACGCAATCGTTTACCTGCCCGGGGATTTCTTATGCTCTTTTTCGCATTTTAATTGCAGATAAATCATTTAGTGGAATAACCGCGCGATGTCACACTCCTGAAAATTGTTATGAATGTTAGATAAAAGCAAACAATTGGTTATAAGGAGGAAGTATGCGCGTCATTACTCTGGCCGGAAGTCCACGATTCCCTTCTCGCTCCAGCGCCCTGCTGGAATATGCCCGTGAAAAGCTCAATGCCCTGGATGTGGAAGTGTGCCACTGGAACCTGCATAACTTCGAACCTGAGGATCTGCTTTACGCCCGTTTTGACAGCCCCGCGCTCAAAACCCTGACAGAACAACTTAAAGACGCGGACGGCTTAATCGTCGCCACGCCGATTTATAAAGCCTCTTTTTCCGGCGCACTGAAAACCTTGCTTGATTTGCTTCCTGAACGCGCACTGGATGGCAAGGTGGTGTTACCGCTGGCCACAGGCGGCACAGTCGCCCATTTACTGGCGGTGGATTACGCCCTGAAGCCGGTCCTGAACGCGCTGAAAGCGCAGGAGATCCTCCACGGCGTCTTCGCGGATGACTCCCAGGTCATTGACTATCAGCACAAACCACACTTTACGCCTAATCTGCAAACCCGCCTCGATAACGCTCTGGAAACCTTCTGGCATGCCCTGCATCGCAGGGATATTCAGGCCCCGGCGTTTGGTCAGCCTCAAGGAGTCGCTCATGTTTAAAATCTTATCCCGCGTCGGACTGGCAGGTCTGATGGCACTGACGTCGCTGGCCCATGCCGCAGATAACGCCCCTGAGATCTTACGCATCGGTTACCAGAAAGGCAGCGTGAGTATGGTGCTGGCCAAAAGCCACCAGCTTCTGGAAAAACGCTTCCCGGACACCAAATTCTCCTGGGTTGAGTTTCCCGCTGGACCTCAGATGCTGGAAGCCCTGAATGTCGGCAGTATTGATCTGGGCAGTACAGGCGATATTCCGCCAATATTCGCCCAGGCCGCCGGAGCGGACCTCGTCTATGTGGGCGTTGAGCCGCCTAAACCGAAGGCCGAAGTGATTCTGGTACCGGAAAAGAGCGACATCAAAAGCGTCGCCGATCTTAAAGGACATAAAGTTGCGTTCCAGAAAGGTTCCAGCTCGCATAATCTGCTGCTGCGTGCCCTGCAGGAAGCCGGGCTGACGTTCACCGATATTCAGCCCGTCTATCTGACCCCGGCTGATGCGCGCGCCGCCTTCCAGCAAGGGAATGTAGATGCCTGGGCCATCTGGGATCCGTACTACTCCGCCGCACTGCTGCAGGGCGGCGTGCGGGTACTGAAAGACGGTACCACCCTGAAACAGACCGGCTCGTTCTACCTTGCCGCAAAACCGTATGCGGAAAAAAACGGCGCATTTATTCAGAACGTACTGGATACCTTTACCCAGGCCGATGCCCTGACTCAAAGCCAGCGTCAGGAGAGTATTGCCCTGCTGGCAAAAACCATGGGCTTACCTGAACCGGTGATCGCGAGCTACCTCAGCCACCGTCCACCGACCACCATCTCCCCCGTAGATGCACACGTTGCCGCACTTCAGCAGCAAACCGCTGACCTCTTCTATCAAAATCACCTGGTTCCTAAGCAGGTGGATATTCGTGAACGTATCTGGCAACCCGCAGGCAAAGAAGGAACAAAATCATGAGTCTGAATCTTTTCTGGTTTTTACCCACCCACGGTGATGGACACTATCTTGGTACAGAAGAGGGTTCACGCCCGGTTGACCACGGCTATCTGCAGCAGATAGCGCAGGCGGCGGATCGCATCGGTTTCACCGGGGTACTGATCCCAACCGGACGATCCTGTGAAGATGCCTGGCTGGTCGCCGCCTCGATGATCCCGGTGACTCAGCGGCTGAAGTTCCTGGTCGCGTTACGCCCGAGCGTCGTCTCCCCCACCGTGGCGGCGCGTCAGGCGGCAACCCTCGACAGACTGTCCAACGGTCGCGCCCTGTTTAACCTGGTGACGGGTAGCGATCCCCAGGAGCTGGCGGGTGATGGCGTGTTCCTCGACCACACCGAGCGCTATGAGGCCTCTGCCGAGTTCACCCGCGTCTGGCGACGTCTGCTGGAGGGTGAGACCGTGACCTTCGAAGGCAAGCATATTCACGTTCGCGACGCGAAGCTTTACTTCCCGCCGGTGCAGCAGCCGCGCCCTCCCCTCTATTTTGGTGGATCGTCAGATGTGGCGCAGGACCTGGCGGCAGAGCAGGTTGATCTGTATCTCACCTGGGGCGAACCGCCTGAACTGGTAAAAGAAAAAATTGACCAGGTCCGCGCCAAAGCGGCCGCCCATGGCCGCAAGGTGCGCTTCGGTATTCGTCTGCATGTGATTGTGCGTGAGACCAATGAAGAAGCCTGGCAGGCGGCCGACCGTCTGATTTCTCATCTGGATGATGAGACCATCGCCAAAGCGCAGGCCGCGTTTGCCAAAACTGACTCTGTAGGACAACACCGGATGGCATCCCTGCACAACGGCAAACGCGAGAATCTGGAGATCAGCCCGAACCTGTGGGCAGGCGTGGGTCTGGTGCGCGGCGGTGCGGGTACGGCGCTGGTCGGCGACGGTCCAACCGTGGCCGCGCGGATAAATGAATACGCAGAGCTTGGGATCGACAGTTTTATTCTCTCAGGCTATCCGCACCTGGAAGAGGCGTATAAGGTGGGCGAACTGCTGTTCCCGCATCTGGATGTGGCCATCCCGGAGATTCCCCAGCCCCGCCAGCTGCAGCTGCAGGGCGAAGCCGTGGCCAACGAATTTATCCCGCGAAAAGTTGCGCAAAGCTAAGGAGTAACCATGTCTGCCACCTCACAAAAATGGTTGCTGCGCGCCGCGCCGTGGTTTTTACCCGTCGGTATTGTGGCTATCTGGCAGCTCGCGTCGTCCACCGGCTGGCTGTCGAGCCGCATTCTGCCCTCCCCGGAGGGCGTTATCGAAGCGTTCTGGTCGTTAAGCGTCAGCGACGAGCTGTGGCAGCATCTGGCGATCAGCTCCTGGCGCGCGGTGATTGGTTTTTCCATCGGCGGCAGCATCGGCCTGGTGCTGGGGTTGATCAGCGGTCTGTCCCGCTGGGGTGAGCGGCTGCTGGATACGTCCATTCAGATGCTGCGCAACGTGCCGCATCTGGCGCTGATCCCGCTGGTGATTTTATGGTTTGGTATTGATGAGAGCGCCAAGATTTTCCTCGTGGCGCTGGGCACGCTGTTCCCGATTTACATCAACACCTGGCACGGCATCCGCAACATCGATCGCGGTCTGGTGGAGATGGCGCGCAGCTACGGCTTATCAGGTTTCGCGCTCTTTACCCATGTCATTCTGCCCGGCGCCCTGCCCTCCATTATGGTCGGGGTGCGTTTTGCGCTCGGCCTGATGTGGCTGACGCTGATTGTCGCGGAAACCATCTCTGCCAACTCCGGCATTGGCTATCTGGCGATGAACGCCCGCGAATTCCTGCAAACGGATGTGGTCGTGGTCGCCATCATCCTTTACGCCCTGCTCGGCAAACTCGCCGATGTCAGCGCCCAGTGGCTGGAACGCAGCTGGCTACGCTGGAATCCAGCCTATACCACTTCGGAGGCGAAAGCATGAATACAGCCCGACTGACTCAGGGTACCCCGCTGTTGCTCAGCGGTGTCACCAAACGCTACGGTGAAAACACCATTCTTAACGGACTGGATCTGCACATTCCCGCCGGGCAATTTGTGGCCGTTGTCGGCCGCAGCGGCGGCGGCAAGAGCACACTGTTGCGTCTTTTAGCGGGGCTGGAGTCCCCCAACGGCGGCGACATTCTGGCGGGCACGACGCCGCTGGCCAATATTCAGGACGATACCCGTATGATGTTCCAGGACGCGCGGCTGCTGCCGTGGAAAACGGTTATCGACAATGTCGGGCTCGGTCTTAAGGGCAACTGGCGGGATGAAGCCCGCCAGGCACTGGCCGCCGTCGGGCTGGAACATCGTGCAAATGAATGGCCTGCGGCGCTGTCGGGTGGACAGAAGCAGCGTGTGGCGCTGGCGCGGGCGTTGATTCACCGTCCGGGCCTGCTGTTGCTCGATGAACCGCTGGGCGCGCTCGATGCCCTGACGCGAATCGACATGCAGGATTTGATTGCATCCCTCTGGCAGGCGCACGGCTTTACGGTGCTGCTGGTGACGCATGACGTGAGCGAAGCCGTCGCAATGGCCGACCGGGTGCTATTAATAGAAGACGGGAAAATTGGTCTGGATCTGACGGTAGACCTTCCACGCCCTCGTCGCGTCGGTTCCGCAAGACTGGCGGAGCTCGAAGCTGAAGTGCTGGATCGGGTGATGAAACGAGGGGTGAATGAGCGCGCATTGATCAAAGCTAATGCCTGATGCCCTCTCCCACAGGGAGAGGGAGAAAAACCTATGTAGGCCCGGTAAGCGTAGCGCCACCGGGCTTTTACATCAGGCCAACGCTTTAGCAATCTTCTCGTACAGATCGCCTGACAGGTTTTCCAGCCCTTTCAGTTGCTCAAGCGCGGCACGCATCTTCGCCTGACGCTTCTCGTCGTAACGTTTCAGACGGATCAGCGGCTCAATCAGACGTGACGCCACCTGCGGGTTACGGCTGTTCAGCTCAGTCAGCATTTCCACCATAAACTGATAACCGCTGCCATCTTCGGCGTGGAACGCCGCCGGGTTGCTGCTGGCAAACGCGCCAATTAGGGAACGCACGCGGTTGGGGTTGCTCATGGTAAAGGAGCGATGCTTCAGCAGGCTGCGAACGGTGCTGAGGGCATCGGCCGCCGGACTGGTCGCCTGCAGAATGAACCACTTGTCCATAACCAGACCATCCTGATGCCATTTGTCGTCGTACTCCTGCATCAGCGCATCACGGCAAGGCAGTTCAGCTGCAACGCTTGCCCCCAGCGCGGCCAGCGCGTCGGTCATGTTATCCGCGTCGTGATACTGCTTGCTCACCAGGGTGTTCGCCAGCCCGGTTTCACCAAACGCCAGATAGCGCAGGCAGGTGTTACGCAGAGAACGTTTACCGATATCCGCATGCTCCACGCGATACGCGTCAAGCTTATTGGCGTTGTAGACCGCCAGGAACTCATCGGCCAGCTCGGTCGCCAGTGTGCGGGTCAGCGCTTCACGCACAGCCACGATGGCGATCGGGTCTATAATTTCAAACAGCTCCGCAATTTCCGTCGCGGACGGCAGAGTCAGGATTTCAGCCGCCAGTGCCGGATCAATCTTCTCGTCCAGCAGGATGGCGCGGAAGGCATCCGCTACATGAACCGGCAGCGTCAGCGGCTGGCCCTGCTGGTAACGGTTCACGTTCAGCTTGATGTAGGTTGCCAGCAGGCTTTGTGCCGCATCCCAGCGGGAGAAGTCGTTGCGCGCGTGACGCATCAGGAACGTCAGTTGCTGATCGCTCCACTTGTACTCCAGCTTCACTGGCGCAGAGAATTCACACAGCAGCGCAGGTACCGGCTGGAAGTAGACGTTATCGAAGATAAAGGTCTGCTCGGCCTGGGTCACGTTCAACACGTGGTGCACCGGGTGGCCCCCCTTCTGCAATGGGATGACTTTGCCTTCGTTGTCGTACAGCTCAATACTGAACGGAATATGAAGTGGATATTTCTCTTCCTGCTCTGCCGTCGGCGGCGTACGCTGACTGATGGTCAGCATGTACTGCTCGGTTTCCGGATTGTAATCGTCTTTGACGGTCACAATTGGCGTACCGGCCTGGCTGTACCAGCGGCGGAAATGAGAGAGATCGACATTGGAGGCATCTTCCATCGCCTGCACAAAGTCGTCGCAGGTGGCCGCACTGCCGTCATGACGCTCAAAGTACAACTGCATCCCTTTCTGGAAATTCTCCTCACCCAGCAGGGTGTGGATCATACGGATAATTTCCGCCCCTTTTTCATACACCGTCAGGGTGTAGAAGTTGTTCATCTCAATGACTTTATCCGGGCGGATCGGGTGCGCCATTGGGCTGGCATCTTCCGCAAACTGCAGGCCACGCATGGTGCGCACGTTGTTGATGCGGTTTACCGCACGAGACCCCAGATCGGAGCTGAACTCCTGGTCACGGAAGACGGTCAGGCCCTCTTTCAGGCTCAGCTGGAACCAGTCGCGGCAGGTGACGCGGTTACCGGTCCAGTTATGGAAATACTCGTGGCCGATGACGCGCTCGATATCGAGATAATCTTTATCGGTGGCGGTATCGGTACGCGCCAGCACATATTTGGAGTTAAAGACGTTAAGGCCTTTGTTCTCCATTGCACCCATGTTGAAGAAGTCGACAGCGACGATCATATAGATGTCGAGGTCGTATTCGAGGCCGAAGCGCTCTTCGTCCCACTTCATGGAGTTGATGAGCGAGGTCATCGCCCATGGGGCGCGGTCCAGGTTGCCGCGATCAACAAACAGCTCCAGCGCCACCTCGCGACCCGAACGTGTTTTGAAGGTGTCGCGCAGCACGTCGAAATCTCCCGCTACCAGCGCAAACAGGTAGCACGGTTTCGGGAACGGATCCTGCCACTGAACCCAGTGACGGCCATTTTCCAGCTCGCCTTCACCGACGCGGTTACCGTTGGAGAGCAGGAAGGGATAAAGCTTTTTATCGGCGATGATTTTGGTGGTGAAGCGCGCCAGGACGTCCGGGCGGTCCAGATACCAGGTAATGTGACGGAACCCTTCCGCTTCGCACTGGGTGCACAACGCCACGCCAGACTGATAAAGCCCTTCCAGCGCCGTGTTGGCGGCCGGGCTGATTTCATTCACGATGCGCAGCGTAAACTTTTCAGGCAGGTTGTCGATGACCAGTTGGTTGTTTTCTTCTTTATAGTCAGACCACGCTTCATCATTAATCTGCAGGGAGACCAGCGTCAGGTCTTCCCCATCCAGACGCAGCGGCACGGCCGTTGCGCTGTGGCGCGTCACCTGGCTCACCGCCGTCACAACGGTTTTAGTGGCATCCAGGTCAAAAGTCAGATCGATATCGCTAATCAGGTAATCCGGCGCACGGTAGTCGTGGCGGTATTTGGCTTGTGGCTGTTGTGTCATAGAAAACCTTATGCATCGTTTGTCGAGTAACGTTTCAATATATTCCTGTTGTGTAAAACGCGCTATGCAGAATGTTCATCTTTTCAGGAACAAAACCCTTTTTTGCTACATTTATATAATATGAACTCATAGTTTTTAAAATCGATAAAGATCGTCCAGGAGCGCTTTAAACAAGGGATGAGCGAGATCGAGACAAATCAAGATTTACGAACTTTAACGAACTTCATAGACCACTTTTGCCCCATCCATGCCCCACAACCCTTTTCATCGGATCGCTTATGCCATCTGGTCTACAGTCCATTTTCGCTTCGCAATACCTACCAAAAACCACCGAAAATCTAATCACTGGCTTTCATCTTCCTTGACAGACATCATTGCGGTGTAAATACTGTATATAAAACCAGTACTCATGAGGTGCGTTATGTTCGTTGAACTCGTTTATGACAAAAGAAACGTTGAAGGGTTGGAGGGCGCTCAGGAGATCATTCTTGCAGAGTTGACTAAACGTGTTCATACCGTCTTCCCGGCCTCCTCTGTCCGCGTAAAGCCGATGCAGGCTAATGCAGTAAATAGCAACTGCACAAAGACAGAGAAAGAGAAGTTAAACCGGTTAATTGAGGAGATGTTTGAAGAGGTCGATATGTGGCTGGTCAAAGATTAACAAACCGATTATCTACCGTTCCGTAGATAACATGACCTGCCCCCACGATTAGATACAACACTCAGTTAGTAACGTCGGAATCTTCAT
>ERZ808227.93-NODE-93-length-14981-cov-7.693287_pt1 | contig 14981 bp, 12 predicted proteins | sample MGYA00521246_ERZ808227 | MGnify/ENA primary metagenome ERZ808227 (study PRJEB31515, sample SAMN02934712) | indoor metagenome | biome: House; feature: Kitchen Counter; material: surface | place: USA: Illinois | collected 2012-02-11 ... | reverse complement strand
ACTTCAACGCCGTGCGCTGCTCGCACTACCCGAACCACCCCCTGTGGTACCGGCTGTGCGATCGCTATGGCCTGTACGTTGTTGATGAAGCCAATATAGAAACTCACGGCATGGTGCCGATGAGCCGTCTTGCTGACGATCCGCGCTGGCTGCCCGCCATGAGCGAGCGCGTGACCCGCATGGTGCAGCGCGATCGTAATCACCCCTCCATTATCATCTGGTCGCTGGGCAATGAGTCCGGGCACGGCGCAAACCACGACGCACTGTATCGCTGGGTGAAATCCACGGACCCGACGCGTCCGGTACAATACGAAGGCGGTGGGGCGAATACAGCGGCGACGGATATCGTCTGTCCGATGTACGCCCGTGTCGATCAGGATCAGCCTTTCCCGGCGGTGCCGAAATGGTCGATCAAGAAATGGATCGGCATGCCGGATGAAACGCGGCCGCTGATCCTTTGCGAATACGCACATGCGATGGGTAACAGCTTCGGCGGGTTCGCGAAATACTGGCAGGCGTTTCGCAGCCATCCTCGCCTGCAGGGTGGGTTTGTCTGGGACTGGGTCGATCAGGCTTTGACGAAGAAAGATGAAAAGGGCAACGCCTTCTGGGCCTACGGCGGTGATTTTGGCGATAAACCGAATGACCGGCAGTTCTGCCTGAACGGGCTGGTGTTCCCCGATCGCACACCGCATCCGGCACTGTATGAGGCGCAACGCGCACAGCAATTCTTCACCTTTACGCGGGTCAGCACCTCTCCGCTGGTGATAGAGGTGCAAAGCGGCTACCTGTTCCGTCACACCGATAACGAGGTGCTGAGATGGACGGTTGCCCGGGACGGGGAGGTGCTGGCTTCGGGCGAGGTGACGCTCGCGATGGCGCCTGAAGGCGCTCAGCGTCTGGAGATCGCCCTGCCAGAGATAAAGGCTGAACCGGGTGAAGTCTGGCTGAACGTTGAGGTTTATCAGCCGCGGGCAACGCCGTGGTCACCTGCCAACCATCGCTGTGCCTGGGCGCAGTGGCAGCTCCCGACGCCGCTGTTTATCGCACAGTCTGACCCGGTGGGTGAGCCGCCGGTGCTGACGCAAAGCGACGCCATGCTGATCCTGACGCGCCGGCAGCAGCGATGGCTTTTCGATCGTGCTTCAGGAAACCTGACGCAGTGGCTGAACAATGGCGTTGAAACGCTGCGTTCACCGCTGAGGGATAACTTTACCCGCGCACCGCTGGATAATGATATCGGCGTAAGCGAGGCCACGCGAATTGATCCTGATGCATGGGTTGAGCGCTGGAAGGCGGCGGGAATGTACGATTTAACCCCGCGGGTGTTGCATTGTGAAGGCGAGCAGCGTGCCAATGAGGCTGTAGTGACGACGCTGCATGCCTGGGAATATCGCGGAAAAGCGCTGTTCCTGAGCCGTAAGGTGTGGCGCGTGGACAGCCAGGGGAGGTTGCACGGCGATATTCAGGTGGATATTGCGTCCGATATCCCGGAACCCGCGCGCGTTGGCCTGTGCGTGCATCTCGCCGAAACGCCGGACAACGTTCGCTGGCTGGGGCTGGGCCCGCATGAAAACTATCCGGACCGAAAGCTGGCGGCACAGCAGGGGCGCTGGAGATTGCCCCTGGAGGCCATGCATACGCCGTATATCTTCCCGACGGAAAATGGCTTGCGCTGTGATACCCGCGAGCTGGTGCTGGGAACGCATCAGCTGGATGGCCGCTTCCATTTCTCGGTGAGCCGCTACAGCCAGCAGCAGCTGCGAGAGACAACCCATCAGCATCTGCTGCGTGCAGAGCCGGGATGCTGGCTCAATCTTGATGCATTCCATATGGGCGTGGGCGGCGATGACTCCTGGAGCCCCAGCGTCTCGCCGGAATTTATCCTCCAGCAACGCCAGCTGCGTTATACCTTCAGCTGGCGGCAGACGCTTAACTAACCCGTGAGAGGCGGCCACAGGGCGTGGCCGCCTGTTACCCCAGAATCCCGCTCAGGCCGTGCAGGCTCATGTAAATCCCTACAACAGTAATCAGCGCAGCGGAGATCCACGGCGCTTTTCGGGAAAGTTCGCTAAACCCGGGCCAGCGTTTTGTCGCATGTTTGAGGCTTAAGGCGGCAATCGCGCCGGAAGCGACCAGCGTGATCGCCAGACCAATACTGAAGCTGAACACCAGCGTCGCGCCAAGGGCAAAATGCTTGAGCTGCAGGCAGATGAGAAGAACGGTGATGGATGCCGGGCAGGGGTTGAGCCCGCCGGTCAGGCCAAACACCACAATCTGTCCGGTGGTGACGTTTTGGCCGCTGAAGCGCCGGTTAATATCCTGCGCGTGGGCGCGCTGGTGAGCGTCCTGCCACTCCTCATCAACCAGCGGATGTTCGTGGTGGTGATCATGCTGGTGGTCATGGTCATGGTGGTGATGATGATGATGATGATGATGATGATCGTGCGGCTGGCTCTCTTTCCAGGTCCGCCATGCCATCCACAGGGCGATCAGGACGATCAAGACTCCCGAGATCAGCTGGAACCACGGCTCTGAAGTATGCGCATCCCAGCCCCGACCAAACCATAATCCGGCCATGGCAATAACCCAGACTACCGCCGTATGGGAAAGTGTGGCTGCCAGACCGAGCAGCACCGCCTGCTTCAGCGTGCCGCGGATGGCCACAATAAAGGCCGCCATCATCGTTTTTGAGTGGCCCGGCTCCAGGCCGTGTAGCGCGCCGAGCAGAATAGCGCTGGGAACAAACAGCCAGGCATTGCCCTGCTGCAGAAGTGAAGCAAAATCGTTCATGGGAAATTCCGGAGAGGAAAGCGTGCTCAGATAGTACTCCCCCCCAGTAGATTAATACTACCCCCCAGTAGAAAAATACTCAGGGGGAGTAGAGCGTGATATGCTTTGAATGCCAAAGAAGAGAAGGGATCGTCCGATGTCACATACCGTTCGCGACAAGAAAATGTTATTGAACCGCCTGAAGAAAATTCAGGGGCAGAGTAATGCTCTGGAGAAAATGCTGAACAGCGATCACGAATGCGCCGAGGTGCTACAGCAGCTGGCGGCGATCCGTGGCGCGGTTAACGGCATGATGATGCAGGTGATCGAAGGGCATTTAACCGATCACGTGGTGAAAGAGCCCGAAGAAGCGCAGCGTGAAGCCGATCTTGGCGTGGTGTTGCAGGTGATCAAATCTTATCTTAAGTAGCGTACGTTTCGAGGTTGTGTTCTGCCCAGAGAATAAATTCCGTTTTGGGCAGCGCTTTGCTGTAGTACCACCCCTGTCCATACTGCACGCCGTGTCGGTGCAGCCAGGCGAGTTGCCCTGCGGTTTCGACTCCCACCGCGACCATCGCCAGCTTCAGCGATTTCGCCATTTCAATAATGTGCGGCGTCACGTTTTTATACTCCAGCGCATCCACGAATGATTTATCAATCTTGAGCGTGTCGACATCAAGGTCCTGCAGATAGCTCAGGCTGGAGTAGCCCGTTCCAAAATCATCAATATAGACAGGATGGCCCGCCCGGCGGAATGCGGCGATAGCCGGCGCGCTAATTTGAGGATCGGCAAAGCCACGCTCGGTTAACTCAAGGGCGATCTGTCTGGGATGGACTTGCCACTTATTCAGCAAGTGGCTCAGCAGCGGCGGCAGCGTGCCGGAGATCAAATCGGCGGGGGCAAGGTTAATGGAGATGTGCTGGTCGCCGTGCAGATGCAGCCAGTGGCCCATGTCTTCAAATACTTTTTCGATGACCAACTGCGTCAGCTGCGAAATGAGCCCCGTTTGCTCGGCCAGCGGCACAAAGATATCAGGAGAAAGACTGCTTCCGTCTGGCTGGGGCCAGCGCGTCAGCGCTTCTGCGCCAACAATTTTCCCGCTACACAGCGCCACGATGGGCTGATAGTGAACCACAAAATCGCGGCTGTTAATGGCGTCAAGCAGGCGATTGCGCGGCGACTGGATGCGACGCAGTATCCGCAGGACAAAAAGCGCGGCAAGCAGGCTTGTCAGGATGCCGAAGGGCAGCCAGAACAGCAGCTGCCGGTGCCAGGTTTCAGCCAGCGGTTTGAGCGTCGCCCATGCGACAACGGTAAACCCCAGTTCGGGGACGGGCTTCATCACATACATCGAACCGTCGTACTGTACGCTGGTCATCTCCTGACCCTTGATCATGTCCCGGATGTGCGGATCGAGCGTATTGCTGCTGGCGAAGATGCGGCGTGTTGCACTTCCGACCAGGGCGGCATCAATCGCTATCTCACCGAAAGGGATCACATCCACCAGCGAAGCCGGATCGACCATGACCAGATAATGCCCTTTACCCAGCACAGCCATGTAGTGATTAAACCCAAGATCGTTTTGGGTGGTCAGCCATGCACTGTAACCATCTTCGGTAATGCGCATCGGCGGCGGGAAAGGGGATGCATGACTGGTTTGCTCCAGGGAGGAGCAGAGCGGTTTGAGGCTGTCGATATAAATTACTTCCTGGATATATCGCCACGAGAAAGCGACCCGTCGCATCTCCCTTAACTGCAACGGACTACACGGCACGCCCTCAAAGGCCTGCAGGTGATCGAGCGCTTCTTTCGCCTGATCCACGACCCTGTCGGTGCGTATCAGCACGCGTGAGGCATAGTTATCCAGGGCATCGACAAATTTATCTTCTGCCTGGCGATGAGCCAGCCAGATGCTCAGGCAAATGGGGACCAGCACAGAAAAGATAAGTATGCCTGTCACCAGACTGACCAGATGTCGGGTTTTCATGCTGTCGTTTCCTTCCTCGTATGCCCGCTCCTGAGCACTGAGTTCCCTGCCTGAAGAGAAAGTTTTTACCGCGAAATGATATAGTTATAGCACGTGGGTGGCATGGTTTTTATTTTATCTCAGTGAAACCCGAAAATATCACCCTGATAGAGGGGTTGTTTTTATAGCCTGGCCTGGATATTATTTTGTTATGTTATAACAAAACATAAGAGGTTTATGATGAAACCAGATATCCATCCCGCTTATCGTACCGTGGTCTTCCACGACACCAGCGCCAATGAATATTTTAAAATTGGCTCAACCATTAGCACCGACCGCGAAATTGAGCTCGATGGTGAAACGTATCCGTACGTTACCCTTGATGTCTCATCAAAATCGCACCCGTTTATACCGGCAAGCAGAAAACGTTCTCCACGGATGGCAGCGCAGCGCGCTTCCGTAAGCGTTATGGCGGTTTTATCAATGCGAAGCGGGGCTAATCATGCAGGTACTTAACTCATTACGTAGCGCAAAACAGCGTCACCCGGATTGCCAGATAGTCAAACGCAAGGGACGCTTATATGTGATTTGCAAATCTAATCCGCGTTTTAAGGCGGTTCAGGGACGTAAAAAAAGACGCTAGACGCGTGTTTCTCGCCAGCTTTCCAGGGATCTTTTCTGTTTGCCATCGGCAGTAAAATTGTCGGTGGCAAGCCAGCCTTCAAAGGCGCTTGCCACCGCCGGCCACTCTTTGTCGAGGATTGAAAACCAGTCGGTGTCCCGGTTATGTCCTTTTGTCACCAGCGCCTGGCGAAAACGCCCCTCAAACTGAAAACCCAGACGCAGGGCCGCTTTGCGGGACGGTTCGTTCAGACTATTGCATTTCCATTCATAACGCCGGTAACCGAGGGTATCGAAAACATACTGCATCAGCAGATATTGCGCTTCTGTTGACATAGGCGTGCGGCTTAACAGGGGAGAGAAGTGAACGTGCCCCACTTCCACAACGCCGTTTTTAGGATCGATCCGCATCAGGGCCAGCGTGCCGACCGGAGATTGGGTCTGGTTATCGATGACGGTAAAGTGCATGGGATCGGATAACTCACTCACGCTCGCGACCCATCCGGCGAACGCCTCTGCGGTGGCATCGGGCTCACGCAGCAGCCACGTCCAGCTGCGGGTATCTTCGGCCTGAGCATACGCGCAGAACAGCGCGTTAGCATGCTCCACCCGCAGCGGCTCAAGCCGGCAGTAACGACCCTGAAGTACCACCCGGGACGGATGTGGACGGGGTTGCCAGTCGATAAGCGGTTCGCCCACAGGCTGCCCAAACTGATTGATTGTATTCATCTTCATCTCCGTGACGTTGAAAAGAGTTTCAGACTAATGAATTGCTGGTTCCTTAAAAAGAACCACCAGGTTATGTTTTGATGGTGCCACGAGGAGGTGAGATGAATATTCCGGGTGATGAACTGTATACCTTGCTCAATGCAGCGCTGAAAAAACGTGGCGAGGAGACGCTCCAGCGTACGCTCTATCTGGCTTTGCGGGAGGCCATTCTGAGCGGAAGACTCCGCTCCGGCAGCCAGCTTTCCGGTTCGCGCACGCTGGCCCGGCAGCTCTCCCTTTCCCGCAATACCGTCAATGCGGCGCTGGACCAGCTCACCCTCGAAGGGTATCTGCAGCGTAATCGCCAGGGAACGCGGGTAACACTGTTTGCGCAGCGTGCTGTCCCGAGGTCATTGCCGGACCCTGCCATCACGCTTGCCAGACGGGTCAGCCTGCTGCCTGCACCGGTGCCGCGGGATACCCCGGTTCTTGCCTTTACGCCGGGGACACCCGCCATTAACTATTTCCCTCTGCCGCTATGGCGGCGGTTGTATGACCGCGTGATGCGGGAGGAGGGAAGCGCCCTGTTAGGCTACGGCGACCCCGCCGGCGAGCCGTCGCTGCGGGCAGCGATTGCCCGGCACCTTGCCTTGTCCCGCGGCATTGACTGTGACGCCAGCCAGATAGTGATCACTGAAGGCGCGCTTGAGGGCGTCAACCTGTGCACGATGCTGTTGAGCGAGCCGGGGGATATCGCCTGGGTAGAAAACCCCGGCTACAGTGGGGCAAAAAGCGCGTTTGTTAAATCCGGCCTGACGATGAGGGGGATCCCGGTGGATGACGAGGGAATGTGCTGGGAGGGACTGAATGCGCCTTCTCCCGCGTTAATTTTTACCTCACCCTCACATCAGTTTCCTTACGGGAGCGTGCTCAGTGCCCGGCGGCGTCTGGCCCTGCTGGCGCTGGCCAGAGAGCATAACGCCTGGATTATTGAGGACGACTACGACAGCGAATTCCGTTATGCCGGTGAGCCCGTACCGGCGATGCTGGGAATGGTGGCGAATGCTCCCGTGGTCTATCTGGGGACGTTCAGTAAGACGCTGTTTCCGTCGCTCAGAATGGGATTCATGGTGTTGCCGCCAGCGCTGGCGACAGCGGCTCGTCCGGCCATTGGCTCGCTATTGCGCGGAGGGCATCGCGCGGAGCAACGTACCCTGGCGCTGTTTATTGAAGAGGGTCATTATGCCCGCCATCTCGCCGCCATGCGTCGGCTCTATCGCAAACGCTACCGCCAGCTGCGGGAAGTGCTGGTCACAGAGCTTCATACCCCGCACCGCATTCTGGCGGGTGAAGGCGGCATGCATCTGACGCTGGCGATAGACGGGATTGACGACCAGAAGCTGGTGGCGCAGGCGAGGGCGTTTCAGCTGGCACCCGCTGCGTTGAGCGGGTATTACCTGGAGGCGAAGCAGGGGAAAACCGGTCTGGTGTTAGGTTACGGCAATACCTCTGCTTCGCAGTTTGCGTCGGGGATCCGACGTCTTCAAGCGCTCATTACGCAGCAGCAGGGCGGGAAAGGGTAAAAACATCGTAGAAAGAGAGCTGGCCTTTAGTGGAGACCATTTTCTGCAGCTTCTCTTTTTGCACGGTTTCCACTGCCGGAGAGCGCATGATGCTGTCGATAAGCTCCCCTGGTACGAAACGCGTGTTGTACCATTCGCCGTTGTAGCAGACCCGGAAATCGAGGACATCGATATCTTCGTAACGGTAGCGTGGGTTCACGTCAAAAAAGAAAAAGGCATTAAAGACGACAAACAGCACCACCAGCAGCCAGACGGAGTCCACCAGCGTTTCGGACTTGAGCATCACAATAAGCGTCGCCAGCCAGGCGGCATACATGGCGACAAACAGGCCAGGATGTTTGCGGATAAAGCTAATGCTAAAGCGCGGGCGATTATCGCGCTTTTCGCGGACGTTAAGATCGTCGATGGTGGCGATGAGCAGGCGCTGTATCTCGGTCATTTTTTGCCTTCATGAGAGTTGACAATACAGGGTGACCGCCAATTTTAGGGGAGCCATCAGGCTGAAAAAAGTAACAGTCTGGCGCTAAAAGACCATAACAGTTGGCTCCCCAGACCCTCACAGCTTTTTGATGATTTTTGCCGGGTTACCGCCCACGACGACGTTAGCCGGAACGTCTTTCGTCACGACGGCACCGGAGGCCACCACCACATTATCCCCTATCGTGACGCCAGGGTTAATGACCGCCCGACCACCGAGCCAGACATTATTCCCAATGGTGACGGGTTTTCCAAACTCCACGCCGCTATTACGCGCTTCCGCGTCCAGGGGATGGGTAGCCGTATAAATATGCACACCCGGTGCGAGCATGCAGTTATCGCCAATATGAATGGGGCAGACATCCAGCATCACGCAATCGAAGTTAGCGTAAAAGTTTTTGCCGAGATAAATGTTATATCCATAGTCACAGCGGAAGCTCGGTTCAATATAAGCCCTTTCGCTTTGCCCCAGAAGTTCCGCCAGAATGTTCTGGCGTTCTGTTTTTTCATCCGGCGCGGTGTGGTTATAGCGATAAATCAGATGGCGGGCTCGCAGTCGGTCGGCCCGTAACGTCTCATCACCGGGGCGGTAATGTTCACCGGCAATCATCTTCTGTTTTTCTAAGCTCATGGGAAACCTCTCTGGATGTCATTACCGCAGGGTAATCGGAACAGACCAGAAGGGGAACGTTCCCGACAAGCTGGTGTGACTGTAGTCACAACATTGTTGCTGATGAACACGTTTTACACGGAGACCTGGCATACGCACAGGAGGTCTAACGGGACAGGTAAATATCGTTCAGAACGTGGCGTAGAACTCTACAGACACCTTTCAATGATTAACGGACAAATTTCCATACCGACGTTGGGATTTTGTCATACAGCTTATTCATGGTCAGCTCAGCAAGACGATGGTCAGCGGCTGAATAAAATACCGCCAGTTCATTATCAGAAAGCTCGTATTTATTCTTTTCAATGACGCGTTCGAGGGTGTCAATTGACTGACAACGTCGCAGGCGCATCAAATAATCGATCTTAGTGAGTGGTTTATCAGACATAAATTCACCTTAGTATTAGTAATTGTAATAATTTTAACAGGAAAGACTAACCGGGTTAGCTCTGCTCACGTTAACGAAACAGCGGAATAGCCGGTTTCCCGATTTACGCCATTTTTGCAAATCCTGGGCGTTAATGCCGTAACTGCTGAACAACATAAAGGTGTCATCCAGGTATTCATCAATTTGCTCAATGAGCTTATTATCTTCATTGTACTTAATTTTATAATTAAGTGCGAAGGTTGCGATATGCTCTATCAGCTCATTCAACTGTAAATTGATGGCAGACGTTGGGTCGTTTACCCAGCCATGGTTGCTTTCATCAAGGTTGGCAAGGCAGTCATGGTACAAGGATTCGCAGAGAAATTTCAACTGCGCGATATCATGCCTTTTTGGCGAGTACTCGTCCATAGCGCATCCCCTTCTGAGTGATTTCTTACTCACCGAACATCATTGTCGGGATGGATACAACATACTTAGCCACACGGGTGCGGTGTTCCTGATAACTCTAACTATAAGCCACTCTCATCAGGATTTCATCGCGCTATTACGAAAAATTACAAATAAAACTGCAGACTGCGAGCGTTAACGCAATTGTTCCTCCACAAGAGAACTTTTTGAACCCAATTAACACTGGCTTTTTATCGCTTCCTTACCTTTCATTGGCTTAGCGTAAACAACGAGAAAAGTTCAGTTCCGGAGTTCTCTTTGTCAGAACTTCTTATTAGGAATATTCCTAACAACTTAAGCGGGGAAATGAAATTAAAAAAATCCTGAATTCACCGATTAAGTTATCCGTTAATTGTGATATGTCTAATTAAGATGGCAGAAAATAAATGGAACGACAATAAGCGTAATTTATGATTTTTTCTGAAAATGAAAAAGGCCGCGAATGCGGCCTTTTTATCATGTGGAACCGGTATCAGTGAGGTTCTACCGAATGACTGTGCTCAATATCTTCATTCTTACGGCTGAAGCGGCGGCGAACCACCACGAAGAACACCGGTACGAAGAAGATAGCCAGTACGGTCGCGGTGATCATACCGCCCATAACCCCTGTACCAACCGCGTTCTGCGCGCCGGAGCCCGCACCGGAGCTGATAACCAGCGGCAGTACGCCGAGGATAAACGCCAGGGACGTCATCAGGATAGGGCGCAGACGCATACGAACCGCCTCCAGCGTCGCCTCAATCAGACCTTTGCCTTCTTTCTCCATCAGATCTTTGGCGAATTCGACGATAAGTATCGCGTTCTTCGCCGACAAGCCAATGGTTGTCAGCAGGCCTACCTGGAAGTACACGTCGTTGGTCAGTCCACGGAACGTCGCCGCAAGCAGCGCACCGATAACCCCGAGTGGCACCACCAGCATAACCGAGAACGGAATCGACCAGCTCTCATACAGTGCCGCCAGACACAGGAAGACCACAATCAGTGAAATGGCGTACAGAGCAGGGGCCTGGTTACCGGACAGACGTTCCTGATAGGACATACCGGTCCAGTCATAGCCGATACCCGAAGGCAGTTTGCTTGCCAGTTCTTCCATCAGGTTCATGGCTTCACCGGTGCTTCGGCCCGGCGCGGCCTGACCCAGGATCTCCATAGATGGCAGACCGTTATAGCGTTCCAGACGCGGTGAACCATACTCCCAGCGCGACGTAGAGAACGCCGAGAACGGCACCATCTGACCGTTGCTGCCACGCACGAACCAGTTATTGATATCGTTCGGCAACATACGGTATTGCGCTTCTGACATCACGTACACTTTCTTCACACGACCGCGGTCGATGAAGTCGTTAACGTAGCTACCGCCCCAGGCTGCACCCAGCGTGGTATTGATGTCACTGATGGACACGCCCAGCGCCTGAGCTTTCTCCTGGTCGATGTCGATTTTGAACTGCGGCGTATCTTCCAGGCCGTTTGGACGCACGCCGACCAGCAGGTCAGGATGTTTCGCGACTTCACCAAACAACTGGTTACGCGCCTGCGTCAGTTTTTCGTGACCCAGACCGCCCTGGTCGATCAGCTGGAAGTCGAAACCGGTCGCGGTACCCAGTTCAACAATCGCTGGCAGGTTGAAGGCGAAGACCATCGCATCTTTAATCTGCGAGAAGGTGCCCATTGCACGGCCGGTAATGGCCTCAACTTTATTCTCTTTACCCGGGCGTTCCGCCCAGTCTTTCAGAGAGACGAAGGCGATACCGGTGTTCTGACCACGACCCGCAAAACCAAAGCCGTTAACCGCAAACACGGACTCAACGTTGGCTTTCTCTTTGGTGAGGTAGTAGTCCGTCACTTCATCCAGCACTTTTTGGGTACGCTCTTGCGACGCACCCGCCGGAAGCTGTGCCATCGTCAGGAACACGCCCTGGTCTTCATCCGGCAGGAACGAGCTTGGCAGACGAACGAACAGGAAAGCCATGCCTACCACGATGATGATATAGAGCAGCAGATAACGACCGGTGCTGCGCAGGATGTTACCCACGCTGTCGGTGTAGTGGTGCGTGCTCTTATCAAACATGCGGTTAAACCAGCCGAAGAATCCTTTGTGCTCGCCATGGCCGCCTTTCTGAATCGGCTTCAGCATCGTGGCACACAGCGCAGGCGTCAGGATCAACGCCACCAGCACCGACAGCGCCATCGCCGAGACGATGGTAATCGAGAACTGACGGTAAATCGCACCGGTAGAGCCCCCGAAGAAGGCCATCGGGATAAATACCGCAGACAGAACCATCGCAATACCGACCAGCGCGCCCTGGATCTGACCCATTGATTTACGGGTCGCTTCCTTCGGCGGCAGACCCTCTTCCGCCATGACACGCTCGACGTTTTCTACCACCACGATGGCGTCATCCACCAGCAAGCCGATGGCGAGCACCATCCCGAACATCGTCAGGGTGTTTATCGAGAAGCCAAAGGCCGCGAGGATGGCAAATGTCCCCAGCAGAACGACCGGAACGGCGATAGTGGGGATAAGCGTTGCACGGAAGTTTTGCAGGAACAGATACATTACCAGGAAGACCAGAATGATCGCTTCTGCCAGCGTTTTCACCACTTCGTGGATCGAGATTTTAACGAACGGCGTGGTGTCGTACGGATAAACGATCTTCAGACCTGACGGGAAGAACGGTTCCATTTTCTTCAGTTCTGCACGGATCGCCGTGGCGGTGTCCAGGGCGTTAGCGCCTGTCGCCAGTTTGATCCCCAGACCCGAAGCTGGTTTACCGTTGAACTTCGCGATGATGTCGTAGTTCTCACCGCCCAGCTCAACTTTCGCCACGTCGCGCAGGCGAACCTGCGAGCCGTCCTGATTCACTTTCAGCAGAATTTTGCTGAACTCATCAGCGGAGGTCAGACGGGTTTGCGCGATGATCGAGGCGTTAAGCTGCTGGCCTTTCACCGGCGGCGTACCGCCTAACTGGCCGGCTGCCACCTGGGCGTTCTGCGCTTTAATGGCGTTAATCACGTCAACCGGGGTCAACTGGAAGTTGTTCAGTTTGTTCGGATCCATCCAGATACGCATCGCGTACTGGGAACCGAACAGCTGCACGTCACCCACACCGGACGTACGGCTGATGGCGTCCTTCATGTTGGCGCCCACGTAGTCGGAAATATCCTCCTGCGTCATGGTGCCGTTGGTGTTGATAACGCCGACAACCATCAGGAAGCTACTGGACGATTTCTCAACGCTCACGCCCTGCTGTTGCACTTCCTGCGGCAGCAATGGCATCGCCAGCTGCAGCTTGTTCTGCACCTGAACCTGCGCAATGTCAGCATCCGTACCTGACTCGAAGGTCAGGGTGATCTGCACGGTACCGGTGGAGTCACTGTTTGAGGACATGTACATCAGGTTATCGATACCGTTCATGTTTTGTTCGATAACCTGCGTGACGGTGTCCTGCACCGTTTTCGCATCAGCCCCTGGATAGGTTGCGGAAATTGTCACCGCCGGTGGCGCAATCGTTGGATATTGCGCGACAGGCAGCTTCAGGATCGCAAGTCCCCCAGCCAGCATGATGATAATGGCGATCACCCACGCAAATATGGGGCGATCGATAAAGAAATTAGGCATGTCTTAACGGCTCCTGTTTAAGTTAAGACTTGGTTTGTTCTGACTGGCCAGCGGCCGAAGCTTGTTGTTTATCGTCAGATTTCACTTCCTGTGCTTTAACCTGCGCGCCAGGACGAACTTTTTGCAAACCAGTAACAATCACGCGATCGCCATCTTTCAGACCTTCCGTCACCAGCCATTTATCGCCAATCGCCTGGGTTGCGGTGATATTGCGCATTTCGACTTTGTCATCTGCCCCAACAACCAGTGCGCTCGCATCGCCGCGTGGCGTACGGGTCACACCCTGCTGTGGAACCAGAAGGGCGGTAGGATTCGTTCCTTCTTCCAGACGCGCGCGAACAAACATTCCTGGCAGCAGATTTTTGTCAGGGTTCGGGAAAATCGCACGTAAGGTGATGGAACCGGTGGTCTGGTCGACCGTCACATCAGAGAACTCCAGGGTACCTTCCTGCGGGAACTTGATACCGTCGTTGGTAATCAGCTCCACTTTGGCTTTGCCGTTTTCCTGTTTCAGGGTGCCGTTAGCCAGCTCCTGTTTCAGACGCAGGAAGTCGTTGCTGGACTGCGTAACGTCAACGTAGATCGGGTCAAGCTGCTGTACGGTCGCCAGCGCCGTGGTCTGACCGTTCTGCACCAGCGCTCCTTCCGTCACGGAAGACTTACCAATACGACCGCTGATAGGGGAGGTCACTTTGGTATAGGCCAGGTTGATGCGCGCGGTTTCAACGGCCGCTTTCGCTGCTACCACAGCCGCGTTCGCCTGCTGGGCATCCGCCAGGGCAGTATCGTAATCCTGTTGGCTGATGTATTTAGTACCGAGCAGTTTCTGATAACGGTTCAGCGTCAACTGGGCAATTTTGGCTGCGGCTTGCGCTTTCGCCAGGTCGCCTTTCGCGCTTTCATACGATGCCTGATAGGTTGCAGGATCAATCTGATACAGAGACTCACCGGCCTGCACATCACCGCCTTCAGTAAAGTTACGTTTCAGGATAATGCCGCTAACCTGAGGACGCACTTCCGCAATGCGGTAAGCATTTGTACGGCCGGGTAATTCGGTGGTGATTTGTAGAGGTTCAGATTTGAGCGTCACGACGCCTACTTCTGGCGCCTGCTGAGCTCCTTGTTGAGCCGGTTTGTCGTCACATCCTGTTAGCGCTAAGCTGCCTGAGAGCATCAGAACGACCGCCAGAGGCGTTAACCCTCTGTTTTTGTTCATATGTAAACCTCGAGTGTCCGATTTCAAATTGATCAATGGTCCTGAGTCCAAAAACCCATTGCTGCGTTTATATTATCGTCATGCTATGGTACATACATTCACAAATGTATGTAAATCTGACTCCTGTAAATTCACTCACCTATGGCACGAAAAACCAAACAACAAGCGCTGGAAACCCGACAACACATTCTGGATGTGGCAATACGTTTGTTTTCCCAGCAGGGGGTGTCATCCACCTCGCTGGCTCAAATTGCTCAGGCTGCCGGTGTGACGCGGGGAGCGATTTACTGGCATTTTAAAGACAAGTCAGATCTGTTCAGTGAAATCTGGGAGCTTTCAGAGTCCAGCATTAGCGATCTCGAGAGTGAGTATCGGGCAAAATTCCCTGACGATCCACTCTCAGTATTAAGAGAAATATTAGTATATATCCTTGAAGCGACGGTAGTTGAAGAACGTCGCTGTAGATTCAATCTGTCAATGCAACACCCCTTTCAATTATCTCTTTCGGTGTTT
>ERZ808227.84-NODE-84-length-15654-cov-6.474710_pt1 | contig 15654 bp, 14 predicted proteins | sample MGYA00521246_ERZ808227 | MGnify/ENA primary metagenome ERZ808227 (study PRJEB31515, sample SAMN02934712) | indoor metagenome | biome: House; feature: Kitchen Counter; material: surface | place: USA: Illinois | collected 2012-02-11 ... | reverse complement strand
CCTTTATGGTGCGCGAAGGGCTGTTTGACGACGTCGATGCCGCCGTGACCTGGCACCCGGAGGCCTTTGCCGGGATGTTTAACGTCAGCACGCTGGCCAATATTCAGGCCGCCTGGCGTTTTAAGGGGGTGGCGGCACATGCGGCCAACTCTCCGCATCTGGGGCGCAGCGCGCTGGATGCGGTGACGCTGATGACTACCGGCACCAACTTCCTCAACGAACACATTATTGAGAAAGCGCGCGTCCATTACGCCATTACCGATACCGGCGGGATTTCGCCTAACGTGGTGCAGGCGCAGGCCGAAGTGCTGTACCTGATCCGCGCCCCGGAGATGGCCGATGCGCAGCAAATCTACGACCGTATCGAAAAAATCGCCCAGGGCGCGGCGCTGATGACCGAAACCACCGTCGAGTGCCGCTTTGATAAAGCCTGCTCCAGTTACCTGCCAAACCGCACGCTTGAGGCGGCGATGTATCGCGCCCTGCAGCACTACGGCACGCCGGACTGGACGGAGGAAGAACACGCCTTTGCCCGCGAGATCCGCTCTACGCTGACGCCCAACGATCTGCAAAACAGCCTGAAAAATATTGCCGCCACGGGTGGCGAAGCGGGTAAAGCCTTTGCTCGTCGTCATCAGGCGACGCTGCTGGTGGATGAAGTCGCGCCTTACGCCATCACCGATAACGTGCTGGCGGGTTCAACCGATGTGGGTGACGTCAGCTGGAAAATGCCGGTTGCCCAGTGCTTCAGCCCCTGCTTTACCGTCGGCACGCCGCTGCACACCTGGCAGCTGGTGGCGCAGGGACGAACCTCGATTGCTCACAAAGGGATGCTGCTGGCCGGGAAAGTGATGGGCGCAACCGCGCTGAATCTGCTGCAGGATGCGGCGCTGCTGAAAAAATGCCGTGAAGAGTTTGAACAACACATACAAGAAAAACCGTACGTGTGTCCGATCCCACCGGGCGTGACACCGTCACCTTTAAAATAAAAAAACACAACACAACAACACAACACTCCCGAGGAACGCCCATGAGTATGTCATCCATACCTTCGCATTCCCCATCCGGTAAGCTCTATGGCTGGGTTGAAAGGATCGGCAATAAAGTGCCGCACCCTTTCCTGCTTTTTATCTATCTGATTGTGATATTGATGGTTGCCACCGCCGTGCTCTCCGCCTTTGACGTTAGCGTGCGCAGCCCGGCCGACGGCAGCCTGGTGGCGGTGAAAAATCTGCTGAGCATTGAGGGATTGCACTGGTTTTTACCCAATGTGATTAAAAACTTCAGCGGCTTCGCTCCGCTGGGTGCCATTCTGGCGCTGGTGCTGGGGGCCGGGCTCGCGGAGCGCGTGGGCCTGTTACCGGCCCTGATGGTGAAAATGGCCTCTCATGTCAGCGCGCGTTACGCCAGCTACATGGTGCTGTTTATCGCCTTCTTCAGCCATATCTCTTCCGACGCCGCGCTGGTGATCATGCCGCCGATGGGGGCGCTGATCTTCCTCGCCGTCGGGCGTCACCCGGTGGCAGGACTGCTGTCGGCGATTGCCGGCGTCGGATGCGGTTTTACCGCCAATTTGCTGATTGTGACTACCGATGTTCTGCTGTCCGGCATCAGTACCGAGGCGGCGAAAACCCTCGATGCGGCCATGCACGTCAGCGTGATCGACAACTGGTACTTTATGGCAAGCTCGGTCATTGTCCTGACGATTGTTGGCGGGCTGATTACCGATAAAATCATTGAGCCGCGTCTGGGGAAATGGGAAGGCCGTAGCGATGAAAAACTGGAGACACTGAGTAAAGAACAGCGCTTCGGCCTGCGCGTGGCGGCCGTTGTCTCGCTGGCCTTTATCGCGCTGGTGGCGTTGATGGTGGTGCCGGAAAACGGGATATTGCGCGATCCCGTTAAACATACCGTCCTGCCCTCGCCGTTTATTCAGGGCATTGTGCCGTTGATTATCCTGTTTTTCTTTGTCGTATCGCTCGCCTACGGTATCGCCACTGGCAAAATCCGCCGCCAAGGCGATCTGCCGCAGCTGATGATCGAGCCGATGAAAGAGATGGCTGGCTTTATCGTGATGGTGTTCCCGCTGGCGCAGTTTGTGGCCATGTTTAACTGGAGCAACATGGGCAAGTTTATGGCCGTTGGCCTGACCGACGCGCTGGAAGCTGCCGGGCTAAGCGGCGTACCGGCGTTTGTCGGTCTGGCGCTGCTCTCGTCGCTGCTGTGCATGTTTATCGCCAGCGGCTCCGCCATCTGGTCGATTCTGGCGCCGATCTTCGTACCGATGTTTATGATGCTTGGGTTCCACCCGGCCTTCGCGCAGATCCTGTTCCGCATCGCAGACTCCTCAGTCATTCCCCTTGCGCCGGTTTCGCCATTTGTTCCGCTGTTTTTAGGCTTCCTGCAGCGCTATAAACCCGAGGCGAAACTGGGTACCTACTATTCGCTGGTTTTACCCTATCCGCTTATCTTTTTAGGGGTATGGCTGGTGATGTTAGTGGCGTGGTATCTTGTCGGCCTGCCGATTGGACCGGGGATCTACCCGAGGCTGAACTAAAGGAATGAAGATGCTGAGATTACTCGAAGATAAGATTGCGACGCCGCTTGGGCCGCTGTGGGTGATCGCCGATGAGCAGGGTTGTCTGCGCGCGGTTGAGTGGGAAGAGCACAGCGACCGCATGGAAGAACTGCTCGATATCCACTACCGCGTACAGGGGTATGAACGTATCCGCGCCACCAACCCGGGCGGACTGAGCGACAAGCTTACAGCGTACTTTGAAGGCGATCTCAGCATCATTGACAGCCTGCCAACTGCCACGGCCGGCACGCCTTTCCAGCGCGAAGTGTGGCAGGCGCTGCGGGCTATTCCCTGCGGACAGGTCATGCATTATGGGCAGCTCGCGGAGCAACTCGGTCGCGCCGGGGCCGCACGCGCAGTGGGGGCCGCGAATGGCGCTAACCCGGTCAGTATTGTGGTGCCCTGCCATCGCGTAATTGGCCGCAACGGTACCCTCACCGGCTATGCCGGCGGGGTGCAGCGAAAAGAGTGGTTACTGCGTCACGAAGGGTATCTCTTGCTGTAATTCCCAGGCTTTTTGTGCTTAATTTTCTTCCGGTTAGGCTAAAAATCCATAATCAAGCTGTGGAATTTCAAGAAGATGGCGACATGATGCCGTCTCTTGTCCTTATTGAGGGTTTGTCAGGCTTACGTACTTACCAAAAAGATGTTAAAATTGACCAATATCAATTAAGGCTTGAGCAAACCTATGATCCCGGAAAAGCGAATTATACGACGCATTCAGTCTGGCGGTTGTGCTATCCATTGCCAGGATTGCAGCATCAGCCAGCTCTGTATCCCGTTTACCCTGAATGAACACGAACTTGATCAGCTTGATAATATCATCGAGCGTAAAAAGCCGATTCAGAAAGGGCAGACGCTGTTTAAAGCCGGAGACGAACTGAAATCGCTCTATGCTATCCGTTCTGGCACCATCAAGAGCTACACCATCACCGAACAGGGTGACGAGCAGATCACCGGCTTCCATCTGGCAGGCGACCTGGTGGGCTTTGATGCCATTGGCACGGGTCACCATCCGAGCTTTGCTCAGGCCCTTGAAACCTCAATGGTTTGCGAGATCCCGTTTGAAACCCTGGACGATCTGTCCGGCAAGATGCCTAACCTGCGTCAGCAGATGATGCGTCTGATGAGCGGTGAGATCAAAGGCGATCAGGACATGATCCTGCTGCTTTCCAAAAAGAATGCAGAAGAGCGTCTGGCGGCGTTTATCTATAACCTCTCCCGCCGCTTTGCCGAGCGTGGTTTCTCTCCGCGTGAATTCCGTCTGACCATGACCCGTGGCGATATCGGTAACTACCTGGGCCTGACCGTGGAAACCATTAGCCGTCTGCTGGGCCGTTTCCAGAAAAGCGGAATGCTGGCCGTTAAAGGTAAATACATCACCATCGAAAACGGTGAAGCGCTGGCCGTTCTTGCCGGGCATGCCCGCAACGTGGCATAACGCCCCGCAGATAACCTGCCAGACCCATAAATTTCCATGATTTATGGGTCTGGCCTGTAACACGTCCGTTCACTGACAGTTTCACCGCAGTACGTCACCACACAGTAACCTGGAAGGTTCTCGTTGAGGTTATGAATTGAGAGAAAGTTTGTTTTTCGTTTCAGTCGTGATCGCCTCAGTGACCTTTATCTTCATCTGGATCATGCTTGTCGGCCCAATGAAGGGGGAAGAAAAAACCTATGTTCAGGATTCCACGACGTTTGCGATAGTGGTGATGGTACTGCTGTTTATTGCATTTATCGCAGTCACCGCGACGGTGCTTTTCCTCTGATAAATTTTCATGAATTATTGATCTGGCAAAACTTCCCCTCTGTTTCATTCAGGATATATAGGTTACTCTTTTAATTACAGACTGTGGTGACAGTAGTAAGGAGACCTGTATGGCAAAGTATCAAAACATGCTGGTAGCTATCGATCCGAATCAGGACGATCAGCCGGCATTACGACGTGCTGTGTATTTACATCAACGGATTGGTGGCAAAATCAAAGCGTTTTTGCCGATCTATGACTTCTCGTATGAGATGACCACCCTTCTGTCGCCTGACGAGCGCACCGCGATGCGTCAGGGCGTGATCAGCCAGCGTACCGCGTGGATCCGCGAACAGGCTAAATATTACCTGGAAGCGGGTGTGCCCATTGATATTAAAGTGGTGTGGCATAACCGGCCTTTCGAAGCCATCATCCAGGAAGTCGTTGCCGGTGGACACGACCTGCTGCTGAAGATGACGCATCAGCATGACAAGCTGGAATCCGTGATCTTCACACCAACCGACTGGCATCTGCTGCGTAAATGCCCTTGCCCGGTCTGGATGGTGAAAGACCAGCCGTGGCCTGAAGGCGGGAAAGCCGTTGTGGCAGTGAATCTCGCCAGCGAAGAGGATTATCACAATTCGCTGAACGAAAAGCTGGTCAAGGAGACCATCCAGCTGGCTGACCAGGTTAACCACACCGAAGTGCATCTGGTGGGAGCCTACCCGGTTACCCCGATCAATATCGCCATTGAGCTGCCTGAATTTGACCCGAGCGTGTACAACGACGCGATCCGTGGCCAGCACCTGCTCGCAATGAAAGCGCTGCGCCAGAAATTCAGCATTGATGAAAAAATGACCCATGTGGAGAAAGGCTTGCCTGAAGAGGTGATCCCGGATTTAGCCGAACATCTGCAGGCCGGGATTGTGGTGCTGGGCACCATTGGACGAACCGGGATCTCTGCCGCGTTCCTCGGCAATACCGCTGAACAGGTAATCGATCATCTGCGCTGTGACCTGCTGGTGATCAAGCCGGATGAGTACCAGACGCCGGTTGAGCTGGACGATCCGGAAGACGATTACCCCCTAACGCCCGGCGGCGCAGGCTTGCCTGGCCTACAAAACCGTAGGCCGGGTAAGCGTCAGCGCCACCCGGCAATAAAAAAACCGCCGAATTCGGCGGTTTTTTCGTTTCAATGCAACTTACAACGCTTTCAAAATCGCATCCACACTGGCCTTGGCATCGCCAAACAGCATGTGGGTGTTCTCTTTGAAGAACAGCGGGTTCTGCACCCCGGCATAACCGGTATTCATGGAGCGTTTAAACACAATAACGTTCTGCGCCTTCCACACTTCAAGAACCGGCATCCCGGCGATTGGGCTACGCGGATCGTCCTGCGCTGCCGGGTTAACGGTGTCGTTAGCGCCAATGACCAGCACGGTGTCGGTGTCCGAGAAATCGTCGTTGATCTCGTCCATCTCCAGCACGATATCGTAAGGCACTTTCGCTTCCGCCAGCAGCACGTTCATGTGGCCTGGCAGACGCCCTGCCACCGGGTGAATACCAAAGCGAACCTTGATGCCGCGCGCGCGCAGCTTCTCAGTGATCTCGGCAACCGGATACTGCGCCTGCGCCACTGCCATGCCGTAGCCCGGGGTAATGATGACCGAGTGCGAGTTTTTCAGCATCTCGGCGGTATCTTCCGCGCTGATCTCACGGTGCTCACCCACTTCTTCGTCAGCGCCGGTTGAAGAGCCGTCGGAACCAAAACCCCCGGCGATAACGCTGATGAACGAACGGTTCATCGCCTTACACATGATGTAAGACAGAATCGCACCCGAAGAACCTACCAGCGCACCGGTAACAATCAGCAGGTCGTTGCTCAGCATGAAACCCGCTGCCGCCGCTGCCCAACCGGAGTAGGAGTTCAGCATGGAGACCACCACTGGCATATCCGCACCACCAATGGAGGCCACCAGGTGCCAGCCAAACGCCAGCGCAATGATCGTCATCACCAGTAACGCCAGTACCTGCAGGCCCACACTTTCGGTACGCACGAAGACCACCAGCAGCACAAACGAGACCACCAGCGCCGCCAGATTCAGCTTATGACGGTTTGGCAGCATCAGCGGTTTTGAGGAGATCTTCCCGCGCAGTTTGCCGAAGGCGACAATGGAGCCGGTGAAGGTGACCGCACCGATGAAGATACCGAGGAACACTTCCGTCAGGTGGATGTTCACCAGAATCGGTTCCAGACCCGGCGTGTGGTACAGGTAGCTGTTGAAGCCTACCAGCACCGCAGCCAGGCCCACGAAGCTGTGAAGAATCGCAACCAGCTCCGGCATCTCGGTCATTTCAACGCGTTTCGCCAGACGAATACCAATCGCCCCACCGATGATCATCGCCACCAGGATCCACGCCACGTTGCCGGTATCCGGCCCGAAGATGGTGGCAATCAGCGCAATCGCCATCCCGGCGATACCAAAGTTATTTCCCTGCTGAGACGTTTCGTGTTTGGAAAGCCCCGCCAGACTGAAAATAAACAGGATTGCAGCAACAATGTATGCGGCTGTCACTAATCCTCCAGACATATGCTACCCCTTAGCCTTTACGAAACATTTTCAGCATGCGCTGAGTCACGGTGAAACCACCGAAAATATTGATACTGGCGATCAGCACTGCGATAAAGCTCAGGAAGCTGATCCAGCCGCCGTGACCAATCTGAAGTAATGCCCCCACCACGATGATCCCGGAAATGGCGTTGGTCACCGACATCAGCGGCGTATGCAGCGCATGGGAGACGTTCCACACCACGTAGTACCCTACGACACAGGAGAGCGCGAAGACGGTAAAGTGGCCGAGGAACTCTTTCGGGGCAACGTCAGCCAGCCAGCCGAACAGAATAATCGCCAGCGCCATGAGCGCGTATTTGCGCCACGGTGACGCAGGTTTGGCAGGCTCTTTCGGCTCAGGCGCCGCTTTTGGCGCTGCCTGAGGCTGGGCCGAGACCTGAATCGGTGGCGCAGGCCAGGTGATTTCACCTTCACGGACCACGGTGACGCCGCGCACCACCACATCGTCAAAATCAATGGCGATGTTGCCGTCTTTCTCTTTACAGAGCAGCTTCAGCAGGTTGACGAGGTTAGTACCGTACAGCTGAGAAGACTGGGTTGGCAGGCGGCCTGGCAGGTCGGTATAACCGATCACCTTCACGCCGTTAGCGGTCGTGGTCACCTGATTCGGTACGGTATATTCACAGTTACCGCCGTTTTGCGCGGCCAGGTCGACAATGACGCTGCCCGGCTTCATGGAATCCACCATTTCACGGGTGATCAGCTTCGGTGCCGGTTTACCCGGAATCAGCGCGGTGGTGACAATAATATCGACATCTTTCGCCTGCGCGGCGAAGAGTGCCATTTCGGCTTTGATAAAGGCTTCGGACATCACCTTCGCATAACCATCACCGCTCCCCGCTTCTTCCTTAAAGTCCAGCTCAAGGAATTCGGCGCCCATACTCTGGACCTGTTCCTTCACTTCAGGACGGGTGTCAAATGCGCGTACGATAGCGCCCAGGCTGTTTGCCGCACCGATGGCGGCAAGACCCGCCACGCCCGCGCCAATCACCATGACTTTTGCCGGGGGGACTTTACCCGCAGCGGTGATTTGACCGGTAAAGAAGCGACCAAATTCGTGGGCGGCTTCCACAATAGCGCGGTAACCGGCGATGTTTTCCATGGAGCTTAAGGCATCCAGCGACTGCGCACGCGAAATACGCGGCACGGAGTCCATCGCCATCACCGTCACGCCACGGGCCGCCAGCTTCTCCATCAGTTCAGGATTTTGCGCAGGCCAGATAAAGCTCACCAGCGTCGTCCCTGGATTCAACAGTGCAATCTCACTCTCTTCCGGTGCGTTGACCTTCAGAATAACCGGCGACTGCCAGACGCCAGCACCGTCGACCACCTCCGCACCAGCCTGGATAAAAGCGTCGTCATCGAAACTCGCCAGTTTGCCTGCGCCGCTTTCAACCGCGACGGTAAAACCCAGTTTCAGCAGTTGCTCCACCGTTTTCGGTGTTGCCGCTACGCGGGTTTCATTGGCTAACCGTTCTTTTGGTACCCCAATACGCATAGTTTTCCCTTCCATCGGTTTTTGATGATGGTTTATCGATAAATGACCGCGGTTTGTATCAATTTTCGCCAACGCACGCGCGACGCGAGATGATTAACCCCGGAAAATAAAACAGTAACAAACTGTCTATAACCTACTGAAAATAGCGCCCGTGATCTACCGCCAGAAAACACTATTTCTTACTTTATCTGTGAAAAATAAGCGATCGGCGTCACTGACAGTGATATTTACCTTAAATTCTTCGCCGGAACCGATAAATCGCGCAAGCGAAGCGGTAAAAACATGATATAGCGCCATAAGAGAACAACTTATTAACATTAAATTAACTTGTAAAAGTCATAAGCTTTATCAGTTTTACTTGTCAAACGCCTGTTTTTTCAACATATCACTAAATGTTATCGAATTCGGTGATTCAGTGAGCACAGGCTGTGAAAAATGGCGCAGACAGCGACAGGTTTTAAATGCAATAATCGGGACCGTCTCAAATTAACAACAATACCAGTACATGGTTTGCGCAAGGCGAAGGATTATTTTTATGAAGCTTAAGAACACACTCCTGGCGTCCGCACTTCTTTGTGGGACCGCCCTGTCTGCGAATGCCGCAACAGAGTTAACGCCGGAGCAAGCGGCAGCGTTAAAACCTTTTGACCATACGGTCATTGTGGGTCGTTATAATTCTATTGGCGATGCCGTCGCCGCTGCATCAAAAGCCGCTGATAAAAACGGGGCGGCCTCGTTTTACGTTGTTGACCAGTCTGACTATGGCAACAGCGGTAACCAGCGTGTGACCATTGCGCTGTACAAAGACAATGCGCCAAAAGCTGACGCACCGAAAAACCGCGTAATCAACGGTGTCGTTGAGTTGCCGAAAGATCAGGCGATTGAGCTGGAACCTTACGACACGGTTACCGTTCAGGGCTTCTACCGCAGCCAGCCTGAAGTGAACGATGCCATCACCAAAGCCGCGAAAGCGAAAGGTGCATACTCTTTCTACATCGTGCGTCAGGTCGATGCCAACCAGGGCGGCAACCAGCGTATTACCGCATTCATCTATAAAGAAGATGCGAAAAAACGTGTTCTGCAAAGTCCGGATGCGATCCCGGCTGATTCAGAAGCGGGTCGCGCAGCGCTGGCGAAAGGCGGCGAAGAAGCGAAGAAAGTTGAAATCCCTGGCGTAGCAACCTCTGCTGCACCCAGTGCTGAAGTGGGCCGTTTCTTTGAAACGCAATCCACAAAAGGTGGCCGTTATTCCGTGACGCTGCCAGACGGCACCAAAATTGAAGAGCTGAACAAAGCCACTGCTGCGCAGATGGTGCCGTTCGACAGCATCAAGTTTACCGGCAACTACGGCAACATGACGGAAGTCTCTTATCAGGTCGCGAAGCGTGCGGCGAAGAAAGGGGCGAAGTACTACCATATTACCCGCCAGTGGCAGGAACGTGGTAACAACGTGACCATCAGCGCCGATCTGTACAAGTAACAAAACCGTTTACGAAAGGCGGCGCAATGCCGCCTTTTTTGTTACTTTTTTTGAATTTCTGCCACACGTCATTGCATGCTTTCGTTACACTCCGTAAAATCCCGCGCCTTAGTGTGATCCACCATTTTTATGCGCCTGTGCGAAATAATTATTCTGGATTTGGACCTTTCATAACAGGAAGCCAATGGAAAAGAAACTTGGCCTGAGTGCTCTGACTGCACTCGTTTTAAGCTCGATGCTGGGTGCGGGCGTATTCAGTTTGCCGCAAAACATGGCGGCCGTCGCAAGCCCTGCCGCACTGCTCATTGGCTGGGGCATTACGGGCGTTGGAATAATGCTGCTGGCCTTCGCCATGCTGCTGCTCACCCGCATTCGCCCCGATCTGGACGGCGGGATTTTCACCTATGCCCGTGAAGGTTTCGGCGAGCTGATTGGCTTCTGTTCCGCGTGGGGATACTGGCTGTGTGCGGTTATCGCCAATGTCTCTTATCTGGTTATTGTCTTTTCGGCGCTCAGTTTCTTTACCGATACCCCAGCGCTACGCCTCTTTGGCGACGGCAATACCTGGCAGTCTATTGTCGGCGCCTCGGTGTTGCTGTGGTTCGTTCACTGGCTGGTGCTGCGTGGCGTACAAACCGCCGCCAGCATTAACCTGGTCGCGACCCTCGCGAAGCTGGTTCCGCTTGGCCTGTTTATCATTCTGGCCTTTATCGCGTTTCGTCTCGACGTGTTTACGCTCGATTTCAGCGGCATGGCGCTTGGCGTCCCGGTCTGGGAGCAGGTGAAAAATACGATGCTGATCACCCTGTGGGTGTTTATCGGGGTTGAAGGCGCGGTCGTGGTGTCAGCCCGTGCCCGCAATAAACGTGACGTTGGCCGTGCCACGCTGCTGGCCGTGCTGGCGGCGCTGGGAGTGTATCTGCTGGTCACGCTGCTGTCGCTGGGCGTGGTGGCGCGTCCTGAGCTGGCCGAAATGCGTAACCCGTCAATGGCCGGACTGATGGTGAAAATGCTCGGTCCCTGGGGCGATGTGGTGATTGCTGCGGGCCTGATTATCTCCGTCTGTGGGGCTTACCTGAGCTGGACCATCATGGCGGCGGAAGTGCCGTTCCTGGCCTCTACGCACAAAGCATTTCCTCGCCTGTTTGCGCGTCAGAACAAAAACAATGCGCCTGCCGCGTCACTGTGGCTGACCAACATCAGCGTTCAGGTCTGCCTTGTTCTGATCTGGCTCACAGGTTCAGACTATAACACCCTGTTGACCATCGCCTCGGAAATGATTCTGGTACCCTATTTCTTAGTGGGCGCCTATTTGTTAAAAATTGCCACACGCCCGGTGCATTATGTCGTGGGTGTCGGAGCCTGTATTTACGGCCTGTGGTTGTTGTATGCTCCCGGGCCTATGCATCTGCTGCTGTCGGTGGTGTTGTACGCGCCGGGGCTGCTGGTGTTTATCTACGCCCGCCACACGCATCAGCTGGAGAATGCGCTGAAACGCCGTGAAATGGCATTAATTGGACTGTTACTGGTTGCTGCCGTACCGGCAACCTGGATGTTGATGGGATAGCATCGCCTTTCCCATTGTTGAACTGCAAAGGAGAATACGATGGGAAATGCACAGCTTCGTCCAATACTGATCACCGGTGGAGGCCGTCGAATCGGCCTCGCCCTCGCCCATCATTTTCTTAACCTTCGCCAGCCGGTCATTGTCAGCTATCGTACCGAATATCCGTCAATTGAAGGACTGCGCAAAGCCGGAGCGGTCTGCATTCAGGCTGATTTTTCAACCGATGACGGCATTCTGGCCTTTGCGGAAAAGGTGAAATCCACCACCACGGCTCTGCGTGCGATTATCCATAACGCCAGCGCATGGCAGGCCGAAAAGTCCGGCACATCACTCAGCGCAACGCTCTCCACCATGTTGCAGATCCACGTCAACGCGCCTTATCTGCTTAACCATGCGCTACAGGATCTGCTGCGCGGGCATGGACATGCTGCGGGCGATATCATTCACTTCACCGATTATGTGGTAGAGCGTGGAAGCGACAAGCACATCGCCTATGCGGCCAGTAAAGCCGCACTGGATAACATGACGCGCTCGTTTGCCCGTAAACTCGCCCCGGAGGTGAAGGTCAACGCGATCGCCCCGGCGATGATTTTGTTCAACGAAAACGATGATGCGGAGTACCGTCAGCAGGCGCTGAATAAGTCGCTCATGAAAATTGCGCCGGGCGAAAAAGAGGTGATCGACCTGGTGGATTACCTGCTCACCAGTTGCTATGTCACCGGCAGAACCTTTGCCGTGGACGGCGGCCGGCCGCTGCGCTAGTGAAAATATCGGAACCGGCGTTAATGTTGAAAGATTAATGGAAGGTTAAGGTTCCGCGGTGTATGTTGGCTTATTTCACGAAAACAGACGTTGTATGAATAAGATTGTTTATGTTGAAGACGAACCCGAAGTCGGGCAACTGATTGCCGCCTATCTGGGTAAACATGATATGGACGTCATTGTTGAGCCTCGCGGCGATTGTGCCGAAGAGGTGGTGGTCCGTGAAAACCCCGATCTGGTGTTGCTGGATATCATGTTGCCAGGAAAGGACGGCATGACGCTCTGCCGTGACCTGCGCGCCCGCTGGGACGGCCCTATCGTACTTCTCACCTCTCTGGACAGCGATATGAACCATATTCTGTCGCTGGAGATGGGGGCCAATGACTACATTCTGAAAACCACACCGCCTGCCGTCCTGCTTGCCCGCCTGCGCCTCCATTTACGCCAGCACGCCAGCATCGAACGCGAAGCACCGGCGCCGTCTCTGACACCGCATAAAGCCATGCGGTTTGGTACGCTGTCGATTGATCCGATTAACCGTCAGGTGTTGCTGTCCGGGGAACTTATAGCCCTCTCTACCGCAGACTTTGACCTGCTGTGGGAGCTGGCAACCCATGCCGGGCAGATCATGGACCGTGACGCGCTGCTGAAAAACCTGCGGGGAGTAAGCTATGACGGAATGGACCGCAGCGTGGACGTTGCGATTTCGCGACTGCGCAAGAAACTGCAGGATAATGCCACCGAGCCCTACCGCATCAAAACCGTGCGTAACAAGGGCTACCTGTTTGCCCCCCACGCCTGGGAAACCTGATCGTCTTATCCGTACAAGATATTCTGCGCGAAATGAAGGCATTACACGACGTTCGCCTTTCTTTCGCGCGTTTATTCCCCCGTTTGCGCAACAATTAACTTGCTAAGCCCGCGAACTATTCCATAATTACCTTCTCATCTCTCTTCTCTTCAGCTCGCCCCGCACCGGCGACCGTTTTACTCATTTTCGCCGTGAAGCTTTCACGACATCTCTCCCATAAAATCTTGAAATGAGGATTTAAGACCATGAATTATGTATAGCTACAATCAGGTAGAAGCCATCAAAACCAATCTTGAGTGGATTGTGAATCAGGCTACCCTTAACCACGCCTCCCCCTCACGCACCGATCAAAAAGCGGTCTTTGACCTGCTGGAACTGATCCAGTCATATGAAATACTCCTGGATCTTATTCACGAATTCGGGACGGATGTGATTGATATGCACATTGCGGAAGGCCTGGCCATGACAGAAAAACTCATCGCCAAGGTAAAAAACAGCGCGAAAGCCATTTAACACACTCGACAGACATGAAAAACTCGACGGGTTTACATGTGTAGGAGATGTCACGAATCTGCGGGTACGTCGGCGCGAAATAACCCTGGTTGATTTTGGGGCGCTCCCACATCCCCTTACAGATGCCGCCACAACCCACCCACGTCTTACCGGAACCGAACCCGGCAACGTAGGCTTTGAATTTGAGCTGCATTGCGAGGAACCGCGCCTGAGGAATGTTAAGTGTCGGGCTAATCCCCATCGTCCGCCCTCGCGTCCACTACGTTGATATTGATCTGCACTGGGGTTGGTTCATCGCCCTCACTATCACCGGCCAGCTCTTTACGGAGTTTCTCGACCTCAAGCTGCCGGCGTTCGATTTCAATCTGCTGCAGTCGCTGCGCGAACTCGCTATCAGCCAAGCCAAGTAGCTTCATTACTGCTTTGAACATACGCTCACGGCTTATCGCTGTGATTTCGACGCCGTTCTTGCCAACCTTCACGCCTGAATAGGTGAGCCTGGAAGCAGCCGGGAGTTTGCGCGAATCAGGGAAGTAAGGCTGACCGATACCGTCACCATTGCAGCGTGGGCACTCTTGATTGTAGCCGTAGCCGTAACCGCCTGTGTCCTCTGGCAGTCGCGCTCCCTCTCGGCCCTCTATCTTTGTCGGCTCCTCATCAAACTCGACAGCATCACGCCACTGGTAGTGGTGACCGAAGCCCCATCAGTAACGACACGCACCGCGCCGATACTACGAAAGCTGGTTGGCATCGAATGTGGCAAGCTGCCACATCTGCGCGAGGACCTCATCGGCACTGCAAAGCGTGCGCATAATGGAGGCTTTTTGCTGCTGCGCAATGGCCTGCGCAACTTTAGGATTCGCTATGAGCTGACGACCGTAGTTTGGGTCACTATAACCAGCACGTGCAGCGGCAACGGTGGCGTTGTTGTCCTTCAGGTACTCCGCGACAAATAAGCGCTGCCGAGCAGTAGGTCCATCATCATCCACCAGCTCATTTGCGCTTTTATCTTTCTGCGCAGTGCGCATTTTTTTATGCGCAGGTTTTTGCGCAGTTTGCGAAGTAGGTTTTTTGATATAGCGACGGGCGGTAGCGTAGTTCAGTCCCTGCGCTTCACACCATTCCTTTGGTGATACGCCGGTTGCGGCATGTTCTGATAGGAACCATTGCTGAAACTCGCCCCAGTCCGGTTTTGCCATTATTCTCTCCATAAAAAGCTGCACGATGGCAGCCACTGTCTGAATATCAGGGTATTTCTTCAGTCTAACCTTAGTTAAGGTAAGCATTCAGCCCGTCAGCGGTGGGACACTGGCGCTAAGAAATAGGGGGAATGGCTGACTTAACTCTAATTAAGGTGAAACTATGCAAAAAGATTTCAAATTCGAAATGAAAGCAGATGCCTCTACGCCTAATGTAACAGCACAGGAATTGATGGCTATCAAAAGCGCTCTTGGCTTCATCCTCGCAAAACTCCCATCTGACGCCCAATCAGATGTAATACAAAATTTGATTAATATCCCCGACTCGAAAACTAAAGATTTGGCTACTCTCTTAAATCAATTTAGAAACCTGCATTCTCCTGATTGATTTTTATACTGTAGACAACAGTTAATCTCCCACGGTTCGAACCTTGCCTTTTATTGGGCCGTGGTTTTGTTTTACCGGGTTGCTTGAATTGTAATACATGCTTTTTTTTCATACGAATCCCTACATGATTTTCATTTACATTTCCAACATACGTGTTCATTGTCGATGCCATCAGTTTTAAACACAGTGTGGACCAGAGAAAAGGTTTCATGGCAAAGCAGTTGCACACCATCAGGCACTACCATCCCTTTGAGGGCATCTCAAGCCTGATAATGTCTTCCTTAAGCCCTTCGGCTACTAAGATACTTGTTTCAGCTCTCCGTTAGAGGTCAGGATGTCGAGCACGTCCATTCGTTCTATTTCAACGAGACGATTCAGAGCGTATGTCGCATTTATGGTGACCAGATCATTGCGTTGAGCTTCTAGGGAAGGTGCGAACAAGTTCCTGATATGAGATCATCATATTCATCCGGAG
>ERZ808227.83-NODE-83-length-15665-cov-6.869827_pt1 | contig 15665 bp, 17 predicted proteins | sample MGYA00521246_ERZ808227 | MGnify/ENA primary metagenome ERZ808227 (study PRJEB31515, sample SAMN02934712) | indoor metagenome | biome: House; feature: Kitchen Counter; material: surface | place: USA: Illinois | collected 2012-02-11 ... | reverse complement strand
AACACGGCGCGAAATTCTATAACCAGAACGGCCAGCAGCAGGACGCGATTGCTATCCTCAAAGCCAACGGCGTGAACACCGTGCGCCTGCGCCTGTGGGTTGACCCGCAGGATGCGGATGGCAATACCTACGGCGGCGGCAGTAACAACCTCGAAAACACGATTGCGCTGGCGAAGCGCGTGAAAGCGCAGGGGCTGAAGCTGCTGCTCGACTTCCACTACAGCGATTTCTGGACCGATCCGGGCAAACAGTTCAAGCCAAAAGCCTGGGAGAAGATGGACTACCTGCAGCTTAAAACGGCGATCCATGACTACACCCGCGACACCATTGCCCGCTTTAAGAAAGAGGGCGTCCTGCCGGACATGGTGCAGATTGGTAACGAAATCAACGGCGGCATGCTGTGGCCGGAAGGCAAAAGCTGGGGGCAGGGCGGTGGCGAATTTGACCGCCTGGCCGGGCTGCTCACTGCCGCCATTGGCGGGCTAAAGGAGAACCTGACCGACGGCGAGCAGGTGAAAGTCATGCTGCATCTGGCCGAAGGCACCAAAAATGACACCTTCCGCTGGTGGTTTGATGAAATCACCAGGCGCAACGTGCCGTTCGATATTATCGGCCTGTCGATGTACACCTACTGGAACGGCCCGATAAGCGCGCTGAAAGCCAATATGGATGACATCAGCAAGCGCTATAACAAAGATGTGATTGTGGTGGAAGCGGCCTACGGCTATACGCTCGACAACTGCGATAACGCTGAAAACAGTTTCCAGGCGAAAGAAGAAAAAGACGGCGGCTATCCGGGCACCGTTCAGGGTCAGTACGATTATATTCACGATTTAATGCAGGCCGTTATTGATGTTCCGGACCAGCGCGGCAAAGGCATCTTTTATTGGGAGCCGACCTGGATTGCCGTCCCGGGCACCACGTGGGCGACCAAAGCCGGCATGAAATATATCCATGACGAATGGAAAGAGGGGAATGCCCGTGAGAATCAGGCATTATTTGATTGCCAGGGAAAAGTGCTGCCATCAATAACGGTATTTAAATAATTTTTATCTCCATTCAGGACGTTTTCAATATGAATAAATTTGCGCCTTTAAGCCCAAAGGTCGCGGCGTTATTGCATGGCGCCGACTATAACCCGGAGCAGTGGGAGAATTACCCCGGTATTATTGAGCAAGATATCGCCATGATGCAGCAGGCGAAATGTAATGTCATGTCGGTGGGCATATTTAGCTGGGCGAAGCTGGAGCCGCGTGAAGGGGAATATGATTTTGCGTGGCTGGATAATATTATTGAAAAACTGTATGCGGCAGGTATTCATATTTTCCTGGCGACGCCAAGCGGCGCGCGTCCGGCGTGGATGTCGCAAAAATACCCTGAGGTGCTGCGCGTCGGGCGCAACCGCGTGCCCGCGCTGCATGGAGGCCGTCATAACCACTGCATGTCATCCCCGGTCTACCGCGCGAAAACGCTCAAAATAAACGGCCTGCTGGCGGAGCGTTATTCCCACCATCCGGCGGTGCTGGGCTGGCATATCTCCAATGAGTACGGCGGTGAATGCCACTGTGATCTGTGCCAGGCACGCTTCCGCGACTGGCTGAAAGCGCGTTACAAAACCCTCGACGCGCTGAACCACGCGTGGTGGAGCACCTTCTGGAGCCATACCTATACCGACTGGTCGCAGATTGCGTCCCCCGCGCCGCAGGGAGAAGTGTCGATTCACGGCCTGAACCTCGACTGGCGTCGCTTCAATACCGCGCAGGTGACCGATTTCTGCCGCCATGAAGTGGCCCCGCTAAAAGCCGCGAATGCCGAACTGCCGGTGACCACCAACTTTATGGAGTATTTCTACGACTACGACTACTGGCAGCTTGCGAAGGCGATCGACTTTATCTCCTGGGACAGCTACCCGATGTGGCACCGGGAGAAAGACGAAACGGCGCTTGCCTGCTACACCGCCATGTATCACGACATGATGCGCAGCCTGAAGGGCGGTAAGCCCTTCGTGCTGATGGAGTCAACGCCGAGCACCACCAACTGGCAGCCGACCAGCAAGCTGAAAAAGCCGGGGATGCATATTCTCTCGTCAATGCAGGCGGTGGCGCACGGGGCAGATTCGGTGCAGTACTTCCAGTGGCGTAAAAGCCGCGGGTCGGTGGAGAAATTCCACGGCGCGGTTATCGACCACGTGGGTCATCTGGATACCCGCGTCGGGCGTGAAGTGACGCGCCTGGGCGAGATGCTGGCCCGCCTGCCGGGGGTGGTCGGCTGCCGTACCGAGGCCCGGGTGGCGATCGTCTTCGACCAGCAAAACCGCTGGGCGCTGGACGATGCTGAAGGTCCGCGCAATATGGGAATGGAGTACGAAAAAACCGTCAACGAGCACTATCGTCCGTTCTGGGAAAAAGGCATCGCGGTGGATGTCATTGACGCTGACGGCGATCTGAGCCAGTACGCGCTGGTGATAGCCCCCATGCTTTATATGGTACGCGAAGGGTTTGCCGGGCGGGCAGAAGCCTTTGTGGCTAATGGCGGACATCTGGTGACGACCTACTGGACCGGCGTGGTGGATGAGACCGATCTCTGTCATCTGGGCGGTTTCCCCGGGCCGCTGCGCAAGCTGCTGGGCATCTGGGCAGAAGAGATCGACTGCCTGGGCGAGGGGGAGCGCAATCTGGTTCAGGGGCTGGCGGGCAACGCGGCAGGCCTGCAGGGGCCGTATCAGGTGCGGCATTTATGCGAGCTGATCCACGCGGAGTCCGCACAGGTGCTGGCGACCTACCGCGATGATTTCTACGCCGGTCGCCCTGCTGTCACGGTCAACCGCGTCGGTAAAGGCAAGGCGTGGCACGTCGCTTCGCGCAACGATCTGCCGTTCCAGCGCGATTTCTTCGCCGGGATTATCAACGAGCTGGCGCTGCCGCGCGCCATCGAGAGTGAACTCCCGCCGGGCGTGGTTGCCACGGCGCGCACGGATGGCGAAACCAGCTGGGTGTTTGTGCAGAACTACACGGCACAGCAGCAGTACATCACGCTGCCGCAAGGGTATACCGACTGCATGACAGACGCCGCCGCCGCGGGCGATACCGTGCTGCTGCCGTGGGAGTGTCGGGTGCTCAGGCGTAAAGCGTAGTGCGGTTTTATTGCCGGGTGGCGCTGCGCGAATCCGGCCTACCCAACCTGTAGGCCCGTGCAAGCGCAGCGCCGCCGGGCAAAAAGGCAAAGAGCCTGCTCCACGAGCAGGCATTTTTTTATCTGCATAGAATGAGGCGTATTATGGACAGTCAAATTACCCAGCGTTTAATTCCCGCGTTTGGCGGTGACGATAATATCGAACACGTCGAAGCCTGCATTACCCGCCTGCGCGTGACGGTTAAAGATTTAAATAAGGTTGACTCTGAGGCGTTACAGAATGAAGGGGCGCTGGGCGTAATTATTATCGGTCAGCAGGTGCACGCCATCTTTGGCAGGCAGTCTGATGCCTTACGTCAGTTATTAGATGAACACTTTAATCAGTAAATATAAAAAAGGGATAGCCAAAATAATGGCTATCCCTGAGCAGAGATATATGCTGCAATTAGCTGGAGATACAATAACGATTAACGCATTTTAAAAATGAAGGTTTACCACCAGGCTTCGACCTGCACCCCAAAGTTCCAGGTATTATTCGCGGTGCCGTCCTCGAAGGATTTCCCTTTTTCGGAATCATTCAGGTAAGACGCAAACACACGCAGTTCCGGACGCGACATAAAGTCAGGGCCATCGGCCAGGCCGAGGGCAAGGGTGTATTTCTCGCCGCTCTGCTTGTAGTCAGACCCGTCGGTGTAAGTGTCTTTCTGGTAGAAACCACCCACTTCGCCAATCAGGCGGACATACTCGGTAAACTGGTACTGCGCGCGGCCGACAAGGGAAATCAGGCGCGATTTATCGGTATATTGCGTCGTGTCGTCCGCCGAACCCCAGGTCAACACGTGGTTGAAGGAGAGCTTGTCGGTAATGGGAATTAAGCCGGTATTGATCACGCGGTAGCCGCTGGCATCGTTCACATCGTTCCACATGTCGTACCAGCCGCCCCCCTGGGACACCATGTTCTGCGCCAGGCCTTTGTTGGCGTACTGCAACACCAGCTTGTTGTATCCTCCCAGCATGTCCTGGCTGATCTCGCCGGTTACCATCACGCCGTTGTCGGCCTCGTATAGCCCGCCGTACTCTTTCTGCTTGTTGGTCGGGTTTGGCATGGCGTAGTCGATGCCGACTTCGGTCCAGGCGCCTGCCCACGGTTTCCAGCCCGCATAGCGCAGATCGATATAGTTGATGTTCACGTCGTTATCACCGTCAACGCGGTAGTCCACGTCGTTGGCATCGCCGCGGATCCACGCCACGGAGACCGCGCCAGGGCCGAGCGTATAGTTCTCGATACCTGCGCCGGATCCCGAGATATTCCAGTATTTGGTGTCGATGATGTGCAGGTCATGGCGCTGGTAATAGCGCTTCCCACCCCAGATCACCGCGTTGGGATCGCCCGGAATCAGCCCCTTGATCTGCAGGTTCAACTGACGCAGGCCAAACTGGGCATCGTCGCCAAAGGTGGTTTCGTTATCGTTAGAACCGTCAGACACCATGCTCACCATGCTGTCGAGATAAAAGCTTACGTCGTTCTTTTTATAAACCTCAGAGCCCAGTTCCAGCTCGCCGTAGGTATCGGCTTCGTTACCCAGACGGCCAATTTTATTCTTCTGCCACTCCTCCATCCCACCATCCCGTGAGACGCCCACGCCGGAGCGAAGATAGCCATGGAAATCAATCGGTACCGAAGACGCGGCAAACAGCGATGGAGACGCTAACGCGGCAGCCAGCGCAACGGATACAGAGCGGATCGTCGTGTTCATTGTTACCCTCTTATTGCTTTGTAATACGTTCACAAATCCGCTGTCATAAAATGCCTAAACCTTTTGTCTGGCAATTGCATGATCATAAATGTGTGATTAAGTGCAAATAAAATAGACAATTTTGTATCAGGTGATGAGATTTGTCGCAGGTTATGTCATTGTGAGCGTCATACTTTTTGATGGTGTTGTGCCAGTGAAAAGAGGGCGGTAAGCGTTTTTTTCCAGCGCCCCTGTTACAATCAGCGCATAACAACATAAGGAACCGGACCATGAAGTCGAAAAGCGCAACGTTAGAGGACGTGGCACGCCATGCGGGCGTCTCCTATCAGACCGTGTCCAGGGTACTGAATAAATCTGCCAATGTATCCGACGCCACGCGTAGCAAGGTGGAGAAATCCATAGAGTTATTACGGTATGTGCCCAACCGCCTGGCTCAGCAGCTGGTCGGCAAACAGACCCAGACTGTCGGACTGGTGACGATTTCGCTCGCATTGCATGCCCCTTCTCAGGTGGCTGCGGCGGTAAAACGCTATGCGAATGTGGAAGGTTATCAGGTCCTGATTTCCATGATTGATGAGAACGTCAATCACAGTATTCAGGATTCTATCAACGAGCTGAAGTCCCAGCGGGTGAGCAAGGTGATCATTAACGTGCCGCTGGAGGCCGAAGAGGCGCAGAAAATCGCGACCGACAACGATGATATTGTCTGTCTGTTCCTGGATGTCGACCCGTACAGTTCCGTGTTTAACGTTTCGTTTAACCCGGCGGACGGCACCCGCGCCAGCGTTAAATACCTATACGAACTGGGCCATCGCGACATCGCCCTGCTGGCCGGGCCAGAGTCCTCTGTGTCGGCACAGTTGAGGCTAAAAAGCTGGATCGAAACCCTGAAAGGCTACGGTCTGGAGCCCGCCTCGGTGATCCGCGGCAACTGGGATGCGCAGAGCGGGTATGCCGGTGCGCTGCAGATGCTGCGTGAAACGCCGCAGTTTTCCGCCGTGCTGGTGGGCAACGACCAGATGGCGCTGGGCGTGCTGAGCGCCTTCCACCAGCAGCAGATTTCCATTCCGGGCGAGAAGTCGGTGATTGGCTATGATGACACTTACGAAAGCTCATTCTTCTACCCGGCGCTGACCACGGTCTCACTGGATTTAGATCTGCAGGGAAAAGAGGCGGTGCGCCGCATTCTGGACAGCGGCGAAGAAAATGCGTTGCGTATGTCCTCGATTTTACCAGCCCGTCTGGTGGTGCGACAGTCTACCGGGCCGAAAGGAGAGAAGGGGAAAAACCTCCAGGCGCTGGCCCAGCAGTTGCGTGAGATTGCGCATCAACTGGGTGATGTGTAGCACAGTGAGCACCGCAATCACGGGAAAGCGGTGCTCGCAAGATCACTCCAGCCCCAGGGTATATTGCGCGATTTTGAAGTAAATAATCAGCCCGGTACCGTCGATAAGCGTCGCGATAAACAGTGCGGAGACAACCGCCGGGTCAATGCCGCAGCGCTTGAGCACCATCGGGATCACGGACGAGACGATGGCGCTCCACAGCGTAATGCACACCAGCGTCAGGCTGACGATAAGCGTGATTTCCAGCCCAATTCCCATCATCCAGGCCCGGATGCACCCGGCAAGGCCCAGCGTGGCGGCAATCATCAGCGAGGTGCTCATCTCTTTGCGCAGCACGCGTCCGACATCGCGCAGGTGCACCTCTCCCAGCGCCATGGCGCGCACCAGCGTGGAGGTGATCTGCGTTCCGCTGTTGCCACCTGTGCCAATCAGCAGCGGGATAAAGAACGCCAGCGCAATGGCGGACTCCAGCGCCTCTTCGAAATGCTGAATGACCGAGCTGGTGTAGGCTTCGGCGACAAACAGCAGCAGCAGCCAGACGGAGCGTTTTTTCCACAGATTAAAAGCGCTGGTTTCCAGATAGGGCTTCTCCAGCGGCAGCGTCGCCCCCTGAAGCTGGGCATCTTCGGTAACGTCATCTTCCAGCAGATGGGCGATTTCCCGTTCGGTCAGGCAGCCGACGAGCTTCCCGTGGGTGACCACGGGCACGACATCCGCGTCGCCGTGGGCCAGCAGTCCGGCAACGTCGGCACGTTCATCCTCCGGTTTGACCTGTAAAAATTGCGAAATCATCAGCGATTTCACCGGCTGTACCGTATCGGAAGTCTGCAGCAACTGGCGCACGGCAATCATTCCCGCCAGGCGGCCATGGTCTTCAATGAAAATATGCGACGGAATATCATCGTCTTTTAATTTTTCGAAGAATTGCTCGCGCGCCAGCGCCACGCATAATGAAATATCGAGGACGATAAAATCGGTATTCATATACTGCGCGATGGCGCTGTCATTGAATGTCGGGTTCTGGTTGTGAATAGCGTAAGACATAATGAATTCCCTTTGAATAATAAAAATCTCTCAGGGGCGAGCAAGACAGGGCATGTCGAAGAGGAGATCCCCACCTCCTGGGTTCAGCACTGTACACCATATCCCGCAAGGGAAGTTATACTGACAAAGCCTTGATTCGACAGTGCCTGTTTTACCCTGTGCCGGTTCTCTCGAACCCACCAGAGCGATAACGTGTATTTGTACAGGAGCCTCGCCATAACGAGATCGTTGTATACCCGTCATACTTCAAGTTGCAGGTGCGTTGGCTGCACTCACTCACCCCAGTCACGTACTTGTGTACGCTCCCGGGGATTCGTTCCCTTGCCGCCTTCCTGCAACTCGAATTATTTAGGGTATAAAACGAGAGGGATAATACGCTTAATTAATTTTGCCGCTCAGGAATTTAAAAAATGTTTAAGAACGGTTTAGAAGAATCTTATTAATAAGACGTTGAGGGTTTATTTAAGTGAATTCATTTTAAATGAAGAATGATATTTACATCGGGGGAGGGTAAATGACGTGGCTTGATACTTTGCTGAATCACTTTGCGCTCTATCCGGCACATCTTTTCGCGCTGTTATTTATGATGGCGCTGAGTAAATCAACGGTGCTGATCTCCTCTGTGCTGCCGCCTGCCTCGGTGATGCTGTTGACCGGCATTACCGTGAGTCAGGCGAGCATGCATCCGGCGCTGGCGTGGCTGGCCGTGGTGATGGGGGCAACGGTGGGTTCAGTGCTGAACTTCCATATCGGCCAGCTGATGGGGCACACGCGATGGATAACCCGCCTCACCGCAAAACACGCCGGTAAATTTTTGCGGGTGCAACATCAGCTGCAGAAAAACGGCGTGCTGGTACTGTTCAGCGCGCGCTTCCTGGCGGTACTGCGCTATATCGTACCGCTGGCGGCAGGCATGCTCAGGCTTAACGTGGTCAAGGTTTACGCGGTGAGTCTGCTCTCTGCTGCCGTCTGGGCGGCGCTGTATGTCGGCATTGTCACCGGCATCAGCGCCTTCTGAGTTACAAACTTCCCATCCCGCCGTCGACCAGCAGCTCCGTGCCTACCGTATAGCTGGACTCGTCGGAGGCCAGATAGAGCGCGGCTTTTGCCAGCTCCGTCGTGGAGCCCATTCTGCCCAGCGGAACCAGCTTGATGATCTCCGCCATCATCGCGTTAAGCGCTTCTTCGCTTAAGCCCGTTTTGTTAAAGGCCGGGGTCTCCACCGGACCGGGGCTCAGGCCGTTGACGCGGATCCCGCGCGGCAGCAGTTCCGCCGACAACGTGCGTGCCAGCGACAGCAGGGCAGCCTTGCTCGCGGCATACACGCTGCTGGTGGGCAGGCCGATGCGCGCGCTTACGGAGCCGCACAGGATTACGGAGGAGGGATTATTCAGCAGCGGCAGCAGTGCCTGAATTAAAAAGAACGGTCCCTTCAGGTTGATTCCCATCAGACGATCCCTGGCCTCTTCCTGCCACGCTTCCAGCGGCGCGTGCGTCACATCACCGGCGTTGAGAAAGACCGCGTCCAGGCGTGGCCAGCGGGCGGCAAGGGTCTCAGCCAGCGCTTTTTGCGAAGCAATATCTCCCGCATCGGTCGGGATCACCCAGGCGTTTTCGCCCAGAATGCGCTCTGCTTCGGCGAGCGTGTCGGGATTGCGTCCGGTGACGGCGACGTGTGCGCCTTCGGCGATAAACGCCTGCGCGGTAGCAAGACCTATGCCGCTGGTGCCGCCGGTAATCAGCGTATACTTATCGGTTAAACGACCCATATTCTTCTCCTGAAATGTCTCTGGAGAAAACACTATAGAAACGTTAGTATCGAAAGGAAACCAGGTACCAAATGGATACTAAAGAGGCAAGAGGTGTGCAATGGCAGAAAGGCTGGACGTGTGCTGCGAAAAAAAATCTGAGGTGTATACCTGCCCGATGACGCAGTTTGTCAATCTGATTTCCGGGAAATGGGCGATCCCCATTCTCTATCGCCTGATTGTGTTCAATACGCCCGTTCGCTTTGGCGATCTGCTGCGGGCGGCTGCCCCGATTACGCAAAAAGAGCTGACGAAGCAGCTTCGCCTGTTCGAGCAGCGCGGGCTGGTGACGCGTACGGTCTACCCTGAGATCCCGCCGCGGGTGGAGTACCAAATTACCGCGCTCGGGCTCACTCTGCAAAATGCACTCTCGCCGCTGGCCGCCTGGATGACTGAGTACGGCGACCAGCTGGAGCGTTAGGCTACTGTTTTACGTAGCGCGGGGCCGGAATACCGGTGCGCGCGCTGTTAAACAATTCCAGACGCGCCGTTTCGTAGCGATCCCACAGGCCAGCGTCATGCATCGGCGGGATGGTGATCAGTTCACCCTGATCCAGACCCGCCAGTGACGCATCCACCATATCTTCCGTGGTCATTACTGACCCTTCCGGCAGATCGTTAACCGTGACGCCGGAATGGCTCCAGATCTCCGTCGCCGTGGCGGCAGGCAACACCGCCTGAATGCGCAGGTTGCTGTCGGCAAACTCTTCCTGCAGCCCGCGGGTAAAGCTGAGCACCCACGCCTTGGTGGCGCTGTAGAGCGCGCTGCCCGCCCGCACGTGCAGAGCCAGCACGGACGCGATATTGACAAGCGTGCCGCGGTTATTCTCTGCCAGGCGCGGCAGAATGGCATACGTTAAGCGCATCAGCGCCGTGGTGTTCAGGGTGTTAATGGCCTGATGCCGGGCCACATCACCCGCGAGGAACGGGGCCATCTGTGCGGTGCCCGCGTTGTTAATCAGCGTATCGATGGCGGTGTTGCTGCGCAGCGTCTCTTCCACGGCGCGGATCCCGGCTTCCTCCGTGAGATCGGCCACCAGAACCTCGACCGCAACGTCATAGCGTTCGCGCAGTTCACTGGCCAGCGCCTGCAGTCGTTCCTCACGCCGGGCGACCAGCACCAGATTAAGGCCGCGAGCGGCAAGGCGATCGGCATAGACAGCACCAATTCCGGAAGAGGCACCTGTTACCAGGGCGGTAGAGCGTGGCGTAGTCATCGTGTGTTACCTCAAAGCAAAGTGGGTTATTTGGTTTCAACATGAAACTTAATCCACTCTCTGCTATTTGGTTTTATAATGCAACCAAATTGGTGGGCATTTTGTGCTTTTGCTGGCGGGAGCGATCAGGAGGGGAGTTTGGCCACAATCTGCTCAGGGGTCAGTTCGCGACCGTCGTCGGCGATAAGCGCCAGTTTTCGCAGGGGTTTGCGCTTTTCGCTATCGACAAGGACCGTGCCGCATTCGTGTTCAGCAAATAAATATTCATTGCCCCACTGTGACAGGGCAACCAGCACCGTCTGCAGGGCGCGTCCCTTCTCGGTCAGGACATACTCCTGCCAGGCGCTGCCGTCGGAGGCGGGCTGAAGCCGAAGGATACCTTCGTCAACCAACAGTTTAAGCCGCGTGGTCAGCATGTTTTTCGCAATCCCGAGGCTTTTCTGAAACTCGCCAAAGCGCGTAACCCCGCGGAGGGCGTCGCGAACAATCAGCAGCGACCACCAGTCACCGATGATATCCAGCGAACGGGCGACGGGGCAGGGGCTCTCTTCAAGACGGGTACGTTTCACAGCACATTCTCCGGTGGGGTATGGTTTTATTATAAAACTAATCGACGCTCACCGTAAGCGTGTTAATCATCAGTTTAGGAAATGCTTCCCGGAAAATTGTCACGGTTCTGTCACACTGAACGCGACATTTTAAAACGAGTGAGGAATTAGGGATGAGAAAAGCACTACTCGCGCTGGCAGTCGCCGGTTCCATTTCAGCAACGTTTGGCGTGCAGGCGCAAGAGACGCCGGAAGGGTATCAGCTGGAGCAAGTTTTAATCATGAGTCGTCATAACCTGCGCGCTCCGCTTGCCAACAACGGCAGCGTGCTGGAGCAGTCGACGCCAAAGCAGTGGCCTGAGTGGGAAGTGCCGGGCGGTCAACTCACCACCAAAGGCGGCGTGCTGGAAGTCTATATGGGTCATTATATGCGCGAGTGGCTGGCACAGCAGGGGATGATCAAGACCGGCGAGTGCCCACCAGCGGATGCGGTGTATGCCTATGCCAACAGCCTGCAGCGTACCGTCGCCACCGCGCAGTTCTTTATCACCGGCGCCTTCCCGGGCTGTGATGTGCCTGTTCATCACCAGGAAAAAATGGGCACCATGGACCCGACCTTTAACCCGGTGATTACCGATAACTCCCCTGAATTCCGCGACAAAGCGCTGAAGGCGATGGAGGCCGAGCGGCAGAAAATGCAGCTTGCGGAAAGCTACAAGCTGCTGGAGCAGATGACGAACTACGCTGAGTCGCCGTCGTGCAAAGAGAAAAAGGTCTGCTCGCTGGCAGATGCGAAAGATACCTTCAGCGCTGATTACGAAAAAGAGCCAGGCGTTTCCGGGCCGCTGAAGGTGGGTAACTCGCTGGTTGACGCCTTTACGCTGCAGTATTACGAAGGTTTCCCGGCAGACCAGGTGGCCTGGGGAGAGATCAAAACCGACCAGCAGTGGCGCGTACTGTCGAAGCTGAAAAACGGTTATCAGGACTCGCTGTTTACCTCTACCGAGGTGGCGCAAAACGTCGCCAAACCGCTGGTGAAATACATCGATAAAACCCTGGTCACCGAACAGGCGAAAGCGCCGAAAATTACCCTGCTGGTGGGGCATGATTCAAACATCGCTTCCCTGCTCACGGCGCTGGATTTTAAACCGTACCAGCTGCACGACCAGCAGGAACGCACCCCGATTGGCGGCAAAATTGTCTTCCAGCGCTGGCATGACAAAAACAGCAACCAGGAATTGATGAAAATTGAGTATGTCTATCAGAGCTCAGAGCAACTGCGTAACGCCAGCGTGCTGTCGCTGCAATCTCCGGCGCAGCGCGTGACGCTTGAGCTGAAGGGCTGTCCGGTCGATGCGAACGGCTTCTGTCCTGTCGACAAATTCAATGCGGTGATGAACAACGCGGCAAAATAGAGGATAACCCCCCGCATGGCGGGGGGGAACGTTCAGACGTTTTTACGTTCGATGGTTTGCTCACCCCAGAAGAGCGAGTCTTTGTCCGTTTTTTCGAAGGCGCGCACCAGCACTTCATCGTTGCCTTCTTCCCAAATCTGCTCTGCCAGTTTTTCGTCATACTTCGCGACTTCAAAAATGGCTTCGGCGATCTCCGGCGAGGTGTTGCGTAAACTTGCCCATTCACCCACGTGGTGAGCTTTTGATTCTTGCGTTGGCATGCTTGTCCTCCTGTTGGGTTAGCCGTTCAGTTTTTTGGCGAGACCCGCGACGTATTCACCCTGATAACGGGCGATAGCGAGCTCTTCATTGCTCGGCTGTCGGGAGCCATCGCCGCCGGCAATGGTGGTTGCGCCGTACGGCGTACCGCCACGTACCTGAGAAATATCAAATAACTCCTGTGCCCCGTAGCCAATCGGCACAATCACCATCCCGTGATGAGCAAGGGTAGTCCAGGTTGAGGTAATCGTCTGTTCCTGGCCGCCGCCGGTCCCGGTGGAGCTGAAGACGCTGGCGAGCTTGCCGTATAACGCGCCTGATGCCCACAGGCCGCCCGTCTGATCGAGGAAGGTACGCATCTGGCCGGACATATTGCCAAAGCGGGTCGGGGTGCCAAAGATGATGGCATCGTAATCAGCCAGTTCCTGCGGGGTGGCCACCGGGGCATTTTGTGTTTTACCCCCGGCTTTTGCGAATGCTTCTGCCTGCATGGTTTCCGGTACGCGTTTCACCACAACCTCAACGCCGTCCACCTTGTTTGCACCCTCTGCTACCGCGTGAGCCATGGTTTCATTGTGTCCATACATGGAATAATAGAGCACCAGAACTTTTGCCATTTTGCATCACTCCTCGTTTGTTTTCTCTGACAGCGGATCGCTGCGCTCTTTTAAAGATATGTCATCACAGCCAGACTGCAAAAATGAACGCCATTTATTTGATTTATAACAATATGGGTCAAAAAAATGGCTTTGTAGCAAAATGATACAACTTTCCCGCTGCCGATTTTTAAAATGATAAGAAAGGCTTATGGATTACCGCCGCGTCATCTCACCCGAAAGACTGAGATCATGTTGCAGGATATTACCTTCGGCTTGCCGGATAACCTCATTCCACTAAGCTTAGTTTCACGCGGCACAGATAAAGGCGTTGTCCTTGAGCCGCGAGGTGAAAGAATCCTCTTTTACTGAATGCAATATGATGTCTAATGTTTCACACTCTGGAGGTTAGAGATGGCAAACCATCGTGGTGGTTCAGGTAATTTCGCAGAAGACCGTGAAAGAGCATCAGAAGCAGGCCGTAAAGGTGGCCAGCATAGCGGGGGTAATTTTAAAAATGACCCTCAGCGCGCATCTGAGGCTGGCAAAAAAGGGGGTAAAAACAGCCATGGCGGCAATAAGTAAGTCGCCGGGTTGATCTCCCTGCCGCCGGGGCTTCCCGGCGGTTTTTTTATTTCTGCAACATTGAACTGTAACCAAAGGCAACGCACACTAGGGAATTGTTCTTCATTGCGAGTGCCGCATGTCTGTCTCACGTTTCAAGTTTTCCGTTAAACCGCAGGAAGCCATCCTTATTCTCATCACCATGTTCTGGGGCGGGACGTTTCTGGCCGTCCAGTACGCGGTGACCCTTAGCGATCCCTTCTTTTTTGTTGGCCTGCGCTTTGCGACGGCGGCGATTGCCGTGGGGCTCTGCTCGCTAAACACGCTGCGGGGTCTGACGCTGAAAGAGCTTAAGGCCGGGGTGGCGATTGGGGTGGCGATAGCGATGGGCTACAGCCTGCAGACGTGGGGATTGCAGACCATCTCCAGCAGTAAATCCGCCTTTATTACCGCCATGTATGTGCCGCTGGTGCCGCTACTGCAGTGGCTGTGCCTTGGGCGACTGCCGGGGCTGATGTCCTGCGTCGGGATCGTGCTGGCGTTTATTGGCCTTATTCTGCTCGCCGGGCCGGAAAACAACCTGCTGGCGCTGGGGACGGGGGAGATTATTACCCTGATCGGGGCGATTGCGATTGCGGCGGAAATTATTCTGATTAGCGCCTGGGCGGGGAAGGTCGACGTCAAGCGCGTTACGGTAGTGCAGCTTGCCACCGCGTCGCTGGTGGCATTTGCGACAATGGTGCCGGCAGGGGAGTCGGTACCGCCAATGTCCACCGGGCTGGTCGTGGTGGCGCTGGGGCTGGGCATTTTCAGCGCCATTATTCAGGTGACCATGAACTGGGCGCAGCGCAGCGTGTCGCCGACCCGGGCGACGGTGATCTATACCGGGGAGCCGGTCTGGGCAGGGATTTTTGGGCGGCTTGCGGGCGAGCGTTTGCCGCTGCTGGCCCTGGTGGGCGCGGCGTTTATCGTCGCCGGTGTGCTGGTGAGTGAATTAAAGCTAAAAAAACGTCGCCGTGAGATGAGCGATGTGACGGCTGAAGAAGGTTTAGATTGAAAAAAAGGACGGATGTCTCTACGATATGTACGGATAAACACCGTACACGATAAAGTCAATTATGCCAGCACTTAAAAAACAGCGTATCGATCTTCGCCTGACGGACGAAGACAAAACAATGATTGAAGAGGCGGCGGCGATGACGAACCAAACGATCACCCAGTTTATGGTGAACAGTGCGTCTGAACGTGCTGCAGAGGTCATCGAACAGCATCGGCGTCTCGTCTTAAACGAAACATCATGGAATGCCGTGATGAACGCCATCGACAATCCGCCAGAGCCAAATGAACGCCTGAAGCGAGCGGCAAAACGTCTTCGAAACATGGAGTGAAGCGTCGTGGAAAATCTCACGATCGAAATGTTTTCAGAGGGAGAAGAGTATGATTTCAGGAATTTCGATTGTGGTGAACCCTCGCTAAATTCCTTCCTGGCAGACCATCTGGTGCGTCAGCACAATGGGCGTATTTTACGCGGCTATCTGCTTAAAGATCGCGACCATCCTCGTGTCCTGGGCTATTACACGCTGTCCGGAAGTTGCTTTGAAAAAGCGATGCTTCCTTCTAAGACTCAGCAGCGTCGGATCCCTTATATCAACGTACCGAGCGTGACGCTGGGGCGTCTGGCTGTCCATAAAGACCTGCAGGGACGCGAGTGGGGAACAACACTCGTCACGCATGCTATGCGCGTGGTTTACCTGGCATCCCAGGCGGTAGGCGTACATGGACTCTTTGTCGATGCGATTAACGAACAGGCTAAACGGTTTTATCTGAAGCTGGGCTTTATCCCTCTGACGGGTGAAAACAGTCATTCGCTTTTTTATCCCACCAAATCTATCGAACGCCTGCTTGAAGAAGAGTAGACCTGCGTCCTGAAAGTATGAGGGGGGCGTTTTTTGCCCCCTCACCCTAACCCTCTCCCCGAAG
>ERZ808227.82-NODE-82-length-15848-cov-6.294877_pt1 | contig 15848 bp, 13 predicted proteins | sample MGYA00521246_ERZ808227 | MGnify/ENA primary metagenome ERZ808227 (study PRJEB31515, sample SAMN02934712) | indoor metagenome | biome: House; feature: Kitchen Counter; material: surface | place: USA: Illinois | collected 2012-02-11 ... | reverse complement strand
TACGAGATCTAGTACGGTCTCGTGGGCTCGGAGATGTGTATAAGAGACAGCATTTCACCATTGGGGCTCATCGCTATATCGACAGGCTGGAGATTAAAAGGAAGATAACTTTCCCTGTGTACCCACACCAGATGATAATGGATACTGTAACCGTAAAGCGTCTTCGCGAGGGCTATCTCACCGATGGTTAGTTGTCGAATACCGCCTGGATTAATCGGGGTACCTGAGGTGGGAATAATGCGTTCATTTACCGGCATTATAAATCCATTTAAAATTTATGGTTGTTGGGGTTTTATCCTACTCCTGCCGAAATGGAAAAGAAGATTGATATATTCCTAAAAAGTGTTTTTTGTATTGCGAGAAATAAAAGCAGTGAAAGAGTGGCTGAATAAAGATTTTCGATGCCTGACGCGCGTTACAGCAAAGTGATGACTTGAATACCATCACGTAACCAGTGAACTGTAAATAGCATGTTTTCCTTAAACTCAGCCTGGGAGCGGGTCAGGGCCAGCGTAAGTGTTCTTTCATCGAGTCTCATAATACGAGCACAGTCAAAACCCATAAAAGTTTTCACCTGCGGAAAGAGCGCCTTAAACAGACTCTCTTTGGCGCTAAACGTCAGCGTCAGCGCCAGCGCGAAAGGATAGCCCGAACGCGTCAGGCACATCGCTTCCTGCACATCAATAATGCCGTCCTGGATTTCCCGGGCCTCACTGTCTGGAAGTATGGCTTCGCAATCAATACCCACCCGAGCATCGGGATGACGGACGACAACCGCCATTGCCTGCGTGCCGCTGTGGGTGATGCTGCCTGAAATGCCTTCTGGCCAGAGTGGTTCGCCGCTGGGGCCGATGCCGGGAACGGTGTGGTCAGGTAAGGCATGCGCGGCGGCGATGCGGCCAGCCAGATGCTCTGCTTTGCGTTTGCGTCCGGCGTTTGCAAGTTCAGCGTGATGGGGGAGCCAGAGGAGATCGGCGTCGGTGAAGGTCGTGGGATCGAAGGTGACGTGGTGGACGGTGTGGTTGGCGAGAATGAGCGTGCGGTGGGTGGTGTGCATGGTTTTCCCCTCACCCTGACCCTCTCCCCTGAGGGGAGAGGGAAGGATTGACTTCAGTGCCTTAAAAACGCGTATTCACGCTCATATACCAGGTGCGACCCGGCTCATTATACGTATACGCCCCTGCACCGTACATATACGCGCCGGTGGTGGCGTTACCCGTGGTCTGGGCATTACCCGCACGCCACTGGCGCTTGTCGAAGACGTTATCCACGCCGCCGGTCAGGCTGACGTTTTTGGTCATGTCCCAGGTCGCGCTCAGACCCACGATGCTGTACGGGCTGACTTCGTCTTTCTCAGAACCGGTCACCGGCTGACCTTTGTAGTTGTACTTCTTCGGCTGCTGCTTGCCGTACCAGGTGAAAGTCGACTGGAGCGACACGTCCTGATGGACCTGCCAGCTTAGGGTCGAGTTCAGCGTGTACTCCGGGATAATCGACAGACGATCGCCGGTCTCCTTGTTCTTGCTCTGCAGCATGTAAGTAATATTGTTGGTCCAGTTAATGGTGTCGCTGACCGGCACGTTCAGGGATCCTTCCAGCCCTTCAACCACCGCTTTCGGCACGTTTTCCCACTGGTAGATATCGGTCTGCACTTTACCGGAAGAGGTGTGACCAATCGGCGCGTAGCCCGCTTCAATCTTGTCGCGGTAGTCGTTGCGGAACCAGGTCACGCCCGCCAGCCAGCCGTCGCGCTTCCACTCCAGACCAATCTCTTTGTTGATGCTGGTTTCGGCCTTCAGATCCTCATTACCCATCATGTAGCAGCCCACGCCGTCGGAGCTGGCGTAGCAGCCCTGGCCTTTGCTGTAAAGCAGGTAGTTTGGGTTGGTCTGGTACAGGCTCGGCGCTTTGTAAGCCCGCGCGATCCCCATCTTTAGCGTGAAGTTATCCCCCAGACCTTGCGACAGGTTCAGGGACGGGCTCCAGTTGTTGCCGACGATGGTGTGATGGTCGAAGCGCAGCGCCGGAGTCAGCATGGTGCTGTCGGTTAGCTCCATATTGTTCTCGGCGAACAGGGAGAAAATCTCTGCCGAGGTGTATGGACTGCGATCGTTACTGATCCCCGGAATGGTGCCGCCCTGCTGGGTTTGCGTGAAGGAGGTGGAATCCTTCATGCGCTGCTGGTTCCATTCGGTGCCCAGCGTCAGATTCTGGTTGACGAGGAAATCAATCGGCAGGTTGATCTCGCTGTGCAGCATCACGTCGGCCAGGTCGGTGTCGGTGAATTTTTCGCTGTTGAACAGGCCTTCCAGACCCCCTGCCAGCCCTTCGCCCAGACGGGAGTTGCGGGTGTGCTCGTACTGCGCCCAGTTGCTGGTGGTTATGCCGTTATCCCAGCCGCCGTTCCAGGTAACGGCGAAGTTCTGGCGATAGATACGGTTGGTCTCTTTGCCGTAATTCTTTTTCACCAGCGCGTTGTCGTTGTTGGTGTTCTGAGTATCACCCGCGTAGAGGTTGTTCTGGCGGCTGTAACCTGCTTCAAACTCCAGAGACTGCATCGGCGCGAAGTCCCAGCGGACCACCCCGTTAATGTCTTTGTTCTCCACACCTTCCCGGCCAGCCGGCAGGGTATTGGCGTAGGCGCCGGTACGCTCAGACTGGTGACCCTGGTTGATGTCCCACGCGTCGGCTTGCGTTTTGTCCAGGTTACCAAACATGCGGAAGCTGAAATCGCCGCCAAGCGGGCCGCTCAGGCTGAAGTTGGTGCGTTTGGTGGAACCTTCGTCCTTGTGTTCTGGCGCATTCAGGTAGGTGTTCCAGGAGCCATGCCACTGGTCGTCGAACTTTTTGGTGATGATGTTCACCACGCCGCCTGCCGCACCGTTGCCGTAGCGCGCGGCCGCCGGTCCGCGGATCACTTCGATGCGCTCGATCATCTCTGGCGGTACCCAGCCGGTATCGCCGCGGGTATCACGCTCGCCGCGCCAGCCCAGACGGATGGAGTTACGGCTGGTTACCGGCTTGCCGTCGATCAGGATCAGGGTGTTTTCCGGCCCCATGCCGCGAATATCAATCTGACGGTTATTCCCGCGCTGGCCGCTGGTGGAGTTCCCGGTCAGGTTCACGCCCGGCATGGTACGGATGATTTCCGCCACGTCGCGCGCGGGCGGGTTTTTACGGATCTCATCGGCGGTGATGGTTGATACCCCCGGTGCCTGCAGGTTCTGCTCGGCGGCGGTGATGACCATGGTGTCTTCGTGCTGCGCGGAGGCGTTGTTATCGTCTGCCAGCACGGGCAGCGCGGCGCCGTAAATCCCTAAATTGACCAGCAAGGCCAGAGAGTGAATCTTCTTATTCATTGTACGTCCTGCTTTTATGGTTGTTTTATGAGCGCTTCCCACAGCGCGGCCACTACGCTATTGCAAATGCAAATGGTTATCAATAATATTATCAATAAAATTTGCTCTGAAACAAAAAAGACTGTTAAACATGAGGTTATAAGGGTGACGGCGTTAACAACGGGCAGTGAAGCGTGGTGGCAGTCGAAAAACGGGCCTGAATGGACACGGGAAAAAGGGAAATATCGCGTCACGTTCTGGTGGCGTGACCCGGCAGGAACGCAAAGAACGTCACCGATCAAACGCGTCTGGCTCTACGTCACCGGGGTGACCGATCACCACCAGAATGCCCGCCCGCAATCCCTTGAACGCATCCCGGATACCGACGTCTGGCAGTGGCAGGGCGAATTTTTCCCCGCGTGGCGCGGGAGCTACTGTTTTATCCCCTCTGTGAATGAAAACGATTTTGCCGACGCCGTGTTCGCAGGCCAGAAGCCGGACCGCCTGGCGCTGCGCGAAGGCTGGCGAAAACTGCTGCCGCACGCGGTGTCTGACCCGCTGAATCCGCAGAGCTGGCGCGGCGGGCGCGGCCATGCCGTCTCGGCGCTGGAGATGCCGGAAGCACCGGTTCAGCCGGGCTGGCAACATTCCGATACCCCTCACAACGCGCCGGTCTGCATTGAATGGGAAAGCGCGCGCCTGAAAAACCGCCGCCGTGTATGGATTTTTACCACCGGGGACGAAAACCCTGAACGCCCGCTGGCCGTGCTGCTCGACGGTCAGTTCTGGGCCGAAAGCATGCCCGTCTGGCCTGCGCTGACGTCGCTTACTGCCGGGCGCAAGCTGCCGCCAGCCGTCTACGTGTTAATCGATGTGATCGACATGGCGCATCGCAACAGCGAACTGCCCTGTAACCCCGATTTCTGGCTGGCAGTGCAGGAAGAACTTCTCCCGCTTGTCAAAAAACACGCGCCGTTCAGCGACCGCGCCGACCGTACGGTGGTGGCGGGCCAAAGCTTTGGCGGACTCTCTTCCCTGTATGCGGGCCTCAACTGGCCGCAGCGTTTTGGCTGCGTGCTAAGTCAGTCCGGCTCCTACTGGTGGCCGCATCGCGGCGGGCAGCAGGAGGGACGCCTTATCGAACAACTCAGGGCGGGGGAGATAACCGCGCGTGGGCTGCGCATTGTCCTGGAGGCCGGGCGCAACGAGCCGCTCATTTTCAACGCAAATCAGGCGATTTACGCCGAACTGCATGCGCAACAGCAGGTTTACTGGCGTCAGGTTGACGGCGGGCACGACGCGCTTTGCTGGCGCGGGGGGCTGACGCAGGGGCTGATCACCCTCTGGCAGCCGCTTATTCAATAACGGAGTCTGTATGGAATTCAGCAATCCTTTCGATAATCCGCAGGGACAGTTTGCCATTTTGCAAAACGACCAGGGGCAGTACAGCCTGTGGCCGCAGCAGTGCGAACTGCCGGCAGGGTGGCGTGTGGTGTGCGAAGCACAGTCCCAGGAAGCATGCCAGCAGTGGCTGGCGGAACGCTGGCAAACGCTGGAACCGTCTCATTTTGCAAAGGGGAACGCATGAACTGTTTGCCTCTCGTTGCCGCCCAGCCGGGTATCTGGATGGCGGAACAGTTATCCACGTTGCCAAACGCCTGGAGCGTGGCGCACTACACCGAGCTGAAAGGGAATATCGACGCGCCGCTGATGGCAAAAGCCATTGCGGCGGGCATGATGCAGGCCGATACCCTGCGCACGCGCTTTACGCAAGAAAACGGTGAGGTATGGCAGTGGGTAGATGAAACCTTCATTCTGCCGGAACCGCCCATCGTGCGCGTCGACTCGCATGACGCCGCTATGGCGCTGATGGAGGCCGATCTCAACCAGAACCTGCGCGTTGACAGCGGCCAGCCGCTGGCATTTCACCAGCTGATTCAGGTGGGGGAGCAGTGCTGGTACTGGTATCAGCGTTATCACCATCTGGTGGTGGATGGCTTCAGTTTCCCGACCATTACCCGCCAGATTGCCGCAATTTATTCCGCATGGCAAAAGGGCGAACCCACGCCTGAGTCTCCGTTCTCGCCGTTTGCGGAGGTGGTGGAAGAGTACCAGCGCTATCGCGACAGTGAAGCCTGGCGGCGCGACGGTGCCTTCTGGGCCGAACAGCGCAAGCAGCTGCCTTCGCCGGTCTCGCTCTCTTCTGCGCCGCTGCCGGGCCGTGCCGCGACAACGGATATTCTGCGCCTGAAAATCGTAACTGACGGTCGCGCCTTTAGCCGGCTTGCACACGCGGCAGGGGAGGTGCAGCGCGCCGAACTGGCGCTTGCGCTGGTGACGCTGTGGCTAGGGCGCCTCACCGGACGGCTGGACTACGCCGCCGGGTTTATCTTTATGCGCAGGATGGGATCGGCCGCGCTGACCGCAACCGGGCCAGTGCTCAACGTGCTGCCGCTGGCGGTGAATATCAATCCGCAGGAGAGCCTGCCGGACCTGGCGCAGCGCCTGGCGAACCAGCTAAAAAAAATGCGCCGCCACCAGCGCTACGACGCCGAGCAGATCGTGCGCGACAACGGGAAGGCGGCGGGCGACGAGCCTCTGTTCGGCCCCGTGTTGAACGTGAAGGTGTTCGACTACCGGCTGGAACTCGACGGCGTGGAGGCCATCACCCACACGCTGGCGACCGGCCCGGTGAATGACCTTGAGCTGGCGCTGTTCCCGGATGAACAGGGGGGACTCAGTATTGAAATCCTCGCCAGTAAGCTGCGTTATGATGAAGCGACGCTTACCCGTCATGTTGCCCGTCTGAACGCGATGCTCATGCAGTTTGCTGCCAACCCGGACCTGCGCTGTAGCGAGGTGGAGACCGTTTCAGAACAGGAGCATGCGCAGCTTGCGCGCATCAACGATACCGGGCTGGCGCTGCCGTCCACTACGCTCGCCGATCTGGTAGCGGAGCAGGCAAGCAACACGCCTGATGCCCCCGCGCTGGCGGATGCGCACATCGAGCTTACCTATCGCCAGATGCGTGAGCAGGTGGTGGCACTGGCAAACCTGCTGCGCGAGCGTGGCGTGAAGCCGGGCGACAGCGTGGCGGTGGCGCTGCCGCGCTCGGTGTTCCTGACGCTGGCCTTGCACGGCATCGTCGAAGCGGGTGCCGCGTGGCTGCCGCTGGACACTAGCTACCCGGACGACCGCCTGCGGATGATGCTGGAGGACGCGAAGCCGTCCCTGCTCATTACCACCGACGAGCAGCGTCCGCGCTTTAGCGATCTGCCGATTCCCTCCTTTAGTTACAACACACTATTACCGACCGCGGGGGCTGAGCCGCTGTGCCTGGCGAAGCCGGAGCAGACGGCGTACATCATCTTTACCTCCGGTTCGACGGGTCGTCCGAAAGGGGTGATGGTCGGGCATACTGCCATCGTTAACCGTCTGAAGTGGATGCAGGATCACTACCCGCTGAACGCGAGCGACGTGGTGGCGCAGAAAACGCCGTGCAGCTTTGACGTGTCGGTGTGGGAGTTCTGGTGGCCGTTTATCGCCGGGGCGAAGCTGGTGATGGCCGAGCCGGATGCTCACCGCGATCCGCAGGCGATGCAGAGCTTCTTCGCGCACTACGGCGTGACTACTACCCACTTTGTGCCGTCGATGCTGGCGGCGTTTGTCGCCTCGCTGACGCCAGAAAACGTCGGGTGCTGCAACACGCTTAAGCAGGTGTTCTGCAGCGGCGAAGCGCTGCCGACGGCGCTGTGCCGCGAGTGGGAAGCGTTGACCCATGTGCCGCTGCATAACCTCTATGGTCCAACCGAAGCGGCGGTGGACGTCAGCTGGTATCCGGCGTTTGGCCCGGAACTGGCGGCTGTTGAAGGCAACAGCGTGCCGATCGGTTTCCCGGTGTGGAACACGGGGCTGCGCATTCTGGATGCGATGATGCGCCCGGTGCCCTTTGGCGTGGCGGGGGATCTTTACCTGACTGGCATCCAGCTGGCGCAGGGGTATCTGGGTCGTCCTGATCTGACCGCCAGCCGTTTTATCGCCGATCCGTTCGCCCCTGGCGAGCGGATGTACCGCACTGGCGACGTCGCCCGCTGGCGGGACAACGGCGCGGTGGAGTATCTGGGCCGCAGCGACGATCAGCTGAAAATTCGCGGCCAGCGCATCGAGCTCGGTGAAATCGACCGGGCGATGCTGTCGCTGCCGGACGTGGCCCAGGCCGTGGCGCACGCCTGCGTGTTCAATCAGGCGGCGGCAACGGGCGGTGATGCGCGCCAGCTGGTGGGGTATGTGGTCTCTGAATCGGGTCTGCCGCTGGATCGCGACGCGCTGCTGGCATCACTCAAAGCACAGCTGCCGCCGCATATGGTGCCGGTGGTGCTGCTGCAAATCAGCGCGCTGCCGTTAAGCGCCAACGGCAAGCTCGACCGTAAGGCGCTGCCGCTGCCGGAGCTGACCAGCAAAACATCCGGTCGCGCGCCGGAAAGCGCAACCGAAATCGGCGTCGCGCAGGCGTTTGCCGCGCTGCTGGGCTGCGAGGTCAACGATACCGAAGCCGACTTCTTTGCCCTTGGCGGCCACTCGCTGCTGGCGATGCGCCTCGCGGCACAGCTGAGCCGCACGTTTGCCCGCAAGGTCACGCCGGGGCAGATTATGGTCGCCTCCACGGTCAGCAAGCTCAGCGCGCTGCTGGACTCGTCGATGAGCGACGCGCAGGCGCAGCGTCTGGGGTATGAAACCCTTCTCCCGCTGCGTGAAAGCGACGGCCCAACGCTGTTCTGCTTCCATCCGGCTTCCGGTTTTGCGTGGCAGTTTAGCGTGCTGGCTCGCTATCTTAGTCCGCGCTGGTCCATCACCGGCATTCAGTCACCTCGCCCGGACGGGCCAATGCAGCAGTGTGCGGATCTGGATGAGGTCATCGAACATCACCTGAAAACGTTGCGCGCACAGCAGCCGCAGGGACCGTATTACCTGTTCGGTTATTCCCTTGGCGGCACGCTGGCGCAGGGCATTGCCGCGCGTCTGTGCGCGCAGGGGGAAGTCGTCGCGTTCCTCGGCCTGCTGGATACCTGGCCGCCGGAAACCCAGAACTGGGCAGAGAAAGAGGCGAACGGCCTCGACCCGGCAGTGCTGGCGGAAATCGAGCGCGAGCGACAGGCGTTTATCGCCGCTCAGCAGGGACAGGGCTCCAGCGAACTGTTTAGCGCTATTGAGGGCAACTACGCTGACGCGGTGCGCTTGCTCACCACGGCACACAGTGCGCGCTTCGAGGGTAAAGCGACGCTGTTTGTGGCCGAGCGCACGCGCACGCAGGATCCGCTGGTTGCGTGGGCGCCATGGGTAGGTGAACTGGAGGTGTACAGCCAGAACTGCGCCCACGTGGATATCATTTCACCGCAGGCGTTTGAGAATATTGGGTCGGTGTTGAGGGAGATTTTGGGGTAGTGAAACTGCCCGGTGGCGCTGCGCTTACCGGGCCTACGGGAGCTGAGTGTAGGCCGGGTAAGGCGTAGACGCCACCCGGCAATTATCCCCGACCTAACGGCACCACCAGCGGCGTCCCCGCCACTGGATCGTCAATAATCATGCAGCGCATGCCGTAGATCCGCGCGATCAGCTCTGGCGTCACAATCTCCTTTGGCGCACCCTGCGCCACAATCTCGCCATCGCGCAGCGCAATCAGATGCGTGGCGTAGCGGCACGCCTGGTTCAAATCATGCAGTACCGCCGCCAGGGTGTAGCCCTGCGTGCGGTTCAGCTCGCTCAGCAGCTCCAGCAGGTCAATCTGGTGGCTGATATCCAGCCAGGTCGTCGGCTCATCCAGCAGCATGATGGCGGTCTCCTGCGCCAGCACCATCGCGATCCACGCCCGCTGGCGCTGCCCGCCGGAGAGGGTGTCCACGCTTTGCAGCGCGAGATCGGTAATCCCGGTCGCCCGCATTGCGCGGTTGACCGCCTCCTCATCCTCTTTACGCCAGCGGGTAAACAGCGGCTGGTGCGGGTAGCGCCCGCGCGAAACCAGCTCCAGCACCGTGATGTCTCCCGGCGTGGTGGCGTTTTGCGCCAGCAATCCGATGCGCCTGGCCACCTCTTTGCTGGGGAAGCGCTGGATCTGCTCGCCGTCGAGGAATACGCTGCCCTCAACCGGCGTCATCAGGCGGCTCAGCGTGCGCAGCAGTGTCGATTTACCGCAGCCGTTCGGGCCGATAATTGCCGTAAAATGGCCGTCCGGGATCGCGACGGTTAAATCACGGGCAATGATTTTTTTGCCGTAGCCGAGGGTGAGGTTTTCGCCGCGCAGGCGGGAGAGGGTATCGGTCATTTCTTGCGTGACTCCTGAACGAGCAAGACGATGAGGTAAATCCCGCCGAGGCTGACGGTCACGACGCCCACCGGCAGTTGATAAGGCATAAACAGCTGCCGGGCGCAGAGATCCGCGGCCAGCAGCAGCACCGCGCCGCACAGCGCCGCCTGGGTCAGACCCCAGCGCGCGGTGCCGCTAAGACGACGGGCGATATGCGGCGCCACCAGGGCGATAAATGAGATTGGCCCGGCGATGGCGGTAGCGGCTGCGGTCAGCAAGACCGCCACCAGCATCAGCATCAGGCGCGAGCGCTCAACGCCGACACCCAGCGCGCAGGCGCTGTCGTCGCCCATCTCCAGCAGACGCATGCGCCGCACCAGCAGCAGTGCGGCAATAAACATCAACATAATCAATGGCGCGGCGGGCCAGGTTTTGCCCCAGGTCAGGCCGTTGAGCGAGCCGGCGTACCACAGCCCGGCGGAGAGCGCGGTTTCCAGCGAGGCCTGCAGCAGCAGCCAGGTATTAAACGCCATCAGCATGGCGCGCACACCAATACCGATGATGATCAGGCGGAAGGTGTCGATACCGTTGCGCCAGGCAAGCAGCCAGATAAGCAGGGACGTGAGCATGCCGCCGGCCATCGCCGTAAAGGTGATGGCCGTCAGGTGCTGACCAAACAGCACCATCGCCACCAGCACGCCGCTCCAGGCGCCGGTATTGAGGCCCATCACGTCCGGGCTGCCGAGCGGGTTGCGCATCAGCGACTGGAATATCGCACCGCTGACGCCGAGCGCCGCGCCCACCAGAATCGCCATCGCCACGCGCGGCAGTCGCCATTCGGTGACCACCAGGGAGAGGTTGCGCGGTGCGCTGCCGAGCAGGGCGTTAAAGACCTGAGTAAAATCGAGCGTGACCGCGCCGCTGCGCAGGCTCCAGACCGCCAGCAGCAGAATGGCGACAAGCAGCAGTGCGACGCTGGTCATTAAACGACGGGACGGGGCCATCATGCGGCACCTCCGCGTTTACGGCGCACGAGGAAGATCAGCACCGGCGCGCCGATAAAGGCGCTGACCACCGAGACGCGCAGCTCGCCGGGCACCAGAAGACGACCCACAACATCGGCCACCAGCAGCAGGGCGGGTGTTGCCAGCAGCGTCACCGGCAGCGACCAGCGGTGATCCGCCCCCACCAGCCAGCGCGCCATGTGCGGCATCATCAGGCCGATAAAGGCTATCGGGCCGACAACCGCCGTCGCGCTGCCGCACAAAACGGTGATGACCAGTAATCCCGTCAGCTGGGTCCGCGCCACGCGGTTGCCGAGCGCGGTGGCGGTGTCGCTCCCGAGACTCAGGCTGTTCAGCGCCCGGCTTAACAACAGCGCCACGGCGGCGGCGATAACCACCGGGATCGCCACCACTTTTAAGGTGTCCAGCGTGCGGATATCCAGCGAGCCGGCCTGCCAGAAACGTAGCCGATCGTAGACGTCCGGGTTGAGCAGGGCGATGCCGCTGGATAGCCCTTCCAGCACCGCGCCGAGCGCCACGCCTGCCAGCGTTAAGCGAACCGGACTCAGCTGCCCGCCGCCCTGGCTGCCGGTAAACGCCACCACCAGCGAGGCGGCCAGCGCGCCGGAGAAGGCCATCACCAGTTGTTCAGATGGCGAGGTCAAACCGAGCAGCGCCGCGCCGAGCACGATGGCAAAGCTGGCTCCGGCGTTAACGCCGAGAATGCCGGGGTCCGCCAGTGGGTTACGGGTGAGGGTTTGCATCAGCGCACCGGCAAGACCGAGTGCGCCACCGGCCAGCAGCCCGGCGAGCGTGCGGGGCAGACGGGCGTCGAGCACGATAACGCAGTCGGCGCTCTGACAGGTGCCGGTGAGCGCATCAACGATAACGGATGCGGGCAGCGGCTTCGCGCCGACCAGCAGGCTGAGTGCAATCGCCAGAATTAACAGCAGCAATAAAACGGGCACGGCAAGGGCGCGCACCGAAGAAGAGGAAAACGACATAGCAACATCCATGACTTGATAATGATAGTGATTATCGTTATCTATCTTATTTGGCTATGTTAGCATGTGCGCCCATGGAAAGGGTAGAATTACACTCAAGGCTTTGTCATGAATCAAAAATCCTGGCTGCTCAACCTCAGCCTGCTTAAAACACACCCGGCGTATCGCGCTGTGTTTATCGCCCGCTTTATCTCCATTTTGTCCCTCGGCCTGCTCGGCGTGGCCGTGCCGGTACAGATCCAGACCATGACGCACTCCAGCTGGCTGGTGGGCCTTTCGGTCACCTTAACCGGTGGGGCGATGTTTATCGGCCTGATGGTCGGCGGCGTGCTGGCGGACCGCTACGAGCGTAAAAAGCTGATCCTGCTGGCGCGCGGCACCTGCGGGGTGGGGTTTGTCGGGCTGTGTCTGAACGCCATGCTGCCTGAGCCGTCGCTGGTGGTCATTTACGCGCTTGGCCTGTGGGACGGTTTCTTTGCCTCGCTGGGCGTGACGGCGTTGCTGGCGGCCACGCCTGCGCTGGTGGGGCGCGAAAACCTGATGCAGGCCGGGGCGATTACCATGCTCACCGTCCGTCTGGGCTCGGTGATTTCGCCTATGGTCGGCGGTCTGCTGCTGGCAACGGGTAACGTAGCCTGGAACTACGGGCTGGCAGCGGCGGGCACGTTTATCACCACGCTGACGCTGCTGCGCCTGCCGCTTCTGCCCCCGCCGCCGCAGCCGCGCGAGCATCCGCTGAAATCACTGACGGCGGCTATTCGTTTTCTGTTCAGCAACCCGCTGATCGGCGGGATTGCGCTGCTCGGCGGCCTGCTGACCATGGCGAGTGCGGTGCGCGTGTTGTACCCGGCGCTGGCGGGCGAGTGGCAGATGAGCGCTTCGGAGATATGCATTCTCTACGCCGCCATTCCGCTCGGCGCGGCGTGCGGTGCGCTGACCAGCGGCAACCTGGCGCAGAGCGCGCGGCCGGGGTTGATTATGCTGCTTGCCACGCTGGCCTCGTTTATCGCCATTGGCTTCTTCAGCCTGATGCCGGTGTGGGCGCTGGGCGTGATGTGCCTGGTGATTTTCGGCTGGCTGAGCGCCATCAGCTCGCTGTTACAGTACACCCTGATCCAGACCCAGACGCCGGAAGGGATGCTGGGGCGCATTAACGGCCTGTGGACCGCGCAGAACGTGACGGGCGATGCCATTGGCGCGGCGATCCTCGGCGGCCTGGGGACGATAATGACCCCGGTGGCGTCGGCGAGCAGCAGCGGGTTTGTATTAGCCGCTATTGGCGGGATTTTATTGATGTCGTTGGCAGAATTGCGCCGATTCAGGCAGGAGGTTGTGTTTAATAACGGTGCGGCCTGATGCCCTCACCCCGGCCCTCTCCCACAGGGAGAGGGAGGGAAAATACCTACTTAAACAATGTATTCAATCTGTCTAACACCAGCATCGCGCTGTAATAATCCAGACGGAACGTCTCCGTTCCCAGCGCCCAGACGCGCTTGTTCTTCACCGCTGGCAGATGCGCCAGCAGCGGGTTGGCGTAAATCGCCTCCACGTCTTTCTCGTCCCCGGCAAACACAAACAGCCCTTCGCCGTTGAGCCCCGTCGCCAGGCTTTCACCCCCTAACTGAATAATGTCGTGGCGTTTGCCCTGGCTTTTTGAGGTATGCAGCCCGGCAGGCAAGTCTGCCAGCGTAAAGCCCAGCTGGTGCAAAAGCTTGCCCTGGGCCGATTCCGCGGTCCACAAATTGGCGCTGTGCACGGCGGCGGTGTAGACGATGGCGTTCACCGGCTGCGGCGGCAGTGTCATCTGCTGCTTCACCTGCGCAAGCTGTTTATCAAATGCGGCAATACGCGCAGCGGCCTGCTTTTCCTGACCCGTAATAGTACCGAGCTGCGTCAGCAGTTCCTGCCAGCTTTTGTCGTCGTAGTTGATGACAAGCGTCGGGGCGATGGCGGAGAGCTGGTCGTACAGCGCCAGGGCGGAATCCCCGCCGGTGGCGCTGATCAAAATCAGGTCCGGCATCTGGGCTGCCACCGCTTCGGCGCTCGGCTCACCGATATACAACCGCGCGACCTTACGCTGTTTCGCAATATCACCCCACTGGCGCAGGAAACCCTGCGCGTCCGCCACGCGGTTGTTGGGCGCGGTTGCACCGCTGGCGACAACCGGGGCGTCAATCGCCAGCAGGGAGCCGGTTAAGGTCACGCTGGTGGAGACAATGCGCGTCGGCTTGCTCTCCAGGGTATGCACGCCGCGGCTGTCGGTCACCTGGCGGGGCCAGTCGGCGGCGATGGCTGAGGTAAGTCCTAAAACAAAAAGTCCCAATAAAAGCAGGGGAGTACGGCAAACGGCAGGGCATTTCACAGCGTGGTATCCTGTTTTTGTTGAAGATAATGCTTCTCATTTTCAAGGCTACCGCGCAGGGATGCAAGCTTTTGTCGCACACGTTATTTGCCGAACGGTTGACAGCGAAGCGATGTGGGATTAGGTTAGCCGACGAAAATATAAATGATAATCATTATTGCTTCTTTTATCATTTTTAGGAGGATGATATGGATACGTCCCTGGCTGAGGAAGTTCAGCACACCGCAAGCACGCTGCAATCAGACCGCTTTTTCTTTATGTCGCCTTACCGCAGCTTTACCACGTCAGGCTGCTTTTCCCGCTTCAATGAACCCGCCGTCGGCGGCGACGATCCGACGGGTCACTTCCAGCAAAAATTAACCCAGGCCTTCCGGAATGCCAAAGCCAGCGGTATCGCTCACCCGGTGATGGTAGGGGCGATCCCGTTCGATACCCGCAAGCCCTCATCGCTGTTTATTCCGCAGCACTGGCAGACCTTTTCCCGTCCTGCTCGTCAGCAGTCCGCGCGCTATTTTTCCGGCTCGCAGACGCTGAAGGTGGAACAACGCACCGAGATCCCGCCGCAGCCCGTGTTTGAAGAGATGGTCGCCCGCGCCGCGTCGCTCACCGCCACGCCGCAGGTGAACAAAGTGGTGCTGTCGCGCCTGATTGATATCGCGACCGACAAGCCGATGGACAGCGGCGCCCTGATGGAGCGTCTTATCGCCCAGAACCCGGCGAGCTTTAACTTCCATGTACCGCTGGAAGACGGCGGGGTGCTGCTCGGGGCAAGCCCGGAGCTGCTGCTGCGCAAAGAGGGCGCGCACTTTAGTTCGCTGCCGCTGGCAGGCTCGGCGCGCCGTCAGCCGGACGATGTGCTGGATCGTGAAGCGGGCAATAAGCTGCTGGCCTCCGAAAAAGACCGCCACGAGCACGACCTCGTGACCCAGGCGATGAAAGCCATTCTCGCGCCCCGGAGCCATCACCTCAGCATGCCTGACTCTCCGCAGCTGATCACCACGCCGACGCTGTGGCACCTGGCGACGCCCGTGGAAGGCGAGGCGCACGAAAACGAGAACGCCCTGACCCTGGCCTGCCTGCTGCACCCGACGCCAGCCCTGAGCGGTTTCCCGCATCAGGCGGCAAAAGCGCTGATTGCCGAGCTGGAGCCGTTCGACCGCGAGCTGTTCGGCGGCATCGTCGGCTGGTGCGACAGCGAAGGCAACGGCGAGTGGGTGGTGACCATCCGCTGCGCGCGGCTGCATAAAAATCGCGTTCGCCTGTTCGCCGGTGCGGGCATTGTGCCTGCCTCCTCCCCGGTGGGCGAGTGGCGTGAAACCGGTGTGAAGCTCTCCACCATGCTCAACGTTTTTGGTTTGCACTAAGGAAGACTGATGACCATTCCCTTTACCCGCTGGCCTGAGGCGTTCGCCCGGCGCTACCGAGAAAAAGGCTACTGGCAGGATCTGCCGTTAACCCACATCCTGACCGATCGCGCGGACAGCGATGCGGTGGCGATTATCGACGGCGATCGTCGCGTGACCTACCGCGCGTTTAATCAGGCCGTGAACAACCTGGCCTCAGCGCTTCAGGCGCGCGGGTTGCAGCGCGGCGAGACGGCGCTGGTGCAGCTTGGCAACGTGGCCGAGTTCTATATTGCTTTCTTCGCGCTGCTGCAAATTGGCGTCGCGCCGGTTAACGCGCTCTTTAGCCACCAGCGCAGCGAGCTGAATGCCTACGCCGTGCAAATCAAACCCGCCGTGCTGATTGCCGACCGCGACCATGCGCTGTTCGCGGGCGATGATTTCCTCCTGTCTCTTATACACATCTCCGAGCCCACGAGACCGTACTAGATCTCGT
>ERZ808227.81-NODE-81-length-15849-cov-6.486324_pt1 | contig 15849 bp, 27 predicted proteins | sample MGYA00521246_ERZ808227 | MGnify/ENA primary metagenome ERZ808227 (study PRJEB31515, sample SAMN02934712) | indoor metagenome | biome: House; feature: Kitchen Counter; material: surface | place: USA: Illinois | collected 2012-02-11 ... | reverse complement strand
GTGTATTGAAGACCATGGATGTCCCAGCCGACTTCAGGATGGAAGGTTGGGTATACGTGCTTAGCAATCCATGTATGCCTGGCATCTACAAAATTGGAATGACCACAACAAGCCCGGAAGTTCGAGCGCGAGAGCTTTCATCAGCTACTGGTGTTCCTGCTCCATTCAAGGTTGAGGCGGCTTTCTACAGCCATTCTCCGCTCGAAGCTGAAAAAGAGATTCACGATGCTTTGTCGGAATGGAGAGTAAACGAGTCTCGCGAATTTTTTCAGCTTGATTTGAAAGAAATTATTCATGCGTGCTCGTGCAGCTGTGAATGCCAGGTCGGTGAAAAAGCTGAATATATAGCTATTTACCACGACTTCATCATTTTTGAGAGCCTCAGCAAAATCAATATACCTGAACTTTTTAATGAGATTGGGATTAGCGTCTTCGGCGACAAGCTTGCAGCTGCTGAGCGATTAATTCGAATCGGTGCGGAAACTATTTTCAATATCCGGAGAAAAAGCGGCGTTGTTATCGCTGTGCACGATTCAAATGCGTATGCGATCGAACCGGCTGATGAACAGGCGCTAAAGGAAGCCATGAATGAATATCAGGCTCATAGAGAAGAGCTTGATAGACGTGGAATTTACGGCCCAGAACAACCAGTGGAGTTTTAAATGGCCAGATCGCGAAATATCAAACCCGGCTTTTTCACGAACGACGAGCTTGCAGAATGTCAGCCGCTAGCGCGCATTCTCTTCGCCGGTCTGTGGACTATCGCCGATAAAGAGGGTCGCCTGGATGACCGCCCTAAGAAAATTAAAGCCATGGTGCTGCCTTTTGATGATGTCGATTGTGATGCTTTATTGCAGCAGCTGCATCAGCATAAATTCATCAATCGCTATCAGGTGAATGGCGATTCCTACATTCAAGTTTCTAACTGGAAAAAGCACCAGAACCCGCACTGCAAAGAAGCGGCAAGTGAGATACCAGAACCGTCTCAGAACCAAAATAGCACTGAACAAGAACAGTGCAATTCAGATGCAAAAGAGGGAAACGAAGAAGAGGGAAAGCCTCAAGTCATTGAAAATAATGAAGCACAAGAAAAGCACAGTGCTAGTAAGGTGCAAGAACATGTTCAGAACAGTTTAAATCCTGCTGATTCCCTTAACCTGATTCCTGATTCCCCTACCCCTGATCCTGATTCCTTGGTTAACACCCAAGCCGCTGACGCGTCTTGCGAAGATGCCAATGCGGATATTCATGAGATATCGAGTCGGTACGCATTCGAGGGTCAGATCGTTCGGCTGAACAACAAAGACTACCAGGCATGGTTGAAACTGTACCCGCTGATAGACCTGAGCTACGAACTTCAGAAGTTGGATATCGAGTTCACCCATGAGAAGCCAAAAAATTGGTTTATCACTGCCAGCCAGAAGCTGAGTTATCAGAACAAGCAAGCGGCAGTACGCGGCAAACCAGCCGCCAAGCCAGATTTGGACTTCAACAACACTGACTGGGCCTATGAGGTGATGCGATGAAATCTCTTGCAGAGCAGATGCGTAACCACGACCGCGAGCAGATGAGCCGTATGGCCCATAATCTGCCAGAGCAGTATCAGGAGCGCGCACCGGTCGAGCAGGTGGCGCAGGTATTCAACAAGCTGTTCAACGAGCTGCGCGCCGCGTTCCCGGCCAGCATGGCGAACTTCCGTACCCAGGATGACCTGAACGAATTCCGCCGTCAGTGGCTGCTGGCGTTTCAGGAGAACGGGATCCACTCAATGGCTCAGGTCGATGCCGGCATGCGTGTAGCGCGTAGCCAGGTACGCCCATTTCTGCCGTCGCCGGGTCAGTTCGTCGCCTGGTGTAAACAGAGCGGCGGGGCTCTGGGCATCACCGTTGACCAGGTGATCGCCGAATACTGGGACTGGCGTAACCGTTCGTTCGAATTCACCTCCAGTGAGCAATTCCCCTGGTCGCAGCCGGTCATGTACCACATCTGCGTCGAACTTCGCCACCGCAGCACAGAGCGACAGTTAACTCATGGTGAGCTGGCGCGCGAAGCGGGCGATCTGCTGGATATGTGGGAAAAGCGCGTTACCGAGGGTAAACCAGTGCCGCCGGTACGCCGGGCAATTGCAGCTCCGGCTGCAGATCACGGTCCAACGCCGATCCAGCTGCTGCTGGCGAAGTACAACCGCAACAAGTCAAACGGGATGGTGTGAGATGACCATAACAATCCGTGAGCAGGTGCTGGCAGCCCTGCGCAACAACCCAGGACTGAACAACGCCAAACTGGCAGCACTTATCGGCATGGACACCAAAAAGATATCGGGAACGGTGAGCACGCTGCTGGCCGACGGCCTGATTAGCTGCGAAGGAAAATACGGCCAGCGCCTTTACAGCCTGACCAGTTACGGCATGCGCTTCGCCCCTGACACGATACCGGGCATGAAGCAGGGCAAGTCGAAGCTAATTCAGCGGACGGACACGAACGTGATCTGCCAGGAGTGCCGGAACAGTCCGGCGATGAGAAGGGTATTGATGGTTTGGGGGAGGGTAGGGGTATGAAAATTTACATCGCAGGACCAATGACGGGTTACGAAAACTACAACCGTCCGATGTTTAACGCAGTAGCACAGCAGATGTTATCAGGTGGTCATGTGGCATTAAATCCGGCCACGCTCCCGGATGGTTTATCTCAGCGTGAGTATATGGACATCTGCCTGGCGATGCTTCGCTGCGCCGACGCCATTCACATGCTGCATGGGTGGCAAGAGTCGGATGGTGCTGTCGCTGAGCATGCCATGGCTAAAAAGCTGGGAATTAAAATTTCTTACCAATTTGAAGGAGCTGCCGCATGAAACCAACATACGAAGAACTTGAAGCCAAGTGCGCGGCTCTGGCTGCGGAGAATGCGGGGCTGAAGGGTGCGTTTGATAAGCCTCAAGCATATCTATCCTGGCACGCTATTCCACCAACCTGGGAAGACCCGCTCCCATGCGGTGAATATCTTGATGTTCATGACGAGGCAGGACACAAAAACTCCGATGGAACTGATTGCTGGCCGGTATATGCCAAGCCAGAAATCGAAACCCCAGCCACCGACGCTTTCCTGGCTGAAGTGCGGGCACATGACCTCAACGCTTTCATTCGGCATCACAGTGCAGAACTGGATGCGCATATTAAAAACGGTGGTGAGCAGTTCGACGAAAAATCAGTACGCATCAGAGACATCATCGTCTCAGCCCGCTTGTTCAGGGAGCAAATTCGCAAAGGAGTGCAGTCATGAGCTTTCTGGACAGTCTAAACACTGGCCTCGCTCTGATGGGGTGGTTATTCATCATGTTCAAAACGGGCCAGTGGTTTATCTCCATTGCACTAAAGCAGTGGGATAAGCGTAGAAAGCTATCTCGTAGACAGAAGGCAGTAAACGAATTTTACGATGCGTTTGACCTGTCCAGCATCGAACCAGGAACAACGGTGCGCCTGGCGACTAAAGGCGATCTGACAATCATGATGTATCGCACAGAAGGAGCCGTCCAATGAGCGACATCGACAAACGCGCATTACGTGAAGCGGCTGAACGTGCAGGACAAAATGACTGGGAGTACGTCTACACCAGCGACCTCAGCGCCCCAGGGCGGGGATATATCACAGTAGGCGGAGCAGAGGCTATCTACTGTCTGAATAAAGCCGCAGGGGGAGTGAAACAGTCTGAAAACGTATTGAGATATATCGCTGCAGCTAGCCCGGAAACAATGCTGGCGCTGCTGAATGAGATTGCTGAACTTGAGCAACGACATTGCGGAACAGCATTGCTTGAGCGAGAAGAAATGCACACCAAAACTCTGGGTAGGATGTTGGATGAGCTGGATGCCAAAGACAGGCGGATTGCTGAGCTGGAGTTGAAACTAGAAGCCGCAGAGAAACGGATTGCAGAGCTGGGGGCGAAACTAGAAATCGCAGACAAATTGCAGGATAGCGCATTTCGTCATGGTCTTCAGCATGGCTTCAGTTTAGGTCAGACGGATAATCAAGCAGGATTTGAACAAGCCATCGAGGCGTATGGGCAGCAGTGGAAAGGAGAGTGAGTATGAAATACGAAATCCCAGAATCAGAAGACATTGAATGGCAGCAGGATATGCTACGTGAAATAGACAGCGCCCTTGACGTCTTGCGTGATGAGCATGAGCACGCAGTGGTGGTGGAAGAAATCATCAATGATATCACCGCGAGAATAGCATCACTCCGCGCGTACTCTGGATATTGAGGACTAACCTATGAGCACTATTACCAGAGAATTCACCAAAGAGCAGTTGCAGCAAATTATCGAAACTGACCACGTTCAATGTGGTGAGGCTTCGGCGCTGGCGCGTATCGCACTGGCATCGCTCGAAGCGGAGCCTGTGGCGTGGCTACTGTCAGGCGGCGGCGCAAAAAACAACGTCAGCTTCGATAGTGGCAATGCTTATGCCGACCCGCTGAGAGAAGTAACGCCGCTCTACACCGTCCCTCCAGCGCCGGTATCTGTGCCCGCTGCGATGGAAATTGATGATGACTTTGACAGCGCGTTTGAACACGGAAAAGCTGTCGGCTGGAACGCCTGCCGCGCCGCCATGCTTCAGGGTGCCGATGGTGCCCTCACTAATGAGGACACCAAAAAAATGGACGAATTGGTCATGTGGATTAAGCGTTTAGCCCACTCACTGAGAAAAGCCAGTCCTGACAGCAAGTTACAAAGCGATGCAATGGACTACTTGAGCCGGAAGGGGTTAATTGGCGTGAAGGATATACTGCGATGATGACAGATAAAGACCTGACTGATGATGTGCTTGACGAGATTATTGCCGGAGCCAAAACGTCGATGGAGCAGTATCTTGCTCTGTCGTTGAAGGCTGAGCGAGCTGCAAATCGACAACAAAACGCACAACAAAATATTCCGGAAAATATTCCGACGCTGCGCGATGGGCTGGCAGTCATTCGCAGCCTGGGTGAAATCGACGCCGCGAAGATTCAGGCAGAGCGAGATTCTCTCAACTCTCCGTTGATTCCGGATGGTTGGGTGGCTTGCAGTGAGCGGATGCCAGATAAAGGCCAGAATGTGCTTATATCTGTGAACTTTGATAGCCCGCTGATTGAACCTTTAATCTGTTCAGCTCGCTATACAGGTAGTACGTTTCGAAGAGGTGACGTAACAGTTAAGCCAGGAGAGGGAGTTGAAGAGGTAACCCACTGGATGCCACTGCCAGCAGCACCGCAGCAGGAGGTTACTCAGGCGCTTGCCAAAGGCATGGAACGTTATGGCGATGCCATGCAAAAACTCGCAGATAGTGGTGACTGATTTTTGGTAATCATTTTTCAAAAGTGATGTTATAATTAAGTCGCAGTCGGTCTGAACAGCCGGTTGCGACTTCTGCGCATTTAAGGGGACTTAAATGCGACCACAATCTGAACTCTTCACCTTGTCACAGATGCAGAAATGCACCTGCGATTTTCTGCATTCTGCGTTACCTCTCGGAGGTGGCGTATGAAACAGCAATTCCACCTCATCAACGACGCTATCAAGCAAAACGCTATCAACTTCATCCGAGAACTGCCGGTGGACGCCAAGCGCCCGTTGGTTCTCGATATCAAGGAGATGACGCGCACACTCGATCAGAACAAAAAAATGTGGCCGCTGCTTAAAGACCTTTCCGACCAGGTTACGTGGTTTGGCAATAAGTACGATTCTGACGACTGGAAAGACCTGATCACCGCAATGGTTGCCAAGTCCAAAAAGCAAGAGCAGCGCATGGCCCCCGGCCTTGATGGTGGCGTTGTGATGTTCGGTCAGCGCACCAGTAAGATGACTGTCCGCCAGATGGTAGAGGTGATTGAGGCTATCTACTGGTTTGGCACTCAGCATAACGTCAAGTTCAGCGAAAAATCTCGCCTCGAAATTGAATGGGCAAAACGCTGGGGTGAGCGCAATGAGTAGCCCACTTTCCCGCGTCATCACCAACGAAATCTTCCGCGTTCCGGCGCGCCGCCAGCGCAAGCCGGCGGTTAAGCCGTCCGACATCCCGACACTGAAAGACTACACCGCCCGCCTGGTGGATCAGAAATGGCTGCGTCTCACGGCGAGGAGAAATCATGCGTGAATTAAAAGCTGGCGGCCTGGCCGTAATTATTAACAGCAGCATCCCAGAAAACATTGGTGCAGCAGTCAGGCTGATAAAGCACATGGGTACCATTAAGAGCACCTTTACTGGAATTGAGCTTGATGCCTGGAGCGTAGAATCAGCTTCCTACAGGGAATTGAAAGGCTGGCTATCAGATGGCGAGATTAAAAATACGCCGTCTCTCAACTGCCCCTCTAAATGGCTGATGCCAATCGATGGCGATGACTTCTCTGATAAGCGGGTATCTCACAAGGAGAAGTCACATGCGTAAACCTACCCGCCGTACCTGCAAGGTATGCAAAGAGAAGTTCACCGCCACGTTCGACAACGTCTGGTGGTGCTGCCCTGAACATGGCGCCATATACGCGCTGGATTTGAGGGCAAAGCAGAAGGTTAAAGAGACCGCTAAGCGCATCAAGGAGCGCAAAGAGAAAGATCGCGCGGAAAGTCGGGATCTGAAGGCGAGAAAGGTGGCGCTAAAAACGAAACCGCAGTGGAGAGCTGAAGCACAGGCGGCTTTCAACCGGTACGTCCGTCTCAGGGATGCCGGTAAGCCATGCATCAGCTGCGGCAGGATGCCAGAGCAGAAGTTTGGCGGGACCATGGACTGCGGCCACTACCGCACCCGCGGCGCAGCGGCGCACCTGGCTTTCAACCTTCACAATACCGCTGCCCAGTGTGTCTATTGCAACCGGGATCGGGACGGCGCGCAAAAGGCATTTGAACAGGGCCTTATTGAGCGCATCGGTGCCGAAAAAGTCGAGGCGATAAACAACGATAACTCTGTCCGCTGGTTCGACATCCCTTACCTGCAGCGCATCAAATCCATTTTCACACGCAAAGCCCGCGCACTAGAAAAGCGCCGGGCCCGCCGACAGGAGGCTGCATGAACCAAGCCGATTTCCTGCGGTACCAGGCAGAAAGCGTTAAGCGCGCCAGCATGCCGCCAGTAGCAAAGCACAGCCAGACCAAAACCAACCAGCCACAGAAGGAAGCCGCATGATGAACCTCGAATCAATCGCTAAATACTTTGCGCCTAAATCACCGATGTTCAGTGACTCTCCCCGGGCAACCGCATCGGACAGCCTGACCGGAACTGACGTTATGGCTGCTCTTGGTCTTGCTGGCCATAAGTGCGGCTTTGGTTTCGATCTTTACCTGTCGAAAATCGGCATTAGCAGCCCAGATATAGCACTGGAGAGACTCTATGAGCAGGCACGTAAGTTATCAGGTAAATTCAGAGCACTGTCGGAACTCGATGAATCAGCTCGGTCAGGCGTGCTTAAGGTTCTCTGCGCTTTTGCATACCAGGATTATTCAAGAAGTGCTGCCAGCACTAGAAAATGTGATTGCTGTGATGGTGGCGGATTTACAGAGGCGCAAGTGTTTACCAACAAGGTCTCATACCCATGGGGGAAACCGCCTTACTGGTCGAAAATGTCGCGTGCCGTTCGCCCAAGCGACTGGGAGAGCTGGACGGAAGCGCGGGAAGTGGTGCGGGTTAAATGCAAGCCGTGTAACGGAAAAGGCGTTATCAGCAATTCGTGTCGCTGCCATGGCAAAGGTAAGGTGTTGGACAAGGCAGAAAGCGATCGCCAGGGCGTTCCGGTGATGAAAGCCTGTGACCGCTGCGGTGGAAGAGGTTACGCCAGACTGAAGTTCTCAACGGTGATAGAGGGAATTAATACTGTTGCGGAGATAAAGAAAACGGCGGCCTATGACCAACTTCAGCCGCTCTTTGAGGAACTTGTCGCCGAATGCCATAAGCAGGAGTCTATGGCTGATGCCATTCTCTCAAAAGTAACGAGATGAAAATAATTTTCCCTAATATTGAAAATATATAGGAAATAGGTATTGCATTTCGCGGAAAAACTGGATAGATTTATCTCTAACGCTGGGAATCCGTTCAGTCGTTCCGAAGCCAAAAAAATTCAAGCCTCGCAATCACGCGGGGCTTTTTATTTTCCTGAAGTAAATCTCACGCCATGCCCGGCGCAAATTCAACACAGAGCCCTACAGAAACGAACCTCGGAGATAATCGCTAAAGGCGGCGGCCTCTCTGTGGGCGGTTTTCTGGGCAGCGAGGCTCGTTTCTATAGGTAAATACGCATGAAAACTATAAGCATCCCTCTGGAAGAGGTTCGTCGAATTTTCGAATTAGACCCTAAGTCTCCATCCGGATTGAGGTGGATGGTTGCCCCAAACCACAGAATAAAATGTGGGATGCCAGCTGGTAGCAAAGTTGGAAACGGTTATTACCAAGTTAAAATTGCTGGTATTAGCTATGGAGCTCATAGAGTGGTTTGGTCTATTGCAAATGGCGAAATACCGCAAGGCATGACTATCGATCACATTGATAGAAATCCAGGAAACAATGAAATATCAAACTTGCGACTTGCTGATAAATACTTGCAGGCAAGGAACAGGAAGCCATACAAAAGAGTTGGTATGGCTGGAAAAAGCAAGGGGAATATTCACCTGAGAAAAAGCGGTCGATATGATGCCACGGTAGGCATCAACGGGAAGATATTTTATTCGAGCGGCAGAGATAAGTCAGTCCTGCAAGCGTGGATAAAAGAAATGCTTGATAAGCATCAGGCGCAGCCTGGTAAATAGATTTCAATGATTTGCCTGTAGCTCAGAGGAAAGAGCAACCGCCTTCTAAGCGGTTGGTCGCTGGTTCGAATCCAGCCAGGCGAGCCAAACCCACTACCTGGGACCCTTCGGCCAGAGAGCCGACATTAACTTGCCCTCACATTGCCAGCCTGTCGCTGGCTTTTTTATTTGCGATGTCCGGTCGTTGCTTCCTGGCATCCTTCCACTCTACACAAACAGCACCCCGTTTTTTCGGAGGTGATATGGCTAAACGTATGCAAGATAAAGAAAGCATTGCCGGAGTGTCATGGCTGATTGTCCTTGCTCTGTCATGCTGGGGCGGCCTGGTCCGATACCTTATTGACGTGAAGCAGAACAAAGCCGCCTGGAGCTGGATTAATGCGCTGGCACAAATTGCAGTGTCCGGCTTTACCGGTCTCATTGGTGGCCTGATCAGCGTTGAAAGTGGTCTGAGCCTATACATGATCCTGGTTACTTCTGGTATCAGCGGGGCGATGGGGTCCGTGGCACTGACGTACTTCTGGGAACGACTGACGGGGATGAAGAATGCAAACCAGTGATAAAGGCATTGCCCTGATCAAGCAGTTCGAAGGCTGCAAACTCACCGCCTACCAGGACAGCGTCGGAGTCTGGACGATCGGTTACGGCTGGACTCAGCCTGTCGACGGCAAACCGATCCGCGCGGGTATGACTATCAAGCAGGAAACGGCAGAGCGCCTGCTGAAGACCGGACTGGTAAGCTACGAGAGCGACGTGTCCCGCCTGGTTAAAGTTGGTCTGACTCAGGGGCAATTCGACGCCCTGGTGTCGTTCACGTACAACCTCGGCGCCAGGTCGCTGTCGACATCGACCCTTCTGCGAAAACTTAACGCCGGTGATTATGCTGGCGCTGCCGATGAGTTCCTGCGCTGGAATAAAGCTGGTGGGAAGGTGCTGAATGGGCTCACCCGTCGTCGGGAGGCAGAGCGGGCTCTGTTCCTGTCATGATTGGCGCACTGGTAAAGCGTTACTGGCTGCAGTTGCTGGTGCTGGCTGTAATTGGCTTACTGGCTTTCTTCGTGAACCACTACCGCGACAATGCCATCACCTTCAAAGACCAGCGTGACAAAGCCAACAAGAATCTCAGCCTGGCTAACGCCACAATTAAAGACATGCAGACCCGCCAGCGAGATGTGGCTGCGCTGGATGCGAAATACACCGGAGAACTGGCTGATGCGAAAGAAACCATTGAGCGTCTGCATAGCGATGTCATTGCTGGCCGTAAGCGGCTGCAGCTCAACGCAAACTGTCCCGCGAACAGAGCGACCGGCACCAGCGGCGTGGGCGATGCTTCCGGCCCCCGACTTACTGACTCCGCTGAACGGGATTATTTCACCCTCAGAGAGCGAATCGTCACAGTGACGAAGCAGGTCGGCTATCTGCAGGACTACATCAGCACCCAGTGCCTGAAATGAACTGTGTAACCCCGCAAGGATGGTGATCACATCTTGCTGACGGGTAAGCCGTAAGTGGCTAAGCACTTCTGAGAAGCAGGGCAACAGCTGCGACAAGGCAAAGAGGTAATCATGTCCGACATCTACCAAATCACGCTAACCACCCAAACAGGCGAAACCTTCACGGGCAAGATGTCACGACGTCAGCCTGAGCTGGTTAACGGCTTTGTGCCGCTGGCGACCGAAACTGGCCAGTGGCTGTATTTCGCTCCTGCTGATGTAAAGCGCGTGGAGTTCACGCCAGTTCCTAGCGAGGAAGAGATCAATGGCGACGTGCAGTCTGTCAGTTGAAATCAAAAGCAGGTGGTGGGTTCCTGTCTATCTCAGGGCGCTGACAGTGTTCTGCTTGATGATGCGTTGCGAGCCTGATTACCAAAAGGTGGGTAACTTTCTCGTTAAGTATGGCATTAGCCAGAAGTTGAAGTATGAGCCTGTAAAGAGATAACGGAGTAACGAATGACCAAACCAGATTGGGAGGCCATTGAATCGGCTTACCGGGCTGGTTCATTGTCAGTAAGGGCCATCGGGGAAAAGCATGGCGTTAACCACGCCACCATCCTGAAGAGAGCGAACAAAGAAGGATGGCAGCGCGACCTGACAGAAAAGGTCAGGGCGGCAACCAAGGCCAAGGTAACCAAGTCGGTAACCAAAGACAGTAACCAGTCACCAGTGGTTACTGATGAGCAGATTATTGACCAGGCATCCGATGAGGCGGCCGCTGTAGTCATGGCTCATCGGGAAAGTTTGGCGGCATGGCGCGGCATCACCAATAAGCTCCGCGACTTCCTCGAAGATGCAGATATCACGGAAGAGAATCATGCCTCAATGTCTCGCTCGATCACTGCCGGTGTAGATGCTCAGATAAAAGTGATAAACGCTGAGCGCAAGGCGTATAACCTCGACACCGAGGAAGGCAATAAGACGGTTGATGACCTGTCTAACCTGATGGATTCCTTGTCTCAGGGGGCGTAATGAAACCTGAGCACATCAAGCTGCTGGCCGACAAAGACTGGCGGCTGAACAATCTCTACTGGATCACCGACAAAGAGGGAAAGCCAACGCGCTTCAGGATGACGCCTGAGCAGCGGGAATACTTCGAGGGGATCCACACCCGTAACATCATCCTGAAAGCTCGTCAGCTCGGTTTCACAACTGAGGTGTGCATCATCCAGCTCGACGCGGCCCTGTTCGAGTCGGCGAAGTGCGCCTTGATTGCCCACACGCTGAATGACGCAAAGCGCCTGTTCCGAGAAAAGGTGAAGTACGCATACGACAAGCTGCCAGCAGAGATAAAGGCGGCTAACCCCGCGAGCAATGACTCGTCAGGTGAGCTGGTCTTTAAGAAGGGCGGATCGCTATACGTCAGCACTTCATTTCGTGGCGGTACGCTGCGTTACCTGCACGTTTCCGAGTTCGGGAAGATATGCGCCAAGTATCCTGACAAAGCCCGTGAGATCGTCACAGGTGCGTTTGAGGCGGTATCGACTGGATGCTTCGCTACTATCGAGAGCACAGCCGAGGGCCGGGCGGGTTACTTCTTCGATTACTGTCAGACGGCAGAGAAAGCGTTGCTGCAGGGCAAGCCCTTATCCGCGCTGGACTGGAAGTTTTTCTTCTTCTCCTGGTGGAAGAATCCGCGGTACGCAATCGACCCGGTGGAATCACTGCCGGTACGCCTGCTTGAGTACTTTGCTGAGATGGAGTCGAAGCACGGCGTAGTCGTCAATGAGCGCCAGAAAGCCTGGTACTACGCCAAAGAGAAAACTCTCGGCGACGACATGAAGCGCGAATACCCGACAATTCCGGCCGAGGCGTTCCAGCAGTCTGTCGAGGGCGCGTACTACGCCAAACAGTTCCGCTGGCTCTACACCAACAAGCGGATCGGCCAAATCCCGGATAACTCACACCTGCCGGTACACACGTTCTGGGATATCGGCGTTGGCGACTCCACTGCGATCTGGTTCGTTCGCGAGGTTGGCGAAGAGTTCCACATCATAGACTACTACGAAAACTCAGGAGAGGGGCTGAGGCACTACATGAAGGTGCTGAAAGACCGTGGCTATGAGTACGGAGAACACTGGGGGCCGCACGACATTGAGAACCGTGAATTCGGCGCTGATGCCAAATCGCGTAAAGAACTTGCGCAGGAAGGCTATGAAATCGACGGCCAGGTTTATTCGATGACCTTCAATGTTGTCCCCAAAACGGGTGTCGATACCGGCATTGAGTCGGTGCGTGAAATCCTCCCGTCCTGCGTCTTCGATGAGGAGAAATGTGCCGAGGGCATATCTCACCTCGAAGGCTATCGCAAGGAGTGGGACGACAAACGCGGGTGTTGGAAAGATAAACCCCTTCATGACTTCACATCACACGGTGCTGACAGCTTCCGCTACTTTGCTGTAGCGAAGAACAACCACAAGCAGGTCGGCGCAGTATTCTTTTAAGGAGTTCGTCAGTGAGTGAACAACAAAGCGAGGTTTCATTCCTCGTTAATGCCCTTGCTGATGCTATCGGGCGGCAGCGCATGCTGTACGCAGGCCAGCCGGGAAACACCAAACGCACGAAGTTGTGGGATGAGTTCGGCTATCCAAACAGTCTCGAGTTCGACCGCTACTATCGGGCCTATGAGCGCAACGCGGTGGCGTTTGCCGCAGTCCATAAGCTTCTCGATTCGTGCTGGGTTGATAACCCGACGATCATCGACGGCGACGACGGCAAGGAGTCAACTGAGACAACGGACTGGGAAAAGTCAGCCACTAAGCTGCTGAAGAAGCACTGGCCGAAAATTAAGGATGCGGATCGCCGCAATCTTGTTGGCCGGTACTCGGCATTGCTCATTCAGTTCCGCGACGGCAGGGAATGGCATGAGCCGGTAGACCGGGCGAAGGTTAAATCCCTGCGAAATATCGGTAGTGGACCTATCGTTAAGCTAATCCCCGCGTGGGAATCGCAGATCAAACCGGGCAACTTCGATACCGACACGCTTTCAGAAACCTACGGCCAGCCAGTTTCGTACAACTTCAACGAGCAGCCCGTTGGTGATGATGGCACGTACGGCCCGGTGCGCGGCGTTACCGTACACCCCGAGCGAATCATCATTCTCTGCGAAGGCTCAGAAGACGAGAACATGCTCTCTGGCGTGCCTTTCCTGCGCGCTGGTTATAACAAACTTCTCGACCTCGAAAAGGTATCTGGTGGTAGTGCCGAAGGGTTCCTGAAGAATGCAAGTCGCCAGCTCGGGATTGCGTTCGACAAAGAAACCAACATTGCGAACCTGTCAAAGCAAGCCACAGAATCTGGCTACAAAGATCTGGGCGAGGCGCTTAACGACAAAGTCGCCAAGATGAACCGTGGCACGGATGCGGCCCTGGTTATGCAGGCCGGCACGCCGTCTGTTCTCTCCGTTGCTGCGGCAGACCCATCCCCGACTTGGACAGTGGCCGCCAACGAGTTTGCATCTTCGATCCAGTGCCCGTTCACCATACTATTTGGTCAGCAGACGGGGCGACTTGCTTCCGATGAGGACAAAACAGACTGGGCGAAGCGCTGTAACGGCCGCCGCTGGGGATTCCAGTCGACGGTGATCGAGAGCGTGCTTGAGCGCTTCTGGACAGTAGGCGTCATTGACCCACCTTCATCCGGAGAGGTCACGCTGGCATGGTCTGATCTACTCGCGCCGAGCGAAAAAGAGAAGATTGCCAACATGCAGGCAATGGCCGTCGTGGCGAAAGACACACAGCAGGCATACGGCACTCCGGCGGTGGATGAAAACGAAATCCGCGCAATTGGCGAGCTCGAGCCTCGCAAGGTCGTGTCGCCACCTAACCCTGATGTAAAGCAAACCGATAAGGATCCGCTGACAGATGATGATGACAGCGCAAACCAGAATCGGGACGCCAATCGTACCGCGCAATAAAGCTGACCCGACGCAATCATCGCGGCAGGTCAGTCGGATGTTCAACGTTATCGAAGATCGGTATCTGAACATTAAGCGCAGGCTGAAGGCACTCTTTGACCAAAGGCTGACAGGACAGCAGCGAGAGGCGAACGCACAGCGGTCATGGATGATGTGCAACAACGAAGGTGCAGAGCCTTCGCTGTATCAGGTCAATGCCGGTAAGTTCATCTATGACATGACAGCTGCTGAACTGGCCGACCTGCTCCAGGTGGTGCAGTCGATTCTGGATGATGAGCTTCTCGATGGTGGTAGTCAGAACCTATGGGCGATGGACTATGTCATTGCGGAGTATGACCGCGGCACTCTAAACGCCTTCACCAACCTTTCGGTGCAGTCGCAGGTTTACGCCAGCCAGACGACGCTACAGCAGCTTTTGAGCAGCCCAGGTCACCTTAATCAGGTGGCGGCGGCCAGGCTGACAACGTTCAGTGACTGGAAGGTCATCAGCGACACTGCCCGCGGCGATTTAACCAACATCATCACCGATGCGGTAGCGCGCGGGGTGTCACCAAGAGATACCTCTCAGGTTATTAGTAAACGCCTGGACGTAAGTATGTCCAAAGCCAAAACGATAGCTCAAACGGAGCAAGTTGGAGCCTTAAGGCAGGCGCAGCGCAATGAGGTTGATTGGGCAAAAGAACGCCTAGGTCTGAACACTGCGATATTGTGGATTTCCGCACTTAAACCTACCACCAGGACGACTCATGGGGCAAGGCACGGGAAAACGTACACCACTGATGAGGTTGCAGAGTTCTATTCGAAGGATGGCAACTCCTATAACTGTTACTGTGCCAACATCCCTTGCCTGCTTGACGATGAAGGCAAACTTTACAACGAAGGTCTTGCCGAGAAATTAAGTAAAGAGCGGAGTAATTGGAAGTCATCCGAAAAGTAATTTGGTAAAATATACCTGCTGGATAGGGCGGCCACCCGAAAAGTCCTGCGCTCAGGGCCTTCCAGCACCATCATGAGCGAACTAATGGAGCGATTAGTTATGAATTCGAAACCAGCGCCAGGCGCAGAGTTTTTACGTGAATGCTTTTCTTACAATCCAGATACTGGCGAGTTGTTTTGGAATGCAAGGCCAGTCAGTCACTTTAAATCAGAGAACGCATGTTCAGCATGGAATGGGCGATATGCAAATAATCCCTGTGGGTGCATTCGGCCAGATGGCTATGTAAAAATCTCCGTTAACAAAGTGAGCTATTTGGCTCATAGAGTTATATGGAAGATGATTACCGGTACTGATAGCGAATTCACCGACCATATCAATGGCATTAAAAGTGATAACAGATTGGCAAACCTCCGTGATGTAACCATGACTGAAAACAACAGAAACATGGTTGGAGGATTGGCATCTGAGAATAACTTTATCGGCGTGTATTGGCATCAACAGCGAAGCAAATGGATGGCTAGAATTCGATGCGAGGACTCAGAGCGGTATATTGGAATTTACGATGATATAAAAATTGCCGTCCTTGCCTATAACGCCGAATGTGAAAGGGTTCATGGCGAATACGGCAAGCGCAAGATAGAGCACAATTTGAATAAGCTCCGAGAATTGGGGCTCTGATGAATACCAACAAGGTCCTGTCTCTTATACACATCTCCGAGCCCACGAGACCGTACTA
>ERZ808227.77-NODE-77-length-16313-cov-14.870218_pt1 | contig 16313 bp, 10 predicted proteins | sample MGYA00521246_ERZ808227 | MGnify/ENA primary metagenome ERZ808227 (study PRJEB31515, sample SAMN02934712) | indoor metagenome | biome: House; feature: Kitchen Counter; material: surface | place: USA: Illinois | collected 2012-02-11 ... | reverse complement strand
ATGAAAGCCTGTCCTCAGCATAGTACTGGGAAGGAGGGAGTGACCATCTCATTAATTTTCCTACGTTAAGCGTTTTGAGCTTAACGAGTGATTTCGTTCCATTGAGCGCGAACCCCTGACCGTAAGGGATGTACGGAACGATCTGACTGTCCGTTAACAGTTTTGCTTACTTTCGTACATGTTATTGGCATGGTGTACGCAATCGTTCGGTTTCGGACGTTTAAGTCACATGCACGTTAACTGTCGGTATTCATCGCCTCACTAGTACTACTCTGCTAGTTCATCATGTTCTTCGAGAGCATATTCAAAATCGGCAACAAGCAAGAAATTTTCTATCCTATAAGCCTGATTTAACTTAATTCGTTGGTATCTTTCGTTCAATAATCGCCATGCTGTTTTCCGTAGTACCATCGGTACGGATTCATCTTTTAAAGTACGCATGAGCACAGAACAGGTTGTCAGAAAAGCAGCGTCCTTACGTTTTCGGTAATACGCATCAGTCGAACAAACCGCAATGATCTCGATTGATTCAGGGTGATGACAGATAGCATTAACCGTAGTTTTTTCATGTATCTGTGCCTTGAGTTCAGCCTGAATTTTTGATTGATGATACATAGCCTTGAGATAGCTAAACATGATTTCCCCATCAAACAGTAAGTCGTGTCAATTCCTAGAGTTAACACATTTCTGATCATGACTCACACGTTACGTTCAGTCGGTAGCCATCTGTGCAAAAAATGCGCTTAGCGTAGGATAATTTCCTTTTTCCAAGCGGACCCCAAGTAGGTCGATTTAGCGGCGCTTACTGCCTATTCGGCAGGCTGTCAACTAAGCCCGCCCGGCGGGTTGGGGAGCGACCATCCTACTTTGGATTTGATCAACAAGGCCTGTTGGAGTTGGTTGAAAAATTATCGGACCGGTTAGCCAATTCCATCGCTTGATTGAACACATGATCCTGGGGCTATCGGTGTTTCAGTGGGTCATTACAATCCTTGCTACCGATTAGCTCCCAACGAGCTAATCGGTAGCGTGGCTGTTGGGTATGGATGTATGATTAACAGTAGTAAATGAAGCTGTTTGGCAGATCAAATGAAATTATTAGCTACTTACGAAGATAAAGACGAAGCGGAAATTGCGCTGACTAAAATCAGTGGGGAAAAACGTTTGGCGAGCGAACGGGATAGTACCGTTGTTATTTATAATCTTTTTGGTGAGCCTACCTGGGGTAATTTTTATAAACTAGATATGTTCAGGCTAAAAGAATTACAAACTATCGTTGAATTGCGGCGAAATGGTGCTGCATTTGATGAAGAACTGCACAAAGAGATAATCATGACGCTAAAGTATGTAGCCAATAACTATGGGATATCGATACCAAGTCATTGGCTTTAATTCAAATAAAAACAATAGCATCGTTAGCTTGATGATGAACATCTAGACGGGTATTAGACGATAGTCTGTTTTCATTGAAGTTAATATCGAATGGAAACCAAGCAGGGTCGTTACTGATGGCTGACATGCTTTTGCTTGAGTTTCCTTCTGCTCTCACAGACACTTCGACTAACCACGCAATAACACTGTCATGATTAATTGTGATTGGCTTACGCAACTGATATAAACCCTGCTTCGGATTGGATAACAACTCCAAATTCATCAAGGTTCTAACCACAAATTGAATGCAACGCTTAATAGTCGATGTGTCGCCATAGTTTTCGGTGATGCGTTGTTCTAACTGAGAGTATATAAATAACCCTTCATGTTTAGCCATTCTACCAATCTGCGATGCCACATTATAAAAAAATGGATACTTGGCCAGCATCATTCCCCAATGAATGGCAATATTTACCTCACTGTGCTCAATAAGCAGTCTACAAGCATCGTCATGAAATGCTTTGGGTACGGACTTTGATTCCGAATCCCAAATCCCAAAGAGCAGATTTCTGGTTTTGTCTTGGGCAACTTTACTGTCAAAGCTGGGGGCAAGTAATACATCAATTTTATTTTTTAATGCTTGGCCGTGAACCCCATTTGCTGACCAGGATGCGGTTTGGACTAGCCAGTCCATCTCTAAATGCCGATTAAATCCAATAGCGGGTTTCATGACTCAATATTCCTTTTAAAAATTACAATTGAGTTTCCTTGTTGCAGACATTCAAATGCCGACATATCAAGATTGCATAAGTTAATATCAAGATGGAAGGGGAAGAGCGCCTGATCATTCAAGGCATCATCAAGAGCAATACTCTCTTTGCTTGATGAAATGAGCAAGGCATCAAGCAGCCAGTTTGCCAGAGGACTACTTATACTGACTCGTTGATTAACAATAGAATAACAGGCTGGACTTATGTTTCGTTTTAATATGCCCAATTCCATCACGGTTCTTAATACGGCACTTAACGCTCTACTGGTGGCTTCGGTTTCACCATAGAGCATACTCATGCGCCGAAAAGCTTGGGCATAAGTAAAAGTGTTATTTAGTCTTGCTTGTCGACCAATAAAGCGAGCTACTTCGGCAAAAAATGGCTTTCTCGCAATTAACATGCCCCAATGAATAGGCAAGGAAAATGATTCAGCATCTTTATGTAATTCGATGCCTTTATCAAAAAAATTCTTTATATATTGATCTACGGGTTGAGTCCACACTGAGGTGAGCAAATTCCGCGCTTTACGGCGGTTTTCCTTGGAGACAATATAGCCGCTTAAAAAGTTATCAAGGCTGTTATTAAGTTGTGCAGAGCTGGCCCCGTTTGCTACCCAACGAAGAGATTGTTCGAGCCACTCTTTTTCAACATGGCGACAGAAGCCTGGAGTTTTAACCATAACCTATTGTTTTCTATTCACTATGACAAAAGGGACTACGACCTCATGAAGGCTGATCCCACCGTGTCCAACAATGACATCGCCTTTGCTTTTGAAGGCACTATTCGCGTTGGCAAGAAGCGGGTAGGTTGCTTTAGGAAGCCCTAGTTCAGGACCGGGCCATGTTATCACAGATCCATGGCAGGCTTGAGCAGTACTGTCACGCAAGGCAGGATCGTGATAGATCCGTACTCGTTCGCCTCTGGTATCTGCTTTCACTCCCTCATTGATATATCCAATCCCCGTCGCTTCCTGGCTGCCATGATCTGAAGTAATGATAATTTCAAAGCCTTTGTCTAATAATTCGGCAATTCTTTCATTGAAATGCCAGTCTGTTAGCCAGCCATCCACGACCATATTCAAAGCAGACATTCCATTTTTTATGCCGTGCATTTGCTCATCAATAAAGTTTATGACCAACCCGGCTACTTTAACGCTTGGTGGAGTTATCAAGTCTTGCCATACGTCATTCGATAACGACTCTATTTTTTTTGCATATTTTATTTCACGTTTGGCTAAACCTTTCTCTTGCCAATAATCAAGCCACAGCTGCTCCTCTTTACTGGTGGTCAGCAAAGAGTCTGCAAAGGAAAAAGGCTTCTTGCCAGAGAATAAGGCTTGTCGTGATATGGATGTAATTGTGGGCACCCAAGCAAAGCAGGCATGTTCGTCCAATGAAATATTGGCACACATCTGCAAGTGATTACGCAATAATGGCCACTGTCGAGCGCCCATGCCATCCAAAACCAGTAGACATACTTTCTTGCCACTATCCATGCGCCGTGATAACCAATCAGGGACTTTATGCAACATTGCCGGATAGCGAACCGTGGGGGTGGTTTGTAACTTTATAAAGTTTAAACGTAGCCATTCCTGAAATAGAAAATCCGCAGTGGTATTTAATCTCTTTATTTCTTCGGCCAGCGCAGCAACAGGAGGTTGTTTTTTGTTTTCATAAAACAATGCATTCATAATCCCGAGCGAGTGTGACTGCTCAAACCAGAATTCAGTATTGATACTTTCTAGTTCGCATTGTTCAAAGCAAGCCTTGGCATTTTTCAATAAGAGACTTATCCGTTCGCGTTCAGTTATCTCCGGCTCTTTAGCAATGCCAAACCAAGCCCAATGTCCAGCGGGCAGGCCATCTGCTTTCACCGGCTTGATAATGCCTTCGGCGAATAAGTTGTCAATAAACACACGGATGTCACTATCAGCAAATGGCACAATAAGTTGTTCACTTGGCCATGAGGTATTTGCAATGGTGTTGAGTGATTCGCTCTGCAGATACATTTCCCATTGTTGCTGCAAGAAATCAAAAAAAATACTTCTGTTCGGAACTAATGTATTAAAGTCCCAACATTTAAATTTTGGCGTAAGAGTAAGCAAATGAATAAGCCGATCTTCAATCTGCGTAGGCATCTCAATGCCAACATAATGCTTTCTGATTAATAGCCTAACCAGATCTGTGTTAGTCTGGATCGTCTCGGGAGCTATACGATAAATATGGCGAAGTAAGAAATCGAGACTGGACTGCTGACTCAGTTTCCCAGGCGTAAATAGTTTTATGGCATCCATGACCGGCTGGAATAACGACGCTGGGAGCAATCTGAGTGCTGATAGATCAATGTCCTGAAAAAACTCAGACAAATGGAAGTCAATTTGCTTTGATTCAGCCTGAATGTCATAGGGGATAAATAGCTCTCCTTTCTGGTCTAGACGGATCACAAAGGAGTTTTTTCTGGCCAGTTTTCTCCATGCTTCATACGCTAGGCGAAGTGCGAGAGGATCTTCGTCATCAAATAAAATGGCATTTTGGGTTTGCAAGGCAGCCGATATTTTTGGCTCAAAGAGTAGTCCATCGGGATCGTTAACGATGTAAACAAACGATCCGTCCAAGTTTACTTTTTGAATAACATCATCCTGCCAAGTCATATTCATCCTTTAATTTCAAAAACGGCGTGCAGCATCATGTCCGGAATCGCGTTACGCTTTTTGTCCAGCTCCTGACGCCACAGTGCATATTCACTATCAAGTTGACGCAAACGGTATTGCCGAACCTCTGGTAATCCAACGCGCTCTATCGCCCGTTTTCGTGCGTTAAATGAGTATTCGCCTTTCTCATTCTGGTTATCTAAATCGATTTGAGTGGCTGCCAACATGCTCTCGAAAATCGCTTTGCCTTCCTGTTGCGCTGCCTGATGTAGCAGGGCATAGGCTGACTGATGTTCAGCCGGTGCGGCGGCCAACTCTTGAGGCAAGATGTCGAACTCTTTACTACAGACCGCATCCCAGACTCGCTGCGACGCGGTAGCGTAATATTGACCATTCGGCTTGATATAGACCGGCATGTATTGGCAGCGGCGCTCTTGACCTGCCACCAGGCGGATACTCCACAATGCCCAGTAACCATTGGCTCCTGCCGGTAACGACTTTACCCTGACACAGGGGATCGGTTGTGCTTCACTCCAGACCGGTAATTGGCTACATAGCCCTCTGATCTTGGGGTTTTCCAATGTGAGATGGGTCAGATCGGGTCGTTGCTGGGCCTCTTTACCCATAAAGGTGACGCCACTCCATGCTGCGCCATCAGGCCAGATTAGGGTATGTCCACCTTCCTGATCCTCAATGAAATCCGCGGATTGCTGCATGCTGCGTTGCCAACTCAAGTAATTGGCAACCATGCTCTGTATCCAATAAGGCAGCGGGTGGTTCAGGGCTTGGCGATAGTCGTCGGCAGATAAGGGATCATCACCGCCAAACAGCGCATCCTGCTGTCGCTTATCGACCGCTCCGTCTCGTAACGTAGCCAAGGCTTTGGCTAGCTCCTGATCCATTAACGCAGGATCCGTGATAGAGGCGATAAACAATTCATCAAAGAGATGATTGGCGGCGGAGGAGTCCAATACATCGCTGGTCTTATCAACACCAAACTCATCCAGGATGATCTGCAACTTGGTCTCGAGAACTTCACGAACCCTGTGCTCCACAGTATCTTCGAGCACGAAATTCAGGGCTCGAACGATATGCCGTTGGCCGATACGATCGACGCGGCCAATACGCTGTTCCATGCGCATCGGGTTCCAGGGCATATCGTAATTCACAATCACATGGCAGAACTGTAGGTTCAGACCTTCGCCACCGGCATCGGTGGAGATCAGTATGCGGATGTCACCTGCAAAGGCGGCTTGCACTTTTTTGCGCTCTGCCAGATCCATGGAGCCGTTGAGACAGACCACACTGATCCCCCGTTCAATAAAGAACTGGGCTAGCATCTCTTGGGTTGGTACAAACTCGGTAAACACCAACATCTTCAGATGTGGGTTACCCTCTTCTTGCTGGAGTCGGTATAACCAATCGAGCAGCGCTTCGGCTTTGGCATCATTTTCGGCATTGACGCACTGCTCCGCTAACGCCAGTAGGCGGCGAACCTCATTCTTCTCATTCTCCAGCGAGGCTTGGCACTGGGCTAATAACTCATCCAACTGGGCTTGACCATCCAGATCGGCCCACTCATCGGCAAAGGCCAGGGGCAATTCCTCTTCAACCCGCTTGTTTTCCAACACATTGAGTCGACGAGCAAGGGTGCGGGCGATGGCCGCACTGCTGGAGCTCACCAAGCGCTGCATCAGGATCATTAAAAAGCCAATGGCATTTTGCTGTTTGGCTTGCGCCTGGTTGTAACCTTCCTTGATGTACTCGGTGACCTCTTCGTAGAGATGGCGCTGCAAGGCATGCTGATCTTGCCAAGCCACCGCAACCAGTTCGGTTTGTCGGGGGTTAAACAGCGGTTTGCCTTCGCCATCAATGGCGATCCGCTTTTCAGTGCGGACCACAAAGGGTTGCACCCTCTCTTGGGTCACAGAGCCGACATCTGGGAAAGCCTCGGCATCCAGTAGCGCCATCAGGCGATGGAAGGCATCGCTTTTGCCTTGGTGGGGGGTGGCGGAAAGCAGCAACAGGTAGGGGGCGGCTTCGGCCAGACCCTGGCCCAGCTTGTAGCGGGCGACCTGATCAGTACTGCCGCCGAGTCGATGGGCTTCATCAATCACGATCAGATCCCACCCGGCGGCCAACAGATCATCAAACCGCAGCTTGTTGTACTCATTGAGCTGTTTGAGTGACCAGCCTTTGCGACTTTCGATGGGCTTGATACTGTCAACCGGACAGACCACCTGATCATGGCGTGACCAGATATTCTCCTGCTCATGTTGCGGTTTTTGCTCACCGGGCAGCAGCAGCTGAAATGACTCGTTAAAGTGGGTCTGCATTTCGCTAACCCACTGACTGACCAACCCTTTTGGAGCACAGACCAAAATACGCTTGGCCAAGCCGCGCAATTTCAACTCGCGCATCACCAGCCCTGCTTCAATGGTTTTTCCCAGGCCCACTTCATCGGCAAACAGATAACGCACCTGTTTTTTACTCATCGCCTTGGTAAGCGCCTTGAGCTGGTGCGGTAGCGGGATCACATTTGATTCGATCGGTGCTAACAGCGTGTCTTCTTGCTGAGCGTTGGCAATTTTCGCGGCAGTGGCTAAATAGCAGAATGCCTCAGCCGTCACCACAGGCTGTGCGGGTCGCAGGCTGAGATCGACAGCCGGTACCTTGAGCACCACATCTTGTTGCTGCAACCAGACACGATAAAACTGCTGGCCCCAGAGGCCAGCGGTTTCAATCACTTTGACATATTGTTGATGGGCCTGACTCCAAGCCCAGTCTCCTACCTGCCACATGGTGGTTTACCACTCATCGTCGGCATCGACCTGGCTCAGGGTAACAGCCTGGTCGTAGTACATCAGCAGTACCGGATCCTCTTCCAGAACATTGTTGGGCAACTTCTCGGCAACGGCGATCAAGGCGGCAAACTCCTGCTGTTCCCAGAGTTTCTTAAAGCCCACCCGCACTGCTTCAATGCGGAACACCTTGAGCTTCTTCTTGGCGGCCTTGTACTCTTCAAACTCTTTAAGCAGCGATTTTTCTCGCAGCTTTTCCAAGTCACCGGCCTTATTCGGGTCAGGTACATACCACCGATCTTTGGCTTTGGTTATCAAGGCGGGATCATTTTTCGCCAGGTTACGCAGCTCTTTCCAGTTGCTGGAGAGGTAACTATGGATCTGATCCGGTACCTCATCCTGGCCGTCATAGCAAAGGAAGTTTTGGCTTAGCAGTTCGCGCAGATCAAGTTGCGCCTCGTTTTTGCTCCAGCCTCCCAATTGCTGCATAAACTGAGGATTGATGTCAGCGAAAGTCTGCGGCTTAGTCTTTAAAAGCTGACGGAGCCAGTCAATAGCCGATGCTTCGTCTTTAACAAACAGTGACGCCTGTATTAAAGTTCCAGAAATCAGTTTTTTCTTATCGTATTCAGCAGTTTGCTCGGGCAAAAAGAACATGCCGTCCCGCTCGGAGAAACGTTGCGAAAGCCCCATCTGGAACTCCTTGCTGTCGATAGGCAGCTGGTAGCCTTTACGGACATAGTAGGCGACAAGTTGGTCAAACAGAATACGCGGATCTCGCTCGGGGATGGAAAGAAGTGCCTGTCCCTGTGACTTGGTAATGGGAAGATACTTGAGGTGAGTGCGGATGAAATCCCAAACACCCTCTTCGGTGGCAGCTTCTGTGGTGAAACGGGCTTCAAAATCTCCACTTGGTTTGTAGGCGGAGATGACGAGGTCTTGTTTGACTGCTGTAGGAGTAGTTACTGCTTTGAAACTTCCTTGTTGTTTATCTAACGCGGAAACATTTGCAACAATAAATCCCACTTCGGTTAATGCTGACTGAATTGAATTCCAAACTGACGCTTGTGTATTGGAAAACTCAACAGTAATCCATCTACCTGGTTTTAGTAATGAATAAGTCTTTTTAAAACATTCAAGCATCAAATGGCGATACTCAGAGAGTCCTTTATTTTGTGCGGAATTTTCGATAGCTTCATTTTTGTTGTCTGTTCTGGCGTTTAACCAGTACTCCCACAAAGAGCTTAGTTCTGAATAGTTTAGGTTAGCTCCAAATGGAGGATCAATAAAAATATAGTCAACATCAATCTGAGTAAATTCTGTTGTTGACATTGTGCTGACAAGTGATTGCGAATAGATACATTTAAATGCTTCTACCAGTTTTTTTATTTTATTCTCTAAGGCAACAAAAACATTTGACTCGGATATTTGAGAACCTACATACATCGTTCCACTAAGCGGATTATATGGGAATGACACACCAGGTCGATATCTATTCAATTTGCTCACATTAATCAATTGTGAGTTGAACATTAGTAGTGCTTGCCTATTATTCTTGCACTGCTCTCTAATTTTTGAAAGAATATAAAGATTTCTCTTTGAATAGAAGTGATGAACATGCGTCAATCCAATGACATCATTCCGGCGTGTCTCTTTTCCCTCCATCATCCTATCAGAAGGATACCATGAATCAATTTTGGTCTGCTCAATTCTTTGAATCAGAACCATATCATCCGAAGATAATTTTTTTGTAAACTTACTTCTTTGACCTGCAATAGAGTAGTTGATGAGAACGGGCTTCTGTTTTGATTGTCTTATGGTTTGCCCCGTTGCCTCATCAATGGTGGTAATCCATGCCCTATCCATGCTTTTTTTGGACAAAATAGTTGAGCAATGTGGACAATTAAAAGTTTCCAGCACCTTTTCGCTGGATTTATCAACTGCAACTTCTGTAAATACTACTTCCTTCGCACACTCCGGGCAAACAAACACATCCGACCAAACGGTATAGTTAATTTTCCCTACCCGTCCATCCGTATGCTTCGTCTCATACATCCACCCGCACTCTTTCTCCACCTCTGCCAGAATCCGCTTCGCCTCTTTTTCAAAGGCTTTCACATCCACCGGCGTGTTGTAGTTGTATGCAATAAAAGTGGCTGCCGGTGACAAATCATTCAGCACCGCTTTGCGAGCTCCCAACTTCGAAAACGACTTCCACACCGTCTTTCCGCTTTCGTCAATCTCTTCCTGCAGAATGGTGCCATCGGCTTTAACCTGATAGCCCAGCGATGCGACTGTTTCTCGGTCGCCGCACATTTGCGCCGCAACACCGGTCATGCCCGTACCACAGAATCCGTCAAAGACAATATCGCCTGGATTGGTGTAATGCAGGATATAACGCATGATGGCTTTATGCGGCACCTTGGTGTGGTAGGAGTGAGCGTTATAAATAGGATCGTTTTTCCCTTCACTGACATCTGCCGCAAATGGCTCACGATGATATTCCTCATCAGAAGCTGGTTTTTGCGCTTCCCATTCCGCAATGAAATCGCCAATCCAAGGATTAGGACAAGCAGTGTAATATGGTGGATCACTAAGATTTAAAATATCTTCATCGCTTCCGATAGGAAAACCTTCGATTTTACGAAATTCGGGATCTTTTAGTTTTTCTGCTAGCAGAGCTAAAAAATAATCACGGCGAGCCTGATCGTTGGCAAAAGTTTTGCCCAAGCAGGTAACCGGGCCTGCCGTTTGATCCTGTTCTGGGCTATCACTGGAAAATAAGCTGTCTTGCTGCATGGTGCTTCCTATAGCGGGTGCAGTTTATACCGCACCCGCGATTCTTGATTAATCGATGATGATGCGAACTTTCGCGATGTCTTTGCCCTGACAGAGTTTGTTCAGCAGGCGGTTAAAGCGCTCAGCGATTTCGTCACGCCCCTGAGGCAAGCCTTGACCGAGTGCATGCACGAGTTCGGCGGCGCTGACTCGCACCTCCTCCAACCCGGCGAGAACCAGATTGACCGCCTGGACAAAGGCGGAATCCAGTGGGTCAGGTAGCTGCCCTTGCTGAATAAAATCACGAATTAACTGTGCCTGTTCGGCTTTGAGCAGATCCATATTAATAAAGGGGTCATCCAGCAAGCTGCTCAGGTTACTGAGCCAATCGCTTTGCAGACTGTCAAGCCGCTGTTCCAGACTCTTTAATTGTTCACTGGCTGGCGCCTTGCCGCTCTCTTGGCGAGCATTTAACTCCATGGGGTTGGCATTCATCGCCAGCAGCTTTGGGTCGATGGGTTTGGCGGCTTGCAATTGCGCCGCTTCTTTACGCCACTCAGCCAGTTGTGTGGCCGGGAGCAAGGCGATACCGCTTAAGATCTCCAGCTCAGCCAAGCGTTCGTCATTCAACAGCTTGGCTTTGGTCTTCTCTTCGTTGCCGTCGAGACGCGCTCGCATATAGAGCTCAACATAGTGTTTGGCATAGTCGGTTTTCAGTGCCGACAATGTGCTGAGCTGCGCGGCCTTAAAGCTGTCATCACCGCGCTGTGACGGATTGGCCAAACCTTGGCGTAGGGCATCACGCGCCTGCTTGACTTGCTCTTGCCAAGCGTGTGATTCAGGCAGTACCAGCTGCGCCTCTTTGAGGTAGGCGCATAAGGGGGCTAGATCTCCCACTACGGTTTTAAGCTGCACAAAGTTGTGCCATGCCTGCAGCATCTGCTGGTATGTGGTGATGTCAGCCGCCGTCACCTTAAGGTTTTTCAGCTTGCCGGGTTTATCGTAGCGCGCAATAGTTTCCAAAAAGTTCTTCAGCTCGCTCAGCTGGGTGGAGAGCGTCTGCTCCTCGCTCTCTTCCAGAACCGATTGCCCCCACAGCGGTAAGCGATCCTTAACGCTCTGCTGCCCCTTAACCAGCTCGTTAATCAGCGCCTCGGTGCGCTTTAACATTTCACGTACCACGCCTTCATCGCCTTGCTGGATTGAGGTGGCTAGGCCATCGTTCATCTCCAGCAGAGTGAGCAGGGCTTTTAAGGCGGTTATATTAAAATCCTTGGGCGCCTGGATATGTTTAAAGTCTCTGAGCACATCAAAGGCGAGGGACTTGAACTTAACCACATCACTGGCGGTCAGGGTATGGCCTACCACCACTAACTCTAATTCGCCGCTGTAAACCAAACAGGCGATCAGTACCAGCAGCCATTCGGGCTCCAGGCGGAAGCTATCGGGCTTAAAGTAGAGGCGGGAGTTGATGGCCTCTAGTAACTCGGCCTGATTGGCTACTTGCCCTTGCTGCTTGCTTTGCAATACGGCCAAAACGGCTTGGGCATAGCGCGATTGCAGCGGAGCGATTTTATCGCCATCCAGTAATTCCAACGCATCGAGCACGGCATTGGCGCGCTTGGTGGCCGCACCACCAGAGACCACACTTAACGCATCCTTGGCTGCGCTTTCGATGTTCTCGTAGGTGATCCATTGGCTAAAGCTGGGATACTCGGGGGCTAATGCTTCAAAGTGGTTGGCCAAAATGTGGCTGGCAACGGCTTCGAAGATATCTTTGAGACTGCCAATTTGGCTATCGCCAAGCCCGGAAATACTGCGAACCGAGGTGCCTTTGATCCAGTCCATCATCGGCTTGTTTTGCCCATCGTATTGGGCAATGTAGGCATCCTTGAAGTGGCTCTTTAGCCAGGTCTGCATCTCTCTGAGATAACCTTCGGCCTTGAGTTTGTAGACATTCTTGGCGTTACCGGTGGCCGAAGCATGCAAGTCGATGGCTGCTGCGTAGTAGTTCAAGCAACGATCAAACTCGGCGTCGGCGTTTTGCAGGATAAACAGCACTTCATCGCTACGGATAAACTCTTTTTTCAGCTTGGGCGGGTTATAGGGCTGAATAAAGTACATGTAATAGTCGAGCGGTGGTTTGGCTGTCTCGCGCTCATTAGGAGAGCCGAGGAACATCCAGCCTGGGCGGTTGACGTTACGATCCAACCATTTGAGCTCGTGCCGCCACATCTGAATATTAGGCTGCTGGGTATCAGTTTCCTCCAGGATCTGCAGCATGGCTTCACGATAAGCACCATTACGGCTGTCATCGGTCAGCAAGGGCACCTTGTTTTCGATATAGGCATCAAAATCTTCGGTCTTTTTCAAATCCAAAAAGAATTGATCGTTGGCCTTGTTCTTGGAGAAGAACTGGCCGTTGACGGTTTTTCTTATTTTGCCCAGTACCGTTACGATATGGTTTTTTAGATTTGTGCTCTTTTCCCCTGGCAACTGCTCAATGCCGGGTAGATAGAGGCAAAGGGAATCACGCAGTTCGGCAGCTGTGGCCCCCATCTCGTTATAGACATCGCCCACGGACAAACGATGGATGGCCAATCCGGCTACCAAGCGCTTGGCAAAATCGATCTCCGTAGCGGTGGGATAGGCTTGGTCGATACGCGTAAACAGGGTTTCACCGACCTCAATAACCTGACCGATCTCCGGGTTGGTTTTGGCGCTCGGGTCGCCTCTAAGCTCATCCCAGTAGGTGTCGTAAGAAAACACACCTGGCTTATCGGTAGGCACCACCTGCTCCATCAAGGCTTGCATCTGCCGCGACAGGCTACGCAGTACCTGGCGTTGCTCAATACCCGCGCCCCGCACGCGCTCGAAGGTATTGATGTAGTCAGGGTGCACTGGGAACATGCGCACAAACTCATCGAGGCGTTCGTTCATGCGGTCAAAGCAGGGGGTGAATTGCTGCAGGTACTCGCGGATCCAATGCAGTTGCTGGGCATCTTTTTTGAGCAGACGCTCGGCGACGACATATTTGATATCGTCACGGGTGATGAGCACCTGTTCGGCCCGGTCACGGATGCGTTTGACTTCTTGGGTTGCGAATGCGAGTTGCGTGCTATCGAAAATGGCTTCCTGCACACCGCAGATGAAACGGAAACGGGTGCCATCGATCACTTCACCCATCACGCGCATCATCGCCATATCCAGCGGCAGTTGCTGCTGGTTACGAGAGCGCAAGTAATCGAGAATTTCATCGCAGATCAGCAGCAAACCTTGGTCGGGATAGCGCTCGTGAAACAGCGCCATCATCTCTTCAAAGTAGGGTTTATGATTGGATGAGATTTTATCCATGGCCGGGAATTGGTAGTCGATCCCCATCTCGGCCAGACCTGATGTCAGGTTATCGGTGACAATATCGGCAAAGGCTTTTTTGCTCGCTCCGACTTCGAAGCGGATAACTTTGAACTTGCCTGCAATCTTGTTCGCAGCTTCGCGAACCTTGTCGTTAGTGATGAATTGTGCCAGTTCTGGAAATTCGGCCACCGCCGAGATCACCGACATCAAATGTGACTTACCTGAACCGTAGTTACCAACCACCCAGAGAGATTTGTTATCAACGGATTCTTCAAACTGCAGCTGAGGAATGATGATCTCCGCCAGCTTTTGCGACATTTTGTCCGAAATGACATAAGACGCTACCAATTGCTGCGCTTTATGCTGCTCTGCGGACTCTTTGAGTTTGATGATGGTTGTGACGGGCTCGAACTGAATGAGCTCTCCGTACTTTTTCATTTTTATCCCCTCTGCTCGGTAAAGTGAATGATGGGCACGTTGGCCAGATCATTCGCTGAGTAAGATTGAAAATCGTCCCGTCCTGGGACTGAAAAGGTTAAACACTGTTCGGCAACCTGGCCTGGCCAGATGGCAATGATGGGCTTGAGGCGCGCTAATTCCTGTAGCTGGCGCAAAGGGTCCAGTTCCAAGGATGGCTCAAACAGCGCCTGAACTCTGTCTAGCCATACCACATCGGATACTGCGCCATTAAGCATTTGAGCGATGATGTCAGCTGCCTTGCGTGCTCGATCGCGGCTTGATAGCGGTAACAGACGTTCACACAGCAGCTCAGATATGTCGATTTTAGTTGCCGCGTTGTTCTGCAACGCAGAGGCTATAACTGGCTCTGGCGCATCGACGACCAGCACCAGAGCACTGGATTGGTCTGCTATCCGGCCGAGGGCTGCCTTGGTTTCGGCGTGTAACTCGTGTGCTGAGGATACGCGTGTCAATGTGATGTTTTGCCCGATCATCTGTTGAGTTTACTGACAGGAATAACTGAAACCATTCTAGCGACTTAGCGTTACAGTGTCCCAACGGAAACCGTGAGGCGAACAGGTTTTTTTTCGCGGTTTTGAGTATTTGATCTTGACCCTCCATCTCCGAACAGCTTTTGTATCTTAAGTTAACGATGTCCGCTGCCGCCGGTATTCCCTCGGGGAGTGATATCCCAGCGCGCTGTGCGGGTGGTTTTCATTGTAATGCGTGAACGCTACTGCAAGGTTTCGCAGTGCTGTTCTCACATCCGGTTTTGGCATGAACGCGATATAGTCTTCTTTCATCGTTTTCACGAACCGTTCGGCCATGCCATTACTCTGCGGGCTGCTCACCGCTGTTGTGCAGGGCTCCAGATTCAGCTCTCTCGCGAACCTCCGCGTTTCATACGCGGTATACGCTGAACCGTTATCCGTCAGCCACTGCACCGCTGTGTCGGGCAACCTGTCGCCGAAGCGCTTTTCCACCGACCTCAGCATCACATCCTGCACGGTCGAACTGTCATAGCCTCCCGTGCTTGCTGCCCAGTCTATGGCCTCACGGTCGCAGCAGTCCAGCGCGAACGTTACCCGCAGTTTTTCGCCGTTGTCGCAGCCGAACTCGAAGCCATCTGAACACCAGCGCATATCGCTTTCTGCCACCGCTATCTTGCCCTTATGTTCACGCTTCGGTCGCTCTGGTTTGTGATGCAACAACAACAGGCCTTGTTGATCAAATCCAAAGTAGGATGGTCGCTCCCCAACCCGCCGGGCGGGCTTAGTTGACAGCCTGCCGAATAGGCAGTAAGCGCCGCTAAATCGACCTACTTGGGGTCCGCTTGGAAAAAGGAAATTATCCTACGCTAAGCGCATTTTTTGCACAGATGGCTACCGACTGAACGTAACGTGTGAGTCATGATCAGAAATGTGTTAACTCTAGGAATTGACACGACTTACTGTTTGATGGGGAAATCATGTTTAGCTATCTCAAGGCTATGTATCATCAATCAAAAATTCAGGCTGAACTCAAGGCACAGATACATGAAAAAACTACGGTTAATGCTATCTGTCATCACCCTGAATCAATCGAGATCATTGCGGTTTGTTCGACTGATGCGTATTACCGAAAACGTAAGGACGCTGCTTTTCTGACAACCTGTTCTGTGCTCATGCGTACTTTAAAAGATGAATCCGTACCGATGGTACTACGGAAAACAGCATGGCGATTATTGAACGAAAGATACCAACGAATTAAGTTAAATCAGGCTTATAGGATAGAAAATTTCTTGCTTGTTGCCGATTTTGAATATGCTCTCGAAGAACATGATGAACTAGCAGAGTAGTACTAGTGAGGCGATGAATACCGACAGTTAACGTGCATGTGACTTAAACGTCCGAAACCGAACGATTGCGTACACCATGCCAATAACATGTACGAAAGTAAGCAAAACTGTTAACGGACAGTCAGATCGTTCCGTACATCCCTTACGGTCAGGGGTTCGCGCTCAATGGAACGAAATCACTCGTTAAGCTCAAAACGCTTAACGTAGGAAAATTTCCGTTTTCCAAGCGGACCCCAACATGGTCAATGCCAAATATGGTTCTGTTCCCGGCCTCAAAGCGTATACTCACG
>ERZ808227.76-NODE-76-length-16458-cov-7.228312_pt1 | contig 16458 bp, 21 predicted proteins | sample MGYA00521246_ERZ808227 | MGnify/ENA primary metagenome ERZ808227 (study PRJEB31515, sample SAMN02934712) | indoor metagenome | biome: House; feature: Kitchen Counter; material: surface | place: USA: Illinois | collected 2012-02-11 ... | reverse complement strand
TACGAGATCTAGTACGGTCTCGTGGGCTCGGAGATGTGTATAAGAGACAGCAAGAAGAAAGAGCAGGCCATCAATAACGAAGAGATGCCAGCGTGGGCGCAGAAGCTTGCCGATCGCGTGGACACCGTCGTTAACAGCCTGAACGCGAACGCCGACAAAGAGAAAGGCGAAAAGCGCGCGGCTGTGAAGCTGGCGATGAACATGAGCGATGAAGAAGTCGCAGATCTGGACGGCAAAGCGCTTGATGCTATGTACGCCAAGTGCCAGACCTCTTTCGGCCTGAACGGTGCATTCCGCCACCAGGCAACCAACACCCAATCAGTCAGCGAAATGCCGGAGTAAAAAATGGCTAAAGACGGAAAACACGTAATTCACGCGGGCGGTATCTTCGCAAACCCACAGCTTCACCGTGAAGGTGCTGCAGCCGCTGATACCCCTCCCGGGACGATTGGTTTCTTCGACAATACCACGAAGAAATTCACCGCCTCCGTGGATGGTAATGAAGCCGCGATCCTCTACGTAGCCAACTATGACTACCTGCGTTGCAAAACCGTAGACGACGTCATCAAGGCTGGCGACTGGGTTGTTGCTTTTCACCCAACCCCAGGCGTTTTCTTCAACGTTCCAGCTGCAGCAGGCACTTACACAAAGGGGCAGCCGCTCTCTGTGGCCAACGGTCGAGTTAAAGCTGTCGGTACTGATGAATCAGTCCGCTGCTACGTAGAAGAAGACCGCTCATACACCATTGCAACGGCAGGTGACCTCCTGCGCGTGGTCATTAAATAAGGAGCACCTGAATGTTTGTATTCTCCACTAAGCAGGCTACTGAAACCGGGAACCTCGAGGTTAACTCCTCTCAATTCAAAAAACTCTCCGCCGCGCGCAATGCCAGCGCTCAGGCTGCCGCTGATTTCATTGCACGCACTAAATGGCGGGGCGATGCAGAAGATACACCAGAGCTCAACGCCGTCAACGCAGTCGACGATATCCGTCGTCTTTACAAGGCCTATGACCAGACCGTGTTGAAGCAATTCGAACCGAACACCGAATTCACGCTGCTGAACGACCTGATGCCTCTGTCTCGTTCTGTTCGTCTTGAAGAGTCTGTGTACGAACACGCTCGCACCGGCGGCCGTGGCTGGGCGCACACCTCAATGTCCGGTCAGATTGGTGCTGCGCTGGATGCGAAGTCTTACACCTTCGATGGCACCATGGTGCCGATCCACGACAGCGGCTTTAAGTTCAACTGGCGTGACCCGGTATTCAACAAAGGCTCCGCGCTCTCATCCCTGGCGGATGCTCAGGCCGGATCTGTTGATGATGTGCGTCGCCAGTATGTGGACTACATCTGGGAAGGATTCCGTGATGCGGCTGGTAACTACATCAAATTCGATGACAAGACATGGAAGGGTTTACGTCACGATGAGCGCGTGGCGCAGGTGACACTGACCGTTAACTTTGCAACCAGCACAGACCCGAAAGCCATGCGTGCCGCGGCAATCGCCCTGCGTGATGTCCTCAAGCTGCAAAACATGCAGTACGGCCAGCAAACGTGGTACGTCTCCAGCGAAATCATGTCCAACTGGGAACAGTATTTCGATGTGAACTCGCTCCGCACTGTGTTGGAAGAGATCTCCAAACTGTCAGGCATCGCGGCAATCAAAGAAGATGCTGAGCTGACCGGAAACGAAATCGTAATCGTACCGCTGCAGGCTGGCGTGATTGCTCCTATCGTCGGTCAGGCGTTCGGCACCGTCGCCGATCCGCGTCAGTTCTACAACTCAGATTACGTTTGGCGTACCTGGGGAGCTGCTGGCCTGATGGTCAAGCAGGACATCAACGGCCACTACTCTGTTATTCACGCTTCGAGCTAAGGAAACAACATGGCACTCGTAAAGGTATTGGTAGCAAACCTCTTTGCCGGTGCCAGCCTTCAAAAGCTGGAGGCTGGACAGGTTTATGACGTCGATGACTCGATCGCTGAAAAGTGGATCGAGCAGGGTAAGGCGGAAAAATCAACTGATAAGAAGGGGGAGAAGCTCGTCTTTGAAGTGGCGACATCATCTGCGCCTGTGGCATCCGGTGCATCTGATTTGCAGTCAAAACTCAATGATGCCCTTGAGCAGCTGAAGCAGGCGCAGTCAGACGCTGATGCAAAAGACAAAGAGCATGCTGATGCCCTTGAGCAGCTGAAGCAGGCGCATGCGGCTGAGCTGGAATCGGCGAACAAACGCGCTGAAGAGGCAGAAGCCGCACTGGCGGAAGCAACCAAGAAGGCGAAATAACCATGGCTGACCCAATCACAGCGGCAGACGTGCAGGCGTTCCTCGGTGAATTGGGTTATTCCATTCCCGGCGCGCTACTGGATCCGATTCTCTGCGTGGTGAACAAGATTATCCCGTGCCTCGATGGTGCGGGATATGACGACTGCACGGCAAAGCTGATTCTGATGTACGCCGCCGCGCTTATGGCTACGTCGTCCGGCGCGCGCCGCATCAAATCGCAGGGTGCGCCGTCCGGCGCGTCCCGCTCGTTTGAATATGGCGACGACAGCATCACCTGGCTTCGCGACTCACTGGCCCGGCTCGATACCAGCGGATGCACCGGTGACTTGCCGATCAGCGCCGGTAATAGCGTCGGTCTGTTCATGGTGGTCGGGGGCTGCTGATGACGTACAAATCAGTAACGGAAGGCAAGCCTAAGCCGCTCACCCGCGTCTGGGTGATGACCGACACCGGGCGGGAGACTACCGGCTACGTTAAGTCGGACGGCGAGTGGCATATCAACTGTGAGCGCATCCGGGCGACCGGCGCCAAGGTGCTGAGGTGGAAAGAATGACAGAGCGAGTGAAGAAGGCGAGCGATAACCGTTTATCGTTCATGTGCCCCGGGTGCGGTAGTCGCCATGTGGTGCAGGTTGGCATTGGCAATGGTCCGCGATGGGGATGGAATGGAAGCGTTGATAAGCCGACGCTGACTCCAAGCGTTTTGGTTACTGGCTTCACGCCCAGCGATGACCCGAAGGAGTTTGACGATGCCACTAAAGACAAGCCGTTTACCTGCCATTCATTTGTGACAGATGGGCAGATTCAATATCTGAATGACTGTACGCATAGCATGGCAGGCATGACGGTGCCGCTACCAGAGCTTTGAGGAGTAAGCGATGTCTAGCGTTGCAAACTGGTCATACACAGCCACTGCGACCATCTGGCGAAAGCTGGAAGGCAATGACGAATACGGCGATCCGCGCGGCTATGCGGAACCTGAGCAAATCCTCTGCGATTACGAGGGCGGACTCAGCAAGAAGTTAGCCAGCCTGGGCGCTGAAATCGTTGTTAAGAACACTGTCTGGACGGAGTTCGCGCTGGCGGCTGCGGGTGATTACCTGCTGATTGGCGTATCGACAGAAGCTGACCCGGTTGTCGCCGGTGCCGACGAGGTGCGGCAGGTTATCCGTTATGCCGACACGTTCGAGCGCCTGGCGGATGATTGGGCAATTATTACCGGCATTTGATATAATCGAGGCGCGCGGCTAGACCGGCCAGTCGAAAGCGGAGAACACAGACTCTGTTGCCGCGCACCTTTATCTGTGAAACCTACTGTGAGGTTTAATTATGGCTAAAGAGCCGAGTATCGAATTTCTGCGCGATTGTTTCAGTTACAATCCCGAAACTGGAGCCATTGTCTGGCTGCCAAGGCCAAGAATCCATTTCTCAACCGAGAGAGTATTTAAGACCTGGCATTCTCGATTTTGTGGAAAGCTCGCGGGCGGTTTGAATAGCAATGGATACATAGAGATAGGCATGCAAGGGCGGCTGATGAAGGCTCACAGGATAGCCTGGGCATTGTCCTATGGCGAATATCCATCAGGCGATATCGACCACATTAACGGGGTCAGAGATGATAACCGCCTAATCAACCTGCGTGATGTCACTCGGCGAGGTAATAGCAGAAATGCGGCCAGGCACAGAAACAACAATTCCGGTATTAGTGGAGTTTACTGGCACATTCGAGACAACAGATGGGTTGCTGCGATTAATTTCGCGGGAATGCAGCGGCACCTCGGTTATTATCCCTGCCTGATTGATGCAGCTGCAGCCAGAAAATCAGCCGAGTTGAAATATGGTTACCATGAAAATCATGGCAGAGCTCAACAATGAACAAAACAGGTCGCCACGGCGGCCTTTTTTATTGCCTGGAGAAAAGCATGGGCATCAAAGTGAAGGGCATCAGCCAGGCGAAAAAGCACCTGAACGATGTCATCAACGACGTGAAGGGGCGCAAGGTTATTCGCGCGCTGCAGTCGGCGATGATACTCATCGGCGCCCGGGCGGCCTATTACACCCCGATCGACACCTCTACGCTGATTAACAGCCAATTTCGGGAGATCGACGCTGGCGGAGTATTCATCACCGGGCGCATCGGCTACTCAGCCAACTATGCTGCGTACGTCCATGAGGCGTCAGGCAAGCTGAAAGGTCAGCCGCGCGCGCACTTTGGCGTGACCAGTAACCGCTCTGAGTTCGGACCGCAGAAGCCGAAAGAGTTCGGAGGCGGTACCGGAACAGGCAACTACTGGGATCCACACGGTGAGCCTCAATTCCTGACCAAAGGCGCGAATGACGAGCGCGATAACGTTGACGCGGTGATGCGCAAGGAGCTTTCGCTATGACACCCATGATGCACGAGCGGGTGCGCAACATGTTCGGCGATGCCGGGCTAACTACCGGCTTCACGGTGCAGCAATTGATGTACGACGACCCTGGCGACCTGTCGAAGGCGATCATGGTGTTCAGGCCAAACGGCGGCTCGAATATCCGTACTGACCTCGGCTCTGAGTATCACGTCCTGGTTGATGTCGTAGGCGCAAAGGACAAGCGCAAAGACGCGCTCAACGCCGTGCAGCGCATCGTCGATTACGTCCAGGCCAACCCCATGGCTGACGAGTGCGTCGGCTACATCCAGAACATGGGCGCAATTCCCGCGCCGGTGCTCACAGAAGAAGGGCGAATAGTCTTCCGACTTCAGTTCGCCTGCACTTACGGCGAATAGCCATCCCAACCAAATAACCCGCTACGGCGGGTTTTCTTTTATACGTCAAAGAGGAGTTTCACATGGCTAATTGCCAGAACTCGAACGAGCGCCTGTTCGGCGGTGCGGTCGTGCTGGAAGTCGCCGATGGCTGCCCGGACGTCAAGCCACTCGAAGCGGAGTGGATGGCGCTGGCCGCTGGTACCACTAAAGGGTTTGACTTCAACCCAAATACCACTACCAGTGATGCAGATGATGGCGGTGGTTACGTTGAAACTATCGTCACCAATAGCGACTTCACAATTTCATTTGATGGTGAGGTCCGGGTTAAGGATAAGCTCGATCAGTATGGCTTCGGTCGCTTCACTAAGTATTTCCATACCGAAGTAGCTGCCCGTCGCCAGCCTGGTATCTGGGTTCGACTGAACTATGGACCGGTAGAATTTATCGGTTACATGAATATTACCGCCCTCAACTCAAGTGGCGGCACGAACGATATCACCCCGTTCACCACTGAGTTTAAGGTTGGAGACGCAAGCACTATTGAGGTTAATGAAAACAACTCGGTAGCAGTGACTGGCGTGACGGTAACCCCGACTACCAGCACCGGCACTGCAGGCGGTACCAGCACCTTCACGGTGAATATCGCACCAACCGGCGCTACCAACAAAGACTTCACTGTAGCGACTACCGATGCGACAAAGGCAACGGCTGCCGCCTCCGGCAATACCGTTACCGTGACGCGTGTTGCCACCGGCAGCGCGCAGATCATCATCAACACCGAAGACGGCAACTTTGTGGCCGTGCACACGGTTACCGTTACCTAACGGACATTCCAAAGGGCGGCGTGCTGCCCTTGATAATGACCGTTTACTGGAAGACCTATGACCGCTTTAACCGATATTGGCGAACTCTCTATCAGCGACAGCCGTGAAGGCGGGAAAGATTACCTGCTGCGACCTTCATTCGAGGCCATGGCCAGGATCGGCACTCCCGAAGAGATTGTGCAGGCGTACGCCACCATCCACGGCAATGATGTCGCTCAACTAATTGAGGTGTGCGCAGGCGCGCTGGGGCGTTTTCCTGCCTGGCTGGCCCCATCATTCAACCGTGCTGCCGAGAAGTTGTTATCAACGTGCATGTTGGTGCTGCAGGCGTGTTGTGAAGATGACCTGACGCCGATGATCGGAGAGTGGAAAGGGTGGCGGCATTGCGTCGTCTACCGAGCCGGGCAAATGCCGAAGAATGACATCATCGTGCTGGCGCAGCACCTCATGCAGCACGGCGTCGTTGGCAAAGCCAAGGTTCGCCAGCTACAGCGACACGAGACTGGTGAGCGCACTACTGAGTTTAAAGCCTTCGACTACATCAGTGCAGCACGCAGCCACTTTGAAATGAACCGCGCCGAAGCCTCTCAGTTAACGATGACCGAATTTCAGATGCTGCTGGCGGCGAAATACCCTGACCAGAAAGGCTTCACTCGCGATGAGTACGACAGCATCGCCGACGAATACCTGGCTAAACAGGCCGCACGCAGGGCAAAAGCAAAGCAATAACCGGAGAATGACATGGCAGGTGAGAAGAACGCCGGTAGCATCGTTTATGAAATCAGCGCCGACGTTGAGCCGCTGCTGCAGGGCGGGAAACAGGCCATTGACGCTCTGGATAAACTGGATGCTGCAGCCCAGCAGTCCGGCAAGGGAATGGATAACCTCGACCAGAGTACGTCACAAACCGGAACCGCGTTTACTGAGCTGGCTGGTTATGCCAATTCCATGGACAACCAGCTTCGAAAGCTGAACACCAACGTGAGCGGAATTGCCCGCGCAATGGAAGAGGCCCGCAGCGGTACCGGAGGCGCGAGCAGTGAATTCAGCCGTGCCGAATCCATCATCGAGGCGCTGGGTAACCAGTTGGCTGTGCTGGACGAGGCGCAGGAGAATGGCGCGCGTAGTGCCGCAGTCCTGGCTGCACAGTTGCGTGCAGGGTCGAAAGCGACAGACGAAGAAAAGCAGAAGATCGGCGAGCTTACTGGTCGCTTGTATGACATGAAGACTGGCGTTGAAAATGGTGCAAAAGGCACTGGAAGCTGGAAAACCAGCATGCAGCAGGCCGGGTATCAGGTTCAGGACTTCATCGTACAGGTGCAGGGCGGACAGTCTGCGCTGGTGGCGTTCGCTCAGCAGGGCTCGCAACTCGCTGGTGCATTCGGTCCTGGTGGTGCAGTCGTTGGCGCCATAATCGCCCTTGGTTCTGTGCTGGCCGGCGTGCTGATTACTTCGCTCAATGGCGGTAAAAACGCCATGGATGCGCTGAAAGACGCAGCTGAAGCGATGGATAAGGTGATCACCATTTCCTCGCAAGGCGTGGCCGCGCTTTCCGACAAGTATGCTGCCCTGGCGCGCGTAAATGCCGACGTGGCTACTTTGCTGCGCAATCAGGCGCTGCTCGAGTATAACCAGGCCATCTCAAAGATTCCTAAGGCCATTAGTGACGCGTCTGACGCTTTCATTACGTTAGGAGATCGCGCACTGGCGGCGGTTGGCGGCGCGTCTCCAAGCATCAAGAAGTTCAATGATGAGCTTTCTGCGCTTGGTGTTACCACCACAGACTGGAGCCAGGCCATTCAGCAGGCCAACAGCCAGGGTCAATATGCCTCTGGTATTGTGAATTCGCTGTCCTCAACGGTGAGCACCCTTTCTTCTCGCCTTGGCATCAGCAAGCAAGCCGCGTTTGATCTGGCAAGAGAGCTATCAGACCTGAGCAATAACCCTTCCCCGGAAGCACTTCAGGAACTGGCGAAAAAACTCCAGGAAATGAAGTCATCCTCCAAGGATGGTCAGTCAGCCATTGCTGAATTTGCTGGTAAGCTTGTCGATCTGGCGAGAGAGGCGGCCAACGCGAAGATCAACGTCGACAGCCTCAACAAGTCCACAGACAACCTCACAGCCGGGCAGAAGAACCTCATCAAGCAGTCTGAGCGAAACCTTGCTCTGTCGAAACTACAGGGCGAGGCCCGCGCGCGGCTGCAGGCGCAATACGCCGCCGAAGATGCCGGGTTTGCGAAGGATGACCCGCATGCCAAGCAGATGGAGGATGACGCTGCCGCCACGTACAAGAATACAGAGGCGCAGAAGACCCTCAAGTCTGAACAGAAGAAAGGAGCATCCCAAGCTGAGTCTATAGCTCAGAAGCTGGCAAACCTGAAGCAGCAAGCAGAACTGGCGGCTGGGTCAACTCAAGAACTTAGCAGAGAGCAGGCCATATTACGTGCTCAGCAGTCACTGGGAAATTCTGCAACCCAGGAGCAAATCAAAAAGGCCGGTGAATATGCAGCAAAAGCATGGGATGCATCAGCGGCAGCCAAAGGGGTTACGGAAGCACTTAAGGCAATTCCTTTGCAGGCGGAGAATAAATCCTACGCCGAATCCATGCAAAATCTGAAGGCCGCACTGAACGCTGGGAAAATAGATCTCAAGGAGTATAACGCTGCCACGGAGAAAATGGCGCTCGAGCACCAGAATAACCTCGCCAAGATTAACGCCAAGGCCACAGTCAATCCGGTAGCTTCTGCCCGAGCCGAAGTTGACCCGGTACAGCAACTGGTGAACGAAAATAACCAGAAGTTAGCCCTGATGCAGCAATATCAGCAGCAGGAACAGGCGATACTCCAGCAAAGTTACCAAAAAGGGAAAATAAATTACGATCAGTTCGTTGCTGCAAAGGCAGCTACCGATGCCCAGTACCTTGCCTTGAAGACTGCGCAGGAAAACCAGTTCAATGAGCAGATGACAGCCGCTCAGTGGCAATTGCTCAGTCAACAAGGTCTTGGTTATGAAATGCTGACAAGCGCGGTGGATGCGTTTTCAGGCAATGCATCCAATGCGTTAACCGGGCTGATCACCGGAACGATGTCAGCGCAGGATGCTATGCGTTCGCTCGGGAATACGATGCTGAATAGCGTGGTCAATGCGCTGGTCCAAGTTGGAGTTGAGGCTCTCAAAAACTTTATTATCGGGCAGACATTGGGCGCAGCTTCTACCGCTGCTTCTGTCGGTATGGCGACCACGACGGCGTCTGCATGGGCTCCTGCCGCAGCGCTAGCCAGCCTGGCATCCTTTGGCGCTAACTCAGCACCTGCGATGGCTGGTATTGCATCTACCGTTGGGCTTGCTCAGGGGCTGGCTTTGGCTGGCGCCAGGTACAACGGCGGACCAGTGTCAGCAGGAAGCATGTATCAGGTCGGTGAGCGAGGGAAGCCGGAGATTTACCAGGCCAGTACCGGTAAGCAGTACATGATACCGGGCGACAACGGCAAGGTTATTAGCAACAAGGATATGCAAGGGGGTGGGAATATTCAGGTAAGCATTATTTTTAACGACCACTCCACGGGGCAGCATCAGTTCGATGCTCAGGCTACTCAGAATGGTAATGCCCTAACCATTGAAGCGGTTCTTGCAGACCTAAATAATGGCGGGCCGATATCTCAGGGCATAACGAGTAACACGACAGCGAAAAGAACGCCAAGGGGCCAGGGCTAGGCGCATCCTTGCGCCTGCTGTCAGTAGTACGCGTTTACTGGCATGTTCAGCATTTCAGGAATGAATATGCCAAATTTTTTAGCGGTGCCGCGCACAATCTCTTCTGGCGAGTTTGCGCCGCCGCTGAGAGTCTCCTCTTGTCCTGTGACAACATCGCGATAGTGCAAAGTGATAACGTAGCGGAATACTGGAACCTGCTGGCGTTTTTCTTCTACCTGGTAACGACCAGTTTTTCGGATGGACGGTAACACTTCGTTTGTTACCCACTTACGGAAGCGCCACGGGAGAGTACCTTGCTTAACTGCATCTCGGCAGCGGAGGATGAGAGTGTACAAGCCGGATTCGCTAACAATAACCAAATTCTGCTTACCGCCGAGGGTGTCGGTTAAAGCTACACCCTTCTCGTCATCATCTAATTTCGAGATGGCGTCACGGTGGTTAATGACCGCTATAGCATCACAAATATCTGATGCATAGAACCACGGCTCACCATCGCGAAAGATGGTGCGGATTTGATGATCTTCAAAAGTGAAATCGATGGATGGTTTTGCTAGTTGGTTAGTCATGATGACCTCTGTTTGTTTTCTTCGAATGACCACTATCGGAGTGGTGCCGGGAGGTTCGAAACGGCACAAACAAAGCCGCGGACATATTCCCCTTTCGGGTGTTGTATTAGTCGCCCTCCCGACTTATCGGGGATGCGCCCGCTTAATGCGTTCGCTAAATGACAGGCATAAAAAATCCAACACTTACGGGGTTGGTTCTGACCGTGTTTGTTGAGGTTTCGACGCCTCGTGCAAAACAAGATAACGGAAGCTGATCTCTGCGTCAACCAGTGTTAGGATTGGTCTGACTTTTACTTATGGGATAGGGATATGAAAAAGGTTCTATTGGTTGCAGCAATAACAGTTGTGCTTGCCGGTTGCGCCTCTGGCGGCAATAAGTCGATTGAACAAGAAACGCAGATTGGCGTTCAGAGTAAAATAATCAAAGGAAAGACGACGAAGCAAGAGGTTAAGGCTGCATATGGAGATCCAACTGGGGTATCAATCTCCAGTGACGGAAAAGAGCAGTGGCATTATGTTTTCACAAATACACAGGTCAGCGGGAAAGCTTTTATTCCCATCTACGGACTATTTGATAACGGCGCTACTACTAACATGAAGCAGCTTATAATCGTGTTTAATGGTGATGTTGTAGATAATTACTTATTTAATAATTCAAATACAGAAGTTAAATCAGGCCTCCTAAACTAACCAACTTCCACGTTATAGACCTCGCCACGGCGGGGTTTTTTATTGCCCGGAGTCCAGATGCCAATTATCGACTATCCCGACTGGCTGCCGCTGGCGCAGAAGGCCAGTAAAAACATGACACTCGATACCGGGTTCCAGACCGATCAGCCAGCGGTCGGCCCGGCAATCTTCGAGAATCAAACCGACGACCTGAAAGTGACCTGGTCACTGACGTGGATCTTCACTCTGGCGCAGGAACGCGCTTTCCAGCAGTGGCTACGCAGCCCGAACTATCTCAACCGTGGCCTTAACTGGTTCAGGATGAATATCAATCTGGGCGGTAGTGGCCTCCAGTTGCAGGAGCTTCACTTCACGCAGATGCCGGTGCAAACCAGTATCGACGGAGGAGTGGTGACCTGGACGGGGACAGTTATCGCGAACCACCTCTATAACGCCGACGACGAATTCGACGACATCATTGTTGAGCTGCCGCCGCCGTGGGATTCGAGGCTGGATATCGTTGTCACTGGTTATCCTGACGGGCGCGACCCGGAATCACTACCGAGGGTGCCGTAATGCCGAGCTTCAGGGAGTATAAGCAGCAGCGGCCGACGCGCGGGCTGTACGACACCATCACGTTCTACCATCCATCCTTTGGCTACGTCCGCCTGGTCGATAAGCAGTTCTTCCCGAAAACGCTTGGCGGCCAGACGTACACGCCCGCGCGCTTTGAAATCGAGGAGAGCCAACAGAGCGGCACGCCGGTGATCGACGCGACGGTGAAGCTAGGTCGGCTGTCGTCGGATATCAAAGCGATGATGAAACAGTGGAAGGGCGCGGCCAGGTTGACAGCCATCACGGCCACACGGCAGATATTCGACAGCGGCGACGTTTCGGTGCCTATAAAGGCATGGCAGTTATACGTTAAGACGGTGGATATTGATGCCGACGCCGCGTCGGTCACTCTGTCCGTCACCAACCCGCTGAACAACAACATCGGGAAATTATACGATCCCCGCGAATACACTGGGCTGCAGTACCTCTAAGGCACGCACATGAATAAAGATGAATTTATCCGGCGGCTCATCGGCGTGCCGTGGGCTAACAGGGCCTGCTCGTTCGATAGGCTAGACTGCTGGGGCTTGTGCGTGCTGTATTACCGGCACGTCCTCGGCATTGAGCTGCACCAGACGCCGGACTACGAATCCGGTGAGGACTTCTTCACCTGCTATCAGGGTGATGTCGTTTTCTGGCGCCAGGTCGATAAACCGATCGAAGGCGGGATATTCGTCGGGTACCGCGGCGCGCAACCGGCGCATGTTGGCCTGGTACTTAACAGGCAGGCGCTGCATTCACGCGGCGAGAACGGAAGCGTACGCATGGACTCGTTGCTGGTCATTCAGCGAGCATTCACCAAAGTGGAGTTTTTCGAATATGGCGCTGGTTGAGATATCGAACTTTCCAGGAACGCCTAAGCTGCGTTGCAGGGTGCCAAACGGCACCCTTTTTTATGACTGGCTGGCGGCCAATGACGCTACTTTCCACCGCGACCTGCTGATCGTCCGCAATGGCGTAAAGCTGAGCGAAGATGATGAGCTGGCGTTTGAGCTATGCGAACTGGACACCATCCAGATATTCGACCAGCCGAAGGGTATCATTGGCGACATTCTCAGCCCGATTTTCAAAGTTGTCGGCGCGGTCTTCTCGTTCCTTGCTCCCAAACCGGCGATCGCTAATACCGGCGGCAACACGATTGACTCGCCAAACAATAGCCTGACCGGCCAGACGAATACTGCGCGCGTCTATAAAGCAAAACCGGACATTTACGGGCAAATCCGCTCGTTCCCGGACCTGATTCAGGAATCTTTGTTCGAATATGTGCGCCAGAGCGACACGGATGGCGGCCTGAAATACGTTACTGAATGGATGTGCATCGGGATCGGCAAATACGATTACGAATCTGTGCGTTATTCAGAGTCCAGCCTCGGAAGCATGGCCGGTGCAGAGTTTCAGTTTTACCAGCCGGGCGAAGTGATCCCCACCATCAACGAAGGCTACGGGTTCGACGACGTCGACGGGCAGGAAGTGCCTGGCCAAAACGAATCGGACAATTTCCCGATCGAGACAGCCACCGCCAATACGGTTGTGAGCGGAACTTACTCCGGCGGGCAGATTGCAGTAAAAATCATCAAGCAGGCTGAGTTTGATTACTTCATGGGCCTCGTCCTTCCGCATGCGGTTACATTCACGATTAACGTCACCTACAGCACGCCAACCGGCAATGTCACGCAGGATGTCGATTTCTCCGGTACGCTGATTTCAGCTGTCGAAACTAACGACGGCGCGGTGGTTAACCCGGTCCGGTGGTACACATTCACGATGGGGGATCTGATCGGCCCACCTGACGTGCCGGCAACGGCGACAATCAACACGACGAAGTTCATCCTCAACGATAACGAAGCGCTCGTGGTAGGCCCCTTTTTCTCGCCGGTCGAGTCTTCTCAGTTGTGGCTGCACACTCAGGTGCAGCTGGGTGGGAAAAAGTCAGCTGACTGGAAGGTCACGATCTGGAAGATTGACGATGACTACAACCAGGTGCCGGGTACTCAGCAGACGTTCACGTATCACCAGGGGACGCCGCACAAATCATCCAGCGAAGTGTTTTATCGCACTGACAAGCTGACGCCGACCGGCGGTTTCGGAAAGTACGCTATTAACTTCCAGCGCACAGATAACTCGAGTGATGCCTCTATCCTGAAGGTTGAGGAGATCCACTCGGTCAACGTGAGAACCAACGTCGTGCATCCAACCGATACGCTGGTGCGCGTGAAGGTAAGGGCGACAGAGAACGCGCTGGGCAGCCGTGACCGCAAGTACAACGTACTGGTAACGCGCCATACCATCACCTATGACCTGGAGACGCAGACGGTGGATTACACGCTGCGGCCGTCGCGCTCTTTCGCTGATGCGGTGGCGCACACCTGGCTGGTTATGGGCGAGCAGCCGGTAAGCAGCATTGACCTGTACGGTCTCTACTCTATTGCGGAGAGCCTACCTGACGAGCGTCTTGGTTACTTCGACTATACCTTTGACGACGAGAACGACTCTCTCGGAGACCGGGTGCAGGCAATCTGTAATGCGGCGTCTGTGTTGGCTTACTGGGATGACGGTGTGCTGACGTTTACCCGTGATCAGAAAGTTGATTACCCGGCCGCCGTATTCAACCGGGCCAACATGAAGACTGACGAGTACAAAATGACGTACGAGGCTACTCTTCCTGGCGGCTACGACGGCGTGCAGGTGTCCTACGTTCATCCGACCACGAACAACAAGACGTACATCAACTACCGCGTGCTGAATGGCGCCATCGTCGAACAGGAAGCGGAAAACCCGAACAAGCTGGAGATCGTTGGCTTCCGAAATGAGTACCAGGCACGGGAGCGAGCTCTGCGCGAAACCAAACGCCTGATCTACTCGCGCGTGAAGATGAACGCCAAAGTGTTTGAGGACGGAATTATCCAGGTTGGCAGCGTCATTCAGATGCCTGATATCTACGACAGCAACCAGCAGCAGGGTTACATCACCGGCCGCGCCGGGAATGACTTCGATACCAGCGAGCCGATCACGTTTACCGGCTCGATGTATGTGCTGGTGACCGACAGTCTGGGCAACCCGACGCTGCGCTATCCGGCTACGGCCCGCAGCGATACAAAGTACGGATTCACCGCGGCTATCCCTAACATTCAGCTCAACATATGGAACGGAGACACTGTCCAGCTCCCGTCGCGCTACCTCATTGCGACGGTGGAGGAGTTGGACAGTCAGCTATGGACGGTCAACAGCATCAAACCGAACACAGATAACACGGTATCTCTGACCGTCGCTGAATACAGCGACGCGATCTACTCATAAGACCCATCCCGATCACCGCAACCCGGCCACTGAGCCGGGTTTTTTTATGGAATCAACATGGCTACTACACCTACTCAGAATTCTGTTCCGAGCGAATCCCCAATTGACCTGAAATTTAATGCTGGAAAAATTGATGAATTCGTTACGTCATTTTCACAGTGGTATGTCGATCGCTTCGGTGTTCAGCACTATACGATTGAAGGGCTGAAACAGCTAGCACTCCAGCAGATCTACAATCTCGGCTGGAACCTGGTTGGTTCGTTCCAGGATGGAGCTACTCTGGATGCCGCAGGTGACATTATTCAGGATGAAACGACGGGAGTCTGGTATCGCTGGGATGATCTTCAAACGCTGCCCAAAACCGTTCCTGAGAACTCAACACCTGATTCAACTGGCGGAATCGGTGAGGGTAAGTGGCTTGCGGTCGACGTTAGCGATGTTCTACGTAAAGATCTTGAGGAAAGCAATGGCTCTACGTTAATAGGTGGCTCTGTTTATGTAGTCGACTATTTTTCAGATGCCAAGGCGGCAAATGCTGGCAATTCAAAGTACATCATGACGCGTGGGCATCATGTTTTCGGCGTTGGGGCGGCGACATATTTTAGTGATGGTACAACTGGCGTTCCATCAACTGGCAATGAGCTAAAATTTTTCGATGTGACCGGAAAGGGGTGGTATCTGCGTCACGATGGCCGCATTGATTGTCGTCAATTCGGCGTTGTGGCGGATGGAAGCGATGAAACTACGAAGTTGCAATTATGGTTGGATTGCTGCGCTGCGGTGAAGGCAGAGGCCTATATTCCTAAAACCATCTCCCCATCCGCTGCGTCATTACGATGCGTGTCACCAAATCACGACGGGCTTAAATTCAATTGGGAGGGATATGTCAGGCATTTCGGTGACGGGACAAAAGCAGGGGTTGTAGTTGATTCGTGGGATCCGACTTCTGGATACGTTTTATATCTTAAAGGTGTTAATGATATTTCAGGTTTAATATCTATTGATGGTGCCAGAACATCTAAAATTGACGACTCGCACATACATAATGTCCACTCATATGGTGGTAATAATCATAGGATTGGGTGGAGATTTAAAGAGACGCGAGGTGATGGAATTTACCTAAACAATCTTCAAGGTAATAGCAACCCATCTGGCGGGCCAACACCTCCTACAAACTTAAATTATCCATTTATTGAATCAATAAATAGTGCATTTGATGGGAGAAACGCGATCTCAATTATTGCAGTGGACGGGTTGCGCATAGGTAATGTTTACTCATGGAAGCACGGAGGAGTGGTTGAAGGGCAATCAATGCCTTCTGGCGTAGATATTGAACCAAATTACTATTATCAAAAAGTATACAATGTGCATATTGATAATGTTGTCGCATACTCTGCTGGTACTCAGGGTGGGCTATCTATCATTGGAAAACAAAACGGCACGGACACAGGCGATTTTAATGTGCGTAACGTGTACGTAGGCAGCGCTTCTCTTCGCTTTAATCAGGCAACAACAGGATTCACACACCGCTGCCTTATGGTTAGTGGCGCAATGAATGTAAATATAGCAAAAGCACACATGGAGGCTGATGCTAACTACACAGCGAATGAGCCAATCGCGTTATCTGTCGGTGCTGTGTATGGATGTAATATAAACTTCACGTCCCGGAGATTTAAGCTTGGCGCGGCTTTGTTGAATAAATCGAACTTTTGCTGAGTTGAAGGATCAGATCACGCATCT
>ERZ808227.49-NODE-49-length-19986-cov-7.280217_pt1 | contig 19986 bp, 17 predicted proteins | sample MGYA00521246_ERZ808227 | MGnify/ENA primary metagenome ERZ808227 (study PRJEB31515, sample SAMN02934712) | indoor metagenome | biome: House; feature: Kitchen Counter; material: surface | place: USA: Illinois | collected 2012-02-11 ... | reverse complement strand
ATGTATACACTTTACCTATGTAACCACCTGCCGCTGGAGATGTTGGGTCGTTGACCACATCCCCAACACCCCAGATATTAGTGCCTGTGATGGTGTCAGCCCCACCCTTCGGCGTGACACCGGCTATGTTCCTCTTTTGGAAGTTTGCCGTGGAGATCAGTCTATTGACTGTCGTACCATTGTGCGCGATAACAGATAAGTCTGAATCCTGTATAACACAGGAATCCCTCTCAATATTGGTATTTGAGCAGAAAATTCCCCATGTAATAGCAGCACCAGGACCACTTGACACCGATAGACGAGCTGATTTTACTGCTGTTGACGAACCAACAGCACCTGCCTGAATTGTTTGGACAAGTCCCACATCGCTACCAGATGACATCGTCGTTGGAGTAAATCCTCTAAGAGTAAAATCTAACCCGTTAACATCACCGATAGTGGCTCCGCGTTGAAATATTCTTGGGGTTACAGATATTTTTGCATTGACTACTTTCGCAACACCACCAACTTCACTCCAGCCGTAAACTCCAACCGCAGCACCTTGATAGAATCTCTCAGTGGAGAAATTTATATCTGCGTTATAGCATGAGTCAATTTGGACGCCGACTGGGATGTTTTCGGTATAGTTTGACAGGCAGCGAACCTGTGCGCTTCCGATATACAAGCCATCAACTCCCATCAGCATCGCCCCACGGATTTTGTTATTGTTAGCGGCTACATATTCCATTTCGATTTCCATCTTAGAGATGGATACATTGCGAACGTTGTAATTCCCATTGTTCACCTTGCCGAAAATAGTGAAGCCTGTACCGCAGGATTTTGCGTAGTAGCTATCAATCTGTATGTTATAGCACGTTTGATACCCGTAATTGGGTTCTATATCGAGAGCGCATGGCTGAGTAACGGCATTGATAAGCCCACCATGCCTGATGGATACGAAAGTGCCAATTTTTAAACCATTAACAGAGATAACTGACAGCGCATTTCTTCCGAAGTAATCAGAGTTAGATGATTTGAAGAATGGCATGATAATATTTTCAGCTTTTGCAGAATTTGCATTTCCATCTAACTGACTAATATATAAGCCATCACCCTGACACTCTTTAAATTCATAACTTACGTTATGATTTCCTCCGCCAAACAAACCAATGCAATGAACCTGTTCCAGGTTGAGTTTATCCGCGCGGTTGCCGTCTATGCGGATAACACCATAAATATCAAACACACCATCAAGATAAAGGCAGAAGCAGGCACCAGTGTTGATATGTGCCGGTTTGTTTATGGGTGTGTTTCCGCTGCCAAAAAACTTAAGGAAACCATCGAACTTAAATTGCAGTCCGTTGTGTGTAGAGTTTATAACGATGCCGATTGCAGCTGGTCGCAACCCCGCAGGAATATAGGCCTCTGCCTTCACCGCAGCGCAGCAATCCAACCATAATTGCAACTTCGTAGTTTCATCGCTTCCATCCGCCACAACGCCGAATTGACGACAATCAATGCGGCCATCGTGACGAAGATACCATCCCTTTCCGGTAACATCGAAAAATTTAAGCTCATTGCCAGTTGATGGAGCACCAGTTGTACCATCACTTAAATATGTTGCCGCCCCAACGCCGATAACATGATGCCCGCGCGTCATGATGTACTTTGACTGTCCTGCATTAGCAGCAAGGGCCGCAGAAAAGGTATCGACCACATAAACAGAACCGCCAATCAAAGTAGATCCAGTTGGTTTGGCGAGCTCGATCATGACATCAGAAGCAGAACCCGAAGCAGGCAGCACGGTAATTGGCTGTCCAGAAGCATTGAACGCCAGTAGCTTGTTAGCTCGCTGGTTTGCTGCTGGCAGAACATCGACGTAACTCTCTGGCACGCGCAGCGCCCGGATCAGGCTAACGTTGTCTACATAGTTCTTTGTAGCCGCGTCATGCGGATTTATCGGGTCGGCCAGATCTGAAATCCGATACCCCTCGGCGTTAAATGGCCCACCCAAAAGCGGACGGCGCAGCGCCAGGCCCAGATAAATAAACGAACGCTGGATAGCCATCCACAGTCGGTCAAAATCTTTGTTGACCGTATCGGCCAGCAGATCGCCATTATCCTGGTAATCCGTCAGGCGGTAGGTGGGGACCACACGCTCCAGCATCACAACTGTGCCGTTGGCTGGTGGGGTTAAAAACGTAACATCACCACCACCAACATTACCCACACCAGAGACGCTATAGCCGGTCGTGATTACTTCGCCGTTAAGCGATATCTGAATATCCCCAGCGTTGATAATGTAGAATTCGAAGGAAAAAACGGTCGTCAGGCCGTTGGCATTATAAATAATGTAAGGCGTCTGGTTAGGTACCGACATGATGCGAAACCCCTGGCAGGTTAGTAATCGACGTCGACCAGATGATCTCCGTCACTTAACTGCCAATCTTCGCGCGCATGCCCGGTCGGAATCCCGACCACTTTCCCGATGCGCACAGGCGTCTGACTGATTGCGCCAGCGCCAGAGTCTATAAAATCGTCTGGCTGGTTGGTCAGCGCCGGATTAAAGTCGCGCATCTGGTCATATACAGGGCCGTCCAGCACATCGGTATGCGCCCAAAGGAACCGCGACGACAACGGCGCTTCAAACGCATCAAGGATACGCTTCTGCTTGTTAGTGATGCTGAACTCTTCACGTACGCCGCACCCGGTACCCTTGAGCGCCTGACGCAGCAATTTACCCGCGAAGCTGCCGGGGCCGTTTACCTCAACGCATACAACCGGGATCTGATATTTGAGCACCAGCTCTTTGATCTGCGCCACCTGGCCGCCCGTGATTTTGTCATTATCGTCAAACTCTGCCAGCTCCCCGGTAAGTTCCTGGCAGATGTGCCAGTACAAATGCCCTCTTGCATCCGTCAGCATCAACGAGAACGCCGAAGCATCGGCTTTAACTTTACCTGTGGCCACATCCCACCAGGCGACAGCGCCAACAATTTGCACGTTACCCAGCCAGAGCGAGGCAGTACGGTTTGCATAGCGGATCTGTGGGTGGAGATTGTACTCACGGATGCGGTCGGGATCGAGACGAACGTCGCCGACGGGTTTACTGTGCAGCTGATACTGGCTATCCCACTCGTTAATCGTGCGCGTTTCTTTACGACGATTCTCCATTTCCTCCCGAGTGAATCGCTCAGGCCAGGCGCAATCCGCATAAAAATCGATAATGCTGTCGGGTGCAGTGGCAAATTCAACACCGCTTGCCGTAATTTTGTAGTCGACATCTTCAACCAGCAGACGGGCACTTTTATGGATCCCTACGAAAACATATTCTGGTCTGAAAGATAACTCATAGCGCAGCTGCGTGGCGTCTTTCGCCTCGACACGTTTTTCTTTATCAAACAGCCGGATGGTAAGACAGTCAGCGCCCATAGACTCCACCTCATCATAAAGGCTGTCATGCGTGTGTGGCGTACCAATATAAAGTTTGCGCCCGCCAGGGATCAGAATGTGTGTTTGTTCACCAAGGCGATAACGCAGCTTTTCGCGCGCCTCCGGCGTCTGGATGTTGCGGGGTACTTCTACGTCATCGTTCTGGCATTCATTGGCGCGGGCGGAGGTAACGTTAGACAGAATGCCTTTGGCGTACATGCTGCCGTTACGTAAATCCAGCGCGCCGTTGACCCACCACTGCTCTACCGTCCCCTGCCCGTCCGGTAACATGCCTTTGGTCAGCGGATGGTTACGCAGAACGTTCTGCGTATCGCGGCTGGTTTTATACGCGGTGCCGTCAGATTCAGACTGATGCAGAATACGATACTGCCGGTCACAGTAATATCGCCAGGCGTTATAGACCGCAAGGATGGTTGATTTACCGAAACCACGGAAACAGCGAAGCACCGCGAGATCACCGCGATGCTCCAGCCAGTGGCAGGCCTTATAGTGACAGTCCGGTACATTCCACTGCATCCGTTCCGCCCACATTAAAAAGAAGGCGAGGAACGAAATCATTTTTTCCCTTTCTGCAGTCGCTCGATAATTGCGGCCGCTTCGCGCTCAGCTTTCGAAACCTGTTGGCCCAGCGCAAAGGCTTCATCATCCTGACCAGGATTATCAGAGGGTGTCCCTCCCCGCGTCTGCATGCCGATAAGAGAATGTACCTTGATCAGCAGTGTTAACGATGCAGCTGCGTTTTTCTTATCCCAGTAGCGGTCGCCGCGTTCGTCCTTGGTCAGCTCGCTCGGTTTCTTGCCCGCCCCCGGCCAGTTATCCGGATCGGCTTCTTCGAGCACCACATCGGTAAGTTTATCGCTGAGCGCGGTAAGGCGTGTTTTGTAATCCTGATGCATAAAAAAGCCCCGTAGTGAATACAGGGCTATGATGGCGCGGGTTTAAGGTCGGAATCCCGACCGATTAATAACCTCTTGCTGTTCGGTTATATTCCTCTACAACGCGATTGGCTTTTTGAATTGCATCGTCCTGGGCTTCCTGTATACGTTTCATGTCATTACCAGCATTTTCCGTATAATCCTTCGCATTTTGGATATACCTTTCAACATCACTTTTATATGCTTGCATTGAGTACTCATTACGATCGTAAGGGGGTGTTGGTTCTGAATCCGAAAACTCAGGGTATCCACTAAAGCCCAAATTAGAGCCGCCAAATACTGTAGCGCTCGCGACAGCTGAGTAGGCCAGAAAAAAACCGATTAACATAAAAGTTATTTTGCGCATTTTCATCACCGTGTTTTGTTTTACCGGATATTGCTACTTATTTCATACCGGGATCAACCTGATTTATCAGTGGGGCAATCCAGAAGAGATTGTTTCCCGGCAACAGTGTACGCACGTTATGCAGCACCCGGTCGCCGGCGTCGCCATTGAGCACACCAGCGGTCACATCAGTAATGGTATCGAGCAGGCCGAACGTTGGACCAAGCGCAGAACCGATAAAACCGCGGCTGGCATAACGTGACTGTGTTCCGGTACCGAGCAATGCACCCAGCCCCACCATACCGCCGGATGCCTTTTCCGCCATATTGTTATATTCCATCAAGGGTCCGAGAATACCGGATCGGTCGATACCCTCAATGACCAGTTTCTGCGGCGACCAGTCAACTTCCTTACCGTTTGCAGACTGTTTAAGCGCGTACGTCAGCGCGCCAAGCCCAATCTGAAAAGCGGTACCGTAATAAAACTGACCGGTCCCCTCCTGCAGGCCACCCAGCGTGGCTCGGTTGTAGGATGCGGTAGCGAATGATTTAAACTGAAAGATAGTTTTACCCAGCGGTGTACTGGCCCACAGCGGTGTATCACCGATCCCCGGAGTGATAACGGTATTGTTAACATCTTTGAGCACCGCCGACTGGAAAACGCCAGCAACGTGCTGATCGTCCCATTTTTCAAAATTGCCGATATGCCAGCCGTTGATTACCTCACCGTGTTTTTCGAACTCGCTGCGGATACGAGCGGCCATATTATCGTTAATGCCGAGCTTAGCCAGGCGACGGCCAGCGAACGCGCCGGAGAGAATGCCGTCGGACGTGATCATACCGTTTACCGATTTGTTCATATCATCGAAGTGGCCCATCAGTGTTAGCTTGCCGAATGCATCGGTGACGCGCTCCATTCCCGCTTCTACTGCCGTTGTACGGGCAGAGCTGTCCACCAGGTCACCCATCGTACGCGCGCGAGTGTGCAGGATGGTTTCCAGCCCGACGGCCATTTTTAACTGTTCGGCGCGGCTTGCCTTGAATGCCGGTGAGCGGGTGATCAACGCAGAGTAACCGCGCATGGTATTGCCAAAGCCATTAACCATCACACCACGCGCGAGATCAGGAATAGCGGAAACGGTCATTCCGCCCAGCTTGGTTACAAAGTTGGCGCTGCGCAGGAACGCGCCGGCGCGTACGAAAAATGATGATGGGTCGTCTGGCATGCCGTAGGTACCCGCCAGACGGTCGCGCAGTGCTGTGATATCGCGGATATCGTTATCACGGGCTTTCGCCAGTTTCGCCTGGTCTTTAGGATTCTGGCGCATCAGCGCATCGTATTCGTCCTGAATATCCTTGAGTTGCTTCTCCAGTGATTTGTTACCAAATGCACGTGTCAGCTCCACCTCTGCCGACGCCTCGCGGATGTGACGCTGTAACACATAATTGGCGTCGCTCTCCAGATAGTCTTTCATCAGGCGATCTGGAACGCTGAGCGTACGCGACCGGGTACTGCCGGCCGCTTTTACCATAAAAACGTTTGCGAAATCCTGCGGGATTTTTGCGCCGACGATTTTATTGATCGTAGCATCAGCAGTAATTTCCGCCTCTTCGCGGGACATGGTTTTCTCACCGCGCGACCACCAGTCGACCAGCATGTCGCGAAATTTATCGCGCTCGTTAACGATCTTGCCGACTTTGTACACGCGCGGGAAATAACTCTCCTGCCCGATGGCTTTTAGCTCCTCGTCAGGTGGCAGCAGACCAAGTTTTTGCTGCGCCACTTTCACCCGGTTAACAACGGCGCGCATTGCCTGCGCCGCTTCCTGCACCACCGGGTTAGCATGCACATCGCCGCTGCGCATGGCGTTACCAACTTCCTCGCGGAACTGGGAGAAACTAAGATCACCACCAGCAGCTTTATACTGGCTGTACGCCTGTTTATTCGTCACCACAACGGCGGCCTCTTCACGACGCCACCCACGAACGCGGGTTTCTGCCGCGATGGGTGTCTCAATGCCGCGGGAATTGCCCTGCAGTGTGTAGTTATTTTCTGCCAGTTCCAGCGCCGTTCGGCGGGAGGTTTTCGACGGTGACTCCATCAGGCGGGTAAACGGTGTCAGATAGCTGCCTGCCTTACGTGCCAGCTTACCAACAGGTCCGCCAGCTGCGGGGGTGAGATCCTCGAGCGTTGCCTCACTGATTCGCGCCGCGCCGACGCTGCCACCTTCGGGAAGGGAAGCTGCTGCCGTGTCCGTCGCTGACGTAATGCTCATGTTATCGAGCGCGTCAGCCACTTCACGCGTGGCCGCAGTGCGGACAGATGGCGAAAGCGCAGCACCGGCGGCCGCAAATACACCACTCATCAGCGCACCGGCGGCGACGTGGGAAGCGCTTTCCCCCCACGTACGGGTAATCTGCTGGTTATTCAGCGCAACCTCGCTTGCTGCGGTTGCAGCTGCACCGATTGCAGCCTGTGACGCAATGCGGGCCACTGTACCGCCCTGAGCACCAGGAATGAACATCGAAGCGACGGTGACAGGGTCAACAACCCCGGCAGCAATACTGGCAAGAACGCCCTCCCCGCCAGCCTCGGAAAGTACCCGACGGTCTTCGTTTTCGTCGTCGATCTGCTGTTTCAGCCAGGCAGTTTCTTCCGGCGAGCGGGAGTCAGCAAAAGCGGATCCCCATTGTTCATAACCATGCAGCTCGTTTTTATCAGCATAAGGGTTATACCCGTCTACGGGTTCGAACTGCTTCGCGGGGCGGAACATCTGACCCAGCAGATTATTCTGGCGAAATGCTGCGCCCCACACAGACGGCTCATCCTGCTGAGGTGCTGGGTTGGTACCTTCAGGCAGGGGGACATCAAACCCGGATGGTGCCGCCAGGACGTTACCCGCCGGAGTGAATCCGTTATTCAGTTCTTCAGGAGTGGCGTATACCGGCATTATTCAGTGCTCCACGAAAAGTAATTTTTAACCCTGTCCATACGCTCGTTGTGCAGGCGCTTATATTGTTCGTCGAGCGCACGGTGTTTATCTTTGAACCCGCGAATGTCCTGACCGCGCTGCAGCTCATTACGATCGTGTTCTTCACGCTCTTCCTGCATTTTTTTGTAGGGCGCCCACTCTTCCAGTGACGGTTTCCAGCGCATCGGCCTGCCGTACGAATCGTAGAACGGCTGTACCGCTTCAATACCATCCTTATCTTTTGTCCGCACCATGATGGCGTAATCGCCATTGCGGGCCGTCAGTACATCAGGAGTTATCTCCAGCTCTCCGCCAATACGCGATTCCGGCGTTTTGCTGGTAACAGGTGCAGCGCTACCGGAAGTAATACCAAGCTGCGTCGGGCTGGTGGTGATCTCGCCCTTGCGCTGACCATACATCAGGCTCTCTTTTTCTTCTTGCCACTGTGCCACCTGCCAGCCTGACGGACCGTAGTTATAGAGTGCCTCTGGCGCGTATTTCATAAGTTTGGCGTCGCCGTTAACCTCGCTGATACTCCATGTGCGGGCGATCTGCTGGTTGGTCATTTTTTTGGCCGCATCCGCATTACCACCGGTGGTGCGGTAATTGATGTCGTACAGCGACTGGTAATCGTTGCGGAAACGTGCGGCCTCCGGCGTCTGATCGTCGGCAGATGGATTTCCCCAGCTAAAGAAGCCCGACATGCTGCTCACAGCGGAATCCATCGCTTTGCTGCGGTCTTTTTTGTACTCCTTGGTGCTCTGGGTTGAGGCCAGTTGCGCTTTGAGCGAATCGGTCTGGTTGTAGGTCAGATTCTGCGCCTGCTCGATAGCGGTTTCGGACGCCATACCAGAATCGGTAAGCTGTTTAACGGTGAGATAAAATCCCTGCATATCCTTTGGCATGTCGCCAACAGACGCGGGATCCGTGTCATAGAGACGATTAAATAACTCAGCCCCCTGACGGACCGCCTCAGGACTGCGTGCGCGTGATATCGCCGATAACTGGGTGGTTACCTGCGAAGGAATGATCCCGGTCTGGGCCACCTGCTGCACAATCCCGTCATGGGTAGTGGCGTCGTTAATCCGGAAGTTTTGCGCCGTTGGCGTGGAGTCGGCGGCTTTTTGCATGGATTTATTGGTAGGGTCGAGTTTCTCGCCCATAGACAGCGCTTCGTTAAAACGACGGGTATCACGCTGCGCCTGTATCGCTTCATTGCTTTTCTGAACCAGCGCGCCGAGCTTGCCATACGCATCGAGCTTGAGCGCATAATCAGGGTCATTTGCCTGAGGCTTTAACTTTGCGATTTCTGCCTGCTGCTGTTCCAGGGATACGTACTGTATCGCCTGGAAGGTTTTGGCGTTGTTGATCGCGATATCGAGCTGCTTAACTGCCTTTGCCCCTTGTTCACCGTACGCAAACATAATTGATGCCTTATCTGGCATCGCGTCAGGCACTTCCCCGTTGTACAGTTGCGCCATCGTATTATTCAGGATGGGGTCGATTTGCTCGCGCAGGGCTGTGCGCTGCTCACGGATTTTCGACTCAGCGATGTTATCGATTTTGTTAACCGACACAGGATCGAGACCGGTTTTATTTTTACGGTACCGGGCCAGCCACCCGCGAGTTTCAGCAGGTAATTGCCGAATAAACTCAGCCTCAGAAATCTCGCCCTTGCGTGGGTCTCCGGTTTTCGCGATCAGCTTGTCAACGTTACCCATACCCCAGTTATATGCAGCACCCGCCAGCATTTCAGAGCCATATTTACCGTACAGCCGATTTGCGTAATCGCTCGCCAGCAGGGCATTTTGTTCTTCATCTGCCGGGTTATATTCAACACCGCGCTTCGCCGCCAACTCTTTGCCTGTGTCCGGCATCAGCTGGTATTTCCCCTGCGCACCGGCGGAAGAAGTGATAATACTGCCGTCAGCATTGAAATGCTTGCCGCCGGATTCAACTATCCCGATGGCGCGCATATCCAGCGCACCGGTATCTTTCACGGGAAAATCGCCATTTAACCAGCCCTGAGGATTGGTTACCGCATAGTTCTGGGCTCGCTGATCCATAGCGCGTAAGTTGGCCTCAGAAACAGCCTGGTCAATTTGTTCCTGCGACCAGCCTTGTGCCTGGCCATACAATGAAATGGAGTGCTGCCGGGCGCTGCGAATCAACGCAGCGGCCTGCGGATCATCAAACGCCCCCGCTTCCTGTTCAACAGACGATTTTACCGTCGCGTCGAGTTGCTGGCGCTGGGCCTGTTCGGTCTGGCTACGCTCAAAGCTGTTGTAAGTGCTGGCTCGGCGTATCTGACCAGCTTTCCATTGCGCATCGAAATACTGTAACTGGCTCTGTGGTACGCGTTTGCGGGCTTCTTCATAGTCGGAGGAGTCCAGTTTATCCATGTCCAGGCCGACGCCAGAAGATTTGAACCCCTGCCGGGTTACCAGCGCGCCGGTCTCCGGGTTTTCCCAGCGGTCGCTGGATTTCGCATCGAGATCGGTAAGTATCGCCTGGGTAGCGGCCACGTCAGCTTTATCCTGCGTACGCTGCAAATCGTCTACAGTCTGGCCCAGAGCAGCCCCCAGCCCGGCTATAGCATTACCTATCTGACCAACATTACTGACCCCGACCCGGGTTGGATTAGCCTGCGGCGTAACGTTGCCAAAATTACCCGTTGGAATTCTCACGGTTATTTACTCCCTGCTTTTTTCCAGCCGTTGTACGCTGTGCCACCCGCGCTCAGCAGTGAGCTGCCCGCGCTGATGTAGCCAGATGTTGAAGCATTACGGCCGCTTATGCGGTCGGCAGATGCCTGCGCGTTGAGCCGTGCACTCTGGTTCGCACCATTCAGAATGGTCTGGTACGCATCCTGTTCAGCGTCACCCACGATGCCGGACTGGATACGCAATGCGGTACCTTCTCCCGTGTCCACGCCTGACGCAGCCAGCGCTGCATTTGCCTGCGCTGCCTGTGCCCTGCCCGCCTTACGGATGCGATCAGCTTCCACGCGTGCAGCTGCCTGCGCAGCTTCTGCATCGGCTTCCGCCTGCGCTGCCTGATAGTTGGACATTTTCTTTTGCTGCTGACCGCTATAAACCGCACCACCCGCCGCAAGAACGGACGCGCCAATTGCCGCCACCTCTAACCCGGTACACATCGTTACACCTCTTTTGAATAAAGCAGACCGGTACGCGACAGGCCGAGACGTGAATACAAATCACCGGTGCGCTCTTCATGTACGCCCGTGGTGATACCCATATTTATGATCGCGGCGCCGTGCTCTTCCGCCCAGGTGATAAACGCTTTCGCGAGACGCAGACCAGCTGTGCCGCCGCGATGTTGCTGCGCGATAAAAAGCCCATACTCAAACGCCATCAACTGGCGACTGAACCACTGCTCAGCAATACCACCGGCCAGCCAGCCGATTACAGCGCCGTCTTTTTCGGCCACCAGCAGGCAACCTGCAGGGGACGAAATAAGGTTGCGGGCGAGCTCCGCGCACTTTTCTTCATCAAAGGGTGAATTCTGCGAATAGCGGGACTCGATATACATCCGCGCCCCCAGCTCGATCAGCGCCGGGATATCCCCGGCCGTTGCATTACGTACCATGTCAGCCCCCGTTACTGGTAAAAGTGAAAATAATTGCGAGAAGATGGAATGGCAGCGGCTGTCGCTGCTGTATAAGCAGGGTGTCTTCCCCCCGCTCCCAGCCGAGTTTTCCCCAGTAGTGGTCCCCGGTGAAAAGTGGTGCGGGTTGGTTGAGGATTTTTGGGCCGAATCGGCGGAACGGGATGACCTGGCCGTTGCACTCCGCACCAGTTGTTTCGAGAAAACGCATCGTCACTTCGCTGGTGCGCTTCTTCGCGTTCTGTGTCGTACCCTCTGTGGTCTGGACTTCTGGCGAAAGCGTTTCGATCGTACTTTCGAAGTGCAGACCAATTTCCACGCTTTTCGCCGGGCGGGACAGGGTAATTTGACCAGAGGAAACAGTGTACTGCGGCATAACGGCGCCATCGGCCACCACATCAACCGTCTGCCCCTCAAGGTGGGAAAGATTGGTCCATGTCGCAGAACCGGCGGGACTTGTTCCGGTCACAGCGGCATCGGTATAAAGCGTGCTGTCGAATACCTCGACATAGCGTACGGTCTGGCCGTTTATCTCGCGACGGACAATTGCGTAAACCACATCGTCGGTTTCGGACGGAATGGTAGCTACCGACTCAAACGCGCCGGCAGTCACCTGACGGGACCAGGCAATAACGTCCTGAGCGCGATCGATAGCCATGGTGACCGCAACGCCATCCGCTCTGACCATCCAGATAAACGCATCAGGCTGTTGCTGGTATGCCATGTCCAGCACGCCGCCAGAGGTGATGTGCTCGGCCAGCACCGTCATATCGTTGGCGGAATAGGACACAAAGCTGTCGGGATCGTACGCTACTGCGTAGAGCTTACGGCCGGCGCGCTGCACAAACATGATTTCGGTACCAACGCGCACCGGGCGGATCCCGTTGCATCCGTACGGGCTTGGGTTTTTCACCGAAATATTCGTCGGTGTAATGGCCGCATCGTTGCCGGAGGTGATCGTAAACTCGCCGCCGTAGGTCAGAGCGATCAGGGTATTCATCTGCGCCAGATGCACGATCGGGTTGAGCTGGTCAGAAGACAGCGTGAAACTTATCGCGTCATCATCCTCGGTACCAATCTCAAACGACAGGTATACGCCCGTCTCGCTCCACCAGATTGTTTGCGGATACTTCGGCGAACCAGCCAGGACAAGGCGCTGCTGGTACAGCGTAACCGCGCCGGGATAGCCAAACGCATCTGTCCAGACCGTGTCCTCTCGCGTCCACGATCCTGGTGATGCCGCCTGCGTTGCCGTTAAGTCGCTACGGATGGTGCCGACGGCAATCTGCGCACTGGTAATGCTCTTTATCAACACCAGTCCGTCATTGAGGCGGACATACGAGCCCACATCCTGAGCAACCCAGCCCGCGCCGGTGAATGGCGGACTTGGGTTGTCACCCGGATCCGCATCGCTCAGGGTCAGCGTAATTTCCGAACCCACGAACTCTTTGATGGACGGTTTACACCATTTCTGCGGGGTATCGCGCACCTCGTCGAACGGCTCAACGATGAACGGAGCAGGTTCAAGCACCCAGTCGGTCTGACCGCGTCGCTGGAGACGGTGAGGCTTCACAGACTGATGAACCAGAAACATGGTGTCAGCGCCCTGGACATAATTCACGGCGGGCAGCATGTCAGAGGTATAGGGGCTGGCAATTTCGTACGGCGTATTGTCGGCGTTAACCAACTGCTTACCGTTCTGGTAAATTCGCATGTAGCCGTCACCAAATTCCAGCATGTAAGCCTGAGAGCGGTTGAACACGTAGGGAATAAGGCGGGATTTTTTATTGCCGAATTTCGTGGCCGCCGCAAAACGTGTACCTGGTCTGCGGATCACGCCGCCCTGCACTACCACTACGGCATTTTCGATAATCTTCGCGCCGTTGGCATAGCGGGCGATATCAACACGCCCCATCAGACGCGGGGACACCTCACCTGCGGTGAAATTGGTTTTTATGAGGTTCGCGCGCATGTCAGAACCTCGACTCATAAGTTGGATAGCCGCCCAGCTCTTCCGGCGGTTCTTCCTGACCATCGATGGCTTTTGCCTGTTTCAGCAGGAATGACGCCTCCTGCGCCAGGCTATCGCGCAGGCTGGTGGACCCGGTCACTGCATACGCCAGCTTGGACTGCATCGTCATTTCAGCCACATCCACCAGTGCGGCGTCCCATGTAGACTCGTCCTCGTTGCGGAATATGTAACGCAGGCGAATCACATCGACATTAGCCAGCAGTCGACTGCCCTCAATCCGGTAATCAATATCGTCATGTGGTTCACCTACGGACAGGACGCGGATCAGATCACCGGGCAGGGAAAACTGATAACCGTATCCAAAGACGGGCGCAGCACTGACAGGTGAGAGCACAACGCGTTTTATCGCGCAGTTCCACGGGTGAGCACGGAGTAATTTATTGCGGACTGTGGGGTAAAGGTTGGCGCAAAGGCGGGCATGATCCGTGTCTTCGTCGAAATCATTTATCGGGTGAGCACCCAGCGCCAGAAGTGCGTTTGAGCAGATAGAGACACTCGAAGTCATGGCAGAACCTCAGATGAAAAAAGGCCGGGGGTAGTCCCCGGCAAATACACCAGCGGCATTAAGCAACAAAATCGACGGCGACGACTTTTTTCTCGTTGGCACGGCCAGCACCATAAGACGCATCAACAGAGATCTGAATGGTGTTGTTTTTATCGCGACGAGGGCCGATATCGACGTTGTACTCAGCGCCGGTACCGAAATGCACAGCGGATTTACACCACGCAACTGCAGTTTTGGTGGTAACGCCAGTATCGGTTACTGAGTCGAGTTTCTCGTAGGCCAGCCACTTAAAGCCGAGCCAGTTACCAGACACTGCGCCTTCCTGCAGCATTTTCACCGCCATAAAATCGGCAGAAGTAAGCATGGTATCGCTGAGGATCTGAGTCAGCATGTCGGCGTTGTAGGTGATGAACAGCTCTTCACCGTTCTGCTCGTCGCACTCGTTACGGCGGAACATAGCTTTCGCGGCGATCAGCTTGGCTTTGGTCATGCCTGTGCCGCCAGCAATGATTTTCTGCGCAGCTGGAAGCGCCACTGGTGCATATGCCCCAGTGTTTGACGTTTTACGCATAACATCGTCAAGCAATGCACGATAAACAACGTCGTCTTTTTTGCGGTTGGCGGCCGCCAGGGTGAGCTGCAGGTATGGCCCTTGTGGGTCAGCCAGCAGCTTGCGCAGATCACGTTTTTCAACAGGAACAAATACACCGTAGTCCGCCATCAACGCGTTACGGGTGCCAGCTTCTGGCAGGTCCCATACGGTGTCACCGAAACGCGTGGTGATCTGCGTCATTTCGATGGTACCCATATCGTTGATGGTGAACGCTTCGCCGGTGATCGTCCCACGGTCATGTACCGCAGCCTGCAGGCGGGAATCCTTCTGCTGCGCGGCGATTTCGAAAGAATCATGAAACTGCGTGATAAACGCAGCGGTGATCATGTTCTTATTGGCATCAAATGGCATAACAATCACTCCAGAAAATATCGCCTGCTGGGTTGTCGGTTGCCCGGCCCGATTAACAAAATGCGTGTGGCGCTTACGCACTGCGGGAAAATTCAGTTATCCGGCGTCCCCACCGGGCTGGTTGTGGAGAGATTGTTAGCGAGGTGTGCGGTCGGAATCCCGACCAAATGAAAAAAGCCAGCGGGTCAGGCTGGCTTTTGATGAGAGATGCGGAGTGTTATTTAACTTCCAGGGCTTTGTCAGACGCCCCAGCATTGCTGATGATCGAAAAGTCGCTGCTTCAGCAGATAACCTTCCAGCATCCAGATCTTATTGACTGCGTTTTCACGGGCAATCTTTCGCCCAATTTCAGGATCGAAGTTTTCCGGGCTGGCGCAGGCGCTTTCTCCTGTGACGGTGAAACCGTTGCGCAGTACCAGTATGCAGAATGTCAGTAGATTAAGGCTTTCATGTACCGGGAATGCAGGTGTATCTCTCAGGTCGGTCACGTGGGTTGCAGCTTCTCCAAAAACGCCTTGCTGAGCGGTAAAATACAACTCATGGCTGATGACACTATCAATGTGCTGCGGCGTGACGCGCGGCGCGGTTAAGCCTTTGGCCTGAATTTCCTGCTCAATATCTTTGTCGCTCACTGGTCTTTCCTCTTTTTAAGTTGTCGTGACATGTCACGCTACGGTTTGATCGCCGTAACGCTTCTGGTAATACGCTTTGACTCGTGCAGATACGCGTTCGTGGTCGGCGTGTTTAGGATCCATGTACGCCGGGGATTTCATCAGGTCGCGAATGGTCTGCTGCTCTTCGAGATCCACATCGCCACCCGCAGGCGCGTCTTCCTGCATTTCAGCACCGACTTTAGCCAGCATGCGGATAACCATCGGGTTATTGCCGATCTCGTCAATACGGCCTTTGTCGGCGTCGTCAGCCAGGGAGTTGAACGCGCGGAAAGCCAGTCCTATGTTTTTGTTAAACTCCGCGTCAGTTTTCCACACCTCGCGCAGTTGCGTGCTGGCCGTTTCAGAATCCAGCGCAGCGGCACCGCCCACCAGCTCAGGAGCGCGCTGCGCGTATTCACCTAGGATGAAACTCATCTGGTCATTGGTAATGCCCTTAGCGTGCGCAGACTTCATGAAGCTTTGCATCCGAGGATCGGCTTTGAATTCTTCCCAGTTAAACCCCTCGACCTCTACCTTAGGTGCATACTCATCTGCCGTTTTCGGCGGGGCATCGCCACTACCCATGCGTTTTTCAAGGTGAGTGTAATTTTCCGCCAGTTTGCGGGCAGAGCTTTCAATACTGAGTTTTCCGTCTTCGCCCATAACGCGGAATTTCTCAGGTAGCCAGTCATTAGAACCCTGCTCGCCCGCACCGGTGCTGAGCAGAGAATTACCAGAAGGTTCGCCAGTACCTGGATTATTGCCGTTGCTGCTACCGCCATCGTTATCACCTCCACCGCCAGACTGTTCTGCACCCGGCTCTGCGTTCATGAATAAGTGTTTAAGCTTCCACATCGTCTTCTACTCCATCGGCTCTGTTGATCTGATTGAGAATAAAATCGAGCACGGAACGCTGTCCGGCCCGGTAACAGGTTTCACGGTCACCTTCGGTACCACCTTTCACGTACGCTTCGCGACCGAAGCGCCGCGTTAGTTCTTCCAGCACAGGCGCACCGCCTGGCATTTCTTCAAAAATCCGCTTGTAATCGGCGGGTGTAGCCTCTTTGGTTCTCATTGATTACCTGCCAGTCGTTGCCCTAATGCTGCGCCAGCGGTCTGGCCTGCGGCACTGGCCGCCTCGTTGCCCGCCTGCATAATGAGTTGCTGCTGTGCGACCTGCTGCTGCGCTTTCTGGCGCTGGTCGCGGATATCCGCCACATCGTCAGAAGAGCGCATGACCTTCGCCGGCACGCCCAGCGCTTCGCCGACAACACGGCTGGCTTCGTCGCTGTCCATGTTGTCCCTGATATCGGGGTAGAGCTGGGCCAGTTGCATGATGTTTTGCCCGTAGCGCTCGATTGCTGTCACGTCTTCCAGCTTCTGAGCACGCGCCAGAGGCGAGATATAACGCACGTTGAAATTGGCGTTCTGCAGGCTTTCAGGCGGCGGGGAGAAAACGCCAGCGCGGAAAGCGATACCGAAACAGCGAACCACCAGCAGCTGGAGGTATTCAGCCTGGAAGCGGCCATAGACCGGGCCGAGCAGCTGGCGAATCAGCGCGACGCGCACGTGCACCTCGGTGGCGGTCATGGCTGGCCCGTCCTGCGGCTGCAGCTGGTCAGCCATCATGATTTTGCGGATTGATGCCTGCAGGCGTTCTTCGGCAGTGAATGCCACGCTGAAATCTGAACCAGTCAGCAACGGTTTCATGCTTTCGACGCTGTTCGCCACGATGATGCGACGCGGGCCTACCTTGACCGTGCGCGGATTGAGTACGCCGTCGTCTTCGGCGATCCACATGCCGGAGATAGCCAGGTCCTGCGCGGCCTTCTCCATGCGCTTGGTTTCGTTCAGCTCTTTGCAGTCAGGCAGAGCGTCGTATACCGGGCCGATGCCGTAAGAGCCGCCGGGGATTTTCATCCAGCGCGGGACGCAGCACGGGAATTCGTGATAGCCGGATTCGCGCACAATCTGCTTGTTGCTCACGTCGACGTTGTACGATGCAAAGCGCATGTTTTTCGCCAGGCGGGCATCAACCATGTAGGTTTCGCGCGGGAAAATGCAGTGCAGGAAATCAAATTTATCGTCGGGCTTTTTCTTCGCCGCGTCGCGGATCTTCTCGCTGACCTTGTCCGCGCCGAATTCTTTGATGGCCTGCTCTGCGGTCAGCTGGTAGCGACGGTAGATCGTGTCCACGATGCCGTCTTTGCGGGTGGACGTGACATAGCACTGCGCCAGCGGCCACTGCTGGAAGGTGTAGCCGCCCTCTTCCCGGTCCTCGTCGATGTACAGGACGAACCAGCCAGCGCACACCACGTCGAGATTTGCCTCGTAGCCCTCGGCGTCGAAGTTGGCCGCGTGGATATTTTCCCAGACCAGCGTGGCGCACTCAGACAGCCAGGCTTTGGCATCATCCGGCAGCGATTCGCTGTCGAGGTTCAGCCACTGCGCATTCGCCGGGGTCATGCCGGACATGAGCGCAGAGGCCAGCATGCGGGCACTGTCGGTGGCGGTGCCGTCCAGTAGCTTCGCCACCTTGTGTTTTGCGCTCTGAGCGTCGAGCACTTCGTCAGAGAATCCCGCGCCGCGCAGCGGATAGGTGTAGTCATAGCACTCGCGCCAGACGCTCTCATGCTGCTGGCGGTTGGCTTTAAGCGTGTCGGAACGCTTAATCAGCTTAACGGCGAGTTCATCCATCAGTTACGCCCCCAGAGTGTTTTTCTGTTGCGCTGCCTGCGCGCCAGAGGACAGCAGAGAGCTGCCAGAATCAGCCGCGCCCTCTGCACCACTGGCGAGAAGGGACGAGCCTTTCTTGCGCTTCTTGCGCGCTGCAGCATCTGCGTTTGCCGCTTTTGCCGCTGCGTCGGCAGCTGCATCCGCTTCGGCCTGCGGGTCGGTCTGTACGACCTTAGGTGCTCCATCTCCACACATAGCGATCCCCTCTTAGCCCGGAACGTGCCAGCCGTGCTCAGTCAGAACGGGTTTACCCGTAACCGGCTGGCGCTTGCCCTCGTCGTTCGTCACGTAGCCCAGCGGCGCGGCAGGCTCTGCCGTGGTGGCTTTTTTGACGAGCTGGAGGAATTCGAGATTGTCGGTCAGCTGCTGGTCAGCCAGGTCGGTGTAACCCAGCGTTTCAAAGCGGGCGATGATGGCCGCGCCCTGCTCGTTGATGGTACCCAGCAGAGTATTGCGCTCTGCGAGTGCGGCATCGTCCAGCAGGCTGGCAACGCGCTGCTGGATTACTTCCTGCTCTGCGCGTTGGCCTTCTGCGTTAAGCGCTTGGCTCTCAGTCGCTGTAATCGGGGCGTCAGCAACGGTCTGGTTAACAGGGGTGGAATTAAGCAATTGCCCTTCCGCCACGATATTGGTTGTATCGGTACCAGCAGTTTCCTGCCCCGGTACCTCAACGTTTTTTCTTGGTCGACCCATTTTGGATATCTCCGGATGAATGGTGAGCGGTCATTGTTATTTGCATGCCTGGTCAGTTTCCCGACCAAAACGCGATTTACGGAAGGTGAACCACTGGCGATGCAAAACCGTGGGTAATTTTTTTCTGTCAGAGCTGGTTGCCATGCACCACAACGCGATAAGCGCCTCACCATGACCGTGGCGAGGTTCAGATCCTGACTTCCAGCCCAGAACGGCAGATTTCGAAACACCCAGTTCGTTGGCAATTTCCTGTGTAGTGAGGTTTTTTCTGGTCAGGTCGGTAATGACCCGGAACCAGTCGGTTTTGAAGGTGGCAACCAGAGGCATTGATCACCCCCCAAAACGCGCGCGCGCGCGAGCATAGAGAAGGGAAAAATCGCCCGCCGCTGTGGTGAGAAAAGAAGGGAAACAGAATATTGTTCTTTCCGGACGCTGGGCGCCATTAAACTTATTGGTGTTTTCTGCTGCCTTTAAGAGTGGAATTAAATTCTGCATAATCGTAATTCCCCTACTTCAATGGTCACCTGATCCAGTAACTCAGTCTCGGTACCGTAATTTTTTTCCCATGTTTTCTGGCCTGCGTGGATAGCAACGCCATGCCCGCCGGTTCTGTGGTGAGGTGCGCAGAGAGGCAAGGTTTTTTTGTGGTCTGCACGTTGGGCGATTCCCTTCCCTGTGCGTATGTGATGAATTTCTGCGGGTGATGCGCCGTAGCCAAGATTTCGGCAAACAACGCAGCCCAGAGAGGCAACATCGGCCAGCCAGCGTTTATCGTCGTTAGTCATGGCGATATTTCTTACGCGGCGTAGCTGAATAATTGCGAGGCTGCGTTTTCTGCGGCCTGCTGTGTCGGGAATGTGCGATACAGAATGAAATTCCAGAGCACATCGAGAACGGATTTGTAGAGCTGGGAAAATTCGATATCGTCCATTTTTGCGAACGATATGGATTTTGGCTCTTTGCGGGTGGTGCCGTCAGGCATTTGGTATTCGGTGTAGAAGCCTGCCTGAATAGTTACCCAGGCACGGAACGCCTCAAATGATTTTACCGCACTGATATTTCCGGCGCGTTTTTCCGCTTCGTCGCGGAGATACTGATCGGCCAGTTCCTGGA
>ERZ808227.35-NODE-35-length-23390-cov-7.286437_pt1 | contig 23390 bp, 17 predicted proteins | sample MGYA00521246_ERZ808227 | MGnify/ENA primary metagenome ERZ808227 (study PRJEB31515, sample SAMN02934712) | indoor metagenome | biome: House; feature: Kitchen Counter; material: surface | place: USA: Illinois | collected 2012-02-11 ... | reverse complement strand
ATATGAACAGCTGCACCAGATCCGCGCTCGCTGGAAATCCATCATCACCATCTGTTTTGTCGGCAGCCTGGTGGCAATGATTACGGGGACATCGGTGGCGCTGTTGATGGGGGCTTCCCCGCAGATTGCGGCGTCTATCCTGCCGAAATCGGTGACCACGCCTATCGCGATGGCGGTCGGCGGCAGCCTCGGCGGTATTCCGGCCATCAGCGCAATGTGCGTGATTTTCGTTGGCATTCTTGGCGCGGTATTTGGTCATACCCTGCTGAACGCCATGCGTATCCATACGAAGGCTGCCCGGGGATTGTCGATGGGTACCGCCTCGCATGCGCTGGGCACCGCCCGCTGCGCGGAGCTGGATTATCAGGAAGGGGCGTTTAGCTCCCTGGCGCTGGTGATCTGCGGGATTATCACCTCCCTGCTGGCCCCGTTCATTTTCCCGCTGATTCTGGCGGTGATGGGCTAAAATTTGCGATGCGTCGCGCAAATTTCATTTTGATTTCATAAGTTGCATACATAATGAGAAGTGGATCACATATAAAGCCCTAACGGCTCCGTAAACTACCGATCCATTAACCTTTATGAGGCAAACGCCATGCACCCACGTTTTCAAGCTGCTTTCGCCCAGCTTGCAGAGAATTTGCAGTCAGCCCTGGCTCCCGTTCTGGCAGATGCACACTTCCCCGCCCTGTTGACGGCTGAGCAGGTCACGATGCTGAAACAGGCAACGGGACTGGACGAAGACGCGCTGGCTTTCGCACTGCTGCCCCTGGCCGCCGCCTGCGCGCGGGCCGATCTTTCCCACTTCAACGTCGGCGCCATTGCACGCGGGGTCAGCGGTACCTGGTACTTCGGTGGCAATATGGAGTTTCTGGGCGCAACCATGCAGCAAACCGTTCACGCCGAGCAGAGCGCCATCAGCCACGCCTGGCTGCGCGGTGAAAAAGCACTGAGCGCCATTACCGTGAACTACACCCCTTGCGGTCACTGCCGTCAGTTCATGAACGAGCTGAACAGCGGTCTGCAGCTGCGCATCAACCTGCCGGGCCGCGCGCCGCACACGCTGGCGGATTACCTGCCAGACGCGTTTGGCCCGAAAGATCTGGAGATCAAAACGCTGCTGATGGACGAGCAGGACCACGGTTTCGCCCTGTCCGGCGATGACCTGTCCCAGGCGGCCATTCGCGCTGCCAACAAGAGCCATACCCCGTACAGCAAGTCCCCGAGCGGGGTGGCGCTACAGTGCCGCGATGGGCGCATCTTTAGCGGCAGCTATGCGGAGAACGCGGCGTTTAACCCAACGCTGCCGCCGCTGCAGGGCGCCCTCAACCTGCTGAGCCTGAACGGCTATGACTATCCTGACATTCAGCGCGCCATTCTGGCAGAGAGAGCCGATGCGCCGCTGATTCAGTGGGATGCCACCGCCGCGACGCTCAAGGCGCTGGGCTGTACGACGATTGACCGCGTACTGCTTCCCTGATTCCTTCCGGCGGGCAGAAATGCCCGCCAGTTTGCTGAAAAACCCCTCAGTTGAGTCGCTGTTTCTTGCGCTAACCAGGCGGGTAAAGTAGCCTGAGTTAAATTTCATCTTCGGTACGAGCCATCTGCATGTTAAAGCGCGTGTTTTACAGCCTGTCTGTCCTGGTCGGCATACTGCTGTTGATCGTGCTCGGTTTCGACCGCTGGATGAGCTGGAAAACCGCCCCCTACATCTTTGATGACCTGCAGGACCTGCCTTACCGTCAGGTGGGCGTGGTGCTCGGCACCGCCAAGTATTACCGCACCGGCGTCATCAACCAGTATTACCGTTACCGCATCCAGGGCGCGCTGAACGCCTACAACAGCGGCAAAGTGAACTACCTGCTGTTAAGCGGGGATAACGCCCTGCAAAGCTATAACGAACCGGTGACGATGCGTAAGGATTTGATTGCCGCGGGGGTGGACCCTGCTGATATCGTCCTCGACTACGCCGGGTTCCGCACCCTCGACTCCATCGTGCGCACGCGCAAAGTCTTCGACACCAACGACTTCATCATCATCACCCAGCGCTTCCACTGCGAGCGCGCGCTGTTTATCGCCCTGCATATGGGTATTCAGGCGCAGTGCTACGCGGTGCCATCGCCAAAAGATATGCTCAGCGTGCGCGTTCGCGAATTTGGTGCCCGCTTTGGCGCCCTGGCAGATCTCTATATTTTCAAACGCGAACCGCGCTTCTTAGGCCCGCTGGTGCCGATTCCGGCGATGCATGAAGTGCCTGAAGACGCTCAGGGTTACCCGGCGGTGACGCCAGAGCAACTGCTTGATATGCAGAAAAAAGAGAAAAAATAGCCCGCCTTTATACTTTCTTTACGCCGGGCGTGACGCTTTTTATCCCGCCTTTACGCCGGCTCTTTTACGCTGAGTTCACTGCCGCTACGGCTTCATTGAAGAATAACTATGAACTCGATAATGAATGCGTTTTTCCTGAAAAGTCTCCGCCCGTATTTTAACTTTCCCGGTTTATCCCTCCCCGGCACACTGAATTCCGGTCTCTGGCTTGAAGAAAAAATTGATGCCCTGCAGCACAACATTGCTGTGGAGGTGGCCGATTACCTGGAACGCTACCCGCAGACGAAGCACGTTGACGTTTATCTGAACGATATCAACGGCACGATGCGCGGCAAACGCCTCTCGGTAGAGAGCATGCTGACGCTGGAAAACGGCTGTTATTTTCCGCTTTCCGTCTATTCGATGGACCAGAAAGGACAAATCGCCGCCTCGCTGCCTGATGAACCCGACCGCCTTTGCGTCCCCATCGCCGGCTCCCTGCGTCCCTGTCCACACGATCCACAGCACAACGCGCAGATCCTGCTGACGATGAAAGACAGCGACGAGAAACCCTGCCCGCTTGAGCCGCGTGTGATCCTGCAGACTGTACTTTCCCGCTTCCACCAGCACGGGCTCTTCCCGGTTATTGCCCCGGAAATCGAGTTCTACCTGACGGAACAGGGGCGACAGGATGCGCAAAATCAGGGCTGCTTTCATATGGATACCCCGAGCGCGCACGCGGCGCTGTTTGACGAACTGGAACAGCTGGCACACCTTCAGCGCATTCCGCTCACCGGGATCGTGGCGGAAGCCGAGTCCGGTCAGTACGAATTAAACCTGAAGCATAGTCATCACGTTGTTGAGGTCTGTGATAACGTGCTGGCGCTGCGCCGCCTGGCCCGATACGCGGCGGAAAAACACGGCCTGCAGGCCAACTTTATGGCCAAGCCTTTCAGCCAACTCTCGGGCAGCGGTTTTCACGTCCACTTCAGCCTCAACGACAGCCGCGGCAACAACCTCTTTGCCTCACCGGTGAATGCGCTTAACAGCATGATGCGTTTATGTATCACGGGCCAGCTGGCGCTGATGCCCGCCTCCGTCGCCATTCTTGCCCCGGGCGTCAACGCGTTTCGTCGTTTGCGTAAAAACCTGACGGAACCCCTCTTTCACTCCTGGGGTTATAACACCCGTACCGCCGCCCTGCGGATCCCCTGCTCGGATGACAGCAACCGTCGCATTGAGTACCGTCTGGCCGGGGCTGATGCCAATCCCTATCTGGTGGTTGCAACCCTCCTGACCGGCATGCTGTACGGGCTGGAAAATATCGACGAGGAGGCGTTGGCTGAACCGCAGCAGGACCAACCCGACCTGCCGCTGTTTCAGCAGGAAGCGATTGAGACCTTCGCCCGCTGTCAATATCTCACCGACAGCCTGGGTGAGGCCTTTTCTGAACAGTGGGTTGCCTGCAAGCTCTCAGAACTCGACTGGTTTGAGCGCATTGTGACCCGGGAGGAGTCAAATCTGGCGTAGGGCATAAAAAAGCCCGCTCGTTGAGCGGGCCGCAGGAGACGAGTGAGGCTTACTTCTTACGCGCGTATTTCAGTGAATCCAGCGCGACCGCGAAGATGATGATGGCGCCCTTGATGATGTACTGCCAGTACGGGTTTACGCCGATATAGGTCAGCCCGTAGTTGATGACGGTGAAGATGATCACACCGGTCACCACGCCGAGTACGGTACCCACACCACCGCTGAAGGAGACGCCGCCCACCACGCAGGCTGCGATTGCATCCAGCTCATACATAAAGCCAAGGTTATTGGTTGCAGAGCCGATACGACCCGCTTCCAGCATCCCGCCGAAGGCGTAGAACACCCCGGACAGGGCATAGATGATGAGCAGGTTCAGGGCAACGTTTACGCCGGAGACTTTCGCCGCTTCCGGGTTACCCCCGATAGCGAAGATGTTTTTACCAAAGCGCGTTTTGTTCCACAGGATCCAGACGAAGGCCACCGCAATCAGGGCATAGAAGGTGATATACGACAGGCGGAAGCTGCCGAGCGCGATAAACCCTTGCGTAAAGCTTGAGAAACCGCTGTCAAAGCCCGAGATAGGAGACGCACCGACAAAGTCGTAGTAAAGGGAGTTGATACCGTAAACGATGATCATCGTACCCAGCGTGGTGATAAATGGCGTCACGTTCAGGTAGGCGATGATAATACCGTTGATCAGACCAATCACCGCACCGATGGCGCAGACAATCAGGATCACCACGAAAATGGGCATGGTGGCCATTTCCGGGAAGACCTTGTTGGCGTTTTCCATCGACTGCAGCAGGGTTGCCGCGATAACCGCCGCCAGGCCGACCTGGCGACCGGCAGAAAGGTCTGTCCCCTGGGTGACGATCAGGCCCGCTACGCCCAGCGCAATGATAATACGCACGGAGGACTGGGTCAGAATGTTACTCAGGTTCAACAGGCTTAAGAACGTAGGGTCCTGGAAAATGATGATGGCCAGCAGTACTAAAAGAACAACGTAAATACCGCCTTCTTTCAGGTAAGTGAGAAAACTTTTTTTATTTAACGCACTCATGAGGAGCCCCTGATCTTAAAGGTGCAAAGACGCAAGACGCAAAATTTCGTTTTGCGTTGTCGTTTTGGTGTCAACAATACCGGCAACGAGACCATTGCTCATAACCAGAATACGATCTGTGATCCCTAACAATTCCGGCATTTCGGAAGAAATAATAATGATCCCTTTATTCTTTTTCGCCAGCTCGGCAATCAGTTGATAAATTTCAAACTTCGCGCCGACGTCAATACCACGGGTAGGCTCATCCAGCATCAGAATCTCTGGCTGGGTTAATAACCAGCGGCCGATAATGACTTTCTGCTGGTTACCGCCCGAAAGCGAACCGATCTGAGTGCGGTGCCCTGGCGTTTTCACACGCATGGAGTCAATAACCCATTGGGTATCGCTCTTCATACGGGAGTTATCCAGCAGCCCGACTTTGTTTTTATAATTCCGAATATTAGAAATTAACGAGTTAAAGTTAATATCCAGATACGCATAAATACCGGTCGAACGACGCTCTTCCGTTACCAGCGCAAAACCATTATTAATGGCTTCGTTTGCGTTGTGGTTGTTAATCTTTTTGCCGTGCAGCGTAATCGTGCCTTCGGCTTTCTCACGAATGCCAAACAGGGTTTCCACGATGTCGGTACGCTTTGCCCCCACCAGACCGGCAATGCCCAGGATTTCACCCTTGTGCAGGTCGAAGGAGACATCGCGGATAGAGGGCTGACGCAGCGAAGTCAGGTTGCGGACTTCGAGGATCACTTCACCCGGTTTGTTTTCTTTGTCCGGGAAGCGCTGGTTCAGGGAACGGCCAACCATCATGGCGATGATCTTGTCCATGTCCAGCCCTTCGAGCGGCTGCGTGGCAATCCACTGACCGTCGCGCAGAATGGTTATCTCATCACACAGCTGGAAGATCTCTTCCATTTTGTGGGAGATATACACAATGCCGCAGCCGCGGTCTTTAAGCTTACGGATAATGGTAAAAAGGTGATTAACCTCTTTTTCCGTCAGTGACGATGTCGGTTCGTCCATGATGACGATTTTCGCATCATAGGAGAAGGCTTTAGCAATTTCGATCATCTGCATCTGGGATACGGATAATGTTCCCACGCGGGCGCGCGGATCGATATCAATATCCAGCTCATCGAAAATCGCTTTGGTGTCCCGATACATTTTGTCCTGATCGACAAAAACACCTTTGGTTGGATAACGTCCCAACCACATGTTATCCATAACTGAACGCTGCAGTACCAGGTTTAATTCCTGGTGAACCATCGAGATACCGTTTTCCAGTGCTTCTTTCGCTGAATGGAAATCGATCTCTTTCCCCTGAAAAAGAATGCTGCCAGAATCTTTTTGATAGATCCCAAAAAGGCATTTTAATAATGTTGATTTACCCGCACCGTTCTCCCCCATTAAAGCATGAATAGAGTGAGGACGAACTTTTAAATTAACGTTATCGAGTGCCTTAACGCCGGGAAATGACTTGTTGATACCGTTCATTTCCAACAGGTATTCACCGGATGACGGAGTAGTTGTGCTGACCATAATTATACCTTGTTGGCCTCGCATATCGCGTTATAAAAGGGCGCAACGAATTGCGCCCAGTGAAGACAATTTAATGCTCTTATTTACCGATAAACTCAGCCAGGTTGGACTGGTCTACGCCCACGTAAGGTACGCGAACGATTTTATTATCAATCTTCCAGTTGGTGCCGTCTGCCGCGCCTTTGCCATCGGCCAGATTTTTCGCCAGATCGAAGGTCGCTTTCGCCTGGTTGTTGGCATCGTTCAGCACGGTACCGGCCATCGCACCGGATTTAACCAGCGCCAGCGCTTCTGGCAGCGCATCCACGCCGAATACCGGGATGGAGGATTTATTGTGAGCTTTCAGCGCTTCTACCGCACCCATTGCCATCGCATCGTTGTTGGCGATAACCACTTCAATTTTGTTGGCGTTAGGGCCGGACAGCCACGCGTCCATCTTATCTTTCGCCTGAGCGGTGTCCCACATCGCGGTATCTAACGCCAGCTGCTGGGTTTTCAGACCCTTGTCGTTCAGCTCTTTGATAACGTAAGTGGTACGGGCTTCCGCATCCGGATGGCCAGGTTCGCCTTTCAGCAGCACAAACTGAATCTGACCGTCTTTATTCAGGTCCCAGTTCGGGTTTGCCGCCCAGTGTTTCGCGATCAGATCGCCCTGAATAATGCCGGACTCTTTGGAGTCGGTACCGACGTAATACGCTTTGTCGTAGCTGTCCAGCGCCTTACGGGAAGGTTCTTTGTTGAAGAAGACGATCGGCACGTTCTGGCCGCGCGCTTTTTCAATCACCGTGCCTGCTGCCGCCGGGTCAACCAGGTTGATGGCCAGGGCTTTCACACCTTTCGCCAGCAGAACGTCGATCTGGTCATTCTGTTTGGACTGGTCGTTCTGGGAGTCATTCATCAGCAGCTGAACGTCTGGCGCTGCTTTAGCATCTTTCTCAATTGCTTTACGCACAACAGACATGAAGTTGTCGTCGTATTTATAGATGGTCACACCAATACGGGTATCCGCAGCGTGCGCTGCTGCACCAAAAAGCATGCTTGCCATTACAGCAGACAGAGTCAACACCTTCTTATTCATGGTATCTCCGGTTTTTTTTATGCAGGGTAGTTCTTGTGAATAACGATCGGCGGGCAGGTGTTAATAAAACGTTACTGACAGCCGAAGTTCACTTATAAAATTTCTATCTTCCGTGTTCGGTAACGCTCCAGAAATGCGTTTTATTCGTTGTTTGCGGCACGTTGGCTATAGTGAAAGTGAATAATCACTGTTACATAGCGTTTCAGCCCCTAAAACGCTGACATCATAGTCAGCGCCTTGTTAAGATACTGTGAATTTACTCACAGATTGAAAACGGTTACATCACCCCATGTAATCAGTTAGTGATCGGAACCACAATTTGCCGGGCCGCAACGGAGTGACGACGTACTAAAGTCGGCATGAAACAATGTGTTGCCCCCGGATCCAGTAGCCCTGCCGCCCCCTGTAACGCCAGTTCAGTCGCCAGTTTCGCCATAGAGGCTATAGGGTAACGCACCGTTGTCAGCTGCGGGTCGGTGTAACGGGCAATCGGGATATCGTCAAAACCAATGAGTGATAAATGCTGTGGCACCGCAATACCGTTATCTTTCAGCGCCGTCAGGGCTCCGGCCGCCATGCTGTCGTTATAGGCAAACACCGCTGAAAGCTGAAGATTGCGGCCCAGCAGCTCCACCATTGCCGCCTCACCGCCCTGCATATCCGGCGTACCGGTCCCAACCCAGCTCTCGGATGGCGTAATGCCATGCTCTTTCAGGGCGTTCTGCCACCCCTCGCGCCGCAGTTCATCATCTTCAATCTGGTGGCTGGAGGCCAGATAACCGATCCGCTGATGGCCGTTGTTGATGAGAATTTTGGTTGCCATCATCGCGCCGCTGACGTTATCCAGCCCGACGCAGCGGTGGGCATAGCCCGGAACGATGCGGTTAATCAGCACCATGCCCGGGATCTGATCCATAAACCCGATTAACTCTTCGTCGCTCAGGGCTTTAGAGTGAACAATCAGGGCGTTACAGCGCTGACGGATCAGCACTTCGATGGCATAGCGCTCTTTTTCCGCCTCATGATAGCTATTGCCGATCAGGACATATTTCTGATGCTGCTGGGCGACCACATCGACCGCTTTCACCAGCGCACCAAAAAAGGCGTCCGATACATCCATCACCACCACGCCGATGGTGTCGCTGACCTGCGTCGCAAGCGCCTGGGCATTGGCATTTGGCCGGTACCCAAGCTGAGTCACGGCTTTCATTACGGTTTCACGGGTTTCAGGGCTGACCAGCGCGCTGTTGTTCAGGACACGCGAGACGGTAGCCACAGAAACGCCCGCCTGACGGGCGACGTCACGAATGGTGATCATATTCACCATCCTTCAAAGGATTGCAGCAACTCACAGACACCCCCTGTGTTTAGCAAGGTGGCTATTTTGGCAGTGAGAGAAAGGGGACTACGTGAAGAAGCTCACACTCATGAAAACGCTTACATCCGTTTTGTTAATGATTGTGATCCAGATCGTTATCTGGATGTATTTTTCAATGATATCCCTGAGGCACGTGCGGTTAACTGACGCCACACCCACTCCAGCGGCCCCTGGCGGAAATAGCGTAGCCAGAGAACAGAAAACGCCAGGTTTACCGCCCAGACCGGGATAACAAACGCCAGCAGTTCGAGGCGGTCGAATTTAATAAACAGACCAAAGCGATAGAAAAGCGTGGTGCAGATAAGCGTTTGCAGGAGGTAATTGCTTAACGCCATGCGCCCCACGCAGGCGATAGCGCTGACCATCCACAGGCGAGAAAGCGTCGGCCAGAAGCCATAGATCAGCGCCGCATAGCCGATGGTCTGGAACGGTGCGCTCAGCTCACGCGGTACCTGGAGCAGGAAAGCGCACCAGCGGTAATCCCAGTGAAGGTGCCACTGCGCCATTACCGCCGGAAGGTTAATCAGCACGCCGAGCAGCACCAGCCCGGTGCCGGTGCGGCGATAGTGGCGCAGGCTGAATTCGCCTTTCAGCCAGCCGGTGCGCATCAGTGACGCGCCCATCAGCATCATTCCCGCCAGCTGCCAGCCGTATTGCGCGCCCAGCGCAAGGAGGCTATCGCCCAGCATATCCGCACGGTTGCTTATTGCTTCCGTACCGCCCTTCAGCTTCCAGTATTGCTCGTACTGCAGGTTTGCGGCATCCGGGATCCAGGAACGGTTTGTCGCCTCGCCCGAGATCATCCCCAACAGCAGCAGCACTGCCAGCCCCATAACATAGAGCATTACGCCGGTGTTAAAGAGGCTTTTTACGCTGTGCGCATCGCGAATGAGACGCCAGCAGATGAGCCCGACTAAGCCATACGCGAGGAGAATATCGCCATCCCAGAAGAACAGCCCGTGGATAAACCCGAGAATAACCAGCAGCGTCAGACGCGACTGGATCCAGCGCGTGCCGCGCCTGAGGAGGAGCTGCAGGCCTGCGCCAAACAGCAGGGCAAAGAGCGTAAGAAATTTGACTTGCGCGAAGAGATCGAGGATCGCCCATGTCCAGGCATCACTGCGCGTGATGTCGCCATACCACGCAGGGTTAAGATAGGCCGCCTTCGGCAGACCGAAGGCGCTGATATTGAGCAGCAGGATACCGAGAATGGCGACGCCGCGAACAAAATCGAGCGTGACGTTTCGCTCCATGGTCCCTGCCCTGTAAGACTTAGTTGTGGTGACGAACGGCGCGCAGGAACTCCTGGCGGGTATTCTGGCTCGATTTAAACAGCCCACCCAGCGAGGTAGTGGTAGTCGCACTGGTGGCATCACGCACGCCGCGCGCTTTCACGCAGTAGTGAACCGCGTCGATTGAGACGGCCACGTTATTGGTGCCGAGCAACGTTTGCAGCGCGGTCAGGATCTGCTGCGTCAGACGCTCCTGCACCTGTGGACGCTGCGCAAAGAACTGCACAATGCGGTTGATCTTCGACAGGCCAATCACCGTATCTTTGGGGATATACGCCACGGTCGCTTTACCGTCGATAGTGACGAAATGGTGTTCGCAGGTGCTGGTCAGTGTGATATCACGCACCGTCACCATCTCATCCACTTTCATCTTATTTTCGATGACGGTAATTTTCGGGAAGTTGGCGTAATCCAGGCCAGAGAAAATTTCGTCGACGTACATTTTCGCGATGCGGTGCGGCGTCTCCATCAGACTGTCGTCACTCAGATCGAGATTCAGCAGCTCCATGATATCGGTCATATGACCGGCAATCAGACGCTTGCGGGTTTCATTGTCCATATCCTGAACGGGCGGACGCAGTGGCGTTTCAAGACCGCGCGCAACCAGGGCTTCATGGACCAGGGCAGCTTCTTTACTGAGTGATGACATTTTGTTCTCCTGCAGGTGTGGCGTCTTTTGCCCTCGTTGTGGCAAAAGTATGCGCTCATTGTGCGTGAGGCCGCGCACATAATCCAGTATTCACGACGATAATTATTGCAATTGCTGTTGCCTTTCAGCGTGACGATTCCACACCAGGACACCGCCGACGAACAGCGCAACGCCCGCCAGGCCCAGCGCAGGCTCCAGCCGGTGGGTAAGCCAGGTCGATAACGCTGAGGTTACCGGCCCTACCAGCTGACCTATGGCATACCCGGTCGTGAGCAAACCGGCCATATACCGCGTGTGCTCCGGAGCCAGTTCGCGGCCGTACAGCAGCGAGAGCTGAACGGCGCAGAGGAACCCGCCGCCCACCAGTAGCCCGCCTGTCAGCAATCCGCCAATTCCGGGCAGCAGCCAGGCCGCCAGCACGCCGGCCCCCTGAAGCCACAGCACGATAGCCAGCCGGCGGTTAGCCGTTGAGGTATGGCGTAAAAGAATGCTGAGCGCAATGCCCACCACGGCGGCGAGACCAAAAATCGGCCAGACGAACTGGGCAAACAGGCTGCCGGGAAAACGTACGGCCGCCATTTGCGATAGAAAGGTCGCCGGCAGAATGTACCCAAACCCGGCCAGGCTGTAGCTCCAGACCAGGCGTTTTAAATCTGCCGTCAGTACCAGCGGCTCCGGTGCGGTGCCGGGTCGATGAAGTTGTCCGGCTCGCGGCAGGTAGCGTGCCACCAGCGCAATCAACACCAGCGCCAGCACGCCGTAAATTTGCCATGCCGCACCGGCCGAAAGGGATTTCGCCTGAATATAGACGGCGAGCAGCCCGCTCAGGGCAATACCTGCTCCGGGCCCGGCAAACACGGCGGCGCTCAGGCCCGGTTTGCCCAGCTGGCCCAGGCGTTCGTTGGTCCAGGCAGCAATCAGCACCATAGACCAGCCGCTCATGCAGCCAATCACAAAGCGCAGCAGACCGTGTACAACGGCGTTATCCGCCGCCGCAGAGAGTAGCGTCAACGCCACCGCCCCCGCGATGCCCAGCCAGAGACGTATTTCAACAAAGCGGTGGGCACGCATCGCATCCCACGCGCCCACCAGATAGCCCAGATAGTTCATCGCCGCCACCAGACCCGCGCTGGTCAGCGTAAGCTGCCCGGCAGCTATCATCAGCGGCACCTGAGGGGTAAAGGCAAAGCGCCCGATTCCCATTGCCACCACCAGAACGACGAACCCACTGAGCGCAATACGCAGCGCCATGAACGCTCCAAATGTTAAAGAAAAGTAAATTTATGATGCAGCATCTCGTCGTCTGACGAAAGTGAAAGTTGCTCACAGGTTAATGAAAACGCTGTATTATGGGTTTTATGACTGCACATTCTCATTAAGGAGCCCAGCATGGAACTGCTCGAAGAGCACCGTTGTTTTGAAGGTCGACAGCAGCGCTGGCGGCACGACTCCACCGTTCTGAACTGTGCGATGACGTTCAGCATTTTCCTGCCCCCGACGGAAAACCCGCCGGTTCTGTTCTGGCTTTCCGGCCTGACCTGCAACGATGAAAACTTCACCACCAAAGCGGGCGCGCAGCGTATTGCTGCCGAACTGGGTATTGCGCTGGTCATGCCGGACACCAGCCCACGTGGCGATGATGTGGCCGACGATACGGAATACGACCTGGGCAAAGGCGCCGGCTTTTATCTGAATGCCACCGAACTGCCCTGGGCGCGCCACTACCGTATGTATGATTACATTCGCGATGAACTTCCTGCCCTCGTGCAATCTCAGTTTGCGGTCAGCCAGCGCTGCGCGATCAGCGGCCACTCGATGGGCGGTCACGGGGCGCTGATCATGGCGCTGAAAAACCCGGGAAAATACGTCAGCGTGTCGGCATTTGCGCCTATCGTGAACCCCACCCAGGTGCCATGGGGGCAAAAAGCCTTTACCCACTATCTGGGTGACGATACGGAAAAATGGCTGGCATGGGACAGCTGCGCGCTGATGCTGAACAGCAAACCGGAAGATGCCCTTCCTATCCTTATCGATCAGGGAGATGCGGATCAGTTCCTTGCCGGGCAGCTACAGCCCGCGGTGCTGGCAGAAGCGGCACGCCAGAAAGACTGGCCGCTGACGCTGCGTATTCAACCGGGATACGATCACAGCTATTACTTCATCGCATCCTTTATTGAGGATCATCTCCGCTTCCATGCGGAGCATTTGTTCGGGTAAGTGCGGCCTTTTTTGCCCGGTGGCGCTTCGCTTACCGGGCCTGCAAGCTTGTGCTTTTTTGTATGCCGGGTAAGGCGCAGCCGCCACCCGGCACCTGACTGGATCAGAACCTGTAATCCACCCCCACGAAGTAACGACGGCCATCTTCTGTATAGCTGTAATCATCACGGCTCAGGTCTTTATCCAGCAGGTTCTGCACGCCCGCGCGCAGCTTAACGCTTTTCGTTGCCTGCCACGCCGCACCGGTATTCCAGATGACATAGCCACCCGGCGTAGGGGCACTGCTGGTCAACGCGCGTTTCTCGCCGGTGTAGTTGCCCTGAACGTAGAACGACCAGTCCTGGGTCGCCTGCCAGTCAACGGTACCGTTGGCCGTGTGGAATGGCAGATCGGACAGCGGTTTGTTGCCGCCGTTACTGATATCACGACCATCGTTATAGGTGTAGTTCAGCGTCACTTTCCACTCTTCCGCCAGCGGGAATTTCAGCTCCGTCTCCACCCCGCGGATACGCGCCTTGTTAACGTTGTAATAGCGGAAAATCGGTTCACCGTCCGCATTCAGGCCAACGTAGTTAGGGTAGCTCTGGGCCTGCTTCACATTGGCCGTACGGCTAATGCTGATGCGGTCATCCACATTATTCTGGAAGGTGGTAATGCTGGCCTGCACGCCCTCTAACCAGCCCTCTTCCCCGCTGTAGTAGAGACCGAATTCGAAGCTCTCACTGGTTTCCGGTTTCAGGTCCGGGTTACCGACAATTTCACAGGCACCACGGCATGAGCCGCTGACCCAGTCGGGACTCAGCTGTAGCAGTGACGGCGCTTTAAACGCGGTAGCCCAGCCCCCTTTCACCGTTACGGTATCGGTCGCGTTATACACCAGATACGCCCGCGGACTCCAGTGATCGCCATAGGTGTCATGGTCATCCATACGGATACCGGTGGTCAGCGCCAGAGGTTCAAAGATACGCCACTCATCCTCCAGGAACAGAGCATACTGGCTTGTCGAGGTACTGCTACTGGAACCGCCAGTCAGGTTGACCGGATCTTTCAGCTTATCGTGACGCCATTCACCGCCGAAGGTCAGGAACTGATTGATTTCGCCCAGCGGCAGCACGTATTTCCCGTCCACTGCGTTACTCTCGGAGGTGATAGGGTTGCTGTTGCCCGGGTTTTTGTTGTCAACCTTCTCGCCGTATACCTTCAGCTCGCTGTTGCCGATGCCCCAGCGACCGTTGTGACTGAGGGAGTAGTTCTGACGCTCAAGGCGGTTTTTGTCGAGGGAATCCGAGTCGCGATCCTGACGGTCGAAACCATAGCCCGCCGTAAAGTCGTGATTTTCAGACGGCGTCCAGGCGAATTCGACATTAGCATCGCGGCTCGTGAAGCCTTCGATGCGCGGCGTTTCACCGCTCGCCGTGGTAGAGGATTTCTGCTGGCCGTCTTTCTCACGCTTCGCGAGGCTACCGTAGGCTTTCAGCCCCAGCAAGCCATCCACCAGCGGGCCGCTGGTGTAGAACTGACCGTTGTAGGTGTCACCGCGATCGCGATGTTCCTGAATCGTGGAATCGGCGCTCAGGGTGCCCGTCCACTTCTGACCGATTTTTTTGGTGATAATGTTCACCACGCCGCCCAGCGCGTCGGAGCCATAAAGCGAGGACATCGGCCCGCGCACCACTTCGATTCGTTCGATGGCGTCAACCGGCACCCAGCTGAGGTCAAAATCATTATGGCGGAACACCGCGTTGCGGGAGTTAACGCGCTTGCCGTCGACAAGGATCAGCGTATAGCTGCTGTCCAGACCGCGAATACTTACCCCTTTACGGTTGTCCCCTTCGCTCGTAAGTTGTACGCCCGGCACATCCCGTAACACATCTTTCAGGTTCTGAACGGGTTTGCGCTGCAAATCTTCCTGCGTAATTACGCTGATGCTGGCCGGCGCATCTTTCAGGTTTTGCTCGGTCGCGGAGGCCGTTACAACCATAGTGTCGCCGGATTCTGCTGCGATAACAGGCAGGGCCAGGGACATTGCGGACGCACAAAGTCCTCCCCTGACGAAGGGATTCAACCTAAACATTCCATATCTCCATGAGGTAAATACAACTACATCAAATCATCACTCACAGCGTCTTCCTTGCCGCCCACATCTGCGGTGGGTCGGTGACACGCTTATTTTTGATAACGATAAAGCAAGCGATAATTATTATCAATTAAATTGTTAAAAAATATATCTTTGTTTCAGCGTACAGGGATAAAAAAACCCGCTCGAATGAGCGGGTTAAAAGAGAGGGAGTGCGGTTATTGTTTAAATCGTTCCGGGAATTCCATTTCACTGTAGCGAACGAAGTGTGTTCCTTTCGTCAGTTTGTAACCAAACCAGATGACAAGGAACAGCGGAATACCAATGTAGGTTGCCGTGACGGCGCCCCAGTCAATGGTATCCGCCAGGAACGCTTCATAGTTCTGTCCCAGCGTAATAATCAGACACAGAATGAAAGCGAAAATAGGACCCAGCGGGAAGAAGCCGGAACGATACGGCAGCGAGTTAATGTCATAGCCCTGTTTGACATAGCCACGGCGGAAACGGTAGTGGCTAATGGCAATCCCCAGCCAGGCAATAAAGCCCGTCATCCCCGAGGTGTTCAGCAGCCACAGGTATACCGTCTGGTTGCCAAACATGGAGGTCAGGAAGCACAGACCGGCGATTACCGTTGTTGCGTACAGCGCGTTACGTGGAACGCCGCCGCGGGACAGTTTCGCGAAGATACGCGGGGCTTTACCGTCGCAGGCCAGGGTGTAGAGCATACGGGTGGATGCGTACATCCCGGAGTTACCGGCAGAAAGCACGGCGGTCAGGATCACGGCGTTCATCACTGCCGCCGCAGACAGCAGACCGGCGTGCTGGAAGACCAGCGTGAACGGGCTGACGCTAATGTCTTTGACGTCATTGCGCAGCAGGCTTGGATCGGTGTATGGAATGATCAGGCTGATAATCAGGATCGCGAACACGTAGAACAGCAGGATACGCCAGAAGACCTGACGAACCGCACGCGGAATATTTTTTTCCGGGTTCTCAGACTCACCGGCAGCGATACCAATCAGTTCAGTCCCCTGGAAGGAGAAGCCGACAATCATTGCCACGCCAATCATTGCCGAAAGACCACCGGCAAACGGCGCATCGCCTGTTGTCCAGTTGCTCCAGCCCGCAGGTTCAGCACCTTTGAAAATACCAACGATCATCGCCACACCGACGACGATAAAGATGATGACGGTTGCCACTTTGATCAAAGAGAACCAGTATTCCGCTTCGCCGAAACCGCGCACGGAGATGTAGTTCAGCAGGAAGATGACGGTCAGGAACAGTGCGCTCCAGATCCAGCCCGGCGTATCCGGGAACCACCAGTTCATCACCAGCTGTGCGGCGACGAGGTCAACGGCGATGGTGACCGCCCAGTTGTACCAGTAGTTCCAGCCCAGCGCGAAGCCGAAACCTTCTTCAACGTATTTTTGACCGTAGGTCGAAAACGAACCTGACACCGGCATGTACGCGGCCAGTTCGCCCAGACTGGTCATCAGGAAGTACACCATCAGGCCAATCAGAATATAAGAGAAAAGCGCCCCACCCGGGCCTGCTGCCGAAATCGTTGCGCCAGAGGCAACGAAAAGACCTGTACCGATTGAACCGCCAATGGCGATCATCGTCAGGTGACGCGCCTTGAGTTCACGACGGAGCGTGGGCGCTTCTGTGGTTTTAATTTCTGAAACCATATGAAAATACTGTCCATTTAATAAATGAGGCGCGATTGTAGCAGACGATCCGGATTCCTTCCGGCAGAAATACTCAGTTATAAGAGAGCTTCATGACGCGGCCAGGATTATAAGTAAAGCATAATTTTTCCCTCTCTCCTTTGGGGTGAGGGACGCGTTTAGATTTCGCAATAGCGCAGAAAACGCTGCAGCGAGCTGGAGAGGTGTTTCTGACGATGGTGAATGCGCCACAGCGTGCGCACCAGTTTCGGGAGCGGAACGGGAATTTCCACCAGCGACCCCGTCTCAAGCTGTTCAGCAATGACCCGCCGTGAAAGACAGCTGATGCCCAGGCCATGACGCACCGCGTGCTTAATCGCCTCTGAGTTCCCCAGCTCCATCCCCAGTTGGAAATGCGGCAGATGGGACAGCAGCAGGTAATCGACAATTTCCCGCGTGCCGGAGCCCTGCTCACGCAGGATCCACTGCGCCTGCGCCAGCCGCTCCAGCGTCACTTCGCCCTGTAATAAAGACGAGGCCGGGGACGCAAAGACCACCAGCTCATCCTCCAGCCAGGGCTCGGCAATGATATCGACGTTATGGCAGGGACCTTCGATAAGACCGATATCCACGCGGAAATCGATCACCGCGTTGATGACGTCCTGGCTATTACCGACGCTCATTTCCAGCGGCAGGGTGGGAAAATCCCGACGGTAGCGGGCAATCACTTCCGGCAGGATGTAATTCCCGATGGTGCTGCTGGCATAGACGCGGATCGCCCCGTTGTCTTCGCGGAACAGCTGTTCGATTTCGATAGCCTGCTCCAGCAAGGCCAGCGCGCGCGGGTAGAGAAGGCGCCCGTGCTCGTTGACCACCAGGCGCTTCCCTACCCTGTCGAAAAGCTGAACGCCCAGCTGACCTTCGAGGTCGGTCAGGGCTGCGCTGACCGCTGATTGCGAGAGCGCCAGCATCTGCGATGCCTGCGTCGTCGACCCGCTTTTCAGCACTTCGGCAAAGACTTCCAGCTGGCGCAATGTAATGTGCATGGTTGCTTACCACTTATATAGATTGATTATAAGTATATAATCAATTTTATTTTTAAGCCAGAGCGCCGTAACCTTTAGCCAGACAAAGGAGAAGGTTATGTCAGAACTCACCTTACAGCATCATCGTACATTGTGGCACTTCGTGCCGGGTCTTGCGCTCAGCGCCGCGGTGACCGGCGTGGCGTTATGGGGCGGAAGCATTCCCGCCGTTGCCGGCGCAGGTTTTAGCGCCTTAACGCTGGCGATATTGCTCGGCATGATCGTGGGTAACACCGTTTACCCACATATCTGGAAATCCTGTGACGGCGGCGTGATCTTCGCCAAACAGCACCTGCTGCGTCTCGGGATCATTCTCTACGGCTTTCGTCTCACCTTTTCGCAGATTGCCGACGTTGGCGTCAGCGGGATCGCCATCGATGTCCTGACCCTGACCAGTACCTTTTTACTGGCCTGCTTTATCGGCCAGAAAGTCTTTGGTCTGGATAAGCAAACCAGCTGGTTAATCGGCGCAGGCAGCAGTATTTGCGGCGCTGCGGCGGTACTGGCAACGGAACCTGTCGTGAAGGCCGAAGCCAGCAAAGTGACCGTGGCGGTGGCGACGGTAGTAATCTTCGGTACGGTGGCGATTTTCCTCTACCCGGCGATGTATCCGCTGGTGGCCCACTGGTTCAGCCCGGAAACCTATGGCATCTATATTGGCTCAACCATGCACGAAGTGGCTCAGGTGGTCGCAGCAGGTCACGCGATTAACCCGGAAGCTGAAAACGCGGCGGTGATTGCCAAAATGCTGCGCGTGATGATGCTTGCGCCGTTCCTGATTTTCCTGGCCGCGCGGGTTAAACAGCTGGCTCCGGCGGGCGGCAGCGAGAAAAGTAAAATCACCATTCCGTGGTTTGCGATCCTGTTTATCGTGGTGGCGATTTTCAACTCCTTCCACCTGCTGCCGAAAGCCGTTGTCGATATGCTGGTGACGCTGGATACCGTGCTGCTGGCGATGGCCATGGCGGCGCTGGGGGTGACCACCCACGTCAGTGCGCTGAAAAAAGCCGGTGCGAAACCGCTGCTGATGGCGCTGGTGCTTTTCATCTGGCTGATTGTCGGTGGCGGCGCGATTAACCTGCTGGTGCACAGCGTGATGCGTTAATGCATTGATTCCAAAAACATTAATAAAATTTGAAAAATTCCTAATTGCCATCAACAGCTCAGTAGAGATGAATAATCTCTGCTGAACTGTTTGTCTTTGTGTCATTTTAAGGAAAAAGTCATTTTCGGAACTGGATATTCTTCCACCGGTAAAGATCTTGACTTCTGGAGGTGCATGGATCGTGCGTTTCGTTAATTTATTATTCACCCTCCTTGTAATAACGTCGACACGACAAGCATACGCTAATCCAGTTGATGATCTTGAAGCAGCACAACTTCGCGCCAGAGAAGTACTTGAGCATCGCCTAAATGTCTGCGATCGGTTTAGAAAAATTGAAGCCAACTGGTTTGACTTCTGGCTTCAATCACAGTCGGTTGAGGTTAGAAAAAAAGCAATCTGGGATTTATACAGAAGAGCCAACGAACGATGCTACGGTGCGGAGCGTGACGCCTACTCAATAGCGCTTATCAAATACACGGCTATAACGGGCGATAGAACACTGCTGGATGACTGGATATCGTTCTATGATGATCCAGGTCTAAAAAGGGATATCCAACTCCCCATTCCTGAAATCGAATACGAGAAACAACTCGAACGGCTTACACTGCTTCCTGCTTTCTACATGCCGTTTGATACGATCTCATCCAGAGACGCCATTGCCCCCGATCAAGAATGGCTACTGTACCAAACTGTCCGGCGGACCTTCCAGCGAACGCCATATATTAAAGGTCTCATCATCAACGGACTGCACATTCAATAACGTAAACCCCTTTTAGATCCGCTATTATTGCCCTTTTCGATGGTGGGTTTAACAGGAGTCCCTTTATGAAATATGTTGGAGCGCACGTCAGCGCTGCAGGTGGCCTTGCCAATGCTGCCATTCGCGCCGCCGAAATTGAGGCGACCGCTTTCGCCCTGTTCACCAAAAATCAGCGCCAGTGGCGCGCCGCACCGCTCACCGCTGAGGTGATTGATGATTTCAAAGCCGCCTGTGAGAAATACCGCTACGGGCCAGGCCAAATCCTTCCCCACGACAGCTACCTGATCAACCTCGGTCACCCGGTTGAAGAGGCGCTGGAAAAATCCCGCGAGGCGTTTCTTGATGAAGTACAGCGCTGCGAACAGCTGGGGCTGACGCTGCTGAACTTCCATCCGGGTAGCCATCTGATGCAAATCGACGAAGATGCCTGTCTGGCGCGCATTGCCGAATCCATCAACATCACCCTGGATAAAACCAAAGGCGTGACGGCGGTGATTGAGAATACCGCCGGGCAAGGCAGCAACCTCGGCTTTAAGTTTGAACATCTGGCGGCCATTATTGACGGGGTGGAAGATAAATCCCGCGTGGGCGTGTGCATTGATACCTGCCACGCCTTTGCCGCCGGTTATGACCTGCGCACCACCGAGGCCACGAAAAACACCTTCGACGAGTTCGGGCGCATTGTTGGCTTTAAGTATCTGCGCGGTATGCACCTGAACGATGCGAAAAGCGCCTTTGGCAGCCGCGTTGACCGCCACCACAGTCTGGGCGAAGGTAATATCGGCCATGATGCATTCCGCTTTATCATGCAGGATGCCCGTTTCGATGGGATCCCCATGGTGCTGGAAACCATTAACCCGGATATCTGGGCGGAAGAGATTGCCTGGCTGAAGGCACAGCAGACAGAACAGGCGGTTGCGTAAGAATGAACGAAAGAGAGAAGCAGATACTCAAGATCCTGCGGCGTAATCCCCTTATTCAGCAAAACGAAATCGCCGATATTTTGCAGATCAGCCGTTCGCGTGTCGCGGCACATATTATGGATCTGATGCGTAAGGGGATGATCAAAGGTAAAGGATATATCCTCACCGAACGGGAGTATTGCGTGGTGGTCGGCGCCATCAATATGGATATTCGCGGCACGGCGGAAATCCACTATCCGCAATCTGCCTCTCATCCGGGCAACATTCACTGTTCCGCTGGCGGCGTGGGCCGTAATATCGCGCATAATCTTGCCTTGCTGGGAAGAGACGTCCATTTAATTTCAGCGGTAGGCAGTGATTTTTACGGCGAAACACTGCTGGAGCATACGCGTCAGGCGGGGGTAAATGTCTCCAGCTGTATCCGCTTACACGGACATAACACGTCAACCTACCTTTCCGTCGCAAACCAGCAGGATGAAACGGTGCTGGCGATAAACGATACACAGATTCTGCAAAAGCTGACGCCGCAACTGCTGGACAACTCGCGGGATCTGCTCCGTCACGCCGGGGTGATACTTGCCGATTGCAACCTCACCCCGGAAGCGATGGAGTGGGTCTTTACCATAGCGGATGATATTCCGGTCTTTATTGATACCGTTTCTGAATTCAAAGCGGAAAAAATTAAGACCTGGTATTCACGGATCCATACCCTGAAGCCGACCCAAAAGGAAATTGAGATCCTCTGGGGCAATCCCGTTATTACCGATGCTGACCTGGCCCGCGCAGCGGATTTTCTGCATCAGCAAGGGGTTCAGCATGTTTATGTTTACATGAAGGATGAATCGGTTTTTTGTAGCCAGAAGAATGGCGAACAATTTCGTCTTTTCCCGCCTGCGCATCCTGTCGTGGACGGTTTTGGCGCGGATGACGGTTTTATGGCGGGCCTTCTCTATAGTTTTCTGGAAGGGAGCGATTTTCGTGACGGTGCGAATTTCGCGATGGCGTGTGCTGCCTTATCACGCGCCAGCGTCAGCCTCAATAATCCTGCCCTTTCCGCTAATAACGCCCTCTATCTGCTCAATACAACCCAGGCATAATGCCTGGGTCATTCTTTATAAACTGATGAAGAAACCCGCAATCGTCGCGCTCATGAGATTGGAAAGCGTGGCTGCTGCCAGGGCCCGCATTCCCAACTGCGCTATTTCGGGCGCCCGCTGTGGCGCAATGGCGGAAAATGCGCCGACGACAACGCCAATGGATCCAAAATTGGCGAAACCGCAGAGGGCGAAAGAGATAATGGCGATGGTTTTTACATCCAGAGAGCCTGCCGTTTGCAGATACGGTGAGAAATTGAGGTAGGCCACAAACTCATTAATTGCCAGCTTCTGACCGATCAGGCTTCCGGCAAGCGTTGCTTCATGCCAGTCAACCCCCATAATCCAGGCCAGAGGAGCCAGAACATAACCAAAAATCCCTTCAAGCGTGGCGTGTTCGTAACCAAACCAGCCACCAATGCCGCCAATCATGCCGTTGATCAGCGCAATGATGGCGACAAACGCCATCACTACCGTTGCAACACCCGCAGCAATTTTTAGCCCGGTCATCGCCCCGCTCGCGGCAGCTTCAATAATGCTTTTCGGTGGAGTTTCAGTGAATGACAGGTTATCAAAAGTGACGTTTGACGCTTCTGTCGCCGGGCTGAGTATACGCGCAAACAGGATCCCGCCCGGAATGGCCATCAGCGATGCGGCGAGCAGATAATCAATCGGCACGCCCATTCCGGCATAACCAATCATCATCGAGCCAGCAATCGATGCCATACCACTACAGATCGCGGTAAACAGTTCATTGCGGTTAAGACGCTCAATAAACGGCTTCACAATTGCCGGGATCTCGTTTTGCCCGAGAAAGATGGTGGTCACGGCAACAAAGGATTCGATCTTACTGATGTGCAGTGCTTTCTGGAAAATACCGCCAAGAAACCGGATAAGCAGCCCCATCACGCCGATGTAATAGAGCAGGCTGATCAGGGCGGTGACAAAAATAATGGCAGGTAACACACGAAACGCGAAGATGAACCCCGCCCCATCAAACAGAACATCCATTTTCGGCCCTACCAGCGAGCCAAAGATAAAGGCACTCCCTGCATCACTGTAGGACATGACTTTATGTACGCCCAGCGCGGCCTGCTCAACAAACCATTTACCGGGAGGAAAATAGAGCATAATCCCACCGATGGCGATCTGCAGAACCAGCGCAGCCCCCACGGTACGCAGGCTGATACGCTTTTTATTGACTGACAACAGGAACGCAATTGCCAGTAAAATTACCATCCCCACAACACTTCTCATGATATCCATAACGAATTCCCTTCATGCCAGTAAACCCGGCGTTGTCGCCGGGCCTCAGTTGTGTTTGCCCCTGGTGGTCGACAGCATGCTGACTGAACGGTTTTAGCAGGCGAGACGTTGATAGGCTTTCGCTATCTCGCAGGCCAGCACGGCGTTGTTGAAGACCAGCTGTATATTAGACTTCAGGCTGTCGCCGCCGGTCAGATCGGCCACCCGGGCCAGCAGGAAAGGCGTGCTTTCTTTGCCCACGATGCCCTGCTCTTCAGCTTCTCTTACCGCCTGATCGATGGCTGCGTTAATTTTGCCTTCTGCCATAGCGAACGATTCAGGAATCGGATTGGCCACCACCAGTCCGCCGTTCAGACCCGTCTGCCC